>OIZO01000023.1_pt1 | contig 125905 bp, 118 predicted proteins | sample 1588551 | NCBI WGS metagenome assembly OIZO01 (sample SAMN03283271) | human gut metagenome | biome: human-associated habitat; material: feces | host: Homo sapiens | place: Peru | collected 2012
GGGTCGGGGCTTTTTTTATAAAGTCGTCCTCAACCTTTGCCATGCAGTAGGCGGTCTATTCCAAAATCAGTTCATCCACGCTGTTAAAGTAGGAGTACAAATGCCCCGTTGTGCAGCCGCACACATAGGCCAGCGCCTGTTGCCCGTATACATACCAGTTTCCATTTTAATAACTAACTAATCAGTTATTTGTAGTATAGCATAGAATTTGGACAAATTCAAGTAAAAAAGTTAAAAAACGAAATGGTCCATCTGCGTTGTAAAGTGATATGGCCCATTTTCTTTAAAAAGAAGAAAATGAATGGTATAATGTTTTCATCCGCCTTGAAACGAGCCTTAGGCGAAGTGAAAGGCGGATGAAAACGGTCGGTTCACGCCGCCAGCTTCTCTGCCAACAGCTGCACCGGGCTTTTCATTCCGAGTGTCCTCATGATCTTATTGTTGCTCCACTCTAAATGCTTTTTAAGCTTTTCATTTAATTCATCATGCGTTTTGAAGGTCTCCCAATTGTAAAAATATCTTTGGTCGTTTCTATGACTGCGCTCTACCTTTCCGTTATGCCACGGTGCCCTCGGCGGTATTAAAATATGCGGTATTTTCAGCGCTTGTAACACCTTATCCAATGGGCTTATTTCATTGTCGTTGATGTACTTGTAAGTAAACTCTGTACCGTTATCCGTCTGTATTTTCTGTATTTTAAACAGAAACTCTTTCAACAGCATTTTTAAGAATTTTACGGTGTTCTCCGGTGTGTGTTCCCCAAAAGCGTACACAAACCGATACCTTGTACATTCATCTATTGCCGTCTATTGATAAAAACGCCTTCCATATTTGAGCGCATCGCCTCGCAGACAATTGTACGGCACTTCTTTTACATCTATCTGTACCTTTTCGCCCGGCATCAGCAGCTCAGGATACCGTCTTGCTTGCTTTCTCGGCGACTTTTTTGTTCTTTTCTCTTTTAGCACCATTCTTTTTGCCGCATATACCATTCCGCTGAAACTTCGTTTATATCCTTTCCTTTTCAGTTCTTCATAAACCCCATACCACCCATATCTCTCATAGTATTTCTCAAAGGCTTTCTTTATTTTTTGCTCTTCTTTTTTCGTGTGTCTGTGCGGATTGTGATGCGGTCGGTGTGACCGTTCTACCAACGAGCGCCAATCTGAACCGTCATATTTGCTGCACCATCTTTTTATGCTCGACAGGCTTACCCCGTACTGCCGGCTCGCTGCACTTTTTCCGTTTTTCTTTGCAAATTTTACTACGGCTTGCTTTTTCTTGGCTTCTTGTGTTATTATATTCATGAGAAGTTACTTCCTTTCGGTATTTGGTTTTATGGTAAGAACATTATACCATATTTGGAAGTTAACTTCTCTTTTTATTGGGTCGCATCATTTTAACTCATACAGAATATTGACCGATATGTATAAAATCTACTCATTTGTTTTTGCTCCACTTGCAAAAATTGCTGAAACACAGCATAAAAAGCGGCCGCAAAGGGAGGGAGAATCCTTTGCGGCCTTTGGAAAGTATTGCCGTACAACTTACCGTGCCGGCCGACAAACAATTTGCCAACTCAAAGCGCAGTATGCTGCAGGCGGATGCAACGCAAGGGAGGGTGCGTTGCCGACATTATTAAACTAGGTACATTTGAACGCCTAAATGCAGCGCGAACCACAAAGCGCCAAAATGCTTTGCGCCCTTTAACCCTTGTTAAGACGGATCGGTGGTGTAAACGGTTACACTGTACCCGGGCAGAGTGTCGTGAATATTACGCGAAACATTTTTAACAATGCGCGAAACGCCAATAATTTTAGCCTGGGTAGTTGCAACAACATCGCCGGAATTGTAGGTGTGGCGGTAAAAGGTTTTGCGGCCTAACCCTTTTTCAAACTGAACCTGCACCGGAACATCGTCTACGCTATAATTTACCATAATAACGGTATAATGGCCGTCGTTGCGCTTTACACAGGAGATATAAAGGTCGGTGCCCTGCTCTACCTGATAAACGGTGCCGGCACCGGTGTACCGCGTAATTAAGCTGATAGCGTACCAGGGTTTATATGGCACGGTGCTGACCAGCGGTGAACGCAACAGCCCGCCCGCCTGCAAACCGCTTTGGAACTCTATTGTATCTCTCGTGTTAGGCCACTGAACATCGGAAAGCGCCCAAAGTATTGCGTGGTCGAACCCGCTGTTTAAGGCGCCTAAATGGGTTGCCGCCTGCGCGATGCCACGAATTGGATTATCCTGTGTTATCAGTCTCTGGGCAAACTTAATATCGCCGTTTAAGGATGCGTTATATTCATCCAGCCAAATTTCTTTGCCCTTGGCCTTAGCCATTTGAACGGTTTTGCCCAAGGTGGTCTCTATATTCTCGTAAAACAAACTTTCGCTGTAATCATTTCCATAAGAATATTGGTGAGTGCCAATAATATCTACATAGTCAGAAAGATTTTCCAGCGTATACTTTGTTAAAATAGAATATTGCTCCGGGTCGGTATATTCAAAATCCCTGGCAAAATTATCGCACGGGCCAACAATTTTGTAGCTGCTGCGCAGGCCGCTGTCCCTCAGGCCGGCGTCTAACGCCTTAACCGCTTCGGCGTATTTTTCGCACAAAATATCGTAATGGCGTTTTTGCCGGGCAGTTGCGTCCTCCGGCAGGGGCGCGGTGCCCTCCGGCGCACTAATGTACTGATAGCTTAAATTGCACTCGGTAAACGCGGTTAGGTATTTTGCATTATGAATTCCGTTGGCTTTAAAGTTCAGTACCGTATCGCACACAAACTTTCTAAAGTTTTTCAGAGTTTTTTCGTAGTCGTCCCCTTCGGTAATGCCGCACCCAACAAAGGTGGTGTAGTCTACGGTTTTGGGGTTGGTGTTTTTCCAGTCACCCCTGTTTGCCAACAGGTGCGAAAGGGCCCAAATGGGTGAAAAAACAACCTCTACCCCGCGTTTTTGCCATTCCTCAACGCCTTTATAAAAGCCTTTTAAAGCCGCGTTTTTTTCGGGGTCCCACTCAAATTTTTGCTGCTGGTAGTTCCAAACCATGCCGGGCCCGTAAAGGGTACGAATACGGCCAACCCGCATAGAGCCGGCAATGCGGTCGTACTCCATTTGCGCCTGCCACTGCTCCATAGGCAGGCGGTTTGCGCCGCTTCCGTCCGGCAGGTAAGCAAAGCTCATTTGCACGCCGCCAAAGCCGCCGAAATTGCTGTTAATTGGGGTGGAGCCGTTTTGCACCGGCAGCACCTCGTAGGTTACCGCTTCGTCCTCCTCGTCCTCCTCAGATTCTACAATTTCGTCCTCATCATCTATAATCGGCTCGTTACTGTAAGCCGAATCCAAAACGCTTGAATTTGATTTTGAAGCGGATTTTTTTGGCTTTTTGGTCGAACCTTTTTTGTTGCAGCCGGTTACACAAAAGGATAGTGTTATTGCCAACAACAAACAAATTATTTTAGGTAATTTATTTTTCATTTTGAGCCACCCTTTCTTTGCCAACGGCAACCAAAACCGCCCCCGCCATAAGCAGAATTAGGAAAACAGGAATCATGCTTTTGGGGTCTCCGGTGTCCGGCGTAGTGCCGTCCGGGTTACCCGAAACGGCGTAATCGTAAACCTCGGCCGTAGGCGTAGGCGCAACGGTTAAATTGGGGTTTTCCTCGCTGCCAAGCGTAAAATTAGCGGCAATCGAAAGCGTTCTAAAAACCTGCGAGCTGTTTAGTTTTAAGGTTTTGCCCGGGTTTTGTACAACTAAGTAAACAATGCCACTGTCGTTTGTAACAAAATCAAAGCTGTAACGCCGCAAATTGCTGCCGGGCGTTACAACGGCGTCCGGCACGCCGGCCACTACCGATTTCATTGGGGTTACGCCGTCAAACGAAAGGTAAACCTTATCCTTAGAATTTTGGGCCGCGGCTGTAACACCAAAGGTGTACTGGCAGTTTTTAGCAACATTCAACTTATAAACGCCGGTTGCGGCGGCCGTTACCTTGCCCAAAACACCAGATTGATAAATTTCGTTATACGGCTCCTCGCAATAAGAAACATTGGTTTGGCGGAACACCCCGGGGCGGTAGGCCTCTAATTTAAAATCGTCAAAATATGCGTCGGGCGTTGTTTTAGCCAAGTTAAAGAAGGTGTTAATTTTTGTTTGGGTGGGCTCGGTTAAAAAATAAACCTCATACTGCACCCACTTGTCGGCCTGTTGGTTAATGCCCCTGGCTTGCAGGTCTAACATAGTAGAGCTGGTTTTAGAATCGGCGTAGACCGAGCAATACGGAAAACGGTTGCCCTTAACCAAATACACCCAAAAAGAAAATTTGTACAAAGTATTTGGCTGTACCGGAACAGAAAATACCATATCGGTACCAACATTGCCCTGCCACAGGGTAGACTGATTCAGGCAAACATTATAATCGTATTCGCCTTTGTAAATGCGCAGTGCGCGCGTTGCCTTACCGTCCCGCGCGGGGGCGTCCTCTATGGCCATGTTGTCTGGCAGCTCAAAGCTGTAGGGACGGCCGTCCTCAAAAGTAATTTCGGTAATATCCTGCGGGGTGGTGTGCACCTTAATGGGGCCAACATCCTCCAGCTTAATGTCATCAATGTAAATATCGGTATAAACATTTTTGGCAAAGTTTAAGGAAACACCTAGCTTTTGGGTGCTCTCGTTTGTAACAATGTAATGCTCAATTTTAACCCAGGTGCCCTTTTTACGGTTTACGGCTGCGGTAAATTCCTTTTCGTTTCGGGTGCCCTTTTCTGCCCCGTAAAGGCAAATGTAGGTCCAATCCTCCGGGGTTTGGCCGGCGTTATTTTTTTCCTCCACAAACAGCCAGGCCGAAAGCTTGTAGGCTTTTCCGCCCGTAACCGGAATGGCAAAAACCGGGTCGGTTTGCTTGGTTAGGGTTGTGGTTTGGTTAATAACGGTGGTGTTGTTGTACGCCCCCTCTTTTACATGCAGCACATTCGAGGTTTTGCCGTCCCTTGCGTGGGGGGAAGGAATAATTTCAAACTGGGGTTTATCAAAACTATAGGGGCGGTTATCGTCAAAGGTTATCATCTGCTCGGCCTGCGGGCCGTCATAAACCGTTTTTTTGGTTGTTTCAACAATTTCAATATCGTCAATGTAAATATCGGCCGGAACCGTTTTGCCAAAGTTAACGGTTAAGCCCAGCTTTTTGGTATTGGCCCCGGTTTCAATGTAAAATTCTACCTTTACCCACTGGCCCTTGGCACCGTTAATGGTGCTCATAAATTCGTTAGAATTGCGTTCCTCGTTTGAGGCAGCCGCGTAAAAATAGGCCGCACCAATGTTCGGGGTATTGCCGCCCGCCGGCGTTTTTTCGCTAAGGTAAACCCAGGCCGAAACCAAATACGGCTGATTGGGCTTAGCGGGCACCACAAACGCCTCGTCGGTTTGGGTGTAAAGCGTTGTGCCAATGTTTAAAACGGCGTCCTTCGTGTAGGTGCCGGCGGCAAGCTTTAGGGCTTTAGAGGCTGCCCCGTTACGGGCCGGCGCCGCATTGGTTATGCTGTAGCCGGAAAACTTGATCTCGTAGGGACGATTATCGTCAAAAGTAATGCTTTCTTTAGCTTGCGGATTATTATAATCGTAATATTTAAATTTTTCGGTTTCGGTTAGGGTAATGTCGTCAATATAAACATCGGCCGAAACAGTTTTGGCAAAGTTAAAAGAAATGCCAACCTTGCGAACCTCGGTTTCGTTGGTAAATTCCGGCTCAAAATTAGCCGTAATTTGCACCCACTTACCCTTTTCGGCATTCAGCTGCGCCCCAAAATCTACATCCTTACGGGTTACGCTTGCAGTGCTGCTGGCTTTGTAGGCTAAAATAACCGCAGCATAATTAATATCGGCGGCATTTGCGGGTACATAGGCCCAAAATTTAAGCAAATAGGCCTGCCCCGATTTTACCGGTATAGCAAAAACCATATCGGTTTGATTATAAAGGGTTGAATTAATATTAACAACTGCGTTTTTGTTGTAAACGCCGGGGCCAACCTTTAAAGCCTTAGAGATTTTAGAATCTTTTTCCGGCGCGTTTTCGGCCACGCTAAAAGCGGGGTGGTCAAACTCGTAGGGGCGGGCGTCGTCAAAGGTAATGCTTTGCTGCTGTTTGGGTTCGCCGTAGGTTTCAAACTCCGAAACCTGAACAATTTCAATATCATCAACATACACGGTGCCCTTTAGCGAAGTGCCAAAATCTACACTTAAGGCTACCGGGCGAACCGTTTTGCCGCTTTCGCCCGCAAAGCTGACCTTAAAATAAGTTACCACCTGAACCCACTTGCCGGGGTTGGCGTAAAGCTTTTCGGCAAAAGATTTTCGCACCGTGCCGGCCGAGCCGTCGGCGTTCATTTTATTATAACGATAAGTAAGGTCGGCAACAGCGCTTGCGGGTGCGCCGGTAACGCTTTCATCTAACTTTACCCAGGCCGAATAGCGGTAACAGGCATTATTGGTAATTTTGTAGCCGGCAAAATAAGGGTTTTTGGTGCTGCTGGGTGTTCCTGCTAACGATTGATTTTGGTTTATTGTTGTGGTAACCGTTGGGTTCACGGCACCATTAATTTTCAACACGTTGCTTACCGTGCCCTGCGGCCCGGCAATTGCTTCGAAAGAAAATTTTTCTTTTCTTTTTTGCTCAGTTGCGTTTCCGTTTGGAATGTAGCGGTCTATACTCTCGCCGTCATCAAAATTAATTACATAGGGCACATACGACTCGGCCGAAACGGTTTCAAACAAACCGGCAACAGCCGAAAGCAACATAACGGCGCTCAATAATAAGCTTGTTAATTTTTTCATGCAAAGAGTTCCCCCCATCCTAGTTCATAAACAAACCAAGGTTACCAATTAGATTTTGCTTACGCCGGTTTACAGCAATAAGCAGGTTTTTGGTGTGAACGGTTTTGCGGGCAGGCAAAGCCCAAAGCGCAAGGGCCTACGGGCTTTGCCCCCCTAAGGTTAAAATGCCAAGTTAAAATATTTGCCAAAATGGCCCCGCGACGCCGGCAATATTAATTAAAAATTGTCGGCGTCGCCGGTGGTGTCAATGGGGGTGTCGTACCCGCTTGTATTCAGCACCTGGTTATCTAACTGATTACTATATGCAAGCTCAATAAAAGGTGTAACATATTTTTTCATGATTGTTCCTCCTGTGCCGCATACCGTTATTGACCCTGAGCCGGGTAGCATTTATCGTATGCTTCTTTAATTTCTGCTACCTCAAGCTTTGCGTTTACATAGGCCTTGTCATCTGCCTTGGCGGTTTCATCGTTTAAAATTTCGTTCATTACGCCAAATACCGAGGCCGAGCCCGCTACGGCGTCGCCGTAAAAATACTCGTAAGCTTCACCGGATTTTGTGTAGTTTCTTAACACAATATACGGGCGTACATAGTACTCGGCACCCCAAACATTGTAGTTCATTTCGCCGTTAGATTTTACGCCAATGTTGGTTAAAGCGGCGGTGTAAACAATGCTGCCGTCCTCGTTTTTGTCAAAAACCAAATCGGTGCCGGTGCTTTTTACAAAGGCGCGGCCAATGTAAATATTTTTGCCGTCAACCGTATTTTTGGTGCCGTCGGCAAAATAATCTACGCTGGTGCCGGCGTCAACATTTCTTTGCAGGGTGGTTAGGCAGCCGTACTCTACCAACCCGTAGCCGGGTAGGGCAGCTTGCAATGCGTCACGGTTTAGTGATACCTTAAAGCGCAGCGCCTGCGAAACCTCGCCAGCCTCTTTTCTAATTTGAACCATTGTAGGCGCGGCAAAGGCGTTTGCAACCGTTTGGGTAACATCGGTTAGGGTAATGTCATCTAAATAAACATCGGCCGCAACGGTTGTGCCAAAGTTAACCGTAACGCCCACCTTGTTGCTTTGCGCCTTAAAGGTTTTGCTAACGGTAATCCAGTTGCCGTAATTTTCGGTGTTGTTTAAAACACCGCCAATATCTACCGCTTCCGACTGGGCAGAGCCCTTGCCGTAGCCGGCCATAATGGCAGAATAGCCAAATTGGTTCTCATGACTTGGTACATACACCTTAGCCGAAAGCACATAGGAATTGCCCGAAATTACCGGGACGGTAAAGGCTGGGTCGGTTTGGGCGTTTAAGGTGCTGTTAATGTTAATAACCGCGTTTTTGTTGTAGGTGCCGGCGGCAATTTTTAAAGCGTTAGAGGTACCGTTTGGTACCTCGGCAGCATTGGCAACCGAAAATGCACTGCGGTCAAAACTGTAGGGGCGGTTATCGTCAAAAGTGATTGTTTGAACCGTCTCGGCCTCGCCAAACTGCTTAATTTCGGGAATCTGCACAATTTCCATGTCATCCATGTACACGGTGCCGGCCAGCGTAGTACCAAAGCCAACGCTTAAGGCTACCGGACGAACAGTATTGCCGGTTTCGTCCGTAAAATTAACCGTAAAATAAGTTACAACCTGGATCCATTTACCTGGGTTGTCATAAAGCTTATCGGCAAACGGCACTGTAACCGTGCCTGCAGAACCGTCGCTGTTCATTTTGTTGTAACGGTAAGTGAGTTGCGCCCCGGTTGGCTTTGTGGTAACAGATTCATCCAGCTTAAACCAAGCCGAAAAACGGTAGCTTGAATTGTTAGTAATTTTGTAGCCGGCAAAATATGGGTTTTGGATGCTGCTTGGCGTACCGCCCAAAGATTCATTTTGGTTAATAACGGTAGTTACGTTAGGATTCACGGTGCCGTCAATTTTAAGGGCGTTGCTTTCGGTTCCGTTTGGGCCGGTAATCTGCTCAAACGAAAACTTTGCTTTTCTTAAGCCTACATTTCCGCTGCCGTCTACAATGTAGTCGTCAACCGTTTTTCCGTCGTCAAAATTAATTACATACGGTGTGTAGGTGGTTTCATCTGCCGCAGAAACGGCAACGCTTAAGGGAGTAGCGGCCAAAACTGCAACCAGTAAAACAGCCAATAATTTTTTCATTACCAATAATCTCCTTTAAAAATTAATTTTAAAAAGTGCCTGTGCAATTGTTTTTTTATAAAACTATCGCCCCCTCTTGATTCAAAATTTTGGTACGCTATTCGGCAACCGAGAAGTTTGCCGGAACCCAGCAATCGTTATAATGTATCATAACACATTCTTTTTGCAATTGCTGCTGTAAATGTTTTACATTAATTTTTCCAATGGCACAATTCTCGCTTAATGCCATTGCTGCCGCCGCACCTGCCGCCTGACCGGTAAGAATTGCGGGGGGAATAACGCGTGTAACATCCCAAGCGTACCCTTCAGCACAAACAGTTCTGCCGGCGGTAATTAAATTGTTAAAATTACTGTTTACCATGGTAGAATAAGGTATTTCGTATAAATAATCACGCCGATCAAAATCGCTAACTGCTGCTATAGAATCTTCAAAATGGCGGTAATAGTCTTTTTCCTTTAACATACCGTCACCCAAAATGCAACGCGTGGTTCTAAACTGGGCCATGCCCGGCAGGGTTACAATATCCCTTGAAAAACGGTCGTCTGCCTTAATTTTATTTAGCATAAACAGCTGGTTTTTAATTAAATAATTATTTACGCTTTCGGCTGTGGTGCCCGTAAACAGCGGCATACCCTCGGGGTGGCCTTTGCCGTAAAGGTTTGAAACGCCGCCGTAAATGTACTTAACCGCTTTTTGAATGTTTTTGCTTTCAACAGCGGCACGGCAGGTTTCAAGGTTAATTTGCTGCCCGTAGTAGGTAAAATAGTTTTTGCCCTGAATAGTAGGTACCCCGGAGCGGAATAGCACATCCGCGTCGCCGGTGGCGTCAATTACCACACCGGCGCCGTAATAGGCCGTCCCCGATTTATTTTCTACCACCAGACCCTTACAGTGGTTATTTTGCATAACCGAATCGGTTACAACCGTGTCAAACAAAATATCTACCTTTTCGCCGCAAAGAAGCTCGGTAAGCGTTAGGGCAAAAATTTCGGCCGAAAAGTGGGTGCGGTAGCGGGGCGGATCGCCCGCGGTTTCCCCTTTAAATTCGCCGCTTTGCCACTCGGCAGGCAACTCATCGTACCCGTACTTAACGCAAAGCTTTAACAGTTCCTCGGCCATGCCCTTAATTATTTTAACGCCGCGCCCATTGCAAAGGGGCAAAAACAAATTTACAATGCCGGTGGTAGCAAGGCCGCCGAATTTTTGGGTTTTTTCAATAATTAATACCGATTTGCCGTGCCTTTTGGCCTCTACGGCGGCCGCAACACCTGCAACCCCGCCGCCGGCCACAATAACATCGTAATAGGCCTGCATGGTTAAAGTTTTATTTAGCTGTATTTGAGGCATACCGTTACTCCTTTGTATTGGGGCCAAAAAATTGCAGCACCCGCATGGGTTGGTCCCCACTGTTTTTTAAGCAAAAGTCGCTGCATAAAGCGGGCACAAAAAATTGATCCCCCTGAAAAACCGGCTTGCCGTTTAGCGTGCCCTTGCCGTTTAAAAAGTAAATTCCGCTAAACACGCCGGTTTTGCCGGCAACATATTCTTTTGCAACTTCTATTACCTTTAAGCGGAACATATTGGTGTTTTGGTAACCAATAACCTCTTTTTCGCCGGGCCGCGTTTTCACCGGCTTAATGCGGTAGCTTTCAAGGGTTTGTTCGGCCGTTAGGCCGTTGTAGCAAAAGCAATCAAACATTTTTTCAAACCCTAAGCCCTGGTGACACATATCGTCGCTAACCGCTAAGCCCGAGGGGGTTGTTTTTTCGGTTCGAATGGTGTAGTCGGTTGGCTCTTGAATTTCGGTTAAAAAGCAGCCGGCACCGATTGCGTGGGGCACGCCCCCTTTAATTAGGTAGGTTTCGCCCGGTTGAACCTCAAACCGGTGCAGCATTGAAAGCATTTCGGGAATATTTTGCTGTACAAAGCAGTTGTACCAGGCCTGCCGGGTAACGCCCGGCTTGAACCCCAAGTAAATGCACGGTTTTTCCGGCAAATTGTTGCGGCAGGCTAAAATGTGCCAACATTCGGTTTTGCCGTAATTAGATTGAAACAGCGTTTTGGCCATTTGGCGCGTTGGGTGCACCTGAACGGTAAGCCGCTCGGCAGAATCTAACAGCTTTACCAGCACGCCCGTGCTTTTACCAAACCGTTGCAGGTGGGCACTGCCCAAAAGCTGCTGCGGAAATTCCTCAATTAAGCTTTTTAGCGAGGGGCCAAGGGTTGTGTAGCTTAGGCCCTCCTCTAAATTCTCGCGCCCGGTATTCCGGGCTGTTACGGTAGAAATTAACCATTCCTCGGGGAAGTTTGTATCCTTTGCGTTTTTTACGCCGTGCAGCTCGTCTATCAGTTTTCCGCCAAGGTAGGTGCGCCAGGCTCTGGCGCTTTTTAGCTGAATGGGTTCTTCAAAATTCATTGCGGTTCGTCCCCTTTAAAAGGAGCGCTGCTCCCCGGTTGGGTGGTGGCTGGCGTCTAAGCGCTTTAGAGCAAGCTCGTTATCCGGCATAAAGTCGATCCACATATAGTGCATATGCTTGCCGTCGTAAACCTCAACACCATGATCGGCACCCAACGGAATGTGCATAATAATGTTGCCCAGCATGTGAATGGGTTCGCCGTTAATTACAACATCCATCTCGTTTTCGGGAAAGCTAAAGAAAAATTGGTCTAACATAGGGTGCGCGTGCGCCTTTACGGTGTCGCGGTCTACCGATTCTACCGAACCAATTGAAAAACGCGGAATAATTCTTTGCGGAATCATCATACGACTAATGGTCTTTTTGCTTTTATTGGGGTCAATGTACTGCACGGAATCCTGGTACGGAACATTCACCGGGAAAACGGTTTTATATTCCTTTAGCATTTCGGCGTCCTCCGGGAAAATATCCCACTGAATTTCAAGCAGCTGAACATTGCTCTCGGCCCGAACGGTAAGTTCGGCATCTGCCGCCGGCACAAAGGTTACGCGGCTGCTGTACTTGTAGCTTTTGCCGCCGGTTAAAAACTCGGCGTTGCCGCTAATTAAAATAAGAATGTGGTAGTACCCGCAGTTCCCAGCAAATTTTAACTCGCTGCCGGCGCAAATGGTGTGGTGAACCGGGCGCGCCCCCGGAATTTCACCTACGCAAAGCTCCACGCTTCTGTTTTGCGACTGGGAAACATCTACTTTTTCCATTACTACATTAGTTTTCATTGTTGTTTTGCTCCATTCCGTTTTCATTTAATATGTTGGTGTTTACCGACTTAACTCTATCTACAACCAGCTTTCTGAATTCCGGCGAAAGCATAGCAAAAAAGGCGGTAAACCCGGTTACCCTAACAACTAAATCAGGGAATTTTGAAGGGTCCTTATCGGCTTCTAAGATCTTTTTGGCGTCTATAATATTAATATTAAGCAGGGTATTGCCGGTGGTTAAAATGGTACGAATCATTTGCACCATTTTTTCAACCCCCTCGTCGTCGTTTGCAATGCCGGGGTCCAGCTCTAACTGCACCGGGGCGCAATTGCCGTAACCGGGTTGAATGGCGGCTATAGAGTTACACATGGCCGAAACCGCGCCGTCTTTACGAAAGCCGCTGTTGGGGTTTGCGCCGTGGTTAATAGGCTCGCCGCTTTTACGCCCGTTTGGTGTTGCACCAACCGACTGCCCTAACATAATGGTATTGGACCAAGAGAAAAAGCCCGGAATAAAGTTAATGCCTTTATGCTGATTACAAAGATCGCGCACCAGCCGGGTGTAAAGGCGGCTGACTTTAACCGCCCAGGCATCGCCTAAGGTTTCGCCTCCGCCATAGCGCGGGCTGTGCTGCAGCATTTGGCGTATGACCTCACCCTTAGTGCCGGCAAAGTTGCTTTTTAAAAGGGCTGTCATTTCCTCAAAGTTTAATTTGTGCTCTTTTTCTATACGCTGATCTAACGCGGCAAAGCTATCAGCAACAACAGCCAAGCCGCTGCCGTCTACGCACATATTGTAAAAATTGGCGCCGCCGTCGGTAATATTTACACCCTTTTTAACCAACCCGTGCTGAAACAAATTTAAAATCAGCTCCGGCTGCGAATAGGTTTGGTATTTTAAGTGGTGCATAATTCCGTTTCCTGTGGCGTCAACCGCAAGCTTTAGGTGCTTTTGGTAAAACTCCCAAAGGGTTTCAATGCTTGGGCTTAAGCTGTTGTTCATCATGTCATAATAAGCAACCTCAAAAACCTTTAGCATATTAATTTTAACGGTGTCGTTCATGGTGTATTCCATGCCGGGAATACACATCCAGTGGCAGCCGGCCGCCACCCTGCGCCGAGCCAGCTCTTTAGAATAGCCGCAGCGCATAAAGCCTTTTACCAGCGCGGTATCGGAGGAGTAACGCGGCCAGCCCTGTTTATTTTTAAACAGGTAGTAAACCGATTTTTTAAAAAAGTCGGGATTTAGTTTGTTGTGCACCCGAATGGTAAGGTTGCAGGCAACATTAATTTTGTCGGCCGCCTCTAAGCAAAGGTAGGATATTTTAGAAACCATATCCTTCCCATTCACATCCGGCCCGCCTAATTGAAAATAGCGACTATCCTGCAAAAACAGGCAAGCTAAGTAGAACACGGCCTCGTCATCGGTTAAAATGCCGGCTGCGGTATCGCGCTCGTAATACGGCCGCAGCATTTCATCTAACTGGCCGCCGGCGCTGCCGCGGTTGTAGGTTCTGGAAAGCATACTGAACCAGCACATCCACTGAATGGCCTCTTTAAATGTTTTAGGCGGTGCCGAAACCACCGCGCGGTTGGTTTTTGCCATATCCAGCAGGTTTTGCTTTAATTGCGCGTTTTGCTCTAACTGCGCCAGCCGTTCAATTTCGTTGGTCATGCGGGTTAAAAACGCAATAATAGATTCTACTACCTGAATTTCGCTGTTGTAAAAATCGGCGTGCGTTTCGTCGTGCAGGGCCTGCTGCTCCTTTAGCTCCTTTAAAATGCCGCCCCAGCCAAGGTCAAACCCAATTTGCAAATCCGGCGTAAAGTGGTGGCAATTATCAATACCCGAAATAATGTTGTACCGTTTAAAAAATACTTTTAAATCGTCGTACGGATAGTTCGGGTTCCACTTGTACTGCGGCGGCCGCATTCTTTCTAAAAACAAAAAGCCTTTGCCAACAAATGCGTCTAACGGATTGCAGTACAGCGGGTGCTCGCTAAGCAGCCGGCAATAGTTTTCCGTCCAGGCCTTGTACCCGTAAATAGAGCCGTTTTTGTGGTTTGGGTGCAACTTAAAATGGTAGGCGTCCTGCTCTATTAGGCCGTAATCGTCCTCATCGGCACCGCCGGCCGCTGCTTTTTCTGCAGTTTGCTCTACCTTAAGCTTTCGCAGCAGCGCAATGCGCTTGTTGTAGGTAAACGTTTTTTCTGGGGGAAATTGATTAATGAATTGTATTTTGCTCAATGTTATACCACCTTTACAACCGGCAAGCTTTGCTCCGCAACCTTTTTCAGCGCCGCTAACTGTTCCTCTTTTAACGGCAGCGCACTGCGAAAGGTGTTTTCGGTGCCAAGGCTTTCGTACTTTGAAGCACCCAGCGGATTAAAGTTTAGCATTTCGTACCTTTTAAGGTTTTTAATTGTTGCAAGAAACTGCGAAATGCTTTTAATATTTTCCAAACTATCGGTGGCCCCGGGAATTAAGGGGGTGCGAATAATAAGGGGAATATTTAACGCGTCTATTTTTTTAATATTTTCAATAATTTGAGCATTTTCAACGCCGGTGTACTTTTTGTGCTCGGCGCTGTTAAAAATTTTAAGGTCGCACATAATTAAGTCCATTTTAGAAAATAAGGGCTCAATTTTGCTAAATGGCAGGCTAATGTTACTTTCTACCGCAACCTGAATACCCAGCTCATGGCAGGAGTCGGTCAGCTCGGCGGCAAACTCCCGCTGCAAAAGTACTTCGCCGCCTGAAAGCGTTACACCGCCGTTTGATTGGTCGTAGTAGGCTCTATCCTGCTTAATTTGAAACAGTACCTCCTGCACCGACATAGGCTGGCCGCACATAACAAGCGCCCCGGCATAGCAGCTTTTGGCGCAGCTGCCGCAATTTTTGCAGCGGCTGCGATTAATTTGGTGAACCGAATTGTTACCTAAAACCTGCGCGCCCGTTTTACAAACGGTAAAGCATTTGCCGCAGCCAATGCATTTTTGCGGGTAAAACATTAGCTCGGGCGTTAGTTTTAGGGTTTCGGGATTGTGGCACCAGGCGCACCGCATATTACAACCCTTAAAAAACACCGTGGTTCTAATACCCGGTCCGTCCTTTAACGAAAACCGCTCTATTTCGGTTATCATACCTTGCATGACTATTCTCCTTTAAATTGCTTTGCGGTTTTGGCGCCGCAGAAAAATTCAATCGGCAAAATCTTTAATTTCTACCCAGCCTTCCCCGTTTTTGGCGCTTTCGTACATTTTGTCAAGAATATAACGGGAATTGCGGCCTTCTTCCGCTTTTACCACCAACGGCTGCCCGGTGCGAATGGTGTTGGCAAAATTGTCGGCGCCCTGGTTCCACTCCCGTTTGGTGGGATAGGGGGAATTTTCGGTCCATTTGCCGTCTATGTACCAATAAATGTGGTCGCCCTCGGGGCCGCCGGCCGTTAGTAAATAGGCGCCCTTGTCGCCGTATACCTCCAGCCGCGTGTACCAGGTTGCAACGGGGTACGAGGTGGTGCAGGAGAACCGGGCGATCATTCCGTTTTGGTACTTCCACTCGCTAATGCCGTAATCCTCTGCCTCTATGTTAAAGGTTTGGCGGGTGGTCATGCACTTTACGGCCTGGGGCTTGCCAAAAACGGCTAAAAACCGATCAATTTCGTGTATTCCCTGGTTGCTGAGCGCTCCGCCGCCATCCATAGCCCAGGTGCCACGCCAACCGCCGTTTTCTTTAAAATATTCTTCGCTTCGTTTAATATTTAAAATCATGTTAGCCGATTTCAGCTTACCAAAAAAGCCGTCTGCAACCGCCTTTTGCAGCTCTTTTAACGGCCCGCGAAAATGCAGGTCAAAATCGCAGCCCAAAATAACATTTTTTTCTTTGGCTAAGGCAATCAGCTCGTCGCAGCGCTCAAAATTAATTTCCATTGGCTTGGTTACCAAAACATGCTTGCCGGCGTTAATGCACTGTTTTGCCACCTCGGCGTGGCTGCCGGTAGGCACTACAACATACATGGCCTCTACCGTGGGGTCTTGTAAAAAGGTGTTAATATCGGTGCTGTAGGGAACACCAAATTGCTCGCCAACCTCTTTGGCCTTTTGGCCGTTAATATCGCACACGCCAGCCAGCTGAAGCCCGTTGGTATCGCAAATTTGCGCGCAGCGGTTTTTACCCATGCCTAACCCAACAACTACCATTTTTACAGGGTTATTTTCGTAAGGGCGGTTAAATTTTTCTTTCACGGCCAAGGCGGTTTTCATATCGGCCGGGGCGCTGGCGGGCCAAACCTTTTTTAGGTAATCGTAACACATTTTAGTGGCCTGTTCGCCGGTTAGGCCAACATTGGGCGGTACATGCGTTTCAATAGAAACCGGCATATTTTTACCCGTAACCAGGGCACCCTTTAAAACCCTGTCCCACGGAACCTTTTTGCAGTCTACCTCTTTTAACACACCGCGGCATTTAACATGCAGCATATTGGCGTATTTTAAGGCTTTGGTAAAATACTCAATGCAATCGCCCTGCGCCTCGGGCAACAGCTCAAACATATTTGAAACATCCCAAGCCAAGCCCCATTCCGGCACATTCAGCGCTTCTAAAACGCTAATGGCTTCATCCGGCGTTTGGCCGCAGTTTTCAAATCCAAGAATTAACCCGGCCTCCTTAGCGCGTTTGGCAAAGGGGTAAAACATTTCTAAAACCTTAGAAAGCTCATCGGGCCGCATGGCCAGCTCGCCGCAATGCGGGTCATCCTGCGCGTGCTGCCAAAAGTTAAAGGAGCGTACCAGCGGGCACTGCAAAATATCTGCCGCGCGAATTAAACCCTCCAGCTTATTCATTTCCTCTTGAATGGTTTCTTTATCCGGCAAATGCTTTTTACACAAAGAGGATTGCAAAACAGCGGTTTTTAAACCCAGACCGTCCAGCTGGTTTTTTAAGGCCTTTAGCTGATCGGTGGTTTGGTACTCAATCGGGCGGCCGTTTATCATGGCGCGGAAGTCTACATACTCCATTCCCCATTCGGCAAACTTTGGTAAAACCTGAGTAACCTCTTGATGCAATTCATCGGTAAATACTGAAATAAACATAGAAAAATACCTCCAAAATACTGCAAAGCAAATATTTTTACTGCCAACATTATAGCATAGGATAAATTATATTTATAGGAATTTTGTACAAAAAATATGACTGATTTAATGTAAATAAAAATATTTTCATAAAAAACAATTCTTTTAAAAAATATATTTAAATAATAAAACAACACGGCCAAGCGAAAGGGATAAGCTTAACCGTGTTGTTTGAAATTATTTTATATTGTTTTGGCAGGCCAAAGCCCTTAAAATTTGCCAAAACTGCAATTTTTTAAGGCCGGCATCTGTTGCTTTGGCAAGGCTGTTACCCCTTGCAAACCAAGCTGCATTTTTGGTTTTGAACCGTTAGCTCGTAGCGCTTGCCGTTGCGGCAAAAGGTTAATTTTGCGTTACTCCAGGCCTGCGGCAGGCAGGGGTCTGCCTCTACCTTTTTTGCCGAAAGCTTTAGGCCGAATATATGCTCTATAATTACCCAAAAATGCCAGGCAACGGTTCCGGTGCGGTAATGAAAGCTGGAGCGGCCAAAGTTTTCGTTTTTATAGCCAATGTAATAGTTACTGTAGTATATTGGAATTTGCAGGCTTTGCTCGGGCGCGTGCTGCTTATTTGTTGGCAAAATGCGCAAAATGGTGTCGCGCGCGGCGTCGCCGTTTTTGCAAAGGCAATCGGCAAAGGCTTTAAACATAACCGAATGGCAATAAACCGAGCCGTTTTCGGTAGTGCCGTGCGTTTTAAGGCTTACGCGGCCCCAAATGGGGCTGTATTTTGTAAACGGCGGGTCAATTAACAAATAGCCAAACGGCGTGCCCATAGACTCAATTGTTTTTAAAACCTTTTTTAGCCGGTCGCCGGTAGCGGCACCACAAATTACCGACCAGGTTTGTGCGTTTAAGAACTTTTGCGCTTCGGCGTCATTTTTGCTGCCGTAGGGAATTCCGTCATCATTTATTCCGGCAAGGTACCATTCACCGTCCCAGCAATAGCGGTTAATATTCTCCAACAACGTTTGGCGAAATTCCGCCAAGGTTTTATCGTAGCTAATTTTATTTAGGCGGTCAATGGCGTAACAAAGGGCCATGCTGTTCCAGGTAGACTCCCCTTTTCCCAGCCGACCCGGCCCATTTACCGGGTCGTTCCAATCGCCGTCCAGCATTAGGCAAAGGCCGTGCTCCCCAATTTGGGTAGACATATAATAAGCCGCTTTTTTTAAATGCACCAAAAGGGGCTCCTCTACCGGGCTGTCAAAATAACGAACCTTTTTGTTGTAAAGCGCGGGGTCGCCGTTTTTTTCTATAACCTCTATTAAACAAATAATAAACCAAATGTAAGAATCGCTGTGGTGCAGCAGGCAAAGCTTTTCATCCGGCCGACCGTTGGTGTTGTAATACTGCTTTAGGTATCCGTTATGGTGCTGGCGCTCAACAATTTTAAGCGCCCGGTTCAAAGCGTCCTTCGGGTCTATTAAGGCGTAACCCAAATAATCCTGCAATTGGTTGCGCACCGGGCAATAAAACCCGCCGCGGTTTAAGCGCGCAAAAAAGGTCAACTGCCTTTTTAGCCAGTAATTGGTTAAATAATTCAGCTCTGTATCCGGCGTTTCAATCATAAAGCAGCTGCAGCGCTGCTCCCACAATTCTTTTACTGCCGTTAGCTGTTGCTCAACATTTGGAAAATGCTTTGCCAGATTTTCTACCTCTTGCTTTGTTTTTTCCAGCCCTACTACATAGTGAACGGTTTTTTCAACGCCATTTTCAAGCTTAATTTTGTGCTGCATAGCGCCTATGCAGCTTTCAATTTCGCCGCAGCCGTTTTCGCACCGATTATTTTGCACCGCTATTGGCATCACGCTATCATCATCGCACCCAAAAAAACGCTGTTCGTTTCCCTCGTAAGTATCTGGCCGGGCACTACTAAGAATGTACCGGTAATTCTGCCGCCCGGCAACCTTTTCTTTATCCTCATACTGCACATAATAAGGAAAACCGGTGTAATAAATGTAATGGCCCTGTTCACTATACTGGCTGCTGTACGCCATATAGCCCGGATTTTGAAACGCAAATGCCGCAAACAGCGAAACATTTTTTGCCTCCCCCGCGTTGTAAAGCGTTGCTGTCCAGTACTCCCTTTGCCCGCTTACCGGAACAAAAATGCGAAGCGTAACGGTTAGATCCCCAAACACCTCGGTTACCTGGGTTTGGTAAAGACGGTGCTCGCAAAGGTAAGAATCGCCCTGCCCGCGGCAAAGCGCGTAACAGCGGCCGTCGACATTTAAATAAAATCGGTTTTGGGGCCGGTTAAACGGCGCATTAGAAAAATCGGGGCTCATTAAAACTCCGCCGCCCTCCAGCCTTTGCGTAACATCAATGTGAAACTCGTCGTTAAACAGCTTATTCGTCCACGGCGTTGGCGTATAGGGGGTATGAATTACAAACGCGCGACCCTCATCGGTAAAATTTCCGTACTGCATGGTATAAGTTCCTTTCCACCTTTAATTTTAAGACTTTAAATTTAATTTGTACTGCAGCGGGGTAACACCAAGGCACTGCTTAAAATGCTTAATAAAATAAGAGCAATCGTTAAATCCGCTTTCGTAACAGGCCTCGGTAACCGAACAGCCGCTGTTTAACAGCGACTTTGCCAAGGCAATGCGATTGGTTCGAATGTATATTTTAATAGAAGTACCAATATATTTTTTAAACACCGTAGAAAGGTATTGCGGCGTTACCTTAAAATGCTCGGCAATTTCGGCAGAGGATTGCAGGCTGGTTAAATTTTTATCAATATACACCAACACCTCCGAAACAATTTCTGGAATATGCTCTTTTCGAAAAACATCTACAGAAAGGCTTTCCATATTCTCATTTAAAAGGCACAAAAATTTAATAACCTGCGTGTAGGCAATCATCAGCTTGTTACTGTCGGTATTATCCCGGCACAGCTCGCTAACCTTGTAAAGAATGTTCATGGCCGTTTCGCGCTCTTTGGGCCGCAGCGAAACCAGCGCCGGGCTGCCGGGCGAACGGTTCAGCATTTTTTCTAACGGGTCAAACACAAACCTTGAAAACATATTAACCGGCACCAGTATGTAAAAGCGCTCGTAAAGGCAGTTGTTACGCAATACAGCCTTGTGTACCTCTTGCGGCGTTATAACAATAATATCGCCGGATTTTAAGGAATAATATTTATCTGAAACAATATAATCGGTGTCCCCCGAAACATAAACATAAACCTCAATGTAATTGTTAATGTGTAATTGGTGATTGCCAGGGCTGTCATAATCTTTAATATGCGCAAAGGTAATGGGGGCATCGCCCCGAATAATGCTCAATTTCCTTTTGTACTCAAAAGTATTCATAGTTTTCACCGATAGATATTAAAATAATTTTATTTTTAATGTTTTGTGCAATAAAAAAGTACACCTTTAATGTGTACATCATACCATATGTATTATCTTCTGTCAAGGCTGTTTTCGCCGTCTTGGCTGTAACAGCCTTAAAGCGCAGCTCCAATGTATAAATTTTTAGTTCCGCCCCAGCGGCAATGGCCGAGGCGGAACTTTGTTTGGTACGCTGCTACGCAAATTGGTTCTTTTGCATTATTGTGGTACGCCTGCGGCGCCAAGTGTTACCGCTTGACTTTGCCGTAACAGCCGGCACGAGTATAGTTTTACTCACCGGCATTTCTGCCGTTGTTCCCCAACGCTTTTGCTGCAATGGTGATTTAAGATTACTGCCGCAGTCCGTAAAAAATCTTTTGAGATTTTTATTTTAGTTCCTTCTTTTGCGCAGCTTGCTCGCGGTACATTTTGGGCGAAACACCGGTGTACATTTTAAAAACCCGACTAAAATAAAAAGCATTTTCAAACCCCAAAAGTTCTGCAATACAGCTAACCGTAAGGTTAGTTTGCAGCAGCTGCTGTTGAGCTTTTTTAATACATTCAAAATTTTTGTAGTCTACCGGGGTGCGCCCGGTAATTTTTTTAAAATAAAGGCGTAACTGAGTAGGGCAAAGCCCGCTCACCTTGCAAAGCTGTGCCGTGCTTACCGACTCGCAGCAGTGCCGCTTTAAATAGGCGCGGCAAAGGTTAACAGCCTGCTCGGCCCGGTTGGCTTTTACCGTGCCCGTTTCACCGGAAATATAAAGCAAAATGCGGTACAGCAGTATGTTACAGTACATATTGGTTTTAAATTCTTCGCCCGCAAAGGCAGTGTACAGCTCGTTAAGTGCTTGAGTTATGTTTTCGGGGCATTGCTTAAAAAGCAGCACCGGAAAGGTACCAAGCTGTAGTTCCTCCCCGTTTTCGCAAAACAGATCAAACTCGGCAAACAGGTAACCGGTACCTTGCGGTTCGGTACAATTGTAGCTTGCCCCTTTTGGCACAAAGGCAAGCCCCCCGGCCGGAACGGTAAGCGTTTGCTGCCCAAAACTGTAAACAACGCTTTGCTGTTTTACTAAAAGCAGCAAATTGGTAAAGCGCTTTTTGTTTTTAACGCAGTATTGTCCGTTTTCTGTTTGCCCGTGCTCGGCCGGGCTGCCGGCCGGAACCCGCTGCGTTTGCCGCGCCCGCCGCACCGCCCGCCCTAAAAAGCCAACACCGGTACCACTAAATTCGGCCACATGCCCCTTTTGCATGCAAATTAAATGCCGGGAAAAAAATTCCAGCTGTGACAAATTGTAAATCGTTGTTTTTTTCATGCTAATCACCAAACAAAGAATACATTATTTGCTTTAAAATGTCAATTATAAAAATCAACCAATCTTAAAAACCGTTGAATAATATATGTTTTTGTTTATTTATGCATGTACTTTTTTTCCTTGGGTTGTTATAATAAAGCCAAAATAACGCTACGGGGGTTACATTATGCTTATTCAAAATCAACACTGTGTTCAACCAAATTTTTTGGGCTTTAACGCCGTTTACCACGGGTACGCCGGGTTAAACGACCAATTTGGCCGAATTTACAACGAGGAGCTTTGTGAATTGGAGGCCGACCGTGCTGCTGAGCTTGGCTTAAAGGTTGCACGCACCTTTTACAAATGGTACGCCTGGGATGATAAAAACAAGCGCTGGGACTGGGAAAACAGCAATAATTTTAACGCCTTTTGCCGCTGGGTGGAACGGCTGCAAAAGCGCGGCATTGAAGTTGCGCTAAACGCCGGCTGGTGCTCCCCGGGGGATATTCTTTCAAACTCCTGGACCGGACAAAGCCCTTTTACCGTACCGGGCGATTGGAAAAAATCGGTTGAAAACTACGCAGCCTGGGTGAGCGAGAGCGTACACCAGCTGGTGGAGGTGCGCGGGTTTAAAAATGTAAAATACTTAGTACTGTTTACCGAGCCGCAAAACGGCAGAGACTGCCCCGCCGAGGCCCCTAACGCTTACGAATGTTGGTACCAGGCCAGCCGTGCAGTGGCAAACCGCTTAGCGGCCGACGGGCGGCGGCATTTGGTAAAATTAATTGGACCGAACGAGGGCTCTACTGAGGATCCGAAAATGTTAGACTGGGTTTTTAAAAAAGATCCGGACCTGCTGGATATTTACTCGGCTCACAATTATTTGTACAGCTTTGAAAACAACCAAAACCTGCCCCTAGGCAATGAGCGCTTTGCAATTGGTGCCTGCGGAAACTACATTGCGCAAGATGTTGCCCTAAAGCCCAACACCTCCTACACCCTTTCCTGCCGGGCCAGATTAACGGGGGTAGACCGAAAAACCGTTTGCGGCTACGCCCTGTTTGGTATTTTAAAAAAGGTGAACAACAGCTACGCCGTTTACAGCGTTGTAAACGGCGTAGAGCGCGCCGAACGGCTTTTTAGCAAAAGTACCACACTGCTGGACCCGGCCGCTATGACCAACGAACTACAGCCGTTTAGCTTTAGCTTTACCACAAAGAATGATGTAAAGGACGCCTTTTTGGTTTTATATGCCCACATTAAACCAGCCGGCTTTGAACTGGAGGTTTGCGACTTTTCTTTAAAAGAGCAGGGCAAAAACCAGGAGTTGTTAGCTGAAACTGAGCTTTCTCTTAGCCAAAACTGGTACCTGTGGGGCAGAATGCACATTGTTAATGGCCCGCAATACTTTCAGTGGGTAAACTGGGTTAAAAAATATTTGAGCTACCTGCCCAAAAATGCCGAGCTTTGGTTTGATGAATACAACACCGCCGGCTTTAGAACCGGTTGCAAGGAATTGGTGGAATACGAGTACCCGCTACACGGTACCAACCTTTCTATTGCCAAAATTGCCTTTTTAAACTGCGGGTTGCAATCCTCTTTTCAGTGGACGTTGTTTGACCAACAATGGCCTAATAATCGTCGTACCGGCGGTTCCCGTTTTTTTGACGGCGTACAAAAATTCGGTGTTATGCCCGATCTGTTACACAGCCGGGTACCTTACCCGGCCTATTACGCCCAACGTATTATGGGGCTTGCGGGCGGCGAAATTGGCACCAAAGTTTACCCCGGCGGATATGAGGACGGCATTTGCAGCGCCATGGTACAACGGCCTAACGGCAAAATTGTTATTTTTGCGGTAAATGACAACAAAACCGCCAAAAAAATTAACCTGACCTTTGAGACCCCTCTTTGCGGCAAGCTTAAACGCTACCTGTACAACCCCGCTACCGTAGAGCCTACCGACCCGGTAGAACCGCTACGGGCCGACACCGAAATTGCCCTGCAAAATAATGGCTTATATGATGAGCTGCCGGCCGGTGCCGTTGTTGCTTACGCCCAATTTTAACCCGTTATAATTAACCCTTTAAAGCCTTTACATATGCCGAAGCATTGGTGCGTGTAAAGGCTTTTTAACAGTTTTAAACGGCACCGAAAGTTCTTGTTATTCAAAGCTAAAACTTCCTGTGGGCCACATACTATTACAGGCTGTTTTGCACCCATTGTGCAGTTGGTATAAAAGCGTTATTTACAAGTCTTAAATTCGGCTGCGGTTTAGCCGCTATATGCACCTTTATTAAAATTTTTAAAAACTATTTTATTTTTACCTAAAATGTGGTACAATGGTGTAGTTTTCGGAGGTGCTTTACATGAACAAAACCAAACAGCTTACCACCGCCGCCATTATAGCGGCTTTATACACCGTTTTAACCTACCTTACCAATTTATTTGGGCTGGCCAACGGAGTAATACAGGTTCGATTTTCGGAAATGCTTACCGTGCTGCCGGTGCTGACCCCGGCCGCCATACCTGGGCTAACGGTTGGGTGCCTGCTTTCCAACCTACTTACCGGCTGCGCGTTGTGGGATGTTATTTTTGGCTCTTTTGCCACGCTTTTAGGGGCGCTTGGCACCCGCTACTTTGCCGGAAAGCTACTTCATAAGCCGTATTTGGCCCCTGTTTTTCCGGTGCTGAGCAATGCGGCAATTGTGCCCCTAGTATTGCGGTACACCTACGGGGCCGAAGGCTCTCTGCTTTACTTTGCCGCAACGGTTGGCGCGGGCGAGATTTTAAGCGCCGGCGTTTTAGGAACCCTGCTGCTAATTGCCTTAAAAAAGCGCAAAATATTTTAGCCAAGTGGGGAAACCTGCCGATCGGCCTTTATACCTGCCTGCCGGCCTTAAATCTGCCGACCAATCCTTAATTTACCGTTTTAAAAGTACCGTTTTACAGTTTTAAAATATTGCTTATTAGCTAAATTTTAATTAATTTATTTAAACCCGGCCCGTTTTGACCATTGACGAGCCGGGTTTTGTACCGTATACTAAAAAACAGTTTTATAAGGTAACTGTAACGCCTTGTTGAGCCTACCTAAACGGGAGATGAACATGAACCAAATTTTGCATTATTCTACGGTGGTATTGGGGGCTACAGCCTTTGGCTGCGCTTACGCCTGCAGCCACCCCGAAACAACCGCAGTAGTTGAGGAAAGCTTAAATGTTTGCGGGGAGTTTTGCGGCGCCCTACGAGCCGACCCCCTAACGCAGCCGCCCCAAACGGGCTTTGGCGCCGAGCTGTTTGCTGAGCTACAGCAACGCAACCTGGTAAACAGCGCCGGAGAGATTTGTATTCCCGCCGTTTCGGGCCTGTTTAGCCGCCGGCTGCTGCAAAGCAAGGCTGCGGTTTATTTGCAGTGCCGATTAGCCGAAACCAAAAAGCAAAACGGCCGCTTTGTTTTAACTGTTTTTGGGCCAGACGGCTTTTTTACCCTAAGCTGCGACCGCATTTTAGACACCAGAACCAAGGCGCTGCCCCAAACTGTACAGCGGCAATATGCCTTTTGCGCCATGCTGGCCGGCAAAAGCGGCGAATTTACCGCCCCGCCCAAAACCCTTGGCCCTTTACAGGTGCTGCACGGGCGATTTAGTGACGAATACCTTTTGCGGTTGCCGCTTGAAAAGCCGCTGCCTTTGCCCTTAGCGGCCGAGCAGTTAACAACACATTGGGCCCAACACCAAAATTTGGCGCCCGTCCTTAAAATTGCCGCCTTTGCAACCCGGCTGGAGGAGCGGCTTTTGGCCCCCTATTGCCGGGAGGAAAACGGCACTGCCTTAGTGCCCTCGGCCGGTTACGAAAACCTTTTAACAGCTGCAGCGGAGGGATTTTTGTGGAATTTTGCACACTAAAAAACGGCAAACCGCAGCGTTTGGCGGTAGAAACACCCGCCTTTACCCTACAAACCCAAGTACTGGTTGCCGGCCTCGGCACGGCCGGGTCGCTGGCTGCCATTACCGCGGCCGAGCAGGGCGTACAGGTTTTGGGGGTAGAGGCCCAAAGCTGCATGGGTGGCCTTGGCACGCTTGGCTGCGTGTGGGATTACTTTTTTGGCTCCCCCGGCGGCCGGTTTGAAAAAAATGTTACCCAAACCCAACAGCTTGGGCACAATTTATTTACTCCCTGCAGCGATTTGAGCGATGAGCGCGGCAGCCGCTACATAAACGGCGCAGCCAAAAGCGCTGTTTTGTTTAAAAATGCCGAGGAGGCCGGCTGCAGGCTGCTGTTTGAAACGGTGATTACCGGCGTTTACCTGCAAGAAGGCCGGGTTGCCGGCGTACAGGCGTTGGGGGAAAACGGACTGTTTAACATTGCGGCAACCGCCTTGGTAGACGCTACCGGCGGTGCAGCCGTTGCAAGGCTTTGCGGGGTTAAAACCCAGCTGGGCCGCCAAAGCGACGGCCAGTGCCCCCTTTGCTCTAAAACCACCATTGTTGCCCGTAACGGCGTAACCCGCTGCTCTTGGGGGCTATACCGCGGTTACGCCGGCAAAAGTGTTTTAAAAAAATCTAACCTTTTGCTGCGCGCCGGCAGCGAGGGGCCTTGCCTGCAGCCCGTTTACAGCGAGGCCGAACGCCCGGTTTTAGAGGGTACGGTGCTGGGCGAGCGGGAATCTTACCGCATAAGGGGCCGGCAAACCGTTACCCTGCAGGGCCTAATTCAAGGCGAGCAGCCCCAAAAACCGGTTTTTTACGCCTTTTCGGTGATTGACAGCGTGCAGGAGGACATTGCTAAGGCCGACCCCGGCCTGCAGCTTTGGCGCATGGTTTGCCGGCTGCACAGTACCGGAATTTTTGTTGGCGTACCGCTTGAGGCTTTGCTGCCGCAAGGGGTAGAGGGCTTAATTGTTGCCGGTAAGGGTATGGCGCTGGATGAAATTTTAGCCGGCTGCGTACGCATGAAAAAGGATATTGAAAAAAGCGGCGAGGCTGCCGGCGCGTTAGCCGCCCTGGCCGTGTTACAAAACTGCACCCCCGCTTTGGTAAACTACCAAGCACTAAAAAAGCTGCTGCAAAGCAGCGGCTGCTTAAAGCAGCCCGAATACACAGGGCTTTGCAGCACGCAAAACGGTATGGATCGCGCCCCCGTTTTGCCGCCGAAAACAAAGGCCCAGTTGGCAGAGCTTTTGCAAAGCGAGCACTACGGTGTTGCCGTTTTTTACAAAATTTGCGGCCGGTTAAGCGTAGAAAAGGCAGCGGTTTTACCCTGGCTACAAAGCTCAGGCAAAGCCCTGCAGCTGCACGCCGCTTTAGCTGCCGGCGCCTGGGGCTTTACCGAGGCCGAAAAAAACCTGCTGGCCTTAGCCCAAAGCGGTGAAGAACCGTTGCCCGCCGGAGCCGACAAAAGCAACCGGGCAGCCGCCGTTTTTTTGCTGGGGCAGCTAAAAAGCAAAGCCGCCGTGCCAATTTTGCAGCAAATTTTAAGCCAAACTGCAGCGGTAGCCAAGCGGGAATTTACCGCCCTAAACCAAGGTGAAAAATATTTTTGGAACCTAAACCATTTAGCCCAAAACGCCTTAAAAAGCATTTTAGCTTAAAATGTCGCGCCTTACAGCGGCCGCAAGCTTCAAGTGCCGCTGCCTTTCCCCTTTCCTTTAGGCGGAAAGGCGTAACGCTTTTTCTGTAAGCGTTAGCCTACAGAGAACAGTTGCAAATCCGCACGAATAAAAAAGCAAAACCGCACGCTCGTAAGCTTTTTTACGAAAGGGCGGCGCTTAACCTTTGTTTTAATTTTTTAAAAACCCCCAAAGATGAAAAAATCTTTGGGGGTTAAATTTGTTTTTAAGCGTTAAAAGGCCTAAAACGGTAAAGTTAAAATGGACTAAAACGGCTTTATTTTTTGCCGGTAGAGCCAAAACCGCCGGCACCGCGCTCGGTGCTTTCCAGCTCCTCGACCTGCACAAACTGCACGGTTAAATACGGGGTTATTACCAGCTGGGCAATACGCTCGGCGTCCTCAATTTGCTGCGGGGTTTTAGAGTGGTTGTGCAGCGCCACCATGATTTCGCCGCGGTAATCGCTATCAATTACCCCTACCTTATTAGCGGGAGCCAGACCGCGTTTGCAGGCGGTGCCGCTGCGGGCGTAAATAAGCCCGGCGTACCCGGCGGGAATTTCTAACGCAAGGCCGGTTTTAACAAAAACCGTTTCCCCCGCCGGCACGGTAATGGGCTGCCCGCCGGTGCAGGCATACAAATCGGCCCCGGCGGCGCAAAGCGAGCCGTACTGCGGCAAAATGGCCTTGCTGTTTAATTTTTTTACGCGTACAGTCGGTAGTGTATGCATCATAATCTCCTTATCTTAGGTAAATTAATCCCAAATATTTCGGCAAATTAATCCTCAATATTTCCGCTGCCCATTTTTCGCTCCCAACAGCCGGGCAGCCAAACGGCAGTGCCGCTTATTAAGCTTTTTTGAACATCTAAAATGCGTTGGTTGGCCGAGCCGCGAAACAGCAGCGAAGCGTTTTTTTGCTCCTCTACAAATTTGCCGTCTACCAAAACATCTAACTGCTCTAAAAGCGCGCGGCAAACGGCCGGGTCCCCCACTTTACCGGGCAGCAGGTCTTTTTCAAAATCAAACCCCGTGTAGCACCAAATATTTTTTTTAGGAAAAGCGGCTTTACAGCACTGCGCCAGCTTTAAAAGGGCGGGCTGATTTTCCGGCTCAAACGGCTCGCCCCCTAAAAGGGAAAGGCCGGTAATATACCCGGGGCTTAACGCAGTTAAAATTTCCTGCTGGGTTTGCGCGGTGTAGGGAGTGCCAAAATTAAAATCCCACGCCTCGCGGTTAAAGCAATTTTTGCAACGGTGCCGGCAGCCGCTAACAAACAGCGAGACCCTTACGCCCGGCCCGTTGGCAATATCGTTTTTTTTAATTGCAGCAACATTCATTAAAAAGCGCCCTTTAAAAAAGGCTGGGTAATGGAGCCGCCATTACCCGGCCTTAAAAAATTTTATTTTACCGGGCCGCGGCAAAGCCTTACAGGTGCAGCACCCGTTCTTTAATTTCCTGCGTGCGGCCCTGGTTCCAAAACTGGGTGCCAATGTAGCCGCAGGTGCGGCGGGCAACGTTCAACTTGCTTTCATCGGTGTTGCCGCAGTTCGGGCAGGTCCAAATCAGCTTGCCGTCGGCGTTTTCTTTAATTTCTATTTCGCCGTCAAACCCGCAAACCTGGCAATAATCGCTTTTGGTGTTCAACTCGGCGTACATAATGTGGTTGTAAATAAACTGCATTACCGAAAGTACTGCTTCAATATTGTTTTGCATATTCGGCACTTCTACATAAGAAATGGCTCCGCCCGGCGAAAGCGCCTGGAATTTGGCTTCCAGCTCCAGCTTTTCAAAGGCGTCGATCTTTTCGGTTACATGCACATGGTAGCTATTGGTAATGTAGTTTTTATCGGTTACCCCTTTTACAATGCCAAACCGCTTTTGCAGGCACTTGGCAAACTTGTAGGTGGTGCTTTCCAGCGGGGTGCCGTACAGCGAATAATCAATGTTTTCCGCTGCTTTCCACTTCGCGGTGTACTCGTTTAGCTTTTGCATAATGGCAAGGCCTAAAGCCTCCCCCTCCGGGTCGGTCAGCTTTTTGCCGTTCAGGCTGTAAACGCACTCCCACAGCCCGGCGTAGCCTAAGGAAATAGTAGAATACCCGCCGTGCAATAATTTATCAATGGTTTCGCCCTTTTTCAGTCGGGCCAGCGCGCCGTGCTGCCAAAGAATGGGCGCCGCGTCCGAAACCGTTCCGGTCAAGCGCTCGTGGCGGCATTGCAGCGCCCGGTGGCACAGCTCCATGCGCCCGTCAAAAATCTGCCAAAAACGGTCTAAGTTCCCGTTAGCCGAAAGGCCAATATCTACCAAATTAACCGTAACAACACCCTGGTTAAAGCGGCCGTAATACTTTGGCTTGCCGTTTTCATCTACATAAGGAGTTAAAAAGCTGCGGCAGCCCATGCAGGTGTAGCAGTGCCCCTCGCCGTTTTTATCTACCTTGTTTTGCAGCATAATTTTTTCGGAGATATAATCGGGCACCATGCGTTTAGCGGTGCATTTGGCCGCCAGCTTGGTGAGGTAATAGTAAGGGGTACCTTCGGTAATATTATCCTCCTCTAAAACATAAATCAGTTTTGGAAAGGCCGGGGTGATCCAAACGCCTTTTTCGTTTTTAACGCCCCGGTAGCGCTGCTTCAGCGTTTCTTCAATAATCAAGGCCAAATCGGCGCGCTCCTGCTCGTTTTTTGCCTCGTTTAAATACATAAATACCGTTACAAACGGGGCCTGGCCGTTGGTCGTCATTAAGGTTACAACCTGATATTGTATCATTTGAACGCCACTTTTAACCTCTTCGCGCAGGCGGCGCTCGGTAATGCGGTCAATCATTTCCTCGGTGGCGTTTTCGTCTACCTCGCGCAGCTCCTCGACTACAGTGCGGCGAATTTTTTGACGGCTAATATCTACAAACGGGGCCAGGTGCGTTAAACTAATGCTTTGCCCGCCGTACTGGCAGGAAGCCACCTGCGCAATTATTTGCGTTGCAATGTTGCAGGCAGTTGAAAAGCTGTGCGGTTTTTCAATTAAAGTGCCGGAAATTACCGTGCCGTTTTGCAGCATATCCTCTAAATTAACTAAATCGCAATTGTGCATGTGCTGGGCAAAATAATCCGCATCATGGAAATGGATGAGGCCCTGCTCATGCGCTTCTACAATGTCATTTGGAAGAAGCAAGCGCTTGGTAATGTCTTTGCTGACCTCGCCGGCCATATAGTCGCGCTGAACGCTGTTTACCGTGGGGTTTTTGTTAGAGTTTTCCTGCTTAACTTCCTCATTGTTACACTCAATTAAGCTTAAAATTTGATCGTCGGTGGTGTTGGATTTACGAACCAAAGCGCGGTTATAACGGTAGGTTATGTAGCGGCGGGCAACATCAAAGGCCCGTTGGTTCATGATTTGATCTTCTACCATATCTTGAATTTCTTCTACGCTTAGCGAGCGGTTAATGTTTAAAGCAGCGCTTTCAACATCCTCGGCAATGCGTTTAATTTGCACCGGTGTCATACGGGCGCTTGGCACAACGCTTTCGTTGGCCTTGGCAACGGCTATTTCAATTTTTTTCGGGTCAAAAACAACCTCTGCCCCGCTTCTTTTAATAATGTTCATGGTAAAAAATCCCCTTTGTTCCCAAAATTAGGTTTTAAAGCGTACTAAACCGGCGCAAAACTTTCGTCAGCTTGTCTATTATAGCAGTTCTAATAGTGGTTGTCAAGAGTAATTTCACAACATCTTGTTATATTTTTTACAGCGTTACACAATAAATTGTGCTGTTTTTAAAACCTAAACCGAGCAAAGAACAACACAAAAAGGCCCTGAAAACGCCTTTTTTGGTTATATTTTTGTAAAAGCAAAGGAAAAAACAGCCTTTTTTTGAATGAGTGCGGCCGCAAAGGGCCATACTACATTTTGTACCGGCAACCCACATTGCCACAAAAAGAAAAAGGAGCCCGAGCAACATGGATTTTGAAAAGGTGATTACGCAGTTAGACGACGCGCTGCAGCCGGAAAACAGTTTTGACTTAGTAAAGCGCAACTTAATTATTGGCGGCCGCCGCGCCGTACTATATTTTATTGACGGTTTTATAAAAGACGAAGTTTTTGAAAAAATGATGGAGTTCTTTTTTAAGATTAAAAGCGACGAGCTTAGCGGCGTGGAAAACATGGACGACTTTTCCAAGCGGTTTATTCCGTATGTAGAGGCAGAAGCGGCATACGACCCCGAAAAAGTAGTGACCGAGGTGCTTTCCGGCCCGTGCGCGCTGCTGCTGGACGGCATTGAGGGTGTCATGCTGATAGATACCCGGCAATACCCCGCCCGCTCCATTTCCGAACCCGAAAAAGACCGCTCGCTGCGCGGTGCGCGGGACGGTTTTGTAGAAACGCTGATTTTTAACACCGCCATGATCCGCCGTCGTATTCGTGACAGTCGCCTGCGCATGGAATACCACCGGGTTGGCACCGGATCCAAGGTTGATGTTGCCATTTGCTACATTGACGGCAAGGTAAACCAAAAGCTGTTAAAAACGCTGCGGCAGCGGCTGGACGCCGTAAAGGTAGAGGGTATTTCTATGACGCAGCAGGCCCTTTCGGAACTGCTGATTCCCACCTCGGTGTTCAACCCCTTTCCTAAGGTAAAATTCAGCGAACGGCCGGATTACGCCAGCGCCTGCGCCATTGAGGGCAAAATTTTGCTGGTTATGGACAACTCGCCGGCGGTAATGATTTTACCCACCAGCTTTGCTGATTTTTCGAAAGAAGCGAACGATTACTATTTTCCGCCAATTACATCCACCTATATTCGCATCGTGCGGCTTATTATTTCGTTGCTTACGGTTTATTTAATCCCCATTTTTTTGCTTTTTGTGCAAATGCCGGACCATGTACCCGACTTTTTAAAATTCATGATACCCGAATCTAAAGACGGCATGATGCCGATTTTGGCCCAGCTGCTGATTTTAGAGGTGGTAATAGACGGGCTGCGGCTGGCCTCGCTCAACACGCCGGAGAACCTTTCCAGCTCGCTGAGCATTATTGGCGGCCTGCTGCTTTCGGATTTTGCCATTCAGTGCGGGTGGTTTGCAACCGATTGCATTTTATATATGTCGTTTGTAGCAATCGCCTCGTTTTGTCAGCCCAGCTTTGAAATGGGTTACGCGCAAAAGTTCATGCGCATTGTACTGCTGGTGGCGGTGCAGCTGTGGCATTTTTGGGGCCTTTTGGGCGGTACGGCGTTTTTTATTTTGGTTATGCTGCTTTCACAAACAATGCTGGGCAAAAAGTACTGCTACCCGGTGTTCCCCTTTAACGCAAAGGACTTTGCCAAGCTGTTTGTGCGCACCAAAATTAAGTAGCGTAAAATATTGCTAAAAGGTGCAAAATAGTTACCTTTTGGCGGCAACTGCCCGGCTTTTCTTGCAATTCCATGTTAGGTATAGTATACTAACATTGTAATTTTTAAAAGCTAAGGGGAATAGGGTATGAAGTTTGAAACGCAACAAAAGCTTAGCCAAATGTCCTTTGCCGAAAAGGCTATGCTTCTTACCGGGGCAAACATGTTGGTTACCGCCGCGCTGCCGCGGCTGGGGGTGCCGGCTATTGAAATGGCCGACGGCCCCCACGGGGTGCGCACCAGCAGCGGCAAGCCCTGCAGTATTCCGGGCGGCTGCGTTTGCTTTCCAACCGCCTCGGCCGCCTCGGCAACCTGGAACCGGGAGCTGCTTTTTAAAATAGGTCAGGGCCTTGGGCGCGACTGTATTGCCGAAGGCGTAGATGTTTTATTAGGCCCCGGCATTAACATTAAGCGCCACCCGCTTTGCGGCCGGAATTTTGAATACTTTTCGGAGGACCCGGTGCTGGCCGGCGAGCTTGGCGCCGCTTACATTAAAGGAGTGCAAAGCTGCGGCGTTGGCACCAGCCTAAAGCACTTTGCCGCCAACAACCAAGAGGTTGACCGCGGCACCGGCAGCTCGGAGGTTGACGAACGCACCCTGCGCGAAATTTACCTGCGCGGGTTTGAAATTGCCGTTAAAAAGGGCAAGCCTACCAGCGTAATGAACGCCTACAACAAGCTAAACGCCATTTACTGCTCGGAAAACAAATGGCTGCTGAAAGACATTTTGCGGGACGAATGGGGCTTTGACGGCGTGGTGATTTCGGATTGGGGTTCGGTACATAACATTGCCCTGGCGTTAAAAAACGGCATGAACCTGCAAATGCCGAAAAACAAGAATATTGAGTTGCAGCTAAAAAAGGCCGTGGAAAGCGGCGTAATTACCGAGCAGGAAATTGACGCCGCTTTAGGCGAGCTTTTAGAATTTTTAAGCGCCACAAAGGCCGCCGAGCGCGACGCCACCCCCTACAACCGCCAAAAGCAGCACGCCGTGGCCAAAGAAATTGCCGACGAAGCCATTACCCTGCTGAAAAACGAGGACAACATTTTACCAATTGTTCCTAAAAAATACCGGCACATTGGCGTAATGGGCGGCTTGGCTGAAAACCCCACCTACATGGGCGGCGGCAGTTCTACCGTGCACACCGAAAAGCAGATGATAGACAGCCCGCTGCAATGCATGAAAAGCATGATTGGCAACCAAACGCAGGTGGAATATTTTGAGCTGTTTAACAACCACGAAATGCCCAACCGCGACCGTATTCGCGGGGACGCCGGCGCCGCTGCCAAAAAGTGCGATTTAGCCATTGTGTTTGTTGGCAGCCTGATTCATTTTGAGACCGAGGGGCTGGACAAAAACAGTAATCAGTTAGAAAACTACATGAACACCTGTATTGAAAGCATTTGCAGCCACTGCGAAAATGTTGTGGTGGTGCTGCAAAGCGGCTCGGCCGTTATTCCCGGCCGCTGGAAAAACAAGGTAAAAGCCATTGTGCAAATGTGGATCTGCGGCGAGGCCGGCGGCAGCGCGATTGCCGATGTGCTGTTTGGCAGGGTAAACCCCTCGGGCAAGCTGGCCGAAACCTTTAGCTACAACCTAAACCCGCTGCTGGACTACCCCGGCGACGGCTTAAAGGTAACCTACCCCGAGCAGTGGCAGGTTGGCTACCGTTATTTTGACCGGCACCCCGAGCAGGTTTGGTACCCCTTTGGTCACGGGCTTTCCTACACCAGCTTTGCCTACCGCAATTTAACCCTAAGCCAGGCCGAAACCAACAACCCCAACAGCACGCTTACCGTGCGCTTTGAGGTTGCCAACACCGGCAGCGTTGCGGGTAAGGAAACGGTTCAGCTTTATGTTGCCGATGAAACCTCGGTAATTTCTAAACCGCAAAAAGAGCTAAAGGACTTTGCTAAAATTGCCCTGCAGCCCGGGGAAAGCCAAACGGTTGAATTTACATTGGATTTTCGCAGCTTTGCCTACTACAACACCTGCCTGCACCGCTGGCATGTTGAATCCGGCGTTTACAACATTTTAATTGGGGCCTCCAGCGCCGATATTCGCCTAAACGCCCCCTACCGCATTACAAACCCGCAGGATTACACGGTAGACACCATTGACCGCACCATGGTGGCGGATATGTAACGCTGGTGCAGCTTCGTTATTGCGCACACATACGAATACCAATTTTAAAGAAATATTTTAAAAGCAAGCATTTTAACACTGTAACGCAAAAAATTGAGTGTTGAAAGTGGGTTGGAGCTTATTTTTGCTTGTTTGCCCAGAATTTTTAACGGGGTATTGACAAGCCCCGAAAACCGCACTATAATTTTAACGCACCCCGCAACAACTGCCGGGTGCGTTAATTTGTTACGGGAGCAATTTTATGGAATCTGCTAAGCTTTTTGGGCAGGAGAAAATTAGCAAAATTCTTTTAAAGCTGGCACCGCCGGTAATGCTGGCCCAGCTGATTCAAGCCCTTTACAATATTGTAGACAGCCTGTTTGTTGGCCGCTTTGCCGGCAGTGGGCTAACCGCCCTTTCGGTAATTTACCCGGTGCAGCTGTTAATGATTGCTTTAGCCGTTGGCACCGGCGTTGGCATTAACACCGCCATGGCGGCAAAGCTTGGTGCCGGAAAAGCGCAGCAGGCCAAAGCCTTTGCCGGGGTTGGCACGCCGCTTGCCCTTTGCTTGTGGCTTTTATTTGCCGCTTTGGGCTACTTTGGTATGCCGCTTTACGCCCGGCTTTCTACCGAATCGGCCGAGGTTATTAAGGATGTTACCGTTTACGGCCGCATTGTTTGCGTTTTTAGCTTTGGCCTGTTTTTAGAAAGCGTTTGGACAAAAATTTTGCAGGCGCACGGCAACATGAAAACCCCCATGCTGGCGCAAATTGTTGGGGCCGTTACCAACATTGTTTTAGACCCGCTACTGATTTTTGGGCTGTTAGGGCTGCCGCGGCTTGGCATTGCCGGGGCGGCCATTGCCACCGTAACCGGCCAGGTTGCCGCAGCGGCGGTTGTTTTTAAAAAAGGGTTTTGCAAGCCGCAAAGGGGTTGGCCGCTGCCGCCGCTTTTAAAGCGGATTTTTGCCTTTGGCGCGCCAAATGTTTTAATGCAATCGGACTACACCTTTTACATTTTTGGGCTGAATTTAATTTTGGCCGGATTTTCGGACGACGCCGTAACCGCCTTAGGGCTTTATTACAAATGGCAAAGCTTTTTCTTTATTCCGTTAGGGGCAATGCAAACCTGCATTGTGCCGGTTGTTAGCTACAACTACGCCGCTAAAAACATTGCCCGCTGCCAAAAGGCCTTAGCCGGCGCCGTTGCTTTTGGCGTAAGCCTTATGGCGCTGGGCACGCTGTGCTTTGTAACCGTTCCCGGCCCCATGCTTCGGGTTTTTACCAGCAACGCAGCCGTTATTGCCATTGGCAAGGTGGGCTTTATTTTTACCGGGCTTAGCTTTTTGGGCATGGTGCCCTCCCTTACCTTTCCCGTATTTTTTGGGGCGGTGGGCCGCGGCGTGCAAAGCGCGCTGCTAACCGTTTTGCGCACGGTTATTTTATTTGTTCCGCTGGGGTACTTATTTTCGCGCTTTGGGCTAAACTGTTTTTGGCTAACCTTTCCGGTAACCGAGGCCGTTACAACCGGCGTTGGCTTTTACTGGTACCGCCGATTTTTAAAACAACCCTACCGGCCAAAATAAAAGGTTGCCGCTACAGCCAAAGCAAAACAACAAAAACAAACCAACCTGCAAAGCTTTAAGCCCTGCGGGTTGGTGAGCGTGTCGCAAAAAGTCAACACGCTCCTAGACGGGAATGCCGCTCGCTCGAAAATCAGAGATTTTTGGACTGCACTCTATCCCCGCCAATACCACCCCAGTGCTCTTGAAAAACCGCTTATTAAGCGGTTTTTCGCTTACAAGGTGTTTTTCCGCCGCGCATGCCAGCGGAAAAACAAAAAATGCGGCGTGAACGCCGCAAAAATAGAATTTAGGGTTGATTTTTATTTGGCTTTTTAAAGGCACGCTGCTTTTAAACCTGTTGGCTGCTTTTTAATTTTGGGTTTAATAATTAATAATTTCCGGCCGGTTTTAAACAGCTACGGGTTCACTTTAATTTTTTTGCCCCACACATTCGTTTTATGCTTTAAAAAATTTAACAAGTTAAAGCTCGGTTTTTTGCCGTTTTGGGCGGCGCGTTTTAATAGCAGTTACCAGCGCCCGCAGCAAGGCTACAAAAAGCAGGCCGCAAACAGCGCCTAAAATATCTAACCAAACATCCTGCACCTGCGAGCCGCGGCCGGTAAAAAGCTGCACGGTCTCATCGCATAAAGCCACCGCAGCACCAACAAAAATGCCGTTTAAATAGCGCTGAGCCCCAACGGCACCGCGAACCCAAAGCAGCGCTGAAAGCTCGGCACCCAAAGTAAAAAACTCGGTAAAATGGGCAAGCTTGCGCACCAAATGGTTGGTTACATTCCCGCGGCCTACAAAAACCTCTAAAACCGGGGAAACGGCTTTCAGCACGCTTCCGCTCTCCTTTTGCGAGGCCGAAATTCCTAAAAGCGACTGCGAAAAAATAAACAGCACGGTTAAAACAATAACCCCGCACAGCGCTATTGTAAAAAATTTTCTTTTCAAAATAATCCCTTATTTCGTTAGCAGGCAAAGCCCAAAGGGCTCTACCTTTATTTTGCTGCCCTGCACCGCGTTGCCAAAAATTAATTGGAACTGTTGCAGCGGGGCGTTAAAATCTACCGTAACGGGGTAATCGTTTCGGTTTACCGCTATTAAGGCGCAGCTTTCACCGTCCTGCCGCCGGTAGGCAACCAGCTTTTCCTGCACGGTTAAAAACTCTAAGCTGCCCTTAACAAAGGCCTTGCAGCCCCTTCTGGCGCGGCCCAGCTTTTGGTAGTAGGCCGTTAAGGTTTCATCGGCCTTACCCCAGGGAAAGCAGCCGCGGCAAAACGGGTCGCCGTAGCCGGTAAGGCCGGCTTCGTCGCCGTAGTAAAGGGAGGGCACGCCAACCAAGGTGTACTGCAGCAGCGCCGCCCCGCACAGCCGGTTTACCGCACAGCTGTACTGGGCCGGGCTTAGCTGTTGCTGCGCCTGCCAATCGCGCCCACGGCCGTTTGCCGGTTCGCCGCCCAAAACAGTTAAAATGCGGGCGGTGTCGTGCGTGCCAATGTGGTTCATTAAAGTATCTAACACCGGTTTAGGGTAATTGTTGCAAACGGTTTGCACTGCAGCAACAAAATCGGCCGCCGGCCCGCCGCGCAAAAATCTAATAATAGCGTTGGCAAAGGGGTAGTTCATTACGCTATCTAACTGCCGGCCGCGAATAAACTGTCGGCGCTTACCGTAGCTGATTTTGTTGGAGGCGTCCTCCCAAACCTCACCCAGCAAAAAGGCGTTGGGGTTTTCGGCCTTTATGGCCGCGCGCACCCGGTTTAAAAATTCGTCCGGCAGTTCGTCGGCAACATCTAACCGAAAGCCGGCCGCCCCCCGGCGCAGCCAGTAACGCAGCACGCCGTTTTCGCCGGTAATAAATTCGGTGTAATCGGGGTTATTTTCCTCCAGCTCCGGCAGCGATTTTACCCCCCACCAGCTGGCGTAATCGTTGGGATAGTGATTAAATTTGTACCACGGGTAATAGGGCGATTGCGGGCTGTTGTAGGCCCCTACGGTGGGGTAGCGGTTGTAGCGGTTAAAATAACGGCTGTCATCCCCGGTGTGGGAGAATACGCCGTCTAATATAACGGCAATGCCGCGCTTTTTTGCCTCTTGGCAAAGGGTTATAAAATCCTGCTCGGTACCCAGCATAGGGTCAATTTTAAAATAATCGGCCGTGTTGTAACGGTGGTTAGAGTGCGCCTCAAAAATCGGGTTTAAATAAAGCATTGTTACCCCAAGGCTTTGCAAATACGGCAGCTTTTGGGTAATGCCCTTTAGGTTGCCGCCAAAATAGTCGTTCCCCAAGGTTTTTAGCTGCGGCGGCATTGGCTGCCGGTACTCCGGCTGCGCGCCCCACCGGGTTTGCAAATAACGGTCGGGCAGAATCTCGGCTTTTATTTCGGCCTTATAAAAGCGGTCAGGGAAAATTTGGTAAATAATGCCGCCCTTTACCCAGTCCGGCGTTTCAAAATCCTTTTCAAACACCGTTAGTTGAAAAGGGGTGCCGTTTGGCGGGTCAAACTCCCCAACGCCGCCGCTCCTATTTAAAAGCAGCCGCTCCCCCTCTACGGTATACATAATAAAATGGTAAAAATAAAGCCCCTCCGGCAGGGTTACGGTGCAGCTGCGGGTGTAAAAGCCGTTTTCGGCAATATAGCCGTCCGGCAGCAGCTCAAAACGCTGTTCCCCGGCGCCGTCACGGTTAAAAACCGCCACCGCGCCTTTTACATACCCGTCCGGCGGCAGCAAAAGCTTTAGCACCAGCGGCTGCCCCGCCCGAACGCTGCCGGGTAACGATTTATAAAATAAGTCCCCTTCTACAAAAGGCATACATCTTAACATGAATCTTTCGCTCCGAAAAAATAAAGTTGGCTTTTGGCCGAAAGCGGCAATCGCTCCGGCTCCCGCTTTTGCTAAGCCTCGGCCACGCAGCTGCGTTTTTGCGGCGCGGCAAAGGCCCAAAAGCAGCCGGCTTATTCATTATTGCCATTTTGGCTTACGAACCTACTAATTATCGTTATTCTCGTGAATGTTTTCTACTTTTTCCGGCACATCAGCATTATTAAAATGAATTTGCACCCGCTGCTGTGCCAGCGCCGCCTGCAAAGCCGGCATATTTACCTTGGCTACGGCGCAGCGCTCGTTTAACGCTTGCGCGGCAGCCTGCCCGGCGGCCTGCCCGGTAATAATCGCCGGGGGAATGACCCGCAGCACATCCCAAGCGTAGCCCTCGCCCGCTACGGTACGGCCGGCGGTAATAATATTATCGTACCCCGATTTTACCATGGTACGGTAAGGAATTTCGAATAAATAATCCCGGCGGTCAAAATCGCAAATAGCGCCAATTGAATCCTCAAAATGGCAAAAGGCGTCCTGCTCGGTCAGGGTGTATTCGCCATCTATGCGGCGCGTGGTGCGAAACTGCGGCATTCCCGGCAAAGTCACAACATCCCGCTCCAGCCGGTTTTGCGCCTTTAGCCGCTCTAACATTTGCAGCTGGTTGCTAATTAAATAGCGGTTAACCTCCTCGGCCTTGGTGCCGTTGTAAAGCGGGATCTCCTGCGGGTGGGCGCCGCCGTAAAGGTTGGCGTTGCCGCCGTAGCAGGGGGTTACGGCGTAGTCAATATTCTGCTGCTCTACGGCCTGCTTGCAGCTTTCCAGCGTTACCTGAAAGCCGTAGTAGGTGTGGTAATTGCCGCGGGTTACGGTAGGCAGCTGCATTTTGGCCATAACGTCGCCGTCGCCGGTGGCGTCAATAAACTCCTTGGCGCGGTAATAGCTAGTGCCGGATTTATTTTCCACCACCAAGCCACGCAAAATTTTAGCGTCGTCGGCCGTGGCAACCGTGTGGGTCACAACGGTATCAAACAACAGCTCAACCCCCTCGTTTTGGCAAAGCTCGGTTAAAACCAGGGCAAAAATCTCGGCCGAAAATCGGGTCATGTACCGCGGCGGCAGCTTGCCCTTTTCGGCGTATTGCTTTAATATTTCGGGGGGAATTCTGCCGTTTTCAAACTCCTTTGGCAGGCTGTTGTACCCGTAGGCAATGCTGCGGCGCAAAAGCTCCTCGGCCATACCAAAAATAATTTGCTTGCCGCGCCCGTTGCACATTGGCACAAAAAAGTTTACCAGCCCCAAAGTAGCAAGGCCGCCCAGCTTAACGCTTTTTTCAATTAACAGCACGCGCTTGCCGGCTCTGGCCGCCGTAACAGCCGCCGCTACCCCGGCTACGCCGCCGCCGGCAACAATAATTTCATACTCGCCCTTTAGCGGTACTTCCTTTTCAAAATGCAGCATAATAGATCCCCTTTTTTGCACAAATGCAATTAGCTATTCTGCCAACCACGGCAGTTGATTACCTTATATTATAAATCGGGCGGGGTTTTAAGTCAACACAAAACCGTTTGCGTGGGCCGTTTTTGCCGCAGCACTTGACAAATAAAGCCCAAAAGCATATAATTAACCTTGCATATTGTAAGGCAAAGCTTAGCTTTTGCCGCTTAATTTGAGGTGTAGTTTAAAGTATGGAATGGATGTCTCTCAACACGCTAAGAGAAAAATATTTAAGCTTTTTTGAAAGCAAGGGCCATTTGCGGCTAAACAGCTTTTCGCTGGTGCCGGATCACGATAAGTCCCTGCTGTTAATTAACTCGGGCATGGCGCCAATGAAAAAGTATTTTACCGGGGAAATTACCCCGCCCCGCAAGCGGGTTACCACCTGCCAAAAATGTATTCGCACGCCGGATATTGAGCAGGTTGGCAAAACGGCCCGCCACGGCACTTTTTTTGAGATGCTGGGCAATTTTTCGTTTGGGGATTATTTTAAGCACGAAGCAACGGCTTGGGCCTGGGAGTTTTGCACCGAGGTTTTAAAAATGCCGGTAGACAAGCTTTGGGTTACCATTTACGAGGATGACGACGAAGCCTTTGATATTTGGACCAAAGAGGTTGGCGTTTCGCCCGACCGCATTGTGCGCATGGGCAAGGAGGACAATTTTTGGGAGCACGGAACCGGCCCCTGCGGCCCCTGCTCGGAGCTGCATTACGACCGCGGCGAAAAGTACGGCTGCGGCAAGCCGGATTGCGGCGTTGGCTGCGAATGCGACCGATATGTTGAATTTTGGAACCTTGTTTTTACCCAGTTTGACTCGGACGGCAAAGGCCATTACAGCCGGCTGGACCACCCGAACATTGACACCGGCATGGGGTTAGAACGGCTGGCCTGCATTTCGCAGGGGGTAGATAACCTTTTTGAGGTTGACACCATTCAAAACATTATTAAACACCTTGCCAAAATTTGCGGCATTGCCTACAAAACCAACGCGCAAAACGATGTTTCCATGCGCGTCATTACCGACCATATCCGTTCGGCCTGCTTTATGATCTCCGACGGGGTAATGCCCTCGAACGAGGGGCGCGGTTACGTGCTGCGCCGGCTGCTGCGCCGGGCTGCCCGCCACGGCCGCCTGCTTGGCATTGAGCGCCCGTTTTTAACCGAGCTGGTAGACACCGTTGTGCAGGAAAGCGGCGACGCCTACCCCGAACTGAAAACCAAAAAGGCTTTAATTAAAAAGGTGGTAGGATTTGAGGAGGAAAGCTTCTCTAAAACCATTGACCAGGGTTTAAATCTGCTGAACAGCATGATCCATTCGGGCATTAAGACCCTTTCGGGGGAGGACGCCTTTAAGCTGAACGACACCTACGGGTTCCCGTTAGACCTAACGCGGGACATTTTGGCCGAAAAAGGCATAGCGGTAGATGAGGAAGGCTTTAAACGCTTAATGGATGAGCAAAAGCAGCGTGCCCGCGCCGCCCGCAAAGCGGCCGATACCAACGCCTGGAAAGGCGACGATTCGGTTTTAGACGGCCTTTTAGCCACCAGCTTTACCGGCTACACCCAAAGCACCGCTGCGGCCACACTGCAGGCCATTGTTAAAAACGGCGAGCGTGCCCAAACCGCCCTTGCGGGGGAGGACGCCGTTTTAGTGCTGGACGCCACCCCGTTTTACGCCGAGAGCGGCGGCCAGGTTGGCGACACCGGCTTAATTACCGCCCCGGATTTTGAATTTGAAGTTAAAAACACCACCAAAAACGGCAACGGCCTGTTTTTACACGCCGGCACCGTTAAAACCGGCATGGTAACGGTGGGCGACGCCGTTACTGCCGAAATTAATAATACCCGCCGCATGGCCATTCGCCGCAACCACACGGCGGCGCACCTGCTGCAAGCCGCTTTGCGCAAGGTGTTGGGCGACCATGTAGAGCAGGCCGGCCAGCTGGTGAACGAAAAGGCCGTTCGTTTTGACTTTACCCATTTTGCCGCCCTAACGCCGGCCGAGCTTACCGCCGTAGAAGCGGAAGTAAACCGTGCCGTTTTGGCCGCCGTGCCGGTGCTTTCCACCAAAATGCCAATAGAGGAGGCCAAAAAGCTTGGTGCCATGGCCCTGTTTGGCGAAAAATACGGCGATGTTGTACGGGTGGTTTCGGCCAAGGATTATTCTATTGAATTTTGCGGCGGCACCCATGTTGAAAACACCGCGCAAATTGGCTTATTTAAAATTGTTACCGAAAGCTCGGTTGCGGCTGGCGTACGCCGCATTGAAGCCGTAACCGGCGAAAATGTTTTGCTTTTGTTAGAGGATTATAAATCTCAGCTGACCGAAACCGCCGCAGCACTTAAAATTGGCAATGTGCACGAGCTGGCCGCCAAGGCAGCCGCCGTTGCCGCCGAGCTAAAACAAAAGGATAAATTAATTGAAAGCTTAGAGGGCAAGCTGGCAGCCGGCAAGACCGACGCTTTACTGCAAAAGGGCACGCAGCTGAAAAACTGCACCCTTATTGCCGAGGTGCTGCAAAACACCGACGCCGCCGCCGCCCGCACCGTTTGCGAGCAGCTAAAAAGCGCCGAGCCCAACGCTGTGATTGTTTTAGCGGCCCTGAGCGGCGAAAAATTGACCTTTGTTTGCGGCTGCGGCAAAAGTGCCGTGCAAAACGGTTGCCACGCCGGAAATTTAGTGCGCGAGGTTGCCAAAATTGCCGGCGGTAACGGCGGTGGCCGGCCCGATTTTGCCATGGCCGGCGGCAAAGACCTTAACAAGGCCGCCGAGGCGGTTGCCGCTGCCAAAAATTTGGTAGAGCAGCTTGCGTAAAGCGGCAAAGCTAACCGAACAGAAAGGAATGAACACCGAGTGGATTGTTTGTTTTGCAAAATAGTGGCGGGCGAAATTCCCAGCAAAAAGGTGTACGAGGACGAAGCCGTTTACGCCTTTGAGGATATTGACCCGCAAGCCCCTTTTCATGTAATTGTAATTCCAAAACAGCACCTTGCAAGCGCGGCCGAAATTAACGGCCAAAACAGCGCCGTTGTTGCCAAGGTGTTTGAAGCCATTGCAAAAATTGCCGCCGAGCAAAACCTTGAAAAAGGTTTTCGGGTTGTTACCAATTGCGGGGAGGACGGCGGCCAGACCGTTGGCCACCTGCACTTTCACCTGTTGGCACGGCGCAACCTTGCCTGGCCCCCGGGCTGATTCGACTTTTTACCGTTTAAGCTGCCCGCTAAAAAACGCTTTATTTTTGCTTTATATTTTATTGGTTCAACGGCTTATTGGTTGGCTTATAAGTTCAACTTATAGGTTCAGCGGCCGGTATAAATTAGCTGCCAAAAACAGTGGTTTTTTGCTGTCTTTGGCAGCCGGCAAGCCTTTTGCGCTAAAACGGGCGCTACCCGCCCCTAAAGCAAACAAAAATTTTAACACTTTCTTTAAAGCAGGTTGATTATTATGGTCAGGGTTTTCTTTTATTCCGGCACGGCAATTTTGCTGTGTTCCGCCGCCTTGACCCTATTACCACCCTGTTTTTGTTTAATTTTAGGCGGCGTTTTGGCTCTTGCGGCCCTTATTTTGCTAATGGTAAAGCGTTCGGCCGGGCTGCGGCTTGGGATTTGCCTTTTGCTGGTTGCGGCGTTTTGCTTTACCGGGTATTTTAACTTTTTAAAAAATGTGCGGCCCGCTTTGCAGCTGCAAACACGAACCGCCACCGTTATTGGAACCATTGTAGATTACCCCGAGGACCACGGCGAAATTTTTACCTACACGCTAAGGGCCGAGCAACTGCTTTTAAACGCCGCTCCGGGGCAGCAAAAAATTACCGACTTTCCGCGGCAGCTTAAAATACAGGTGGTAGACAGCACCAAAACCAGCCTGCAGGTTTTTGACCAAATTAAAATTCCGGTAAAATTTTACACCTTAGACGAAAATAAAAACAGCCTGTATTCCAATAAAATTTACGCTTCGGCCTGGGTTCAGGGCAGCGTAAATAAGCTGGGGCAAAACCGCCCGTTTTACGCAGTGTTTTACAGCTTTCGGCAAACAGTTACCAAGGCCTTTTACCGCTATTTTTCAAAAGAAGCGGCCGATTTTTCCAGCGCTCTGCTTTTAGGGAACAGGCAAGCCTTAGACGCCCGCTTTTTGGCCTGCGCGCGGGTAACCGGCGTAAGCCATGTGTTGGTAGTTTCGGGCCTGCATTTAGGCATTATTTTTCAGGCCTTTGATTTTGTTTTTCGGCTATTGCGCCTTTCCAAACGGCACTGCGGCCTGCTGCAGCTTTTTATTGTTTTTGCTTTTTGCGCGGTTTGCGGGTTTTCCCCCTCTATTATGCGGGCCGGCCTTACCTACGCCGTTATTGCCTTAGGCCGCGTTTTGCGCTTAAAGCCGGAGCCGCTGAATTCTTTAGGCTTTGCCGCGGCGGTTTGCTGCTTTTTAAACCCCTATTTAAGCTTTAATGTAGCGGCAATGCTCTCGTTTTTTGCTACCTTTGGGCTGCTGTTTGGCTGCCCTTATGTAATGCGGGTATTTTTACTGCCTTTTCGCGGGCACTGCAAAAAGCCCGTTCGGGCCGTGCTGCTTGCCGTTGCCCAAACCCTAACGGCCGAATACTTTACCTTTCCCATTGCGGTATTGGTGTTTGGCTACATTTCGTTAATTGCGCCGATAACCAATCTGTTAATTGGTTACCCCACCACCATTACCCTTTGCTTATTACTGGTTACCGTGCCCGTTTTGTTTTTACCGCCCGTTTTTAACCCCCTAAAAAAGCTGTTGGTTTTTTGCTGCGAAAAGCCCATACAGTACATTACAACGGTAATTCGCCGATTAGCGGAGCCGGAGGGGATTATTTTTGATACGACCTTAGAACAGCTGCTGCCTTATTTTTTGGTAACGGCCGCGTTTGTTTGCCTAATTGTTTTTACCCACCTGCAAAGGCAGCGGCTGCGCTTTTTGGCAGCCGCCCTTGCGGGCATTTTTGGGCTTAGCACCGCCCTTAGCTGCGGCTATTTAATTTATTGCCGCCCTGTGCTAACCGTGCAGGCGGTAAAACTGGGGTACGGGTTTTCGGCCGTTATTACAACGCCGGGCCAAACCGTTTTGGTTGGCGCGGGCGACAGCAGCCAAAACTGCAACACCCTGCAAAGCGCCCTGCTAAAAACCGGGCGCAATTCGGCCTCGGTTTTGCTGCTGCCCGAGCTTAGCCGCAGCGTTGCAATTGGCACAACCGCCTTAGTGCAGGGCAACAAGGTAAGCGCTGTGCTTTACCCAAAAAGCGGCGCCCTTTTAAGCGAGGTAACCGAGCTGCGCCGCCAAAGCACGGCAAAGCTGGTTGCCTACAACCAAACCGCGTTTTACGAATATGGCACGGCGCTCAACGCCGCTTGCGTAGCCTCGGCCGGCGCGGTGGTCAACCTTAAAAGCTGCTCGGTTATTGTTTTAACCAACCCTTCGGCGCTGTACTCCCTTACCCGGCTCGCCACCGGCAAACACAAAATTTTAGTTTGCTACGCCGCTTTGCCGCCAAGCCTAAACCCCGCCGAGTTTGAAAAAATTTTAGTATCCTGCGCGGCGGCGCAAAAACCGGCTATTGAAACCTTTGCCCGCTCGGCCGGAATGAAAAACATTGTGTACAACACCAACGCCACCCAAACCGTTAAATGGAGGAAACATTATGTGGAGTGAAACCGAGCTGAAAAACAGCCTGCAAAAAGAAAGCCCCAAAAGCGTTTACCTGCTGTTTGGGGACGACCCGTATTTGGTAAAGCATTACAGCAGCCTTTTGGTGCAAAAAATTGTGGGCGAAAACCGCGATTTAAACCTGGTTGAGCTGCCGGATTCGGCCGGCGTGAACGACATTTTTGCCGCGTTAAACCAGCTTTCATTTACCGGGGAACGCCTGTGCGTGCAGGCAACCGATTTTAATTTTGAAAGCTGCCCCATAAAAGAATTTAAGGCCCTGCAGCAGGCGATTGCCGAGGCACCGGCGCAAAACACCCTGCTGCTAAGCTTTGAGGCCACGCCGCTGAACCCTAAAAAGTCGGACCGCTGCAAAAAGCTGATTGCTTTAGTAGAGCAAACCGGGGGCGCCGTTTGCCAGTTAAACCACAAAACGGGCGCCCAGCTTACCAAAATGCTGTGCGAGGGGGCCGCGCGGCGAGGCTGCTCCATGCGGCCGGAGGTTGCCGTTTTTTTAATTGAAACCTGCTCGAACGATTTAAATATTTTAATTAACGAATTAGAAAAACTTTGCGCCTTTGTGCAGTCGGGAGAAATTACCAAGCAGACCGTGCAAGCTGTTTGCCCCAAAACGGTAGACGCTTCGATTTACGATTTAGCCAAGCACATTGCCGCCGGCCGGGGCGATAAAGCCATTTGCCTGCTGCAGGAGCTAAAGCAATCTGGCTTAAGTAATATTGAAATTTTAGCCAACCTTACCGGCTACTACACCGACCTTTTTAAAGCCAAGGCCGCCGCCAAAGCGGGCCTTTCGGCCGACCGCGCCGCAAAAGAGCTGGGCTACCCGCCAAACCGCGCTTTTGTTTTAAAAAATGCCATGCGCGACGCGGCAAAGCTGCCCGACGCCGCGCTTTCTAAAATACTGCAGCAGCTGCTGGAAAGCGACAAAATTGTAAAAGCCGAATCTAAGCTTAGCACCGGCAGCGGCACCACGCAGTTAGAATACCTAATAACCCAGCTAATGCTGCTGAGCAGGGGTTCCCGCTAATGCTGCACATTGAAATGCCCATTATTGTAGAGGGCAAGTACGACCTAATTAAGCTGGCGAATATTACCGACGCCGTTTTAATTAAAACAAACGGCTTTAACATTTTTAAAAATAAAGAAACGCAGGCGCAAATAAAAAGGCTTGCCGCAAACAAGGGCGCCATTATTTTAACCGACAGCGACAGCGCCGGCAACCAAATTCGAAACTTTTTAAAAACACTGCTTTGCGGCTGCCCGATCTACCATGTATTTGTGCCGCCAACCAAGGGCAAGGAGCGGCGAAAAACCGCCCCCTCGGCCGAGGGGCTTTTAGGGGTTGAGGGTACGCCGGACGAGATTTTAACTGCAGCTTTAAAGCGGTTTGTTTGCAGCCCCAAGGCCCAAGGTAAAAATGCCATTACGCCGGCCGTTTTAATGCAGCTTGGCCTGGCGGGCTGCCCCGGCAGCAAGGCGCTGCGCCAACAGGTTTTAGCGGCGCTGGGGCTGCCCGGCAGCATTTCTACCAACACGCTGCTAAAGGTGTTAAACACCCTTACCACCGCCGAGGAGCTGGGAAGTTTAACCACAGCACAACAGAAAAAAGGAAAAGAGGGGCTTACTTGAAAAAAAGGGACCAACGAACCCGCGTGATAAAGCTTTTACACATTTTGCAGCGCCAAACCGACGAGGAACACCCCCTAAACGCCACACAGCTGGCCGCCGAGCTTTTGCGCCAGGGCGTAGCGTGCGACCGCAAAACTATTTACGCCGACCTTGCCGCGCTGGAAAAAGAGGGGTACGACATTATTTACAGCCACGCCCGCCCTACCGGCTACTTTTTGGCTTCGCGCTTATTTGAAACGGCCGAGGTGGGTCTGCTGGCCGACGCGGTGCTTTCGGCCGATTTTATTACCCGCAAAAAAACGCGGGAGCTGACCCAAAAGCTTAGCGCCCTGTTAAACAATTTTAAAGCAGAAGAGCTAAAAACCCGGTTTTGCTTTTTTAGCAAAGACAAAACGGCAAACGAGCAAATTTATTATAATATTGACGCGTTGCGGCAGGCCATTCGCCAAAAGGTTAAGGTAACCTTAGGGTACCAGCGACACCTGCTGCAAAACGGCACCAGCCCCCAAAAAACAACCCGGGAGCTAACCGTTAGCCCCTACGCCATGCTTTGGGCAAACGACCACTATTACCTGGTTTGCAATTACCAAAAGTACAACAACCTAATGCACCTGCGGTTAGACCGCATTGTAGGCGTTACACCGTTAACCGAGCCGGCGCGCCCGTTTAGTGAAGTAAGCGAATACACCACCACCTTTGACATTGCCGACTACGCCGCAAAAACCTTTAACATGTTCGGGGGTGAGCCCGCAACCGTAAAGCTACAGTGCAAGGCAGAGCTGTTAGAGCAAATTTTAGACCGCTTTGGGGAGGACCTTTACATTCAAAAATGCAGCGAAGAAAGCTTTATTTTTACTGCTAAGGCTCGGCTGAGCGAGGGGCTGACCGGCTGGATCTTACAATTTGGCAGCGGCATTACCGTGCTGCAGCCGGCAAGCCTTGCAGCGGCCGTTACCACCGCAGCCAAAGAGCTTTTAAAAAACTACAAAAGCGTTTAAACAGCGGCTTTGTACAGATTTTTATACAAATTAATATGCACAATCACGGCGGCAGCGTACCGGTAAGGGCGCGTGCCGCTGTTGTTTTTAGAAAAGCCGCTGTCCTACCGCAAAATTGCCGGGCTTAAAGGCCGTTTTTAAGGCCGGCTCCTTACAAAAAAACAACAGGCAAAAACAGCAATGGTTTAAAGTTTTGGCCAAATTGTTTTTCCTGCTGCCCGCCCGGCCTAAAAGGTTTGACAAACGCTTTAAAAATCGGTATAATAAAAGGGTATATTTGTATTTGTTGCTACATTTATTTTTAGGCGGCAGAATAGCTTTTACCGCCCAAACCAAATTGCTGAAAGGAAGCTGCAAAAATGAAAGATTTAACCGCCTGCCTGCACGCCGGCTACACCCCAAAAAACGGGGAGCCGTGCGTAATGCCTATTGTACAAAGCACCACCTACGCCTTTGACTCTACCGAGCGCATTGGCGAGCTGTTTGACATGCCTACCGCACACATGTACTCCCGTTTTTCTAACCCCACGACCGACGCCGTAGAGCAAAAAATTGCGGCGCTGGAGCACGGCGTAGGCGCCATGTGCACCTCCTCGGGGCAGGCGGCCTCGCTGCTTAGCGTTTTAAACCTTTGCTCGGCGGGGGAAAGCTTTTTGTGCAGCAGCACGGTTTACGGCGGCACCTTAAACCTGTTTGCCGTAACCCTAAAGCGCTTTGGCATTGAGTGCATCTTTTTTCAGCCGGACGCCGAAAGCAGCGAAATTGAAGCGTTAATCAAACCAAACACCCGTGCCGTTTTTGGGGAAACGCTGGCCAACCCGGCTTTAACCGTGCTGGATATTGAGCGCATTGCCGACCTGGCGCACCGCCACGGTCTGCCGCTGATTGTAGACAACACCTTTCCCACCCCGGCGCTTTGCAAGCCCATTGATTTTGGGGCCGACATTGTGATTCATTCCACCTCAAAATACATGGACGGCCACGCGCTGCAGGTTGGCGGCGTTATTGTAGACGGCGGCAATTTTAACTGGGAAAACGGCAAATTTCCCGAATTTTGCACGCCCGATGAATCTTACCACGGCGTTGTTTACACCCGTGATTTTGGCAAGGCGGCCTACATTGCAAAGGCCCGAATGCAGCTAATGCGCGATTTTGGCTGCTACCCGGCAGCGCATTCCTCTTTTTTACTGAACCTTGGGTTAGAAACCCTGCCGCTTAGAATGAAGCGGTACTGCGAAAACGCCCTAAGGGTTGCCGAATATTTTAAAAACTGCGGCTATTTTGAGACGGTAGAGTACCCCGGCCTGCCGGAGGATAAATACCACGCCTTAGCCCAAAAATACTTAAAAAACGGCTGCGCCGGCGTTATTTCGCTCACCATTAAGGGCGGCCGACAAAACGCAGTAAAATTCATGGACGGTTTAAAGCTTGCAACCAACGAGGTGCATGTGGCCGATATTCGCACCTGCGTGCTGCACCCGGCCAGTGCCACCCACCGCCAGCTAACCGACGAACAGCTAATTGCCGCCGGCATTAACCCGGGCATGATCCGCTTTTCGGTAGGGCTGGAGGATGTTGATGATATTTTAGCCGATATTAAAAACGCATTAAAAAATCTTCAGGAGTGAGGGCATGAATAAACAGGAAATTTTAAGACCGCGCGCCCGTATTCGCGGAGGGGTACGGCTGCCGCACCTAAAGGCTGCCGCCGAAATTGAAACAGTCCGGCTGCCGGTGCCGGAGCAAGTAATTATTCCCATGGTACAGCACATTGGCGCCCCCTGCACCCCTTTGGTTAAAAAGGGCGACCCGGTTTTTGTTGGCACCAAAATTGGCGACAGTGACGCCTTTGTCAGCGCGCCGATTCATTCCTCGGTTTCGGGCACGGTAAGCGAGATTAAACTCATTAGCCTGCCAAACGGCAGCGAGTGCCAGGCCGTTGTAATTTTGGCCGACGGCAACCAAACCCCGGACCCGGCCCTAAAGCCGGTAACCGTAACAACCGCCGAGCAGCTGGCCGCCGCCGCGCGGGATTGCGGGCTGGTTGGCCTTGGGGGCGCCGGCTTTCCCACCCACATTAAATTAGCGCCCGGCAAAAAAATTGATACTTTAATTGTAAACGGCGCCGAGTGCGAGCCCTTTATTACCTCGGACTACCGCGCCTGCATGGAGGATGGAGCCGAACTGCTTTCGGGCATTTACCTAATTCAAAAGCTGCTGAACATTGAGCAGGTTATTATTGCGGTAGAAAACAACAAGCCCGCCGCTATTCAAAAGCTTTACGAAATAGCGGCCGACAAGGCCGACACCGAAAACCGCGTAAAGCTTATGAAGCTGCCGGCCCGTTACCCGCAAGGGGCCGAAAAGGTACTTATTTATTCGGCCACCGGGCGCAAGCTGCCCGCCGGCAAGCTGCCGGCCGATGTTGGCTGCTTGGTAATGAATGTTACCAGCATTGTAATTTTAAGCATTTATTTAAAAACCGGTATGCCGCTGACCCAAAAACGCATTACGGTAGACGGCAACGCCGTAGCCGAGCGCAAAAACCTGTTTGTGCCAATTGGCACCCCGGTTTGCAAGGTGCTGGAATTTTGCAACGCGCAGGACGCGCAAAAGGTACTGCTGGGCGGCCCCATGATGGGCATTGCGTTAGCCAACCCCGAACAGCCGCTTACCAAGCAAAACAACGCTGTTTTGGCCTTTTGCGGCAAAGCGGCCCAAACGGCCGAGCCAACCGCCTGTATTCGCTGCGGTCGGTGCGCTCGCGTCTGTCCTATGCGGCTAACGCCCGCCAAGGTAGACGCCGCCGTTATACCGCCGGATGAAACCCTGCTGCAACAGCAAAATGTAAACTACTGCATGGAGTGCGGCTGCTGCGCTTATATGTGCCCGGCACATCGGCCGCTGGTGCAGTCTATGCGGCTGGCTAAAAATATTTTAAAAAAGGCGGCGAAAAAATGAAACTTTTAAACCTTTCCTCCTCCCCGCACTTGCACCACCCGGATTCTACCACCGGCGTTATGCTGGATGTTATTATAGCTTTAATTCCGGCAACCATTTGCGGAATTTACCTGTTTGGTTTTCACGCCGCGCTAATTGTTGCCGTTTGCGTGGCCTCGGCCGTAATTGCCGAATATTTGTGGTGCCTTATTTTAAAAAAGCCCCAGCCGGTTAAAGATTTAAGCGCCGTTTTAACCGGGCTGATTTTAAGCCTGAATTTGCCCGGCACCCTGCCGCTTTGGATGGCGGCCTTAGGCAGCGTAATTGCCATTGTTATTGTAAAGCAGATGTTTGGCGGGTTGGGGCAAAATTTTGCCAACCCCGCGCTTACGGCGCGCATTGTTTTAATGGTTTCTTTTCCCAGCTACATGACGCGCTTTTGCTACCCGTTTACCGACACCGTTTCGGCCGCAACGCCCTTAGCGGGCGGCAGCGTGCCTAACCAAACCCTGTTTTTGGGCAACTACGCCGGCTGCATTGGCGAGACCTCGGCTTTGTGCCTGCTTATGGGCGGGCTGTACCTTGTTTGCCGCCGGGTAATCTCCCCCGCTACGCCGCTTGCCTACTTTGCCACGGCTGCCGCAATGGCATTGCTGTTGGGGCAAGACCCTGTTGCCGCGCTGTTCTCGGGCGGGTTAATGCTGGGCGCAATTTACATGGCAACCGACTACGCCACCACCCCCAACACCCTTTTAGGCAAAATTATTTTTGGGGTTGGCTGCGGCGTAATTACCATGTCTATTCGCCACTTTGGCAATATGCCGGAGGGGGTTTCCTTCTCGATTTTACTCATGAACATTTTAACCCCGCACCTAAACCGGTTAGGGGCTAAAAAACCGTTTGGATGGGAGGAAAAAGCCCATGCGTAAAACCTTAAAAATGCTGGCTCCCGCCTTTATTTTACTGGCCATTTCCGGCATTATGGCGCTGCTGCTGGGCGGCACCAACCTGCTTACCGCGCAAAAAATAAGCGAGCGGGCAACCGGGGCGCAGCAGCAGGCGATTGCCAAGGTGCTGCCGGCACAAAGCTACGAAACAAAAAAAACAACGCTGAACGGCACCGAGTACGAATACACCGTTGCCAAAAACGGCAGCGAGATTATTGGCTACGCCTTTACCGTTAGCCACAACGGGTACGGCGGCGCCGTAGAAACCGTTATTGGCCTAACGCCCAACGGGGCCGTAACCGGCATAGAGGTCTCGGATGTTTCGGGCGAGACCCCCGGCCTTGGCCAAAACGCCGGCAAGGAGGAATTTCGCCAACAGTTTAAAAATAAATCGGGCAAGCTTTCGGTGGTAAAATCCGGCGCCGGCGAGAATGAAATTAACGCCGTTACCGGCGCTACCATTACCTCCACCGCCGTAACCGAAAATGTAAACACAGCCTTTGAGCTGTTTAAAACCGTGAAAGGGGGCGCACAGCATGAGTAAGAAAAGCGGTAATTTGTTTCCTGTTTTTTCTAAGGGCTTAATAAAAGAAAATCCCGTGCTGCGCTTAGTGCTGGGCACCTGCCCTACCCTTGCGGTAACAACCTCGGCCATAAACGGCATTGGCATGGGCCTGGCGGCAACCTTTGTGCTGGTTTGCTCCGGCGCGGCAGTTTCGCTGCTGCGCAAAATCATTCCCGATAAGGTTCGTATTCCGGCCTTTATTACCATTATTGCCGGCTTTGTAACCATTGTGCAAATGCTTATGAAGGCTTATTTACCGGCAATTGACAAGGCCTTAGGTATTTTTTTACCGCTGATTGTAGTAAACTGCATTATTTTGGCCCGAGCCGAAATGTTTGCCTCTAAAAATCCGGTGCTGCCCTCTATTTTAGATGGCCTTGGCATGGGTCTTGGCTTTACCGCCACCCTAACCGTCATGGGTGCCATTCGCGAATTGTTGGGCGCCGGCTGCCTTTTTGGTCTGCCTATTACCGCAAAATTTATCGACCCCATGCTGGTTATGATCTTACCCCCCGGCGGGTTCTTTGTGTTTGGCGTTTTGGTGGCGGTCTCTAACGCGCTGGCCAAACGCGCCGGCAAAAAGCCGGTAACGGCTACCGGCTGCCAGGGCGGTTGCGCCGGCTGCCCCTTAGCGGCACAAGGCGCCGAAGCTGCCGAAAAAGCCGAAACGGCCAAGGCTGCAAAGCCTTTAAAAGAGGTTCCGGCCGAGCCGGAAAAGAAACCTAAAAAGCCCAAAAACGCGACGCCGGCACCCGAATCGCAAAGCGCCGAGGCCACTGAAAAAGGCAAAAACAAAGGGGGTGCCGGAGAATGACAGACCTTTCTTTTGGCAGCGTTATTGTAAGCGTGCTGCTTGCCGGGCTGCTGACCGACAACATGGTGCTTTCTAAATTTTACGGCATTTGCCCGTTTTTAGGCGTTTCTAAAAAACTGAATACTGCCGTGGCAATGGGCGCGGCAGTTATTTTGGTAATGCTGCTTTCTACCGCAGTGACCTACCCCATTTATGTATTTTTGCTCATCCCCCTGGGGTTAGAGTATTTGCAAACCATTGCCTTTATTTTAGTTATTGCGGCGCTGGTGCAATTGCTGGAGACCGTAATGAAAAAATTCATGCCGCCGCTATACAAGGCACTGGGCATTTACCTGCCGCTAATTACCACCAACTGTGCTGTGCTGGCCATTACCCTGCTAACCTTTACCAACGAAAAGCTAACGGCCTACGCCTACGCGCTGGGCGGTTACCGCAACGGTAAGGTTTTTGCCGCGGCACTGTTTAACGCGCTGGGCAGCGGGCTGGGCTTTTTACTGGCCATGCTGCTGTTTGCCGGGGTACGCTCCAAGCTTGAAAAATGCAACATTCCCGAATTTTTAAAAGGGTTGCCAATTACCCTAATTGCCGCCTCTATTGTTGCACTTTCCTTTCTTGGGTTTGCCGGCATGGCTTAAGGGGGTAAATTATGACGAATATTCTTTGGGCCGGGCTGATTATTGGCTCTATTGGCCTGCTTGGCGGCATTTTGCTTTGCGTGGTTTCAAAGCTGTGCCAAACAAATAAATCTAACGAAAAATTAGAAAAAATTCGCGCCGCGCTGCCGGGGGCCAATTGCGGCTCCTGCGGGTTTGCGGGATGTGACGCCTACGCCGAAGCCGTAGAGCAGGGCAACGCCGAACCGGGGCTTTGCGCGCCGGGTGGCGCGCAGACCGCAGCAGCCCTTTCGGAAATACTGGGCGTTGCGGTAGATACCACCCCAAAGGTTGCCTTTGCCGGCTGCGGCGGCTGCAACAAAAAAGCGGTGCCGCGCGCAAATTACACCGGCCTTGCCTCCTGCGCGGCAGCTGCGGCATTGGGCGGGCAAAAGCTTTGCCAAAACAGCTGCTTAGGCCTTGGCGATTGCGTTACCGCCTGCGAGTTTAACGGCTTACAGGTGCAAAACGGGCTGGTTAGCGTTTTAAGCGAAAATTGCGTTGGCTGCGGCAGGTGTGTGGCTGTCTGTCCACGCGGGATTCTTAGCCTGCACCCTGCCGGCAAAAAACACGCCCGCGTTGTTTGCGGCAATACGCAAAAGGGGCCGGCTGCCAAAAAGGGCTGCGCCGTTAGCTGCATTGGCTGCGGTCTTTGCGCTAAAAAATGCCCCGCCGGGGCCGTTACCGTGCAGCACTTTTTAGCCCGTATTGACCCCGAAAAATGCACCGCCTGCGGCAATTGCGTTGCCGCCTGCCCACAAAAAGTTATTGTGCTGCAATAACCATATTTTAAAACTGTTTTAGTAAAACAATTGTAAGCCAAAGCAAAGCAACACCAATTTTTTTAATTTTTTGCAAATACTATTGAAAAATCGGTAAAAATTTGGTACAATGCTTTGTGGAAGTTTTAACAATGTATTTTATAAGAGAGGATGTCTTTTAATATGGCAGCTTTAAACAAAAAAACAATTGAGGATATTGATGTATCCGGCAAAAAGGTTTTAGTCCGTTGCGATTTTAATGTTCCGCTGAAAGACGGTCAAATTACCAGCGACAAGCGTATTGTTGCCTCCCTACCCACCATTCAGTATTTGCTGGACCACCACGCAAAGGTTATTCTTTGCTCCCACTTAGGGCGCCCGAAGGGCGAGGTTGTACCCGAGTTTTCTCTAAAACCGGTTGCCGCCCGTTTAAGCGAGCTTTTAGGTCTGCCGGTTAAAATGGCTGCCGATGTTGTAGGCGAAAGTGCCGTTACCTTGGCTGCCGGTTTAAAAGAGGGCGAGGTTTTGCTGCTGGAGAATGTTCGCTTTGAAAAGGGCGAAACCAAAAACGACCCCGAGCTTTCTAAAAAATTTGCCGCCCTGGCCGATGTTTTTGTAAACGACGCCTTTGGCTCAGCCCACCGCGCACACTCCTCCACCACCGGCGTTGCCGATTATATTCCGGCTGTTTGCGGCTATTTAATTCAAAAAGAAATTAAATTTATTGGTGGAGCGCTGGAAAACCCAAAGCGCCCATTGGTTGCTATTTTAGGCGGCGCCAAGGTTGCCGACAAAATTGGCGTGATTACCAATTTAATTGACAAGGTAGATACCTTAATTGTAGGCGGCGGCATGGCCTACACCTTTATGAAGGCTTTGGGTCACCAAATTGGCGATTCTTTGCTGGACGCTGAAAATGTTGAGTTGGCCAGCCAGATGATGCAAAAAGCCAAGGATAAAGGCGTTAAATTCTTAATTCCTATAGATAACCGCATTGGTAAAGAATACAAGCCTGACACCGAAAGCAAAATTTGCCCGTCAGATGAAATTCCGGACGGCTGGATGGGCTTAGATATTGGCCCGAAAACTGAGCAGCTGTTTGCAGACGCCTTAAAAGGTGCCGGCACCGTTATTTGGAACGGCCCGATGGGCGTTTCGGAATGGGATAATTTTGCCAGCGGCACCATTGCCGTTGCCACTGCGGTTGCCAACTCCGGCGCTATTTCTATTATTGGCGGCGGCGATTCGGCCGCAGCCGTTCAAAAATTAGGCTTTGCCGATAAAATGTCGCACATTTCTACCGGTGGCGGCGCCTCTTTAGAGTATTTAGAGGGCAAAGAGCTGCCCGGCATTGCCGCACTGAACAACAAAGATTAATAAGCTTTTAAAAATGCCTGGCAGGGTACCCCTGCCGGGCTAACTGTTTGGAGGATATTTAAAATGAACAAAGCTAAACGCGCCGCCATTATTGCCGGCAACTGGAAAATGAACATGACCCCTACCGGAACCACCGCCTTAATTAACGAGATGAAGCCCCTGGTTGCCGGAGCCGACTGCAAGGTTGTACTTTGTGTTCCGTTTGTAGACCTGTATCCCGCTTTAGAGGCTGCCAAGGGCTCTAACATTGCTATTGGCGCCGAAAATTGCCATTTTAAAGAGTCGGGCGCTTACACCGGCGAGGTTTCGGCCGTAATGCTGAAGGAGATGGGCGTAGAGTATGTAATTATTGGCCACTCGGAGCGCAGGCAGTACTTTGGCGAAACTGATGTTACCGTTAACCTGCGCACCTTAGCCGCCTTAAAGCAAGGCTTAAAGGCTATTGTTTGCGTTGGCGAAATGTTAGAGCAGCGCGAGCAGGGCATTACCGCCGAGCTGGTTGCCATGCAAACCAAAATTGCCTTAAACGGCGTTACCGCCGAGCAGCTGAAAAACATTGTGATTGCCTACGAGCCGGTTTGGGCCATTGGCACCGGCAAAACCGCCACCGCCGACCAGGCCGAGGAGGTTTGTGCCCTTATTCGTAAAACTGTTGCCGACCTTTACGGTGCCGAAGCTGCCGAGGCCTTAACCGTACAGTACGGCGGCTCTATGAACGCCAAAAATGCCGACGAGCTTTTAAGCAAAGAGAATGTAGACGGCGGTTTAATTGGCGGTGCCTCGTTAAAAGCGCAGGATTTTTCGGTTATTGTTAAAGCTGCAAGCAAGTAATTTTTTAGCGTTTAGCGGGAGGAAATGAAATTGAAAAAACCGGTTGTTTTAACCATTATGGACGGCTTTGGCATAAACCCCGAAAAAAAGGGAAATGCTATTGCTGCAGCCAATACCCCTAATTTAGACCGCATTTTTACCACCTGCCCTACCACCAAAATTGGCGCATCCGGCATGGATGTTGGATTGCCGGACGGGCAAATGGGAAACAGTGAGGTTGGGCACACCAACATTGGTGCCGGCCGCATTGTTTACCAGGAGCTTACCCGCATTACCAAATCGGTTAGCGACGGCGACTTTTACCAAAACCCGGCCTTTAACAAGGCTATTGAGAACTGCTGCCAAAACGGCTCGGCTTTGCACTTAATGGGTCTGCTTTCCAGCGGCGGCGTACACAGCCACAACACTCACCTGTACGCTTTATTAGAGCTGGCACGGCGCAGCGGGCTGGAAAAGGTTTATGTGCACTGCTTTTTAGACGGGCGGGATGTTCCCCCGGCCTCCGGTGCGGATTTTATTGCCGAACTGCAGCAAAAAATGGCCGAAATTGGCGTTGGTAAAATTGCAACGGTTATGGGCCGATTTTACGCCATGGACCGTGACAACCGTTGGGAGCGCGTAAGCAAAGCCTATGCCGCCATGTGCTACGGCGAGGGTGAGCAAGCAAGCGACCCGGTTGCGGCCGTTAAAGCCTCGTACGAAACGATTGACGCCGATGGCAAGCATTTAACTGACGAATTTGTTTTGCCAACCGTTATTGCGGGCGGCGAAACCATTAAAACCGGCGACAGCGTTGTTTTTTACAACTTTAGACCGGACCGTGCGCGTGAAATTACCCGCACACTGGTAGACCGCGAATTTACCGGGTTTAATCGCCGAAACGGCGGGGTTACCGTTACCTTTGTTTGCATGACGCAGTACGATGCCGAAATGCCGAATGTTGAGGTGGCGTTTAAACCGCAGTTGCTGCACAACACACTGGGCGAGTATTTAGCCAAAAACGGAAAGACCCAGCTGCGGATTGCCGAAACCGAAAAATACGCACATGTAACCTTCTTTTTTAACGGCGGCGTAGAGGTTAAGTTTGAAAATGAGGACCGCATTTTAGTGCCCTCCCCCAAGGTTACCACCTACGACCTGCAGCCCGAAATGAGCGCGCCCACCGTTTGTGAAAAGGTTTGCAGCGCCATTGAAAGCGGCAAGTACGATGTTGTTATTTTAAACTTTGCAAACTGCGATATGGTAGGCCACACCGGCGTGTTTGAGGCTGCCGTAAAAGCAGTAGAAACCGTTGACGCCTGCGTTGGCAGGGTTTGTGAAAGTGCGGTTAAAATGGGCGGTTGCGTGCTGCTTACCGCCGACCACGGCAATGCTGACCGTATGCTGGATGAAAACGGAAAACCCTTTACGGCGCACACCACCAACTTAGTACCATTCTCTGTTATTGGACAAAGTTGCACCCTGCGCGAGGGCGGCCGGCTTTGTGACCTTTCCCCCACTATTTTAAAAATTATGGGGCTGCCGCAGCCGGAGGAAATGACGGGGAAAAGTATTATTAAAACCTTAGACTAAGTAAAGACCTTAAACTAAGCAAAAACCTTAAGATTAGCAAAATTAAACGGGCCGGCTCACACGGTCGGCACCGCTGAAAAGGAGCAACAAAAATGGAAATTACAAAAGAAAGTATTATTGGCGATGTTTTAGATTTTGACCCGGACACCGCAAAGTATTTTTTTGAAATTGGCATGCACTGCTTAGGCTGCCCTGCCTCCCGCGGGGAGAGCATTGCCGACGCCTGCGCCGTTCACGGAACCGACGCCGACGAGCTGGTTGCGAAGCTGAACGCGCACTTGGCCGGTAAATAGTGCCTGCGCTAAATAAACGGCTTATTTGCGCAGCTAATATGCTACAAAAAGGGCGGGTTGTTGCAGATATTGGCACTGATCACGCCTTTTTGCCTATTTACCTGGTGCAAAACGGTATTTCCCCCTTTGTTATTGCCTGCGACATTGCCAAAAAGCCGCTGGAAGTTGCCTGCCAAAATATTGCAAAACGCGGCCTGCAAAACAAAATTCAGCTGCGCTTAGCCCCTGGCCTAACAGCGGTAGAACCCCAAGAGTGCAGCGCCGTTACCATTACCGGCATGGGCGGCGAGACCATTGCCGACATTATTGCAGCGGCGCCCTGGCTGCAAAGCCCAAGCTACCAGCTTGTTTTACAGCCCATGAGTTGTACCGACCGGCTGCGCCGTTACTTAGACCAAAACGGATTTGAAATTTTAAGGGAGACCGCCGTTTACTCGCAGACCCGCATTTACACCGTGCTGCACGCCGAATTTACCGGAAAATTGCCCGAAAAAAGCGCCGCCTTTGCCTATGTGGGCAAGCTGCCGCAAAACGGCGACGCGCTTTCTAAAAAACTAATTGAAAAGCAAATTGCCACCCTGCAAAAATGCGCGTCGGCGCTAAAGCGGGTGCCAAAAAAGCAGGCTCAGTACCAACAAATTGCTAAGGCGTTGGCCGAGCTTGAACCGCTTTGCCGCCAACAGCTTTAGCTTTAGGGTAGAGGGCGTTCGGCTCTAATAGGCCGTGTAAGCCAAAAATAACCACCGGGTGAAAAAAGGCCATGTGGAAGCAGAAATACCTTTGTCAAAAAATTGCGCTCTGCAAGCCCTTAACAAAGTCGAAGCTGATTGCGCTGAACAACCAAACATTAAAAAAGCTAAAGCGGCAGCCTTTCGGCTGCCGCTTTAGCTTTTTTACGCCGCTATTTTACGCACCGTTATTTTACACGCATTTTTACACGCTGGCATTTTTGCCGCTAACGCTTTAAAAGCCCGCCTTAAAGGTAATCGCGTAGGTCTTTTGTAAGGCCGCTTTCAATGCGAATTAGCTGCTTTGCAATATCCTTAGATTGCTCGTCGGCCGCGGCGTATTCGTTTAAATAACGACTTAGTGATTTTACCCCCATATCGCACCCAGTGGTCAACAGGTCAGCAATTTTTTGGTCCGAATGGTCCATCATCATGCCTAATTCGGTTTTTAGCTGCGCCATGCTTTCGGCCATTGGGTGCGGCTGTTTGCCTTCGTCGCCGTAAGCGCGCAGTAGCTGCTCGGTTTGCTGCTCTAACTTTGCGTGGTGCGCGCGGCTTTTTTGCACCAGCTGCTTTAGCTCGTCTTTTTTAATATTTCCGGTTACCCCGTCTATTGCGCGAATACCCATTTTAATGCCGGCGTTACATTCCCGCAGCAGGCGAACGGTATCAGGTTCTATCATAAAAATCACTCCAACTTTTTTTATTAGTATGCAGAAATTTTTAAAAAATATACAACACCCCGGGCAGCCATTTTTAAGTTTGGCCGCCCGGGGCGTAAACTATTTTAAAGGGGTTACATCTCGTTAAATTCCTGCAGCTGCAAATTCTCGTTGCGCTCCAGCGCCCAGTTAATGGTCCACTCGCCCGGAAAAATAAGGTAATTTTTTCCGCGAACATCCTGCACCCAACGGGTATCGGTTGCTAAATTATAGTCCTCTGCGTTAAAATCGGGGTTCAGCACCCGGCGAATGTGCTCGTGCGGAATATCGGTGCGTAAATATTCCACCCCGTATTCCGACTTCATGCGAAACTGCAAAACATCGTACTGCAGCACGCCAACAACCCCTACAATAACCTTTTCCATACCAAAACCGGGAATAAAAAAGATTTGTATGGCGCCCTCCTGCGCAATTTGGTTCATGCCCTTGGCAAACTGCTTGCGCTTCATAGAATCAATTTGCTCAATAACGGCAAAATGCTCCGGCGCAAAGGTTGGAATACCGGTGTACTGCACCTTCATGCCGGGGTCGCAAACCGTATCGCCAATAGAAAACACGCCCGGGTCAAACACGCCAATAATGTCTCCGGCAAAGGCCTCGTCAATAATATCCCGCTCCTGCGCCATCATTTGCTGGGGCTGGGAAAGGCGCATGGTCTTGTTCTGCTGCACATGAAAATATTCTTTGCCGCGCTCAAACTTTCCGGAGCAAATGCGTAAAAACGAAATACGGTCGCGGTGCGCTTTATTCATATTGGCCTGAATTTTAAAAACAAAGGCCGAAAAGCCGTCGCTAAACGGACTAACAGTTTCGCCGCTTTGGGTTGTGCGCTCCAGCGGCGGGGTTGTTAGCTTTAAAAAGCTTTCTAAAAACGGTTCTACCCCAAAATTGTTTAAGGCCGAGCCAAAAAACACCGGGCTTAGCTTGCCGCGCGTTACCGCCTCTTTATTAAAAGAATATCCAGCCCCGTCTAACAGCTCTACCTGGTCGCAAAGCTCTCGCCGCAGCTGTTCACCAATAAGCTCATCCAGCTTTTCGGTGTTGGTAATATCGCACTCAATAGCTGCCAAGCGCTGGCGCCCGCCGTGAAAATTATCAAAGGTTAAAATGGCCTTTTTTTCTCGGTCGTAAACCCCTTTAAAGGTTACGCCGCAGCTAATGGGCCAGTTCATGGGGTAGGTGCTAATGCCAAACTCGGTTTCAAGCTCGTCCAGCAGTTCGAACGGGTCGCGGGCTTCATGGTCTAACTTATTAATAAAGGTAAAAATAGGAATTCCGCGCATGGCGCAAATTTTAAAAAGCTTGCGGGTCTGCGGCTCAATGCCCTTTGCGGCGTCTATAACCATAACGGCGCTGTCGGCCGCCATGAGGGTGCGGTAAGTGTCCTCCGAAAAATCCTGGTGGCCGGGGGTATCTAAAATATTAATGCAGTAATTTTCATACTCAAACTGCATTACCGATGAGGTAACAGAAATTCCGCGCTGCTTTTCCAGTTCCATCCAGTCGGAAACGGCGTGCTTATCCCCTTGCTTGCCCTTAACCGAGCCGGCCGATTGTATAGCCCCACCGTACAGCAACAGCTTTTCGGTCAGGGTGGTTTTACCGGCGTCGGGGTGGGAGATAATGGCAAAGGTGCGGCGCCGCTCAATTTCTTTTTTTGTTCTTGCGTCCATAAATTACAATAGCCCTTTCCTACGCAAAAATTACCGCCGGGCGCAAACAACGCTTAAGGCTTTACAGCCTAACTATTCCGGCACAACAGTAATAGTTTACCATATTGCGGCAAACTATGCAAGAGCCCAGCCTAAAAAACCTTAAATTTAACAGGGCAGCTTTGGCGGCTTAAGCTTTTAAAGAACAAAAAATAACCGGCTCGGTAACCGCCGTTTTGTAAAGGGCGGGCGCCGAGCTGGTTATATTACAATTTTTATTTTGGCCTGTTTGGTTGGTTTATTTTGACCGGTTAATTTTTGGCCTTTTCCGAAAATCTTAGGCTTACCGATTGATTTATTTACCTTTACCGGGCAATTTTTTTGCTTTGCCGGTTTGCAAATCTTTTACCCCGCCGGCCGAACTTTTTGCCTACTTTAAGCCAAGCCTACAAAATTTAAACGGGCAAAAGCTTAGGGTGGTGCCGGTTAAAAACCGTTTATTTTTGCAGCAGCCGATTCATAATATCCGGCCCGTGCTGCACAAAAATGCCGGTGGCTTTGGCTGTTTCTTCGTTAATAGAATCTACACCGTTGGCCGGCGCAGTGCTGTCGTACAATAAATAGGGCACCGGGTCACCTACATGGGTTTTTAGGCTAAGCGGCGTTGGATGATCCGGCATGATCAACACGCGGTGCGGGGTGTTTTTTAAATAATCTAACAGCGGGCCTACTACGGTGCTGTCAATGATTTCTATAGAGCGAACCTTGTTTTGCACCTCGCCGCGGTGGCCGCACTCGTCCGGCGCCTCCATGTGTACATAAACCAGATCGCAGCCGTTTTCAAAAAGCTCTTTGGCTGCCTGAGCCTTGCCGGCAAAATTGCTGTCAATATATCCGGTAGCGCCGGGAACCTCCGGCACCTGCATATTGGCGCATTTGCCAATGCCTTTTAATAAATCTACCGCCGAAACAATACCGCCGTGCACGCCGTTTTTTTGGTAAAAATCCTGCAGCTGGGGCTTTCGGCCCTCGCCCCAAAGCCAAATGGAGTTAGCCGGGTGCTTCCCCTCGGCAATGCGTTTTTGGTTTAAAGGGTGATCTTTCAGCAGCTCGTAGCTTTGGCGCATAAGCGCTAACAGCGGCGCCGCATTGGGGCTTTGACTTAAATAGGGGCCAATAACCCTACCGCTAATATCGTGCGGGGGCGTCATGGTGCCCAAATCGGTAGTTCCGTTTTGAATAACCAAGCAGTGGCGGTAGCTTACCCCGGCATAAAAAGCGTAAGGCGCAACTCCCAGCTTTTGCTGAATGTAGCTAATTAATTCGGCAGCCTCGGCGGTGGAAATATCCCCCGCGCAGTAATCTACCATGGTTTTATTGCAATAATCTACCTCGTTGGAAAGGGTAACCAAATTGCAGCGCATGGCAACATCGGTTGGAGCAAGATCAATGCCAATGCTGGCGGCCTCCAGCGGGGAACGGCCGGTGTAGCAAACCTTGGGGTCGTACCCTAAAACCGAAAGGTTGGCAACATCACTGCCCGGTTTTAGCCCCTGGGCAACCGTTTGGCAAAGCCCCACCTCGGCGGTGCGGGCCAAGCGGTCAATATTCGGTTTTTTGGCTACGGCCATTGGTGTTTTACCCTGCAGCTCGGGCACGGGGTAATCGGCCATGCCGTCTAACAAACAAACAAGATATTTCATACAGCGCCCCCTTATTGGGCAGCCGAAGCCGCCGGAGCAGACGACACCGCAGCACCGGTAATTGCAATATTGTGCGTTTTTTCTACCAAGCAAACCCAGGTATTGCCGGCATTGTAGGTGCAGGAGGAACCGTCGGTTAAGGTTATTTTAAGCGGGCTGTTGGCTGCGCCCTTAGACCATTTAATTGGCACATAGCCGCCGTTGGAAACATAAAAGCCTTCACCGCCGTCTAACCAGGTCTTTTTTAAATAATCGGCTTTTTTGCCAATGTCGGTAACACTGGTTTTAAGCACCAAAATGTTTTTAAATTCCAGCTGCTTGCCGGTGTTTAAATCTACCGATTTGTTATTTCCGCTAAAGCGCTTATACTTGCCGGTTTCAGCGTTGTAAGTAAAGTTAGAAACATAAGAGGAGGACATTTCTACCCTTAATTTTTCGCAGCTGCCGCCAGCCGGGGTAACGGGGCTGGCTTCGGGGGCAAAATCCTGCCAGTTGGCTGCGGTAGATTTTAGATCGCGCCGGTAATTTAATTTTGCAAAGCCGTTATTTAAAAGCTCACCGGTGGTGTACAGGGTGTGCTCTAAAGCCTTACCGTTTTTAACCCGCTTGCCGTAGTTGCTTTGCCGGCCGGTCAGCAAATTAAAATTGTCAATTCCCGTTTCTTTAACATGGGCGGCGCACTCGGTCGGGTCCATGCCGGCGTGAACATATAGCGCGTCGTGCCCTAAGGCTAAATCTACATAAGAGTAACGGGCCGAGCGAACCGTGCCAACCTTAGAAATTTTAGAAATATCTTTAAACACAGCCATAAAGCGGGTAATGCCGCCCTCGGCCAACAGCTCGTAAACAATATCTGCCTGCGAAAGGCCGGCCTGCACGCTTTGGGCAACGGTAATGTTGTTCACCATAACCGCAACCGGGCGCTGCTGCATTTTAGAAGAATCAAAATCTGCTAGGCCGGTTAAAGGGTTAACCTTTGGTTTTTCCGGCTCGGACGAAACCGGGGCCGGTGCGGCCATACTGCTGCTTTGGGCAGTTTTACCACAGGCAGAAAGGGTAAACAGCAGCACTGCCGCCGTTAAAAGTGATACCAATTTTTTCATACAAAAAACCTCCGAAAAATAGGTAGAGCAATACGCCCGGCCGGCTGTACGCCAAGCCGCAGCGCCCACCTACCAACATACCAAAATATTATAATACAGTCCCCTTTATTTTTCAAGTGTAAAACCCTACAAAATTCCCCCGTAAATTTTAGCAATAAAACAGCTGTTCAAACAGTGGGGTGAAACAGGGAGCGCCAGGGGCTATAATACAATCCGGCCGGGAGCTCACGGCCCCAAAAAAATCAGGAGGACTGAAAAATGCCAGAAACAAAAACCATTGCACAATTAAATAAGGAAATTAAGCAATTAAAAGCGCTGCTGGAAAGCCAAGCAAAGCCGGTTGCCCCCCGGCCGGCAGCGCCCCAAAGCGTGCAGGCGAACGAGGACTACATGCACCAGCCGGTAACCATTAAGCTGTTTAAGGATAACGGCCGCTACCGTGACGATGTTTATGTAGCGGTAAACGACCGCTCTTACCTTATTCGCCGCGGCGAGACCGTAACCGTGCCGCGTTTTATTGAGCAGGCTTTAAAAAACTCCCTAACGCAGGATGAATATGTTGCCTCATTAGTGGACGGCTTAGTAAACGACTACGCGCGCAGCACGCGGCTGCAGGAGGGCTGAACATGGCGGGGTACACTGTAAATTTTAACATTAACGCCGGTAAAATCGGGGCAGATACCAGCGTAATTACAGCCGATTCTGCCGAATTTGTAACCGCAAGCTTTAGCTTTGACGCCAGCTGGAACGGCCTTTACAAAACCGCTGTTTTTCGCTTTGGCGAAAAGGTTTACCATGTAGTGCTGGAAAACGACGCCTGCAAATTTCCGCAAGAGGTGCTTTTAAACGGAATGTGCTATGTTTCGGTTTTTGGGGTGCTAAGCAGCACCCGTGCCACTACGACCGAGGTTGGAATTGAGGTTGAAAAAAGCGGGTTTGTTAAGGTAGAACCCGCCGCCCAAACGCCCGACCCTTACAACTACTTTTTACAGGCCGCAACCGCCCAAAAGCAGGCTGCCGAAGCTGCAGCCGCCGAGGCGTTAGAAAGCCAAAACAAAGCGCAACTGGCCGCCACAGCGGCCACCGAACAAAACAGCGCAGCTTACCAAAACGCACAGTCGGCCACGCAAAGCGCCAATTCGGCCGAGAGCTACAAAGCTTTGGCACAGCAAAGTGCCCAAACCGCCGAAAACGCTAAAAGCAGCGCTTCTACCGCCGCCGAACAGGCACGAGCAAACGCTGCCGCCGCCCAAAGCAGCGCCGACCAAGCCGCTACAAACGCCGCTGCCGCCGAAAGTGCCAAAGCCGCTTGCTTAGCGCTGGCGCCAACCGAAATTACAACAGCCGAGCTGAATGTAGCACAGCTGCCAAACTCTGCCAGCGGCTACTACAAGGCGGCACAAAATCTAAAGCTGGTGCGGGAGGCCGGCAGCACCGAAAATTATTATATTCCACAAGGCACGGTTTTTGCTGTTTACAAAAGCTACGATTCGGAAATTGGCGGCGATTGCACCTATTACGAAGTGCAGCTGCTGAACGGCTGTTTGCTGAGCGAGGTTGGCGAAACAATTTCGCCGTACAGCACCGGAAACCGCTATTTTTACGCCCGCGTTTCAATAATGGGCAGCATTGAATACACCTTTGCCTCTACCCTTGCCACCAAAAGGGAAACAACGCAGGCCATAAAAGGGTTAGAGCAAAAGCTGAACACCGCTGTTTTAACCGGGGCGCAGCAATTTTGCGGTGCCTTAACGGGCCTTAGCCGCGGCGCGGTCTTGTGCTTAAACAACATTAGCCCGGTTGAACACCAAATAGAACTTACGGCCGGCAGTAAAAATTTGTTGAACCTAACCTTAGCCAAAAACGCCCAGTTTTTTACCGTGACCGAAAAAACCGAAAACAAAATTTGCGCTACCGCGCCAAACGCGGAAAATAACCAGCCGGTACTAAACCTTTTTAACGCAAAGCTGCCGGCCGGAACCTACACCCTTTCGTGCAGCATTAGCCTTGAAAATGTTCCGGACGCCGCCGACAATGTTAATGCTGACCGGAAAAACGAGATTTTGGTGTTTAAAGACGGAAGCTTTATTACAAAAACCGATGCAATTACTGCGGACGGCACTTATTTTAAACAGATAAGCTTTACTTTACCTGCAGAAGCGACCGTCCGCATTGGCTGGTACCGCAATGTTTGCGATATTAAACCGGACGACAGCCTTTACAAAGTAACGCTTTCAAACATCCAGCTGGAATTTGGCGAAACGGCAACGGCGTACACCCCCTACCTTGCCAGCTTAGCGGGCGTTCGTGTTACAAGGTACGGCAAAAATTTGTTTAACCCAGGCACGGCCGAATTAACCGCCGCGCAGAAAACGGCAAACGGTGTTACCTTTACGGCTGCAAGCGGAAGTGTAGATGTGAAGCTGCCGGCCGGAACCTACAGTATAAGCTTTAAGCGCAACAAAAACGGTGTGCTTTATTTACGCAACGGAAAAACCGAAAGCGGGTCCTTTTCGCAAATTGGAGCGGCCGAAACCTCGGCAACCTTTAACTACACCGCAGAAACCGACGGTTATTTAAGAATAAGCAGCTTTACCGATGGGTTAGAGCTTGCCAACCTGCAAATTGAGCGGGCAAGCGCCGCCACCGCTTACGAGCCGTTTACCGCAAAGGTTTACACAGCCGACCCAAACGGCAGTTTTGCGGGCGTTACAAGCCTTTACCCGGTTACTACCCTTTTGCCCGGCAGCACCGGCGTTAGCTTAACCGCCAAATACAACAAAGATATTAACAAAGCGTTTGCCGCATTGCAGCAAGCCATTATTAGTTTAGGAGGAAATTTTTAAAAATGTTTAGCTTAAGAAATTTTGTTAAAACAGGCCTGTTACAGGCCGTTGGCCAAATGGCTAATTATCAGGTAATTTTAAACGCCGCCGGCTGGCTGGAAAAAGGCGTTTTAACCGAGACCGACTTAGCCGAAATTAACACCGCTATTGCGGCTGCCGCCCCGCTTGAAGACGGCGCCTTAGGGGAGCCGGAAAAATGAACAGTGACATTTTAGCAGCCGTAATTACCGGGGTGCTGGCCCTGTTAGGTACGGCAACCGGCACCTTTGGCGGCATTAAAGCGGCCCAAAAGGTAAACGAGGTTAAAATTGAGGAGCTAACCCGCGAAGTGCGGGAACATAACAATTTTGCCAAGCGGATGCCGGTAGTGGAGGAAAAAATCAAAATTATAAATCACCGCATAGAATGTATGGAGGAGAGGATCTGATTTTATGAAAGATATTATGAAAAGATTAAAATCCCCGGTGCTTTGGGTTTCGGTTATTGGTTTAATTTACGCCACGGTTTTAGTGCCAAATTACCCCCAGCTACCGGACTGGACTGCCATTGTGGGCTACCTTTGCACCATTTTTGGTATTGCCAACAACCCCTGCGATAACGGACATTTTTAAAAAAGGAGGAAGATTTTAATGAGCAAAGTATTTTTAGGTATTGGGCACGGTGGGACCGACAGCGGCGCCACCGGCAACGGATTTAAGGAAAAAGATTTAAACCTGGCTATTGGCCTTGCCTGCCGTGACGAATTGGCCCGCCACGGTGTAACGGTTAAAATGAGCCGCGAAAAGGACGAAGCCGACCCGCTAAAGGACGAAATTAAGGAGTGCAACGCCTTTAACCCCGATTTAGCGCTGGATATTCACAACAATGCCGGCGGCGGGGACGGGACCGAGGTTTACCACTATTCTAAAGGCGGAAAATCGAAAGAGCTGGCGCAAAACATTTTAAACGCCATTGTGGCCCTTGGCCAAAACAGCCGCGGGTTAAAAACCAAAATGGGCAGCGGCGGCACCGATTACTTTGGCTTTATTCGCGAAATTAAGGCCCCCAGCGTTATTGTAGAGTGCGCGTTTGTAGATAACGCCACCGATATTCAAATCATTAACACGGCCGAAAAACAACGCAAAATGGGCGTGGCCGTGGCGCAAGGGGTGTTAAAAACCTTAGGCGTTGCCGTTAAAGCGCAGCAGACGCCCGCAAAGCCGCAGCCCTCTGCCCCCGCTAAACCGAAGCCTACTGCCCCGGCCGGAACCCTTTACAAGGTAACCGGCCAGTGGTGCTGGGTGCGCAAAGGCCCGGGCACCAACTACGCCAAAAACGGCAAGGTGCAGCATAATGAGGTTTACACCATTATGGAGGTAAAAGCAGGGCCGGGCTCGGCCAAAGGCTGGGGTCGGTTAAAATCGGGCGCCGGTTGGGTTGCGTTAGACTTTTTAACCAAAAAGTAAGACCCTAACCCTTTAACCAAAAGTAGGACCCCTGCCCCGTTTATTAAAATAAGGCCCCTATGAAAGCAAAAAACAACCCCGAGGTTGCCCTATTACGGTAACTTCGGGGTTGTTTATTTATTTTGTTTGCTGTTTTAAGTAGGTTACATATTCCTCTAAACAATAGCCAAGCTGGTTCATTTTCGCGGCGTGATCCTTACCTACATAGCGGTAATGCCACGGCTCGTAAATAACGCCGGTTATGCCTTGTTTAGATTTTGGGTAACGCATTACAAAGCCATATTCGGCCGCGTGGGCCTGCAGCCAAGCAAACTGCTTGGTGTTTTCAAAGGTTTCCTCTACCGAGTTAAAATCTACCGCCAGCCCCAACTCGTGCTCGCTGCTGCCGGGGTAGGCCACAACGGTTGCGGCTTTATCAATGGCGGCCTGCTCGGAAAGCTGCGGATTATTGGCCTTAACCTTTTTTAACTGGTTTTGGAACAGGGTAACCTGCCGGGAGTGCAACCGAAAGCTGGAAATCACCAGCAGGGAAACACCGTCCTTTTCCGCCGCGGCGCACATGGCATTTAAATAGCTCACGGCGCGGGCGTCGTACTTCATGCCAACATCACGGGCAAACCGTGCCTCAATTTTAGCGGTTTGAATGTTGGTGTTGTTTTCCAGCAAATTCTGCCGGTTCACCAATTTTAAATTCCACTGCCCCAGCTGGCCGGAGGCCTGTACGGTTTTGCTGCTGCTACCCACCTTAGAGGAGGCCGCAGCGGCAGAGCTTTTGGGGGTGGAGCTTGCCGCAGCCGACCCCGCCTTAGAGGAAGAAGAAACTACCTCGGCAGCAAGGTTTTCCTGCGAAGAATCGGCCGAAACAACGCTAAGGGAGGAGGCCTCCCCCACCGAGGCAGTGCCCTTGGCTTTTTTTGCAGCGCTGCGCCACAAAACCGTTAAGATAATGCAGGCAACAAGCAACACAATTACGGCAATGCTTAACACGCGAATGAGTTTTTCGTACCATGAAATGACGGCCGCAGAACGATACCTTGCCATACTTAAATAACCCGCACGCGAATAATATCATCCAACGCGGCAATTTCATTTGCAATATCGTCGGTAATATCTCCGGTAACATCTAACAAGGTGTAAGCGTACTGCTTTTTAGAGGTGTTTAACATATTTTCAATGTTAACACCCTTGGCGGCCAGCACTTGTGTAATTTTGGTGATCATGGTGGGCACATTTTTGTGAATAATGCAAATGCGCTTTTCGCTGCTGCGCGCCATGGCGGTATTCGGCAGGTTTACCGAATTAGTAATGTTGCCGTTTTCAATATAATCGGTCAGCTCATCGGCGGCCATGCCGGCGCAGTTATCCTCCGACTCCGGCGTAGAAGCCCCTAAGTGCGGAATGGCAATAACGCCGTCGTGCCCTAAAATTTCATCGTTCGGGAAGTCGGTTACATAGGCGGCTACCTTGCCGTTTTCCAAAGCAGCTAAAATGTCGGTAGAATTAACCAAATCGCCGCGGGCAAAGTTTAAAATGCGCACACCGTCACGCATGGTGGCAATGGTCTCGGCGTTAATAAAGCCCTTGGTTTCGGGTGTTAGCGGAACATGAATGGTAATATAGTCACAGTTCTCAAAAATTTCTTTAATGTCTATGGCGTGAATGGCGTTGTGGGTAAGGTTCCAGGCCGCATTTACCGAAAGGTACGGGTCGTAGCCGTAAACCTTCATGCCAAGGTGGTTGGCGGCGTTGGCCACCCGAACGCCAATGGCTCCCAGGCCAATAACACCAATGCTTTTACCGCTAATTTCCGGCCCGGCAAAGGCGCTTTTACCCTTTTCAACCATTTTGCCAACCGCTTCCCCGTTGCCTTTTAGCCCTTTAGCCCACTCAATAGCGGGAACAATGCGGCGGGAGGCAATTAGCAGCCCGGCTATTACCAGCTCTTTAACCGCGTTGGCGTTGGCGCCCGGCGTGTTAAAAACAACAATGCCCTGCTCGCTGCAGCGGTCAATTGGAATATTGTTGGTGCCGGCACCGGCACGCGCAATGGCAAGCAGCGATTTTGGGAATTCGGTTTCGTGCAGCGAGGCCGAACGAACAATGGCCCCAACCGGATTTTCAACCTCGTCGCCGTAGGCGTAGCCCTTAGCCGCCAGGCGGTTTAGCCCGGCGGCACTAATTTTATTATAGGTTTTAATATTCATTCCAAGTACCCCCAATAAAGCTTATTGATGCTCTTTTTCAAACTCGGCCATAAAGGCAACCAGCTTTTCAACGCCCTCCATTGGCATGGCGTTGTAAATGGAGGCGCGCATACCGCCAACGGTGCGGTGGCCTTTAATGTTTACAAAGCCGGCCTTTTTAGCTGCGGCAACAAATTCGGCGTCTAAATCGGTGTTGCCGGTAACAAACGGCACATTCATTAAAGAGCGGTCCTCGGGCACTACGGTGCCCTTAAACAGCTTGCTTTGGTCTAAGAAATTGTAAAGAATAGCGGCTTTTTTCTCGTTATGCACTTTTAAGGCTTCTAAATTACCAAAGGTTTTTTTCACCCATTTCATTACCTTGCCGGCAATGTAAATGGTGTAGCAGGGCGGCGTGTTAAACATGGAGCCGTTGTCGGCATGAATTTGGTAGTTAAACATGGTGGGGGTAATATCCATGGCGTGGCCAATGAGATCCTCCCGCACAATAACAACCGTTAAACCTGCCGGGGCCAGATTTTTTTGCGCACCGGCGTAAAGCAGCGCAAATTTGCTCACATCAATCGGTTCCGACATAATGCAGCTGGAAATATCGGCCACCAGCGGAACCTTGCCGGTTTCGGGCAGCTGATGATATTTGGTGCCGTAAATAGTATTGTTCATGCAAATATGCACATAGTCGGCGTCCGGCCGAACATCGGCCGCCGTAACCTTAGGAATGTAGGTAAAGGTTTTATCTTCGCTGGAGGCAATGGCTTTGCAGTCACCGTAGCGGGAGGCCTCTTTAAACGCCTTTTTAGCCCATTGGCCGGTAATAATATAATCGGCCTTGCCGTTTTTGGTCATAAGGTTCATTGGAACCATGCAGAACTGCGAAGAAGCGCCGCCCTGTAAAAACAGCACCTTGTAATTGTCGGGAATCTGCATTAAATCGCGCAGATCGGCCTCGGCCTCATCAATAATGGCCTGGTACTCTTTTGAGCGGTGCGACATTTCCATAACCGATTGGCCGGTTTGGCCGTATTCGCACATTTCATTTGCGGCCTCCTGCAAAACCTCTAACGGTAACATAGAGGGGCCTGCGCTAAAGTTATAAACTCTGGACATTGTAATTCCTCCAAAAATATAGTAAAGTGCGGCCAAAGCGCTGCGGCGCAACCGTTGGTCGCGGTACTGTTCTATTATATTCGCATTCGGGCCGTTTGTCAATAGGTTTGTTAAAATAATAACAAACTTTTTGCAGAAAATTGTGTTTTACCCGCAAAAATCGTTTTAAGACTGTTAAATAATTAACAAATAGATGGAATGCGGCGTGTTTGGCTTTGTTTTTCTGCGGTAAGGGCAGTTGGTTAATGGGGTGAAGGCTTGCTTTCGGCAGTAAAGCCCTTTTAGTATGGCAGACACCAAAATTTACTTAGCACAGCTGCCGAATAAATTACTTAGCGCGGCGGGCCGGAAAATTTTCTTGGTGCAGCTGGCAGAAAAATTTACTTTCACGGCTGGCAGCAAAGCTTTTTGCAGAGTTAGGCAGCGGCAAAAGCTTTTGGGCTGTAAGAGCAGCGGTCCTTTTAAATTTTTAGCAGCAAACTATTTGGGCTTAGCACAGGCGGCAGCCAACCATTTAAGGCTTAGCGCGGGCAAAGGCCATTTTGGCTTTGCGGGCAGGCAGTAAAAATCCTTTTAGCGCGGCAATCCGTAAAAGGGCCGTGCGCCCAATAACGCGCCAAATTGTTTACAAAATTTGCTTGAAACCCTTTTGCCGCTGTGGTACCCTATTTTTAGGCTATACCGCCCGCGCGGTTTTAAGTGAGCCTGTTTTTGCATAGAATAATATGAGAAACGCAGGAGGTTTTTAACATGAAATTTACCAAAAAGAATGTTACCGAATTGCAGGAGAATTTTATAAACGCCATTGGCAACGAGTGGATGTTGATTACCGCGGGGACCGCCGACGGCTTTAACACCATGACGGCCAGCTGGGGCTTTGTTGGGGAAATGTGGGGCAAGCACTGTGCCATTGCCGCCATTCGCCCCCAGCGCTACACCAAGCAATTTGTAGACCAAAACGAATACTTTACCCTTTCCTTTTACGGGGAAAACAAAAAAATTCACACTGTTTGCGGTAAGCAATCCGGCCGGCAGGTAAACAAACCGCAGGCCGCCGGGCTAACCCCGGTGTTTGACGCCGAAACCGGCGCTCCCTATTTTGCCGAGGCGCGGTTGGTTTTAATTTGCAAAAAGCTTTACACGCAGCCGTTAAAGCCAAGCAGCTTTACCCCCGCCGGCAAAGAAATTCCGGCCACGGTTTACCCGCAAAACGACTACCACGAAATGTACTACGGCGAAATTGTTACCGCCCTTTTAAAAGAGCAGGAATAAATAATAATCTAACTTAAAAATAACTGTTTGTTTTTTAAGCGCAAGGCCCCGCAGCATTTTGCTGCGGGGCCTTTGTACCTTTTTAAGTAAATTGTGCCTTATTTGCTAACCTGCGGGGATTGCTGCTTTAAGGCGGCGCGGGTTTTACGAACCTCGGCTAAATTGGCGGTTAAGCCGTCATCGGCACGGCGCATAATTTCATCTACAAAATCCTGCGCGGCTTTGCGCATTTCGCGGCTTTTGGTTTGGGCGGCCGAAATAATCTCGGCAGCTTTTTCCTGCGCTAATTTGGTAATTTCCTGCTGGGCTACTAAGGCGTTGGCCTTTTCCTCGGCGGTACGAACAATGCCGTCGGCCTCTACCTTGGCTTTGGTAATAATATCGGCCCGGTCGGCAACAATGCCGCGTGCCTGCTTAATCTCGCTCGGCATATTCAGGCGCAGCTCGTCTACCAGCGCGCGTACCTTTTCAGCGTCGATCATGGTGCGTTTGCCGGGCAGCTTCATGCCGCCGTCCAGCACCTCGTCAATTTGCTCTAACATTTCTTCAATACTCATTTTTACAACTTCCTTTCTAAGCGTTCAATTACTTTTTGGTGAATACTTTCCGGAACAAAATCCGATATATCTCCGCCAAAGCTGCCAACCTGTTTTACCATGCTGGAGCTTAAGTACATATATTCTGCCTTGGTGGTAAAAAATACGGTTTCGGTGTTGGGGTTTAGCTTTTTGTTGGTAAGTGCCATTTGGAATTCATATTCAAAATCTGACATGGCGCGCAGCCCCTTAACAATAGCACCGGCGCCAATGGCCTTGGTGTAGTCGGCCAACAGTCCGTCAAACACATCTACCGTTACATTCGGCAGGTCGGTAGTGGATTCCCGTATCATTTGGGCGCGTTCCTCGGCCGTAAACAGCGGGGATTTTGCCGTGTTTTTCATAACCACTACCACCACTTTGGAAAACATAGAAGCCGCACGGTGAATAATATCAATATGCCCTACAGTAACAGGGTCAAAGCTGCCGGGGCAAACAGCAATAATGTTATTCAAGCTCGTTCCCTTCCCTTTTGTAAAGTGAAAAATGCACCCTGCCGTGCTTGTAAAGCTTTACCCGCTGCAGGCTGCCAATAGTGTTTGGCAGCTGCTGCTCTTTTGGGTGTTCGCAAATTAGCAACCCAACCGGGGATAGCACCCGCTCGCAAAGCTCAGCTGCCTTTGGCAGTAGCCCGGCGGCGTACGGCGGGTCTAAAAAAATAAAATCAAAGGTGCGGTCCAGCCCGGCCAGCACTGCAGCGTAATCGCCCCGTATTACCTTGGCCTGCTCGGTAAAACCGGTGTGTGCCAAATTGGCGCGCACCATTTCGGCGGCCTCGGGGTTGGCGTCGGCAAACAGGCAAAACGCCGCGCCGCGGCTAAGCGCCTCTATGCCCATTTGGCCGGAGCCGGCAAATAGATCTAAAAAGCTGCGGCCCTCCAGCTCAAATTGAATCGCACTGAAAACGGCCTCTTTTACCCGTTCGGGCGTTGGGCGAACATCGTTGCCCTCCAAAGTTTTTAACCGCTTACCCTTGGCTAAGCCGGTAATAACGCGCATAGCATTCTCCTTTAAAGTAAAAAATTAATCGTGCGGGCGGTAAATGTTCTTTTTAGCCGGCTTTTTGCGCGGGGCCGGTTTGCGGCCGCTCGCTTTGTAGGTGTGGCTGCCGCTTTCGGGCTTACTCCCGCCGGAGCGGCTCTTTTTAGCCGCTGCACTTTCCGGCTCGTTTAAAAAGGACTTTTTGTTTACATGAATCAACGCCGCAACCGAGGCAATAATCAATGCAATCGGGATCCAAATAATAATCCAGATCAGCTTAGCTAAGTTAAACATTTTTTTGCCGGTGGCGGTATCACCCGCCATACCAACCGACTGCGTTGCCGACGAAGTTTCGGCCGCGTTAGAGCCCCAACCGGCGTTGTTTACCGAATCGCTAATGGTGCCGCCCGTATTGCTTTTTTGGCTGGCGGCCGACTGTGAGGTTACAGTGCCGGTACTGCTCCTTTTAGAGGAGGAAGCCTGCGAAACGGTGGTTTGCCCGTTAATGCTGCTAACCGATTGGCTGGAGGTTTTAGAGGAGCTTTGCCCCTCGGTGCTGCTAAGGTTACTGCCGGTTTCCGACTCGTTCGGGGTATCGGCAGACGAGGAGGAGCCAATTTCGGACGGATTACCGGAGCCGGAGGACGAGCCGCCGTGGCTAACATCCCCCTCTACCGCGCCAACCGTTACTGTAAAGGCCAACAATACCGCGCAAAGCACCGGCCCCAAAAACGCAAATGTTTTGTGTAGTCTTTTCATTTTAACACTCCTGTAACGCACAAAAATTAGTACGCCTTGCCCCAATAAAGCATCTTAACGGCCGGTTTACCGCAGCAAACGCAGCGGTCGGAAATTTGGTGCTGCTCGAACGGAATACAACGGGAGGTTACGCCGGCTTTTTCTTTTAATTCATCCTCGCACGCGCGGCTGCCGCACCACATGGCGCGAATAAACCCGGGCTTATGCTCGGCAATATCCTGCATTTCGTCCATATTGTGCGCGTCAAAGGTCATTTGCTCGCGGCGGGCTAAGGCTTTTTCAAACATACCGTCCCGCACGGCCTGCAGCAGCTGCGGAATTTTTTCGGTTACCTCGCTTAACGCAACCTCGTATTTTTCGCGATTATCCCGCCGAACAATAACGCAGCGGTCGTTTTCCAGATCTTTCGGGCCAATTTCCAGCCGGAGCGGAACGCCCTTCATTTCATGCTCGGCAAATTTCCAACCGGGGGATTGATCTCGGTCGTCTAAATTCACGCGGCAAACCGATTTTAACTGCTCTTTCAGCTCCTGCGCTTTTTGCAAAACGCCCGCCTTGTGCGAGGCAATAGGAACAATCACTACCTGAACCGGGGCAACCGCCGGCGGCAGCACTAAACCGTTATCGTCGCCGTGCGTCATAATAATTGCGCCAATTAACCGGGTGGTAGTGCCCCAAGAGGTTTGGTAAGGGGTGGCAGGTTTATTTTCGCGGTTGGTAAACTCAATGCCAAAGGCTTTGGCAAAGCCGTTGCCAAAATAGTGCGAGGTGCCGCTTTGCAGGGCCTTACCGTCGTGCATTAAGGCCTCAATGGTGTAAGTATCCTGCGCGCCGGCAAACCGCTCTTTTTCGGTTTTAACGCCCTTTACAACCGGCATAGCCAAATACTTTTCGCAAAACTCGGCGTACACATTCAGCATGCGAATGGTTTCCTGCTGGGCCTCCTCGGCCGTTTCGTGAATGGTGTGCCCCTCCTGCCACAAAAATTCGCGCGTACGCAAAAACGGGCGGGTAGTTTTCTCCCACCGTACTACCGAGCACCACTGGTTGTAAAGCTTTGGCAGGTCGCGGTAAGAGTGAATAATATTTTTGTAATGCTCGCAAAATAAGGTTTCAGAGGTGGGGCGTACACAAAGTCGTTCCTCTAACTTTTCGTTGCCGCCATGGGTTACCCAGGCAACCTCGGGGGCAAAGCCCTCTACATGGTCTTTTTCCTTTTCCAGCAGGCTTTCGGGAATAAACATTGGCATGTAAACATTTTCGTGGCCGGTTTCTTTAAACATGCCGTCCATAATGCTGCGAATATTCTCCCATATTGCGTAACCGTAAGGGCGAAACACCGTGCAGCCCCGCACGCCGGAATAATCTACCAGCTCGGCTTTAATAACAACATCGGTGTACCATTTGGCAAAATCTTCGTCCATAGCGGTAATATTTTTTACCATTTTTTGCTGATTAGCCATAAAAATTAACTCCGTATTTTTAAAAAATTATGCTTAGACAATTTATTATAATAGATTTTAGCGCATTTTGCAATAGCTTTACCTTATTTTTACCCTTTTACGCCAAAATTCCCGTTAAAACGGCAGGCCTAAGGTGGCGTACCCGGCAAAGCAACCGTTTTTTAAAGCTTCGAAAGCGCCTCGTAGCTTACCTGAACGGCCTCCTCGCTCATATTGCAGCTAAGCTCCAACACCGGAACCGTGCGCAGCAGCTCGTCGGCCGTTTGCAGCATGGCCGACATTAGTTCGGGGCTTTTGGGCTTTACTGTTTGCTCGTAAAGCAGCGGAACCGCCTGGGCACCGGTAAGCGGCCGAACAGTGTTATTTTGCCCTCGTTTAATAAAAACAATGGCCTTTAACGGCACGGTTACATTGCGATTTAAATCGGTTTTGCCGCTCCAGGGCGTACCGCAGGCAAAAAACTGCTCTCCGTTGCGGCGCAGCAGGGGTTTATCGTCGTTAATTAGGCGCACCCGCTGCTCCCCTAAATATTTTTGCCACAGCCCGGTGTGGGTAGATTTACCGGTGCCGCTGTTGGCCGAAAAGCAGTAAGCCCGGCCGTCTACCTCAATAGCCGAGGAGTGCAGCAGCAACGCGTTAAACTGCACCGCACGGTGGTAAAAAACCGAGCCGGTTACCATGTAAGCCACTTCGTCGGGCGGCAGGTAGCTGTACTTTTCCTGCGCACGGCGCATGGCCTCGGCCGAAATTTTAATTTCAATATCCGGCTGGCCGGGTTTATCGGTTGCGTAAAGCTGCCCCAGCCGCTCTAACCGGGCGCACTCGGCGTCAACCTCGGTAAGCAGACCGCCAATTAAATATCTGTTCATTTCTGCCCCCAAAAAACTGTAGTTTCTTTTGTCATATTGTAACTGATTTTTTTAAAAAAAGCAAGGGATTGTTATATTTTTTCTTTTACTGCACAAACTACCAAAAACATTTGGAGTGATAAAAATGGAAAAAATTATTGCAGTTAAAGGAATAGAATTGTTAGACTCCCGCGGGAACCCAACGGTTGGCGCACAGGTGCTGCTCTCAAACGGCAGCGCCGGGTTTGCCATTGCGCCCTCGGGCGCCTCTACCGGCGCATACGAGGCCTACGAGCTGCGTGACGGCAACAACGAGCGCTACCGCGGCAAGGGTACCCAAAAAGCCGTTAAAAACATTAACGGCCTAATTGCCCAAAGCCTTTGCGAGCTAAACAGCTGCGAGCAAAAGGCGGTAGACCGCCTGCTGCTGGAGTTAGACGGCACAAAAAATAAAGAAAATTTAGGTGCCAACGCCATTTTAGCCGTTTCTATGGCAACGGCGCGGGCGGCGGCCGGGGCCTACGGGCTGCCGCTTTACCGCTACCTGGGCGGCATTACCGAGCACAGCATGCCCACCCCTATGATGAACATTCTAAACGGCGGCGCCCACGCAGCCAACAATGTAGATGTTCAGGAATTTATGATCGTGCCACGGTTTAACACCTTTGCCAAAGCCCTGCAGGCCGGCAGCGAAATTTACCACGCCTTAGGCGATTTGTTAAAACAAAAAGGGCTTTCTACCGGCGTGGGGGACGAGGGCGGCTTTGCCCCGGATGTAGACTCGGACCGCGCCGCGCTGGAGCTGATTTGCGAGGCCATTACCCGTGCCGGCTACAGCTTTGGGGAGGTTGGGCTGGCGCTGGATGTTGCCGCAAGCGAATGGTACCAGGACGGAAAGTATTATTTGCCCAAACGCCAAAGCTTTCTAAGCGCCGAGCAGCTGATTTTGCATATAAAAGAATTGTGCAACGATTTTCCCATTCTTTCGGTAGAGGACCCGCTGGCCGAGGACGACTGGGAAAACTGGGCCGCTTTGACCGCCGAATTGGGCGACGCGGTTCAGCTGGTTGGGGACGACCTGTTTGTAACCAACACCGAGCGGCTGCAATACGGCATTAAAAACGGCGCGGGCAACGCTATTTTAATTAAACCCAACCAAATTGGCACCGTAACCGAAACGCTGGCCGTTATGAGCCTGGCGCGTAAAAACGGCTACAACACCGTTGTTTCGCACCGCTCCGGCGAAACCGAAGACACCTTTATTGCCGACCTTGCCGTTGCAACCGGCGCCGGAATGTTAAAAAGCGGCGCCCCCTGCCGAACCGAAAGGGTAGCAAAGTACAACCGCCTGTTAGCCATTGAGGATACCTTACAAAACAAATGACGGCGCGCCGCCCAAGCCCAAAGCCCGCTGCAATTTTTTTTAAAACGCTTAGCGCGGCATTGGCTGGATTTTTACTGCTTTCTACCCCGCTGCTAACGCCTGTTTTTAAAACAAAAACCTTAGCCGCACCCGCCGCGGCCGAAAACAAAGAGCAGCCCTACACGGCGCCAAATTTTGTTCAGGTGCATTTGCTGTTTTATTTTAATGAGCTTAGCTGCTACGCCCTTTGCACCCTAAACAGCGGCAGCCGTACTTTAGCCTTGCAGCTTTTGCCGCAAACGGCCGTTTTAAAAAGCAAAACGGTTTTTAGCGCCGAAAGGCCGCTGCAAAGTGCAAAACTGTTTTTTGGCTGCACCGCCAGTTATTTTGTGCCGCTTAACAACGGGGAACTAACCGCTTTGGTAAACGCCTGCGGCGGCGTTGCGGCAAGCGCACAAAGCCTGCCGGCTGTTACCGGGGCCGGCAGGCTGCCCGGCGGAACGGTTAATTTGTACGGCGCACAGTGGTTAAAGCTGCTTTTGCAAAACAGCGAAGCTACCGTAGAGGGGCTAAACGCCCGGGCCTTACTGCTTGGCAATTTACTGCTGCAATGCTGCAACGCGCCCGAACAGGTGCCGCTGCAGCTGCTGCTAAAAGCCAACAGCAGCCTTAGCAAGGCCGACCTTTTAAAATTTAAACAGCAATTTAAAGCCCCGCTGCAAAGCGGCGGCTTTGGGGTTTTAAACGGCGTTTTTATGGGCAACAGCTATTATTTGCAATAACAGCTGTTTCAGGGCCGCTTTTCCCGCATTTTTTCATTTCGGGTTCCCGTTCCCGCCTACGGCAGCGCTTTAAAAGCCGTAAGCGCCCAAATAAAAAGTGCCGCAAAGCGGCACGGCGTTTGGCGGCACTTTAAATTCCAAGGCCTTAACCGGCACCGGTGTTTGGCCATTTTTTAAGCGCCAAAGGTTTTAGCCGGCCCCAATATTTAGTAGCCTTTTAAGCGCCAAAGGGTTAACCGTTTTGGGATTTGACCCCTTTTAGTGCCAAAAACAGCTCCACCCCGGCGCCTAAAGGTAACGGTTCCAAACCGGAATTTCGCCCTCCCCGGCGCTTTGCTCCTGCTGGGCAAAGCCCCAAAGGCCCAGTGCGTTAAATTCGGCCAAAACCTCCTCATATTCCGCTTGCGTTACGGTGCGGTCCAGCGGCTGCGGCAAGTTTGGCACAACCGGGGTGTACTGCCGCATTAAGCTAACCGGCACGCTATTGCCCCAACGCTTGTAAATGGCCCGCAACACCTGCTTGGCGTTTTGCACCTGCCCTGGCAGAACCAAATGGCGAATTAACACGCCCTTGCAAAGCAAGCCTTCGTTATTAAATTCCGGGTTTGGCTGCCGGCGTACCATTTCGTTAATGGCTTCGGTTGCGGCGTCAAAATAATCCTCGGTGGCCGAAAGGGTCTTGGAAAGGGACGGGCTAAAATATTTAAGGTCCGGCAAGTACACATCTACCAGCCCGTTTAAAGGCTGCAGGCTTTCAAGGCTTTCAAACCCGCCGCAATTGTAAATAACCGGCAAATGCAGGCCGTCTGCTTTTGCCAATTCAAGGGCCTTTGCAACCCCGGGAGCGTAGTGCGTAGCGGTTACTAAATTAATATTATGTACCCCTGCCTGCTGCAGCCGCAGTAGGCTTTGGCAAAGCTGCTGCGGGGTAAATTCCAGCCCTTGAGCCGCCCTGCCGCTAATTTTAAAATTTTGGCAGTAGACGCAGCCTAAACTGCAGTGGCAAAAAAACACCGTACCGGAGCCTGCTACGCCCGAAATAACCGGTTCCTCCCCAAAGTGGGGCGCAATACGGCTAATTTGCATTTGGGTACCGGCCCCGCAAAAGCCGGTTTTTTCGTACCGGTTTACCCCGCAGGCCCGCGGGCACAGCCGGCAATTTTGGTAGGCGTTAAAACGCCCGATTTGGCTATTTTGGTTCTTGTTTTGCAAGCGGTTTTCCCCTTTTAATAATTTGGCTGATTTTGCAAATAATAATGTAAAACAAATTCAAAAAACAGGATGTGTAGGTATGAAAAAAAGGCTGAAATTACTGGTTGCCGTGCTAACCGCAACGTGCCTGTTTGGGGGCGCCATTTGCCTTTCGCCGGCGGCGCTTTCTAAAATCGGCTCCCGCGGGGACGAGGTTCGGCAAATTCAAACCCGTTTAAAAAAATGGGGCTATTACAGCGGCAGCGTAGACGGCATTTACGGCACCGCCACCAAAAAAGCGGTTCAAAGTTTTCAACAAAAAAACGGCCTAACGGCCGACGGCATTGCCGGCCCCAAAACACTGAAAAAAATCGGCATTTCCTCCGGCTCGGCCAGCTCAGTTACAGGCGCTTCTAACGCCGATTACAACCTGCTGGCGCGCATTATTTCGGCCGAGGCTCGCGGCGAGCCGTACAGCGGGCAGGTTGCCGTAGGGGCGGTAGTGCTAAACCGGGTAGAGCACCCCTCTTTTCCCAACAGTGTTTCGGGGGTTATTTACCAATCGGGCGCTTTTTCCTGCCTTTACGACGGGCAGTTTGAAAAACCGGTTGCCGACAGCGCCTACCGCGCCGCACGCGACGCCCTAAACGGCATGGACCCCAGCGGCGGCGCCATTTACTACTTTAATCCCGCCACCGCCACCAGCAAGTGGATCTGGTCCCGCCCGTTAATTACCGTTATTGGCAAGCACCGGTTTTGCAAATAGATTTTAAAAATTGCCAGCATACGGCGCTGTTAATGTGCCTTTTTAGCGGGCTTACAGCTGGGTGCTGCTGCCTTGCGGGCTTACGCCAATCTGCAGGAAACCTCGCCCGAGGAAAGCACCCTTTGCTGCCCGTTTGGCAGCTGCACCACCAAGCCGTAATCGCGGGCAACATCTACCGCCGTTGCAGTTTGCTGCACCCCGTTTTGTTCAAAGGTAACCTTGTGGCCCAGCAAAAGCTGACGGCTTTTGTAGTCACTGTAAATATCCGGACCGGCCGGGTTTTGCAGCAGGTTTGCAAGCTGATTTAAAACCTCGGCCGTTAAGCGGTTTTTAGCGTTGCCCTGCGGCTCTTTAAAAATGCTGCCGGCAACCCTGGCAACCTCGGGCGGAAAACCGCCGACCGGATCGGTAACATTCAGCCCCAATCCCAGCACCGCGTATTCAACCATGCCGGTTTCTAAATCAGCGGCGGCCTCGGTTAAAATCCCGCACACCTTTTTGCCATTTATAAAAACATCGTTTACCCACTTAATTTGCGGGGTTTGCCCGGTAAGCTTTTCTACCGCGCGACAAACGGCAACCGACGCCGCCGTTGTAAACAAAACTGCCTGCTGCATTTGCAGCTGCGGTCGCAGCAGCAGACTAATGTAAACCCCGGTACCGGGGGGCGAAAAAAAGCTGCGGCCGCGCCGCCCGCGCCCGCCCGTTTGCTGCCCGGCTACCAACACGGTGCCCGCCGACGCCCCCTGCTGCGCCAAAAGTTTAAGGTCACTGTTGGTAGAGACGGTGCAATCAACCGTTTGCAGATTCAAGCATAGCGCTTCGCCCCGCAAATACTGTTGTATTCCTAACGCGCTTAGGGTGTCGTCCTCCGGCTCCAGCCGGTAGCCGCACCGGGGCGCCGCCGTAACGGCAAAGCCACGGCTTTGCAGGGCTTGTATACTTTTCCAAACCGCGGCGCGCGTTACCCCGGCCTGCTGGGCCAGAGCCTGGCCCGAAACAAATTGGCCGCGGTTTTCGGTTAATATTTTTAAAACAGTATCAGTTAACATTTTTGTCCTCCGCAAAAGGTTCTGTTACCAGTATAAAGCCGGCCGGCAAAAAGTTCAATACCCTTTTGCAAAAACTAACCATAAATTAGGCGGTAATTGTATGCTTAGAATTATTTTTAGAACCGTTTTCATGTATTTGGCGGTTTGCGTAGCCGTGCGGCTAATGGGTAAACGCCAAATTGGCGATATGCAGCCCACCGAGCTGGTGGTAACGCTGCTAATCTCTGAAATTGCGGCCATTGCCCTGCAGGATACCTCGCAGCCGGTGCTTATAGGCCTGGCCTCCATGTTAATGTTGGTGGTTTTAGAAATTCTTGCCTCGGTTTTAATTTTAAAAAACACCCACTTGCGCCGAATTTTTGGCGGAAAATCTATTGTTATTATTAAAAACGGAAAAATTGATCAAAAGGCCATGAAAAGCGTTCGCATGACGGTTTTTGACCTGGTAGAAATGCTGCGGATGCAGGGGGTTTTTAATATTGACGAGGTAGACAGTGCCATTTTAGAAATTAACGGAAACCTTAGTGTTCGGCCTAAGGCGGCATTTGCCCCGGCCGTTAGCCGGGAGGTTACAAAAAACCCGCAGGACGGTGGCCTGCCCATGCCGGTTATTACCGACGGCATTATTATGGATTCCTCTTTGCAATTTTTAGGGTTAAGCCGGCAGGAGCTAAATCAATTTTTGCAAAAACGCAGCCTAAAAGCCCAAAACATTTATTTAATGACGCTTGATTTTGCACGCACCGCAACCATTGTTTTAAAGGAGCAAGACTTATGAAACGCTTAATTGCCGCAGCTGCGGCCGCCGCCCTGGTTTTAGGGCTGGCCATTTTTTGCAACCTTCAAACCAAAAGCACGGCCAAGGCCGTAGCCCAAAAAACAGGCGCTATTCTTGCAAGCGCCGCAGCCCAAAAAACCACCGGCCAGGAGCAGGAATTTTGCCGCTATTGGGCACAGCGGGAGCCGGTTCTTAGCCTGTTTATGAACCACACCACATTGCAGGAAATTGGCTTAGCGACCGTTAAAATGCAAACGGCGGCCAATAACGGCGAGTTTTTTGAGGTTAGTGCCGCCGCGCGGGAGATAGAATACACCGTGCAAAAAGCGTACGAGGATGAAAAGCTGCGCTGGGCGGTTCTTTTTTAAAAAACTTAAACTTTTTTAAAATTTGCAAAAAATAATGCTTGACAAGCCGCCCGGTTCACGCTATAATATATAGGTCCCGCGCAGAAATGGCGGCATAGCTCAGTTGGCTAGAGCATTCGGTTCATACCCGAAGTGTCGTTGGTTCAAATCCGACTGCCGCTACCATTTTTGAAGGGCGGCGAAACATTGCCGTCTTTCTCATTTGTGGCCCGGTGGTCAAGCGGTTAAGACACCGCCCTTTCACGGCGGTAACACGAGTTCGATTCTCGTCCGGGTCACCATTTTACAATTACATAAGCGCCGGTAGCTCAGTTGGATAGAGTGTTTGGCTACGAACCAAAAGGTCGGGGGTTCGAATCCCTTCCGGCGCACCATCTTTGTTTCACAATATGGAACACATAGGAAAACCCTTGATTATTCAAGGGTTTTTCGTGTTTTTGAGTTTCTTTAATGTTTATTATCCTACGGCAAACATTTGCCCGTTTCCGTACCCGCGGCAGACTCGAACTCACAGACGCATAAAAAATTCCTGCTTATACAGAAAAACCGTTTCCTTATCACTTAAAACGCAAAAGTGATCGGAAACGGTTATTTTTTGCATATTCGAAAGGTGATTTTATGAGCAAAAATGAACAGACTAACCCCTTGGTGCAAAACATTAAAAAAATTTCTTTATCTTTAATTGATGATTTTCCAAACCACCCGTATCATATCATTGATGATGAAAGCATGGCGGAGCTAACGGAAAGCATAAGAAAAAACGGTCTTATCTCCCCTGTAATCGTCAGGAAAAAAGACGGCGGCAGATATGAGCTTATTTCCGGTCACCGCAGAAAATATGCTTGCAGCGTCCTCGGTTACGAGGAAATACGGTGCAATATAATATCTGCTACCGATGATGAAGCAACAATTATAATGATGGACAGCAATTGTCAGCGACAAAAGCAGTTACCAAGCGAAAAAGCCTTTGCATACAAAATGAAGCTTGATGCTATGAAAAGGCAAGGCAAACGTACGGATCTAACCTGTGTGCAAAATGCACACAGGTTAAAATCCCGTCAGATTTTAGCAGAACAGGAGGGCAAAAGCGAATACCAGATAAGGCGGTATATCCGTCTTACATACTTAATACCCGAATTATTGGAATATGTTGATGCTGAAAAGATTAAACTTTTACCTGCCACCGAAATATCATATCTCGGTGAAGAAGCGCAACGCGACCTCTGCGACGTTATAGAAGTCTGTATGGCTTTCCCCTCACATGGACAGGCGCGGCGTTTACGCAGACTGTATGAAAGCGGAGAACTTACATACGAAAAAGCATTGCAGATTCTTGAAGAAGAAAAAGGCAATCAAAAGCCGAAATACAGACTCTCCTGCGATAAACTCTCAAAATATATCCCTTAAGGCACGCCCGATGCCAAAGCAGAGGAATATATTATCACCGCGCTTGACTATTACAGCCGTTATCTGCATAAAAAAAGTGTAAAGCAAAAAGCATAATTTACTCTATCCGATTCCCGCCCTTTAAAAAGGACGGGAATTTTTTGCAACAAAAAACACCCTTTGTTTGCATGCAAACAACACAGCTTAACGCTGTATCGGTTTTGCCGGTTCAATCAAACAATAAGGCGTAACAATCCCGGATATTCAGTTGTAATTATCATTACCCTTCTTATAAACTAATTTCTTAAATATTCAGCCAAACCTGCTTTGCGCGACATTTCAAGCAGCTTGGATAAAGCCTTAGATTCAATCTGCCTTATCCTTTCACGGGTCAGGTTCATTTCCCTGCCTACCTCGTCAAGGCTTTTGCTGCCCTCTCCGTCAAGTCCGTAGCGAAGCTCAAGTATTCGGCGGTCACGCGGATTAAGCTTTTGCAAAAGCTCGTCCAGTTGCCTTTTACAGTCCTGGTGTTCAATTTCTTTTTGCTCATACTGAACATCCGCTGCCAATGTATCAAGCAGTGTTCCGTCCGCGTCACCGCCGCTTGGTTCGTCTATTGAAACGCAGCTTATATCAAGCCCTTTAAGCTGCTTTATCCTGGCAATCGTATATCCGGTCAAATCAGCCAACTCGGTATCGCTCGGATATTTCATATATTCAATATAATACTGTGCCGAAATCTTTTTGACCTTGTTGAGCTCAATACTTACATATTCGGGAATATGAATAAGCCTTACACACTCATCGCCGTATTTTAATATTGACTGCTTAATCCAAAATGTTGCGTATGTGCTGAAGCGGGTACCGCGATTCGGATTATACTTATCAGCCGCAGTCATCAGTCCGATGTTTGCCTGCTGTACCAAATCAAGCAGCGGTATTCCCTTCCATAAAAATTGTGCGGCGATTGAAAATGCGAATTTGAGGTTACAGTTTATCAATGTTTCCCTTGCTTTTTCGTCACCGTCAGCTATTCTTTTGCTTAAAGCTATTATTTCTTTGTGGGTAAGGCTTGGAAAACGGTGTATTTCCTTTATGTACTGCTACAAAGGTTGTTCTGTTAATTCCTCTAACATATAATCAGCGGATTGTTCAATCTTTTCTACCTGTGTTTCAGCAATAGGAATCACATACAACTTATCAATAAACGGTTTTAACATAAACATATCGTGGGTGGTGGCTATATCACTGTAATTCTTAGAACGTAAAAGCTCAAAGGTCATATTAATATTTAGAAATTTGGGATGGAAGTACACACAGGTGTAACGAGCTTTTGATTTTGATATGAGCACCAGATTTTCTAATTCGTTAAAGCACAAAAAAGATGGAGCGATAGAAGTAACTTTCTCACCGCCGACTTTAAATTCCAACTTTCCTTTTGTGAGTATAATGAGTAAAAAGCACTTGCCCTTGATATTGATATTATCAAGAGGACCATCCTTTACGCATTCCACAAAAGCAACCTTGCCCTCGTTATACTTTCTACCAACAGTAATGTGTTCCATACATCCACCACCTTTAAACTATTCTTATTTTACCATATTTCGACTTTTCCTTCAATGTTCAGTTATTATCTGATTTATAATTTCTTTTATCTAATATTAAATAGTGTATTTTTTCTAAGTCGAGAAGGGTGCAAAAGCATCACTGTATTTAAACGTGTTACACATATAAAAAATCCCATCCCACTAAAATCGGGATGGGATCTGCAGTTTCTAGAAATAGCCTTTTAATTCTCTAGCTCTTTCAAATCGTGATTCACATTTATAGCGATCGCTGATTTCTTTTACTATATATGCTGTTTTTGGATAAAGTAACTGCAACTTTTGAGCGTATTCATTGTAAGTAGCGGCGAACTGTTCTTCTTCATCACCGCCAGTAACGGTATGAACGCCGCGTTGATTAAATACCCCAATACACATATGATCATTGATTGTCTCGGAAGTGTTTTTTTCGAGAAAATCTCGTACACATTTATGTGGCCAAACACCGTCTTCATCAACAGGTGAATACGATAAGGTTTTGCCAATTTGTATATCACAAGCCGTCACATATTTCAATTCTTTTGCAAGAACAAGAACTGACTGTATCCATAAATTAAATTTATCTACATCAACAATCTCATTTTCCTGTCCAGGGAGTTGTTTTATCTTATCTAATGCTTTAAACGATAGATGGGCGATATATTGTTTATCTTCTGTTGTTTCCTCGCCAATATCTTCATCTTTCTTGAAACAGTAAGAGACCAACTCAATGAAAACGTGAGGATTACTTAGAGCATTTTTTACCAAGCATTCCGGCTCAAAATCCATACTAAATTTATTCATATAAGCCAGTTCAAGTTGAGAGACCCTCATTAGTTCTGGCGATGGGCTTTTATAAATCTTCCCAAACAAATTCTCAATAAAGTGCCCATCTATGTTATTTAGATTTATACCATTCCTTTCGGTATTCGGGTGGTAATCTAGTGCTGCCTGCAACACATCTAAAATCAAGTCGACATATAAATCATCAGCAAAATGAAGTTCTCTTATTGCAGAATAGGGGCGACAAGATTTTATCAAAGTGTTAATACATTCACGAGCAAAAGTTGAGTCATAATGCATTATCCCCCAAGTATTAGCACACTGCCAAAACTCGTTTTCGATATCCTCCGGGAATGAATTTATAAATTGTATGACATCAGGAGTTATCGGAAGTTGACTGACTATCCATTTAATATCATCGTTTGAAAGTCCTTCTAGTTTATCTGCAAAAAACGCAATGCCTTTTGCGTAATATATAGAATTTATAAGTCTTTCTGCGAATTCAGGGAAAACTAAATGAGCCTTAATAATGAAATCAACATTGATGCTCTCAAAATACTTTGATTCAATTAACGAATCAATCAAAAATTTTAGTTCTGCAACATTTTGAGCAAGAGGTAAAACTGAATCAAGTTCAAATTTATCTAAAGTCTCCTCTAAAGCTTCCATTCGCAGCTTCTGTAAAGTTTCTTTTTCTTTGTTATAGTCATAATCACCAGCACGGAAAACTTCCGGATTAAACCCATAAAAGTTATACGAATAATAGTGTGCATATCTTAACGGAGAATTTGGAAGCAACGAATTATATATGTTTTCCATTTCATCTATAAGATTCTCATTATCAGTATCGCCTTCATCAAGAAATTTACGTTCTCTACCTATACTGGTTGCCATCTTTGTGCACAATTTCAATCTATCAGACTCAGATAATAATAGTCCTTTTTGAACAATGTCAACTCCAAGTTCCTTAAAGATATTATAAAAAACTGAAAAATGCTTAATTATTATCCTCCAATCTTCATAATTAGCACCCATAGTTTGAACAAATTTATTAGCCATACATTTAACCGAATTCCAATATTGAACATTAGTAATTTCGGGATTGTAATATTCAACATATCTCCAACTAAATTCAGCTAAATTTGTTGTCGTAGTCATACCATTTGGTAGCAACTTTTTTACTAATTTACGTCCAACTGTGTGATGTTTATCCATAATACTTGAAAGAAGTATATCACGTTCATCAATAGATAAAGCTCCTTGCGGATGCCAAAGACAGAAAATTTTAAGCAAAGAATCCATAGGACAATTAGAGATTTTATATTCAAAGTTTTTCTCATCAAGAGTAATTAATAAATTGATCGCTCTGACACAATACTCTTTTATCCAAACTAGTTTTTCAAGCGCCCAAAGAATATTTGTATAAAAAGTTCTGCCGAACAACGGATTCCCCGATGGCTCAAAAAGGCCCCAGAAGATATCAGAATCTTGTGCAACATTAGACTCTATAATATTTAATATTGCCTCGGGGCTTGCTTCTACAAAGTCTGAAACGTATGGAACTAAAGTACGCCATTGATTTGCACTTTTCAACCCATTATAAATTTCGAGAACAAGATTGTTACACTCTCTAGTACAACTAGTTGTAAAATTAAAGAAACCTTCTTTTTCGTCTAACTCAATTAGCTTCGTCATTGAAATGATGAGTCCTCTTTTTAGACGTTCTGAGAATTTAGATTTCTTACCATAAACGCTAGCCGCATTCCATTTTTCTTCAGGAAGTTCATATCTCGGGTCAACCTCGGCAAAAACATAATTAATACATTTCTTATAGTTTTCAAAGAACTCTTTATTAATACGCTGTGCTAAGACATCCCACAACTCGTTGATGGATATACAAGCAAAGGAATGGCCTAGGCGAAAAGTAGGCATATTATCCCCTTGGGTATATGCAGAAATAGTTGAAATATAATCGTTATATTTTTGACCTGAAAGAATTTCTAAAGCAATTTTGTCACCCTCTAGATTTTCTTCCCAAGCGTTTGCAAATAGTGCTGGAATAAGATTGCTTATATCAGTATCAGAGGCCCACGAGGGCAACTTAAATTGTATATCGGTTGTTATTTTTCTGAACAAAGGTGAAAAACGGCACTTTACATCACCGGAAATTTTATCCGATTCATTGGTGTCATAACCAAGATTTTTAAGTGCCTCGGTAAATATTTTCCTCCTTCTTGGTTCAACCTTACTTTTAGGTAAGTTTTTATATGACAAATCAATGGGCCCTTTGTTTTCAGTCGGAAAGATCAAAAAATTATTATTGATGACTGGTACTGATTCGTTTTTGAAAGCGGGTATTATAATTGCGTTTTTATAATTCCTGCAAATATTATTTAACCCTTCCGATGATAAAGCTACTACTGCTTTCGATAAAAATTGTTCTTTTTGAAGATTTGTATCTCTCAACAAATCTGCAGTTAAGGTTAGAATTGCTTCTATTTTTGATTCGGCAGACAAAATAATTTGAGAACAACCACCATCTACATTTTGAATTATTTCATCAGCGATTGATTTGTCTCTTCCATAGCAAAAGAATTCTGATGTTAATTTGGGCTCTGTTTTATCAACAACATAATCCCAATAATCTTGCAATGACATAATATCATCAAACGGCTTTTCAATAATTTTTGAAAACCACGCAGCAACAGAGGGGCACTCACTTAGCCACATTTCAAGATTATTGGCATCGAAAATGCGTACACTTTTCCAAATAGCTTCTTCTTGTTTCGCTTTTGTAAATTCGGTGATTCCTTCTCTATGATTCCATATTCTACTTGTAACAAAACAAAAAGTTGTGTTGCTTGAGTCAATACCACCAGGATCATCGCTTCTTTTTTTATAGTCGCTATTAAATTTTGATTTTATATCTTCATCTGTTCCAAATTCCCAAACTGAAGTCCCGTTTGGATAAAAAGAAGAAGTATCTGTTGTTACCAAGTAACCATCATATCCAGCATATTGAACCGCTTTTTCAAATGGAAAGTGATGATCTTCTATTATTTTTGAGGAAGCTAAAATTAACTTCCAAATTAACTTTGGCAATAATTCCTGGGCTCTGCGCGGCTCTTTAGAGGTCCAATTATCTATATCAGAAGCCTTAATAGCTAAAAACGTCACTTGATTCACATCCTTAATATTCATGGTGTTTTTCTGTAATTCTTTATTCTTTCTATAACAGATTCTAAAAGTTGTTTGTTTTCACGCTTAGGTGCAAGATATTCTTTCATATCCGCAAAGATATTATCAATACCCTGCAAATCCGTATCAGTATATATCAAAGTAAAGATATTTAAATTTCGATAATAATCTTTGTGTTTTTTCATTTCATGTTCGAAATTTGCTTTTGCCTCTTCATTAACTTCTTTTTGTGTTTTCCCTTTAATACCACCAAGATAACCATGTGTAGACCATGGCGAAAACTCAAAACCATGTTTCTCTAAGGTTATTGGGTTAATAATAGTGAAATCGAGCCTATAAACATGATTATTTTCTAATCCGTTATATCTTAGTTCAGGTATAAGAAGCGGCACTTTATAGGGGTTAGCACTACTTCTAACATATTCACAATATAATTCGGCAATTTTTAATTCATACGGAGAACCCGATAAGCGTACCAAAACATTTTTAAAGAAAGTAAGATACTCGTCAACTGAGTTGAATTTAATCTTATCATTTTCATATGGGATAACCAATCCGGTTTCCAGTATATGACCGATGGTAAAGTAATCCTGTCTAAAACGCCGTATTTCACTAACATCGTTTTCCCAATTCCCGTTTTTAAATCTTGGGGTTATTAGCAGTCCATAAACAGCATTTTTTTGGCCTATCCAAAGTTCAGCATCTTTTTCGGTAGGTCTAAGTTTTGATATAGAATAACAGTTACGCCAATAGGTTCGCTTTAAAAACAATATGGTGTATTGCATTAAATCATCATCATTTACCAATAGTTGCTGAAAATTGTATGCAGCGCGTATTTCTTCCATTCCTTTATCAACCACTTCAATATGGTTAAGCAATCCGTCAAACCACATCGAAACATATTGATCCGGGGAAGTAATCACATCATTAGTGATATTGAGATATGTATTGTTTTTACTTCCAATTTTTGCATTAAGAGACAATTCCTGAGATTTTAAATCATCAGGTTTGTCTTCATTAAAAGTATATCGTTCCAAAATTTTTGGCAACAACGCTTTAAGCTGTTTTGTTAGCTCCTCAACTTTTTGTTTACGTAAAACTTCATATTTCTGGTTTTCCGTCATTTTATCACCTTCAAGATAAATCTTAGTTTTAAATTGATTACACTTTTTCATCTAAATACTCATGTGGTCTTTCTTTATAGTCTTTAACCTTATACTCGCCGATGGTGTCGTATTTGCTTGATTTGGTTTCGGTGGGGGCATCGGTTTCGTTATCTTCGCCGAGGATTGCATCGAAGAAGATGCGTTCAAGATATTCGTATTTTGAATAAATACCTTGTGATGCCCAAACGAGAGCATTACGAACATAAGCGGAGTTTGTTTTAAATAATTCGTGTTCTACCTCAAATCCCAATGATTTTGCAAGCAGTACCGCAAACACTATAACTGTTCTTGTATTACCTTCACGGAAGGGGTGGGTTTGCCAAATACTTGCTATAATACGAACGAGTTTGAAAACAATATCCTTATCATTATCGCCGGTTCTTTTGAGTTTGGCGATTTCTTTCATTGTTTCGTTCAGTTGCTTTTTTATTTCTTTGGGATAAGCATAACGAACGGTATCACCGCCAAGGACGTCTTCGTATTTTACCATTTGAATGGTACGGAATTCTCCCGCCCAATCAAATATCTGACCAAAGATATTGCGGTGAATATCCTGCAAAGTTTCGGTGTTAAACTTATCGTACTTATAATCATAAATTGCCGCCATAGCAAGACCGGTAATATCGGCTTCTGCCTTGCGTAGCAGTTCTGAATTTTTAATATCAGCTAAGTTTTTGAGTACGTTTACATCATCATATAAATAAGGGTCGCACATTTGTTATACCTCCGTTACAAAACCGTATCTTCTGAGTGTTTGTTCAAACACCGATAAGAATGTTATATTGCCTTTTTTCCAATTGGCAAGGTCGGTTTTAACCTTAGCACTTACGGGAACACCCTCAATTGAGGTCATAGCATCAGAAAAGGAAATTCGCTTTTCTTTTTCGTCAGCAGAAATGCTATCCATACCGCTTGTGAGTTTTAACATTTTTAATTTGCGAAGTAACGCTTTATCCAACAACTCTGCGGCGGTTTCAATATCAGCAAGTCGAATTAAAATGTCGGGTAACTCTGCTTCATACTCTTTCCTTAAGGAAAGTTGATTTGTTATATCTTGAGCTTCTTCCGCCTTAATATATTTACTTTCAACAGTATCACCGTTGCGAGTTTGCAAATATAAATATTGCTTACCGCCAATCGTTTTTTTAGAAATATATCCCTTTGGCAAAACACTAAGCTTTTGCTCAATTTCAAGTTTCTGCGCAAGTAGTTCTTTATATTCAAAAATAATATCAGTCATACTATTACCTCCTGATTACTAATAGTATATCATAAAATAACCTACAAATCAACAATTAATCGAAAATTTGTAGGTTAATTATAATTATGGCGTAATTAAGATAGCAGTGATTCAATTTGATTTTCTTTTAAGACCGCCATCACTTGCAACAAACAAGGTGATACCTAAACATATTAGAAAAGCACCTGTTGATGTTGAGACCTTATATAAAAGTGCAAGATAGCCTGTCCGTATGGTAATTAATATTAAAATCAGCATAACACTACACTTAAACAGCTTCATTTTAAATCCTCCTTTTATGTATTAAAAAAGCCTTATTTCAAGCGGTTTTGTCAGCTGCTCCGCCCGTGCCATTCCACTTTGTTGGTTGTGCTTCGACAAAACTACTGCCCCGTTTCCGTATACTTGATTTTAATTTCTATTCGTTATAAATAAATTTAATACTTCCGGCATATTCGGAAAAATCGCTCGGTTCGTCTATTTCACTTTTTGAAAAGCAGCTCGGCAACCCCTCCTTTGAAAATAAGGGCAGCTTATGTACTTCTTCGTATGTACTGTTAAAATTTATCCTTATATCATTCACCTCAAACCACTTATACGGAAACAGACAAATTTCCCCGCCGCTTATATTCTTCATACCTACAAATGCCTCCGGATATAATAATACAGTTCGTTACCATATTATATTTTATATAGTACAATTCTATGTGTCAATATAAATGTATATTTATTTTCTGTATTTTCAAAATATGTATAGAGTACAATTATATACGGTGATGTATACTATGTATGAAGAAATGTTTAAAAAAAGACTTATAGAATTAAGACAGCAAAAGAATGTATCCGCCCGTGATATGAGTTTAAGCTTAGGGCAATCGGAATCGTATATCAATAAAATTGAGACTACCGACGCTCTGCCATCTATGACCGTTTTCTTTTATATCTGCGAATACTTTAACATAGAACCCGCAGAGTTCTTTGACGTATCTATTAAAGCGCCCGATTGCCTTAATGAAACAATGGAAAATCTTAAAGGCTTAAATTCGGAGCAGCTTGAGCACATAAACGCTATTGTTCGGGATATGAAAAAATAAAAATACCTCTACCTGTAATTTTAAATTCCCGAAACTGTTTCAAAACATAATTTGGTTATATAAAAAATTAGCGGCAGGAAATTACTTTCCGCCGCGTTTTGTTGTGAAATTTTTAATATTATAATAATGATGTTTTCTATACGCAAGAAAATTGAAATCGGTTTTATCTTTCTACAATCAGCAATACAATTTCTATTTGTTGCTATTCTTCAAAGTAAGAACATTCCAACATAAACTAAAATTATCTTCTTCGGTTAAACAAAGATACACTTTAAAAATGGGTTTAAAAATTGCCTTGTTTTGCATTGCTATATGATTATATTTGCCACTTTTAAACGCAGACTCTTTTCTTAATTCTTCAACAACATAGTGCTGCATAATATCAACATCACAACTGCCATTTAATTCCTTTAAATGGTTTTCTGTTAATTGTTTGATCTTAGTAGTATAATTATCCAATACGAATTGGTCAAACTCTTTATATATTTTTTGTTCTTTCCAAGAGCTATCCTCGGGCTTTTCAAGTGCAAACATTCTCAAATTGTGACACACCGCAAATATATCAAAATCAGCTGCAGAATCTTTGATTTTATTTCTGCGTTCCTCTAACAATTTGCATAGAAGTTCTTCATTTCCCATTTCAATAGCATTGTTGATTAAATTAACTGTGTTTATTTCGTTAACTAAGATATCAAAATAATCGTATTTCAAGTACAACGAACACTGTTTGAAATACTCTAACCATTCCTGAGGATAAAAAACTATTATCTTATACCCGTTATCAATTTGTGAAAGCTGTTTAGTTATAGAATCTAATATTTCAGAAAGCAAAAGGGCGTTTTTACGTGCTAATTTATATTCTTTTCTTTTTTCATTATGTATCGTTATATAAAATATAGCTACGGTGATTCCTATGGTAATTAGGTTGGATAAAAAACTCACCTTGTTGTCTGATAACGACCCGATACACGCCATAGTTCCAATGGTGGTCAGAAATATTGCAATAAGTAAAAATAATAATATTTTTGGCGATTTAGGTTTTCTTTCATTTATATAATTTTCACTATTGTTTCTATCTAATATCTCATCTGCTATTTCTTTAGTAGTCTTTCCCATGTCACATTCCTCGTTTCTTTCTTTTTTAAGCATTTAATCCTTCAATTTGTTTATTGCCTTATCTGCTTTAATCAATATATCTTTCATGTTATTAAGGCTTAGTGATTTTAACGCGTCAAAGCATTTACCTTTTATATCAATGTTTTGAAGTCGGTCATTTCTAACGCACTCAATTTTTGCAACCTTGCCTTCGTTATATTTTCTGCCTATCGTTATGTGCCGCATACTTCTCCCACCTTACCGAAATCATTTTAACATAATACGGCAGGCTGCACAACAGCTAATCTTTATCCGATTTACAATATCTTTTATCTGATTTTATTGCCGCCTGTTTTCACGAAATTTCAAAGCAAAAGCGCCCGGTAAACCTGAGCGCTCTTGACATTTTCTTTTACACTTCCAAAATGCCGTTGTCCCATAATTCCTCGCACGAAAGATCGAGATCGTCATTCCATACAACACCGTGACCGTCGACATCAACATATACATCTTCAAACCTGTTTCCGCCTTTCAACTCGGCAAACGCCGGTACTTTATCAAACAGCGGTTTAACATCGTAAATTTTAGTACACCCTTCAGAAAACCGAACGCTTAAACAGTAATCGTGCGATGGCATAACATCTTTAATCTTATGAAACATTAAATAATCTCCTTATTGTAATTCAGCAGTATCGCATTATATCGGCATTATAACACATATCAATTGCCGCTGGCAAGCTTTTCGGGGTAATACTTTTCATTAAAGCTAATAAAACCGTATTATTAACATTAAACCGCATAGTGAATATTCGTATTCGTTTCGCGCGTAACCGTAAGATAAGACGGTTTAAGCTGCTTGAACTTTTCGGTGGTTTTGCTATCGCTGTCATCATAGCAGCCAAACTCTATGTTCAGATCCTCTGCTTTAACAACATTAGTCATAAGCCTGCCGTCAAAAATACAGTTTTTCACATCGAAAGCGACTCTGCAAGGGCTGTTCCCCAAATTGTCATAAAGATATGCTCCCGCCTTTTCCTGAGAAAAAAAGTCAATATACACGCCTCGTGCAGACAATGTCGTGCCGCCTTCAAAATGCAGTACCGCCTCATATCTTACCGCTTCAATGTTAAGATCTTTTATTGCCTCCTTAAATGTCTGCCCGTTTGAAATTTCATACGCTATTGCCCTTAAACAGTCATAATTTAGATTTACCTTTCTTGAAAATGCCACTACGCCTTCTATTTCGCCGTAATGCTTTTCTTCAAGCTTATCTTGCAGATATTCCCGTATTTCTTCGTAAGACGGATAATCGAACCTGAAATGGTAGTGAAATCTGCCCGGTCGGTTAATAAGGTAATCGTTCAGCTTTCTTATTTCATTGCAGGTAATAAGAAACAGCTTTTTGCCCACGGATATACCGTCGAACAAACTCAGCATTAAAGTCTGCGGAGACGTGCCGTTATTATCATTATTGCAGAAGGTTTTATCAAATTCATCGAATAAAACCACTACTTCCTGTTCTATCGAGTTAAGGTATGAATCTATGCCCGGAATATATCTGTCAACCACTATGACGGGATACCCTTTCCCAATAGCCTCAATACAGACAAGCTTTGCGAAAAGAGATTTGCCTATGCCCTTATCTCCGCTTAAAATAACGCCAAGGTTTCTTTCAAAAGAAGTAAATGTTTTTAATACCTTTTTGCCCTTTTCGGTATGTATGCCGTAAATTTTGCTTTCCTTTATTTCCATATCCGGGTATTTTTCAAGGAAAAACCCTTTCTCCTTTGCAAACCGCACAATATAATTCTGCGGCGGCAGCTTTTCGTATGTTTTCAGTGAATCGTCAAAAATTTCATAGGAATTACCGTAACTTATAGCTTTCATAAATATCCTCCGTATTTTCTTTCTCGTATTATGTAACCGCTATAATCCTTTTTCCATTTTTAAAAAACTCCTTCATAAATTTATTATAATCTGCTAATAAGTTTTACCTTATCCGCCAATTACCAACCGTTAAGAGTCAGTCCGAGCGACCTTGCAAGCGCATAATTTATATCCCGTACCTTATCCGAATCACTGACTGCGCCTATTTTCTTTACAAGCATATAGTCCGGCAGCGTTCGTATCTGCTCACACATAACCGTAGAAACCCTGTCAAGCCCTTCACCGCGCCCTATTTCAACATGCGTCGGCAGCCAAGGCTTTTGCTTTCCGGTAATTGCCGCAACTATAACCGTATCTGAATTGCTGTTTCCTTTTTCGTTCTGCACCACAAGAACCGGTCGGAATCCGCAGCATACCGATCCGCCGATTTTAGGCAGCGCAGCCTTATATATTTCAAATCTGCAAGGCTTTAAATAACTGTGCTTCACATTCATTCCTCCCTCTGTTAAGGTTATACGGGGAATTCTTATGCTGTTTCAAGAAAACAAAACGGCTGACAGGCTTTTTTAGTCCGTTAACCGTTTTTCGTTTAATCTTCATATGCACCGGAGTATAAAATCGGGTTAGTGACCGTTTCAAAATACGAACCTAACGCATACGCCGTCATAGCCTTTAAGAAAGAATCCACCGTTCCGAGCATTGAAAGCATTTTCCTCTCGTAAAGGGATATTACCACCTTATCTGTAAGCCTTGTGCTCCCCTCTTTTATTATAACGCCCCTCAGCTTTGTAATAAGCGGCACCGCCCAACCGTTTGCTACCGTCAGCACATAAGGATAATTCCTTTGAGGATTATATGTGACCTTCAGCATTGTCACGGTTCGCTCTTCCGCATTTTCCGGATTCACATATCTGTCGTAATTCAGAATTTTTATGTTGGAATATAACTCCCTTTGCGATTTTGCCTCGTCATATTCGGCAGTTGCTTTTTCAAAAAGAGCCGCACCGCTTACATTATCCGAACCCGGCGTTCCTTTAAGTCGGGAGAGTATTCCGCTTATCTTTTCTCCCGCTTCTTTAAATATTTCATTCGGGCTTTCCGAAAACTGCGAGCATAAGTCCTCAAGCTCTTTAAGGGCTGAATTATCCCCTGCGCATTTTAAAGCCTTTTGCAGCCGTTCAACATTGCGTTTGCAAATTGCCAGCTCTCTTGCCGTTACGGTCTTTGCCTTTATTACGGCGTCGTTTAACTGGAAAAACTCCTCTGCCGATAGGTTATAAAACGCGTCAACGGCATTCTCACCCGTGCCTTTGCTGTAATCCTTGGCGTTCAGCCTTATTCTCGACATAAGCGGGTGCGGCGACGCCATAGGCTCTTTTTCATATCTTGTGTCGTCCATAAACTCAAGCAAAGCCCTCTGTGTTTTATAAACGCATATCTGCTTGGTATTTGTTTTTCCCGCCATGTCTTTTCACCCCGTTTTCTTATGCGGAAAAATCCAGTAAAGATAATTGCTTGTGCTTTTCGCCGTTAAAATAGTTTTCACCCAAGGTTGCGTAGGCGGTTATTTTATCGGGCAATAACAGCTCCATATACTTTTCCGCCAAATTAAAACCTATAAGCGAAAACCCGTCGGCAAACAGCTTTATATGCTTACCGTTCTGCCCTATAAATTTATGTGCTTCATTTTCCGAAAGCTTTATTTCCGTTTTTAAAACAGGCTTCCTTGCACCGGCACCGAACGGCTCAAGGCGTTCGGCCTCGGCAAACAGTTTATCGCTTAATTCGGACTGTTCTAATTGTATGTCCCAAAAGCAGGTAGGCTGCAGATCCTCATCTGTAAGGCCGCTTGCAGTTTCGTTGATTGCCCGGCGAAAGCTCTCAAAGTTTTCGGGTCGCAATAAAAGTCCCGCAGCCATAGCGTGTCCGCCGTAGTTTAGCAAAAGCTCCCTGCACTTTTCTATACCGTTTAGAATATGAAAAGCCTCAACCGATCTTGCGCTTCCCGTAAGCACCGTTTTGCCGTCCTTATCCGTTTTAAAAGCGAAAACTATTGCGGGTCTGCCGAATTCTTCCTTTAAATTTCCGGCAAGCAGACCCACTATTCCGCTCGGCGCTTTTTCAGTGCATAAAACAAGCACCTTATCCCCCGCGTTAACAAGTTTTTCAGCCTCTTCGCGTATCTGACCGTATGCCGCTGCCTGCATTTGTTTTCTTTCCTCGTTTATGCTTAAAACCTTTACGGCAAGCTCCGCCGCAGTCAAAGGATTAGTTTCAAGCAGCAATATAAGGGAAAGCTCAGCGCCCTTTACGTTAAGCCTGCCCGCAGCGTTAAGGCACGGCGCTAAACGGTAGGCAATATCCTCGGCTGTTATATGTGACATATCTCCCATAAGCGCCCTTATACCGGGTCTGTCGTAATAAGGGTCGCGCATATGCTTAACGGCTCTTTTTACAATCACACGATTTTCTCCGTTAAGCGGCGCTACATCGCCTATTGTACCGATAGCCGCAATGTCCGCGAGAGAAAGCGCGAAATCGTGTTCTTCTATTTGCTCAAGCATACAGTGCGCAACCTTCCAAGCAAGCCCCGAACCCGTCAGTTCTTTATATGGGTAAGTCTCGCCCTCAATATGCAGGTCTATAAGCGCGTCCGCCTGCGGCAGCACATCTCCCGGCTCGTGATGGTCGAGTATTACAATATCCAAGCCCAATTCCTTTACATATTCCGTTTCTTCCACGGCGCGTACTCCGTTATCTACCGTAACAAAAAGCTTTGCGCCGCACCCTGCCTGCTCTTTAATTGCTTTTTTGCTTATGCCGTAGCCTTCCTCAATTCTGTCGGGCAGTCTGACGCATACCTCGGCGCCCATTTTTTTAAGCGCCAAAAACATAACGGCTGACGCGCTTATTCCGTCAGCGTCGTAATCGCCGAATATACAAATACGGTTATGAGCAAAAATATGCTTCCAAATAATATCCGTTGCCTTATCTATATTGCGTATAAGTCTGAAATCGCATAGCTCGTCGCCGTTCAGAAATTTGTCCGCCTCGTCAAGCGTTTTTATTCCGGCTTTGCACAAAGCGACTGCCGAGAAAGCGCTGTATCCGTTTCCCCTGAAAAAATCATATTGCGATAGCTCTGTATTCTGTTTCCAAATCATCACGGTTGCTCCTTTATTCTTTCATTCTCATTTTTTCTTTTCAAAAGCCCGCAAAGCGCCGAAAATCTTTTAGTGCCTTTGGTATTGCGTATCGCATAGCGTACGGCATCTTCGTCGCCTACTATTATCATTCTTTCCTTTGCACGGGTAACGCCGGTATAAAACAGGTTTCTTATAAGCATCATCGAATGAAATCCGGTTATTACCATAATAACCACCGGGTACTCCCCTCCCTGCACCTTATGAACGGGTGTGGCAAAGGCGTGTTTCAGCTGTTCAAGCTCCGCGCCGGAATATTCAACCGAAACGCCCTGAAAATCCACCTGAACAACGTACTTTCTTTTGGAAACCTGCGTTATCCTGCCGACATCGCCGTTATATACGCCTTTATCGTAGTTATTGGATATCTGCATTACCTTATCTCCCTTACGGAATAAGGCTCTGCCCACCTTTATCTGTTCATCGGCGTTTATTTCGGGGTTGGCAATTTTCTGCAGCACGGTATTAAGCTCATCCACCGAAGCCGCCGTTTTGGATTTGAGCGGAGAAATGACCTGAACTCTGTAAGGATTTTGCCCGCCTGATAAATATTCCTCGCAGAATATTCGCTCCACGGCTCTGCAAAGTCTTAAACATTCCCTGTCGGATGGTTTATCCTTAACGGGGTAAAAAACAAAGTCCTGTCTGTTTCTTATAAGCTCCTCATTGCCCGCGTTTATTCTTTTGGCATTTTCAAGAATAGTCTTTCTGCCGCCCAGACGGTAGGAATGTTCAAGTCTTACTGCGGGAACACATTCCGACTCTATAATATCCGCCAGCACATTACCGGGACCTATAGAGGGTATCTGGTTTACATCGCCCACCAATATTAAAACCGTTTCATCGCTTAAAGAGCGCATAATATACCCTACGGTATCTATATCCAGCATAGAAACCTCGTCGAGAATTATAATATCCGCGTTTAAATTCCGGCAGCGGCTTTCTCCGTCAAGTGAATCGTAGCCTATATCAAACAGCTTATGAATGGTTTTTGCCTCTCTGCCGGTCGAATGCGACATACGCTTTGACGCCATTCCCGTAGGCGCGGCAAGGGCAATTTCGGGTTTCGGTATTCCGAGCCTTTCGGACAGCATATCCACGGCTTTGATATATGAGTTAAGTATAGTGGTCTTTCCGCTGCCGGGGCTGCCCGTTATAACGGTTGTGCTATTTCTTATCGCGGTTATAACTGCGTTTCTTTGCGTTTCGTCAAGCGTTATTCCTATTTCATACTGTGCCGCCGAAATACAGTCGTTTAAAGCATCCTCCGATACATCCGCATAACGGGATCTATGCCCGATTCTTCTTAAAAGAATTTTTGCGGTATCCCTTTCGTTTTTGTATCTGTCTGGGTGATAATATCTTCCGCTTTCATATACAACCGCGCCGGTGGCTGCAAGGTTATGAAGCACCGTTTCAAACCTTTCCTTAGTAACTGCGCTATCAATTACCGCGTTTTCCTTTAAAAAAGCATTGCATTCTTCCGTTAAAAGGTCGGCGGGTAAAAATGTATGTCCCTTTGCACCTGCTTTTGTTTTAAGCACCGCGCGCACAAGGCATTTCATTCGGCACATCGCATACGGAGCTAACCCGCAGTCGTTCCCTATTCTGTCGCACGCTTTAAATGAAGCAAAGCCCTTTTCGTACAGGCAGTACGGGTCGCTTTTGACTATCTTCATTGCATCGTTCCCAAGCTCTGCGGAAATTGCGTTTACCGTTTCAGTCTTAAAGCCGTACCTATGCATAAAAGCCGCAAGGCTGCGCTTTTCCTTTTCTTCGAGAAATTCGGCTCTTATTCTCGCCGCGCGCTCGGAGCTTATCCCGCCGATACCCGTAAGCGCCGTCGGATTTTCCTCTATTGTTTTTTGTGGGTCGGGAAAAATTCTCATTATTCTTCTTGCCGTTTCCGGTCCTGCGCTTTTAAGCGAAGACAAAAACCTTTGCATTAAAACAGGTGTTTCAAATTCGCAAATGACATAATCCGCCGCCTTAAACTGCCAAGGGAAATAGTTTCCGTTCCGCCGCTTTTCCCACTCGCCCGTCACTTCGACAACATAATCTTCCTTAACGCCTTTAAGCATACCGAGAACAGTCACGCTGCCGGGAAAATCAGGGTTTCTTTTGTCAGGCTCAATGCTTTTAATATCCCGCACGTCTATGACTATGATTTTAAAACCGCTTTCCTTTTCGGCAAAAATATGGGTAACCGTGCCTTTCAGTTTCATTTTAAACCTCTCCTTCATAAATATAATTCGGTATAATAACAAAATACCTTTGGTTTTGAAGAGGTTTCAAGAAAACTGCGCAAAAAAATACCGCCCATCCCGTGATTGGGATAGGCGGTTAATCCTTATATTTCGTTTTGAACAAGCTTGCCGTTTTTAATTTCGCTTTCTAAAAGTCCGTATAAATATTTTGTGCCTTCCAAATATAAACCGGTTGATTCATCGTAGAGCTTCTTGCAAAATTCAGAACCGTAAAAGATGTTCATAGCCTCTGTAATTCCGATGTTCTTTTTTCTTGCACACTCTGCGATTATATCCTGTGTAGCAAGCTCCATAAGCTGCTTTGCCTTAGACATTGTATTCACTTCCCTTTGTCAGGTATTTCAAAGCCCTTTCCGTATGAAAAGAATACTGATCGGTCAGCTTTTTATACTTCATTTCACGAATAAGCGTATCAATTTCTATCATTCCGTTGCTGAATTGTCTGAAAAGCAGTGCTAAATCATCATTTGCAACAGGACCTATGACTATATCGTATTTATTATCGGAATTATTGTCTTCCTCTGAATTCACACCGTTTCTGTTGTTTATTACAAACCTTGCCCATTCCTCGGTGGGAGCGGGAAAGCTTTTAATATTTATATCCGTATTGTCGGCATCAATGTCATAAATAAAAGCATTAATAATCGGACTTCCGCCGTAAATTCTCGATACACGTCGTGCCATTTTTTCAGCCTGCTCTTTAATTGTCGTGAGGTAAAAGCCTTTACCGAAATCCTTATAAGGACGGCACTTATTCAAATCTATTTTATCAATAGAGCAATTAGTCCCATGATATAAAATCACTGTATCATACCTCCGTTATTACAGCATACAATGCTTAAATCGTTAACGGCGTCCTGTAGGGAGAGTGTATGCTCAATATCGTAGTTTTCGGTAAGAAACTCTATACCCTTATTTGCGTAAAGATAACGAAAAGCCTCCTGCTCGGTAAGGTTTTTGCTTAAAGCAAATTCGTTTATACAAACAACTATATAGTTAATTATTTTTCTTTCCAATACAGACACCCGCCTTTCAAATATATTATATCCTCATTTTACCGATACGTCAATTCTTTCTTTATTAAACCTGCCTAAAGAAATAAAATACTGACTTATAAAGATATATAGCCAATCAAATTACTTTTTTACTATATTGTTGCGTGCAAAAGTCGCCGCATTTTCCATTATCGTTTTTCCTGTTGATTTGCCGAGTTTACTGTCAAAGATTTTCTCTGCACCGTCCTTTTTTACAATGTACGAATTCTTTTTAGGAGTAGCCAATGCAGCCATTTTATTTATTTGCATACCTATCTAAACTCCCATAAACCATAATTTAATCTTTTAATATTCTGCAGTTAGAAATATAGGTCAAATTCACTGATAAGAAATGTGCAGCTATCGAACCGACAACTGCACACCTTTTGCTTTCTTATTTGTTTACAGCGTCTTTCAGAGCCTTGCCGGGTTTAAAAGCCGGAACCTTTGCGGCTTTTACGGTAATCTGTTCACCTGTGCGCGGATTCTTTGCGGTTCTCTCGCCGCGCTCGCGGGTTTCAAATGTTCCGAAGCCTACAAACTGAATCTTATCGCCTTCAACAAGCGATTTTTCAATCTGGGCTAAAGCAGCGTTAATAATGTTTTCTGCGTCCTTCTTGCTTGCGCCGGCAGCTTCGGCAACTGCGGCTGCAAATTCTGTTTTGTTCATCTTACAAAACCTCCGTTTTATATTTCAGCATTAAAAGCTAATGACAGTATAACATATTTTTAATTTTCTTGCAACATCGGCTATAACAATGCCGCGATAATCGCCTCGCCCTCTTCTGCGGTCTCGCCTATTTCCTCTGCCATTTCCCCTATATCCTCTGCCGCGTTATCAGGTGAAAATTCTGCGTCTGTCGGGTCTTCGGGCTCGCTGAGTTCAATATCCGATTCCTGTAAATAATCGAAATCTCCCATATCCTCATAATCTTCGAGCTTCTCTCTGTCATAAGTGAAGTTTTCGCCGGACAACTCCTCGGCGCTGCTGTCAAGCATATCTTCAAACTCCTGCGGGTCGGGTATATCGTCCTCGTTTTCGGGGTACATATCAATATCGCTGGTATCCGGCATTTCTTCGTTATCGGTAATTTCAATTTCATCACTGCCGTCTTCCAACATATCTTTATTAAAGTCCGCGTCATCTTTTTCTTCGCTTTCAGACCCGAACGGAACATCTTCCGAATCGTCATAAAAGCTATTGTCACCGTCTTCCGTTTGCGGGTCGGTGCTTATTATATCCTCGGCAAAGGTATCTGTATCATTGTCTGCTTCAATATCCTCGGCGTCCGTAAGTTCCTCATTTTCGGAAATATCTTCCTCGTTTATTTCTGTATCCGTATCATCAGAATCGGAATCTTTGGTTTCTTCGTATTCCCCGTCTTCTTCGGAAACGGCGTCTGAACGCTCGTTCTCTTTTTCTTCCTGACTTTGGTCGGGCATATCATAATCACGGTCGGTATTATCTTCTATGTTGTCCGATTGGTTTGCCGTTATATCCTGTTCGTCCGTAATATCCGAGTATTCCCCACTGTCATCATACTGAATTTCGGGTTCAGATTCGCCGTCTTCTTCCGTCTTACTTTCGGGTTCTTCGGAATTCTCCGGTTCTTCCTCGTCCTCCGCATCATAATCATCGGCATATCCGCCCTCATCAGTTTCCTTTGCCTCATAACTGTCGGTTTCGGACTCCGGTTCTTCGTAATTTTCCTCGACCTCTGTTTCGTCGCCTGTCGGGTCTTTTGTTTCTTTTTCGGGTTCGTCTAAAGCTTCTTCGGGAATGTCCGTATCGGTAACCAAATCCTGTTCGGCTTCGTGTAGATTATCTATGTCCGTAATTTCTTCATTGGCATCGGTTATATCCGTATCGGGTTCTGTATCTTCCTGCTGCTCCTCGTTTTCACGCTCCGACATATTTTCTGTTTCTTTTATATTTTCGGCGTCGTTTTCGTTCAGCTCCGCGTCGGCAAGCACATCGTTTTCGGGTATATCGGGCTCTTTGTCCGTATCCGTTTCTGTATCGAGGTTTATCTCGCTTTCGGTTTCCCCCTTAATTTTTTTATCTTCCTCAAATACGCTTATTAAGTCCTTAAAGGTCTTAACATTAGAAAAGTCAGACGGTTTAACGCCGAAGGAGCGCAGCAGAATATCCTCAAGAATACTTTTCCGGCAGCTGCCGATTTCAAGCATTTTGCCGGAAATTTCACCCTTTGCCCTTGAAGATAAAGCGTTATATTCCGACTTTGTATATATACCGTTTTTATAGTCCTCTCTTATACGCCCAAGCTCGCAAACAGAACCCTTGAAATCCGAAATCATTTCGGTGGGCGAAAGCTTTGAAAAATCCTTCATAGCTTTCCCGTCAATATTATATTTTTCGTATACGGTATTCTTTATTATATTTTCAACGGCGCCTCTGCCGATACTGTTGGACACACCGGTTTCAAGCCCTGTATCAGAATCCGTGCTTTCCTGTTCGGTATCCTGTCTGTCTTCGTATTCATTTTCTTCAGGCGGCAATTCTTCAAATTGATTTTCTTTCTCAACCTCGTCATTCTCAACGACCTCGTTCAATATATCCAATAAATCCGTCATAGTAAAAAACCTCCCATATGTTCTATGTATAACATACGAGAGGTTTTTATCTCATTTCAAGAAAACATTTTCACGACTATTTTCTATCCGCCGACTGCAAATGGAGCGGTCTTATTTCATTACACATCATATTGACTTTATCAATCTGTTTATCAATATGGTAGTGTCCGCAGTACCATATTTCGTAATCCAAGCTCCTTTCAAGTCTGCCGAGCCATTCCTCAGTTGAACGGTCAATATCTGGCTTGAATAATTTTTTGGATTTTGTTTTTTTAGGCTTTCGCTTTATTTCGGCATTTTGCTTTGTAGACATAAACATTTCAGTAGGAAGATAATCTATCGGGCAGGTATGCGTCATCATACCGTATATACTGTTGTTTTCCGCCGCAAGCCTATTTTCTACCCTTGCCTTTATCACATCATTGGGCATTTCATCCGCAAAAAAAGGTTTATTTTCTTCAATGCAGCGCATTTTATCCACACTGTGCGCACCGCCTACGACCATATATCTTTTGCCCTCAAATGTGTATATTTCACCGTCAATCGCAAAATAGATATTGGGATATTTCGGCTCGTAATAAACCTTGCCGCCGCAAAAGCTTCGTATACCGTATGTTCCCACATTCTGCGGGCGGTCCTCCTTATTACCGTGAATACAAAACAAAGTAATATTAAGGCTTAATATTTCTTCTTTAAGCTTATCGTCCCGCTTATCACCGTAATAATTAAACCCCGCGTCCCCTAAAATAATCAAAACATCCTTGCGCCTTGTATTCATGGCGCAGCAAAACCTTTTCACGGCTGTAAAATTACGGTGCTTATCCCCCGTAATAAAATATTTTGCAGGTGATCCGTCATCGTAATAAACGGCCGGATCTTCCTTTTGCCGCATTTGCGCCGCTATATACAGCAGTTCCGTTACCTCCGCGGTTAATATTCCCGAAAGCACGCCCAGTACCACATTTAATAACCCTATCGGTGTAAATATTAAAAGCGATACCGCACCGCCCGCCAGCGCCCCGGGGAAAACAATTTTTCTTAACGCTTTTGATATGCTTTTTTCATACGTATCAGCGCTAAGACAAATACACACAAAACCGATTGCCGCTAAAACCGAATCTGTAACTATAATTATTTCTCTCATTATAAGTTCTCCTTATTATTTTAAATTTTTTCAACATAATCAAGCGCTATCCAGCCTATTCCCGATTTAAGCTTTCCCCATTTCGAGGCGCCCGCACCGTTTTTTTCTTCCGTTATTGTATAAACTCCCCTATCGCGGATACACCCGACTATCGGATAGTCTGTACCGGCGCCTTTTCGGATATTAAGAGCCGACACCGTAACCTTAACCCTGTAAGCGCCCGTTTCTTTTTTCAGGATTCTGAGATATTTAACGCTTATAGGGCTGCAAACGGAGTTTTTGCCGTCGGTGGATTTATCAATTACGGCGCGTTCACCGTTTACACTTTTTACTATCCACTCCTTTGAAAGCATCCAGTCGGGAACGTTTATGGTCATATTGTAATAAACTGCGCCGGGTACGATTCTGACCCTGTCGCCTGCCTTTATCGCGGCGGAATTTGCGGCATTATCTGCGGTCGGGGTGCTGACCTCGGCTACTGCCGGATTATATATAAACCCCAAGAATTTATAATCGGCACTTGCTCCCCAATTTCCGTCATTTCCCTTTTTGCGCGTTTGGTTCCAAAAAGCCCTTGTGCCGTAGCCGCTTTCCGAGGTGTAAACTTCGTTTTCACTTATCACCCTTTCAACTATCGCCACGTGACCCGCACCGTCCGAACCCGCGAGGGTCTTACCCTTTTGCCATACCATACAGGCACCGGGGCGCGGGCTCTGACCCATTTTGCACGAGCCTTTATACTGAATGAAATTTTCCGCGTTTACGGGTGCTAAATATTTGCAATATCCGTACCCGCCTATTTCATTGAATCTGCCGTAGGCGTAACCCACACAGTTTGAAAGCACATCGCAATCCTTATCCCTCGGGTAACCCGCAATGGCATTGGAGTAACCGCCGCTTGCCTTTCGTATGTAGTATTTATTGCCCGAGCCCGGCTTGCTTGTCCTTGTGGTAAATGTCATTTTTGCCCTCCCCCTTTTTAACCGTCATATCATCATAATTAAAAGTGCTTTGCTTGGGGAAATCAGTTATTTCCTCAAGCCCGTTTTGTTTTCCTTTTTCCATTTTCTTCTCCTTTACTCATCCTTTCCCGACTGTATATACAGCTGGCTGACATACACGCTCGCCCCCGCCGCCAGTATCCCCTGCGTCACTGCGGTGAAAAATGCAAAAAGTATTTCCCTGTCGCTTTTAAGGTCGTTTGCCGCAAACACCCATAACGCCGCCAAAACAACCGAAATTACGCCGAGAAGCAGGGGTATGTATTTATCGGCTACCCTGCTTTTTTTAAGCCCGATTCCTATGATATACATAACCGGAACCAAAATAAGCAATTTGGGTTCAATGTACTGCTGTAAATTCATTTTAATTTTCTCCTTTACGTTAAATTATTAAGCCTATGATTGCGGAGACCAGTCCGCCCGCCAGCGCCGCGATAATTGCCGTAACAATCTGCTGCATACGTGCCCTCGGCTGACCCTCCATCTCCTCGATCTTCCGCTCGTGCCTTGCAAGATGCTCGTTTGTATGCTTAAGCTCGGTTGCAAGGGTCACAAGTGTTTCGTTCATTGAGCGTATTTCCGACTGTACCGCCTTTAGCTCCGATATTTCTTTTTCTATCGCATTGATTTTTTGCTCGTGCCTTTCAAGCACAATTTGTGTCTCATCCATTATCTCCCTCCTTCCGTTTTTTTACAGCTGCGGGAATATTTTACCGTATTACCCTGACAGAAAATGTCACGGTTAAACATTTATTTTCTTTGAGGCACGGAATAAGCCTCAATTATCATATCAAGAATTCTGAATTCTTTTTCATTCAGAATAATCACCGTTCCTTCGGTGGCTTTCCTTTTAATATTTTTTAAAAATTCCGTTTCTTCGGCACTCATATATTGCTTATCCCATCTGTAATTATCCATAACATATACCCCTCCGTCATACCGACCCGTCTTTGTTTCCAGGGGAATTAAATAGCCCAGCTCATCTATATCCCGCTTTACGGTTCTTACAGAAACTCCGAACCTTTCCGCCAATTCGGGCATTGTTGAATGCCTTACTCTGCAAAGAAATTTCATCATCTCAATAATCCGTTCGGCAGTTCCCATAAGTCCCCTCCTTTCGCAAAAATAAAAAAGCATGACAAGAATCCTTAAAGATTACCTGTCATGCCCGTATGTTTAACATCGTGCTATGTACGAAGCTGTTTCCTTTATTTAATTACTTTAACTGCCAGATGTGCCTTGCAGTTTTTACACTTTATAACAATATCCGCGCTCCCCGAATTTTCGGAGGATATTTTTTCTATCTTGAGCGATTTATCGGAATCACAAACCCTTTTATCACATATGGGACATTTAATTTGTTCCATACTTCCACCTCCCTTTTATCGGTTTGTTCGCAGATTTGCGAACAAATTGCCCGAAATATACGGCGGGTTTCCCCACCGTTAATCTTCCGTAATAAGCCCCAAATGAAGCATTCTTATCTGCGCCGCTCTGTATGAAACATTAAACGCCCTTGCAATGTCGGAAATTATATCTCTGACCTTTCCTTTGTTAACATAAAAATTGTTAACAATATGTCTTCCTGTTATTCCGTATTTGCGCATAACACTTCTTGCAAAGGAACAAAAAACATTTCCCGGCATTAGAAGCGCAGCCGCAAGGCTGTCAGCCTGCCATTCCATCCAGTCCGAATCATTATTTGTTTTTTGCCCGTAAAGTTCAACCTTGCGGCATGCTATAAATTTACGGGAGTTATTTTTGCGGTTCGCCGCAGAATTTGCGGCTTTCATGAAATACTCGCCGTGCAAAATAAAATGCGCGCCCTCGTGGGTCTCGGTATATCTTCGCCGTGCGGTATTTTCTCTTACACACAGATGCTTGTTTATTAAAACCGTTCCGTAGGTTTCCCGCAATACCGTAGGCTTATACATTTCGTCATATGACGGTATTTCAACCTCGTCGCCCATTACTATCAGTCCCAAAACGGCGGAACTAAGTGTTCCTATATATTTTTGCTTGACTGTTAACCCCAAGCGGTCTTCCAAAAGCTCCGCGGTATCAAGCGGTTTCGGAAGTATTAAATTTTGCGGAAAGAACTCTTTTAAAACATCTTTCGCGATATTTTCTATATCTTCCCTTGAAAGTATATAAAGCCCGCTTTCCTTTTGAGGATAATTCAACTTCACCCCTTTGCCCCTTTCATGATTTCTTTTGTTTTATAATTTTAATAAGCTCCGACCAGTCCTCATCCGTAAAATTGCGGTCTTTAGCTGTTCGCAAAGCCATTCTCGCCGACGGCAGCGAGTCGATGTATGTATTAATGTCACTGTGCTGACCGTTCTTGCTGACGCCCGCAAGGTCATAAAAAGCGTTAATATCCTCTGAATCCTTGATTTCCAACGCCTTAACGAATTTTTCCAAAAATCTTTCGGGCGCTTTACGGTTGCCGTTTTCAATATCGCATAAATAAGCCGGCGATATTTCCACCTCCGCGGCAAAGGCTCGCATTGTTTTGTCTAGCTGTTCGCGCCTTTGCTTAACATACTCGCCGAACGGCAAGCTATTATTTTTCATTTTTCAGCATTCCCTTCAACTATTCAAGAAAACAAAATCGGTTTATTCCGTCACAGTCGATCCGTTCACTTGTTCGCTGATTTGTAAACATTATAACGCTTACAACACAGCTTGTCAATAGTAAAATGAAAATTTTTCCAAAAAAATCGCCTTAAATATATTTTTAAAAAAGATAATACATCGGTCGTTTTTTTGCCGACCGATGTTGAATATTAAAGTACGAAAATCAAAAATAAGGCTTTGGAAAAGCTCGGTCGCTTAAATCCCACTTCTCAGCATTAAATAAAGCATCATCCGGTAATCGGTCAGCTTCGGTGCAGTTTTTAAAATAAACGTTCCCGTTTTTCCTGCCCAGCATTGACATTTTCATATTTTTACCGTTGCAGGTAATCATACCGTAAACATTTTCAAGCCCTAAATCTCCGGTAGCAACGCATTGGTCACCTGAAACAATACCGATAAATGTGTAAGGACCAAGCTGTGTTCTTTTTATCTCAAGGTTAATAAAAGCATTTTTTATATCACATCTGTAAGCAGAATTATAAATTCCGCATAATCCGCCGGTATAGCTGCACCCTACATTCGCCTCGTCTATGCTGCCGATATAAACTATATCGGTTACATAAGAATCTGTAGGTTTACTGTTTCTGGAATTAAGTATGCCCGTAATTCCCCCGCAGGTAACGGTTTCCCCCTTAACGGCTATATTAACGGCAGAATATAGCAGACTCATACGATAATAAGTGCCCTTGTAATTTGCGTCAAATCCACCGACAACTCTTGTTACAAGAGAAATATCTACCAAGCTTTTCGGCAAGATTATAGAAAGAGATGAAAAAACGTTCGTAACCTTTCAAATAATGTATAGTAGTGCGAATAATTTTATCAAAATTATATATTCGACACTAATGTTAATATCCACTCTATTAGCCTTTTTTATAGATAAAACAGCAATGCGCGTTGCTTTGATTTTTTCTTTCTTGCTTTTTGGCAGTCTGTTAATTTCTGCGGCTGAAGAAAAAAATAATTCACCATTCGATTCTGAGCTGTTAATAAAAGAGCTAGAAAAAAGGGTCAATGCTATTAACAATTGGAATGAATAATTTTATATGAAAGGCGGTTTTCTATAATGAACTGATTATTATCAGTTTTCTCATGCAATTTGAATCAATATCAAGAAAGGATGATTGTTATGAAAAAATCTATTTTCTGTTTTTTTGTTATAGTCATTTGTATTACATTTGCAGGATGCAACGAAAATGCAAGTATTTCAAAAAATGAAGACGCAAAAAATGTTCTAATAGATGTCTTGGAGAAAAAGAAACCTTTTATAGCAAAGACCTCAGCTGTTTCTGATAAGACGTCCGAGCAATTACTTGAGAAGTATCATTTTTCGACAGTTGATAATGCCTATTATGCATTTAACCCAGCATATTATACCTTTGTAGATTGTGATACAAATGGCATTGATGAAATGATTGTTTTAGACGTTAAACTTTCTTGTTATCTCATTCTACGCTATGAAGGCGAAAAAGTTTATGATAATTATACACATATAGGTGATGTTAAAAAGTTTAAGACAGATGGAAGTTTACTTAAATCTGGAGAAAGAATAATTGCTCGTTTCAAATTTAGTGGTACAGAGATTGAAATAGTCGAAGAGGATTATATGAATGAAAATACCAACAAATACTTTTTTAACGAAAAAGCAGAAGACAAACAAATCGTCAAAAAATATTTTGACGATTGGGACACAAACACAATAGCAACCGAATGGACAGAAATTAAATGAGAATCCATAAAATAATATATAATTCCACCTTTTCGTTATACAGTAACCGCACATGAAATCCATGTGCGGTTACCTTTTAATTATTCACCCATCATATCACAGACATCTTTTAATTTATATGTGCTTCCATTCTTCATTTCAAATAAAACATTATATCCTGTATGACATGCACAATAGTCTATAATTTCTTTATTGTAATTCAAATTCAATGTCATTGCGTCTGCCAAATCATCTATACTTTCATATAATGAGACATATGCAGCTGCCCAATCAGGTAAGGTGCTCTCTATAGCCGCTTCAAAAGCATCACCAGGAGTATAGTCTGCAAATTCATTTCTCAATACCGACTCTATTCCAGAAGCAACGAGAAGACCTGTGGTAACAACACGCTTAATAATAACACCTGCAACAGTCGATGTGAAGAAATTCGTCAGTCGGTTAATAGCTTTATTGTGCCGGTGGAGCTGCCACAGCGGTCAGCTTTCGCCGACCGCTGTTTTCGGAATTTTTTAGAACGAAATCTTATATTTGCCTTGATTTTAAAATTCCTTTCCGTCGGGAACAATACGGATATTAGGCAGGTTTTCCTTTACACGCTCGGCAATTTTCGTGAGTTCCCCCCATTCGTCCGGCTCCAGCTCTTGCCAATCAAGCTCCGGCGAACGGGAAAGAACCGCTTCCACGGCTTTTTTAATTCTCGGAATATACCGCGGCCAAATTCGGTTCTCATTTTTCATAATAAGGTCAGCTATAATAACCTCCGAAAGATAATGACCCACGGTAGTATCCTCAAGCGCCCAGCCGCCTCTTTTTACCGAATTATTACCAAATCTTCGAGTATTTGTTTCATAGTAAAACCATTCAAGACCCTCTATGTAACCGTCCAATGTACCATGCTTCATACTGTTTCCTTCTTTCATTTAACATATAATTTATGACCGTTATCCACCACCTCAATAACTATATTTTTATATTTGGCGGTGAATTGGGTGACCACATTCGCACAGCTGTTGCACATCGGTCTTTCGGTTAATAGCTTTATTGTGCCGGTGGACTTGTTGCAGCGGTCAGCTTTCGCCGACCGCTGTTTCTGTATAGGGATGTTTAATCGATTTAAATTTCGTTGATCTTCCACCGACATTTTTGACTAACATACTATATAAAGATAATCCGTTGCAGTCATCATTTAAAAATTCACAGTGTTTATTTATCAATTAACCACCAATTTATTAAATAAGCAATTATTCCAAGCAAATGCAACCCGATAAATAAGTAACTTTCGTGACTCTTTTTCCTAATTGCAGAAACCGAACAGAAAACACAAGTAAAAGCTATTGCGAATGCTATAATCAAAAATACTATTCCCAGCGGAATCAGCACCACACCGTCTTCATTATTTATTTGCCAACCCTTTGAAGAATTAGTTGCCAAAATAAAGCCCAACATTATCATCGGAAGCAAAAAGTAGCCCGATACAAAACTAAGTGTTGCTTTAATCAATTTGAAAATTTTATTCACACCGCTTCTCCCTTTAATGCTAAATGTACTTTTCAAATATGAGATAATACTGATAACATTCCTCGCCGTAGTCGTTAATTACATTTGTATTTGCATTATATCTTGTAAATACATGCTTACACTGCTCTGCAGAATATAAATTATATGCATGCGAATAACCAAATTCGTCTATGCAGCTTAAAATATTGATAGTTGACATTCTGATATTATATTCTTCATTGTCCTTTAGTGAATACCATACATTTTTGCATTCGTGCCAATCATCAGCATTTTTTCTTACTCCGCAAATATAATCAAAATCAATGGCATGATTATATGCAGCAATAGCCACTTTTGCAAATATTTGACCCAATCCCACACTTGAATCTTCCTTTAACGGAACCGGAGGCGACGGATATGGAACGGTAGCCTGATATAATGTGTCCTGGCTTTCCCAATATTCACAAGATTCTTTCCAAGTATAATAGTTTTGAACCATTTCATCACCCGCTATATCAGCCAAGTTCAGACACCATAATTCTCTCATCAATATGGTTTGAATAAAAGCTTTATGTACTGACAATTCGTTCGCAATTTTTGTTATTACAGCGTCATTGTCAATTATTATTTTTACACATTCTTTCGTCGAATGTGTATAAAATAAATCAAGAACCGGAATATCAACCTTTTTGTCTCCTAACAGTTTGACAAAATCATCAATTATTGTATTTGTCTTTGAATTATCAAAACGACAATAACCCGTTACTTTTATAATGCAGCACGCCTGATAACCTCCGTCAGCCGTAGTCGCGGTGATAGTTGCCGTTCCTGCGCGCTTTGCGGTGATTCTGCCGCTGTGTATTCCTACAGTTGCGACATTATCATTGCTGCTGCACCATGTTACCGACTGATTGGTTGCGTTATACGGTATAATTGTTGTGCAGAGATACTCGACATCATCCACATTCATTGTAAGGCTTGTCGGGCAAACCTCAATATCCGTAACCGCTATCGGCGAATTGACCGTAACCCTGCACTCTGCATACTTTCCACTGCCGTCCTGCGCGGTTGCCCGTATAATTGCCGTGCCCGCACCCTGCGCCGTGACATAGCCGCTGTCGGGGTTGACCCTTGCAACACCGTTGTCACTGCTGCTCCAGCGAACGCATTTATTTGTCGCATTTGTCGGGCATATGCTTTCTCTTAACAATACTGCACCGTTAGGATTTAATGTGTAGCTTGAATGATTAAGCGTAATCGAGCTTACAAGTATATCGCCCGTTACGTTCACATAACAGGTGTCGTACTCACCGCTACCGTCCTGCGCTCTTGCGGTTATTGTAGCACTGCCCACTCCTACCGCTCTTACCGTTCCGCCGCTTACAGTGGCGACTGCCGGATTACTGCTGCTCCAGGATATGCTCTTGTTTGTAGCGTTAGCGGGGCATACCGTTGCGGATAAATCCCTGCGGTCGCCCTTTTCAAGCGAAAGATAGCTATAATTTAAGCATACCGAATCGACGCATATATTCCCGTTTGTTACATTTACGGTAATATAATCCCACTTGCTGCTGTCTACCTTAGACTGTGCGTAAATTCTCGCAGTACCCGCAGACCTTCCGTATATATAACCTGTTGTAGCATTAACAGTAGCAACCGCTGTTTTATCGCTGTACCATGTTACATCCGTACAACAATTACTGCTTGCTCTTACGGTAGCATAGGCGCCGTAATACCACTCGCCTTTTCGTATTGTTACACTGCCTGGATATACACTTACCGAATATACCGATATTCCTCTTTACTTCTATTATACTTTATTTTTTAATCCTTTCAACTGAAACATTTTTGGGGTAATTACCATGCATCTCTTATCTGGTAACATAAATTCTCTTTACCATTGCTTGTAAAAATATTTGAAATCCGATTATAATATGTTATAATAAATACATACTATAGTAATGATATATATTTAGCAGAACCCAATTGCAATAGATTTACTTGGAGGATTGTATGAAATATACAAAGAAGACTATTAAAGCATTTATTTACATAAACACAGGTATAGTTATGATTATTTCCGTTTTTCTTTTAAAAACATTTTTCTTCAAAAACGCTGCCGATGATGATATTTTTATGGATAATTTTTTAATCATAATTGATATTTTAATGTGTTTGTTTATGTTTTTTTGCGAATTTGAAATTGGCGATTGTCTGGTATTCTTTCTTATCGGTAAAAAAACCCACTTTAAAATGTTATTTAAAACCATCTCGTTTTTTTCCTCCGTCGGCTGGCTTTTGATGCTTTTTATTATGCACAAGTCAACAAACATTTTTTTATGTGACCTCCTCATTTTAACTTTTTCTGTTTTACTAATCATTTCAAAATTAATGTATTTAATAACTAAAAACAAATAATTCAATTGCATTTTCGCATTATATTTAAAAAAAGAGGTGTTATAAATCAAATTTCTAACACCTCTTTTCCATTAATAATTCATTATATGTTCCAATGAATCTGATAAACTACAGATGAAATTATAAGTATCCGGATAAGAATTTTTTATAATATTCATAGGGTTATTTTCTTTTGCTATGCCAAATCTTGCAAAAATTTTTTGTTTGACATCATCAATACTAATATACCCTAAAAAAACATCTGCACGTGAATTTTGAGAATTCAACGAGTCATAATATATATTAGTAGCATCTATTATCGTTCGTTTGTTATTTGACATAATAGCACGATATATATTTTCGGCATCTAAATCAGCGCAATAATCGTCATTTCCAAAAGAGGTCAACCCATTGCTGTTGGTTATAGTTGCATCGCCTAACCAACCCGCCAAATACGAAACTGTTTCATCAGAACAAAATGTTCCAAGATTTGAAATAATCCCGTCCAAATTAAGTTTGTAAGCTAGTCTAGCAGCCAAACTGATTTGCATATGCACAAAATCAGGAGTGTCAGTATCTGCGTGTTGCCTTTTTATAGAATTTACTAATTGCTTATATTCTGCTGATGTAAAGCCCAAAGTATTAACAAAATAATCCTCTTCCGAACCTAAAAATACTCTTCCGGCAACATCGTTCCATTTGAATTGGGCATTCATCCCGGATGTTTCATTTCCGTAACAAATTCCACCTATTAGTCTAGAACTCATCCAAGCACGATACAGTCTTGTTTCCGTATTATATTTTTCCTCGACTTTATCATAAAGTGATCTAATTAATTTTGCATCATCTTCTGCAAATCTTAACTCATTGACTAAACGATATAGAAATTCATCACACCAAATAATACATGAATCACTAATTGCGGCATTTTCCTGCACAGTCGCGGTGATAGTCGCCGTTCCTGCGCGCTTTGCGGTGATTCTGCCGCTGTGTATTCCTACAGTTGCGACATTATCATTGCTGCTGCACCATGTTACCGACTGATTGGTTGCGTTATACGGTATAATTGTTGTGCAGAGATACTCGACATCATCCACATTCATTGTAAGGCTTGTCGGGCAAACCTCAATATCCGTAACCGCTATCGGCGAATTGACCGTAACCCTGCACTCTGCATACTTTCCACTGCCGTCCTGCGCGGTTGCCCGTATAATTGCCGTGCCCGCACCCTGCGCCGTGACATAGCCGCTGTCGGGGTTGACCCTTGCAACACCGTTGTCACTGCTGCTCCAGCGAACGCATTTATTTGTCGCATTTGTCGGGCATATGCTTTCTCTTAACAATACTGCACCGTTAGGATTTAATGTGTAGCTTGAATGATTAAGCGTAATCGAGCTTACAAGTATATCGCCCGTTACGTTCACATAACAGGTGTCGTACTCACCGCTACCGTCCTGCGCTCTTGCGGTTATTGTAGCACTGCCCACTCCTACCGCTCTTACCGTTCCGCCGCTTACAGTGGCGACTGCCGGATTACTGCTGCTCCAGGATATGCTCTTGTTTGTAGCGTTAGCGGGGCATACCGTTGCGGATAAATCCCTGCGGTCGCCCTTTTCAAGCGAAAGATAGCTATAATTTAAGCATACCGAATCGACGCATATATTCCCGTTTGTTACATTTACGGTAATATAATCCCACTTGCTGCTGTCTACCTTAGACTGTGCGTAAATTCTCGCAGTACCCGCAGACCTTCCGTATATATAACCTGTTGTAGCATTAACAGTAGCAACCGCTGTTTTATCGCTGTACCATGTTACATCCGTACAACAATTACTGCTTGCTCTTACGGTAGCATAGGCGCCGTAATACCACTCGCCTTTTCGTATTGTTACACTGCCTGGATATACACTTACCGAATATACCGACATTCTTCTTTACCTCCATTATACATTACTTTTTTCATCCTTTCAACTAAAACATTTTTTGGGTGATTACGCTGTCGTCTCTTACAAGGTTCACATTAAAGGCTATTTCTCTGCCTTTATCGTCCGCTATGGGATGACAGCTCTTACCGTACTGCCATACGGCAATATCCTGTCTTGTAATACCCGATGGTGCAAACGGCGCCCAGTTATCCGGGTGAATAAGGTGGGTTGTGGTTACACGGTCGTACTCTTTAAGAGACGGAGCCTCTGCCCATACAATGCACTTTTCAAATATTTCCCTATCGGTCTGAAGCCCCCTGCTGAATTCACGGTCAAAGCTGTATGCGGCGTCTGTATTCGCCTTAAAGCCGGGGGTAAAGCCCTCGGTCATAAGACCGTCCGCAAAGCCTTTCATAAAATCGCGGGTCAAGTTTTCCTCACCTATTTCAAGAAAAACCGCCGTGTTCTCGGGAATACCCAGCTCATATGCGGTAACATCGATCTTCTTTGCGAGAATTCTGCCCTGCTCCTCGGTCTGCTTCGGCTCGCCGTCTGTATAGATTGCCGCAATTTTGCAGCCCATACCGTGCAGGAAGTCAATTTCCTCTTTTGTTAGCGCATTTTCGCCCGTAAGATTTCTGCCCCAAAAGTTGGGATACACCTTGTTTCGCACAGCCCATTCAAATTCGGTCAGATTATTCTGAAGAATATCGTTAGACGGTGTGTGTGAATCGACCCCGAAAAGAAGTCTTTCACCCTGATTGTTTGTTGAAACCTCGGCAACATTCGCCTCGGTTTCCGCTGCTTTTTCGGTCATTACGACCTGTTCTGTTTGTTTAGCTTTTTTACAAGCCATTGTTTTTCCCTCTTTCTTTTTATTTAATGTTTTTTCGTGCGGCGTCCCGACACTTTGCAATTGCTTATACAGTATAAAAAATAACCCTGACAGTCTACGTCAGGGTTAGAAAAAATTATTTTTGTTCAGATGCAGAGAAACATCGGTTAGCCTTCGCCGACCGATGTTTTCTGTAAAGGGATGTTTAATCAATTTAAACCATTTTAATCCTCCCTTACCTTTTTAAATCCAATACACTATATAAATATAATCTGTCGCATTCCTCATTTGAAAATTTAAAGTGTTTATTTATCAATTACGCCCCAAATAAGCAATTATTCCAATCCTTGATTGTAGCATTAACATTTTTTATGTAAGTAATTAAACCACCGGCTTTTGGTAGCTCATTATAATCTTATTAAGCGTTTCCGTTTCTTCAAAGCTTAAGGATAATTTCACTCTTTCGGCATTTATTTTCTTGAGTAACGCTATTTCGCTGTCGTTCATATGCATTCTGTCCAAATAAAATCCGTCAATAACATACACGCCGCCGTTATACCTGCCCGTTTTCACATAAATCGGGAAAATATCGCTTATTTCATCAATATCCCGCTGTATGGTTCTTACCGAGACACCAAACTTCGCCGCAAGCTTCGGTAATGTTTCATGGCGGCACTGACACAGAAACCTCATTAGCTTTAAACGTCTTTCGGCTGTCCCAAGGCAGGTCACCTCCTTTTTTGTAAATCCGTCTCATTCTTATCATCGGATGTTAAAATTACACCGTTTTTATCCAGTTTTTGCGAAATATTTGTTTTATAAGCAATTATATCACTTTATTTCCGATATAATTGTCATATTTTGTAGATTTTTTAATTTTTTTATAAAAAACACGTGTAATTCATCGAGTTACGGGTCATAATTTAAATATCAGCGTAAAAAAAATACCCCGACAGCCTGTGTCAGGGTAAGAAAAAATTTTTCTTTTATTTTTTAAAGCAAAAAGCAACTCTCGCATGCTTCGTTGGTTATTTCATTAATTAAAATTCTGTCCGTAATTTCTTGCTCGGTAATTTCGTAAGAGGTATTATGAGATTTTAAAAATACTTGCCGCACTGAAAGCGCTAAGCCTACCGCCACCGCGATTACGCCTGTTATCAAAATAACACTTTTTTTCATGGCAATACGTCTTTCAAATATTATTTTGTTTTTTACAATGCCTCAATAAACGACTTCATATATTCTTTATTCAAATAGCCGTTCACGGTATTATTTGCAAAATAATCCGCCGTTTCCCGCTTATCGCTTATATAAGGGGCGATAAACTCCTTATCGTATTTCAAAAGATATTTGTAAGAATATTCAAAAGCTTCAAAATATCCCCGATCTATTAAATACTCCGCATAGGCAATCAAATCGTCGTCCTTTTGGGAATAACCGTTTATGCGCTCGGTAAGAAAGGCTTTACATTCGCCGCTGTCCCTGATATATGCAACCGCTTCAAAACCGTACCTGTAATATTTTATTCCGTCCGAAAGGTCGTCGGTACAAAAGTCTTCAATTCCCGTATTATGCTTGCTTTTAAATTTAAGAATACTGTTATTAAAATTCTTTAAATTTACGGAAATTTTTTCATACACGCATTTCTTTTTGCCCGAATCCGTGCGGTAAAATTCAAGCTCGGTGTAATCGCAAGCAACGGTTTTTTCATCAATATATGTGGTAGTAATACTGCTTGAAGAATCAGACGTAGGCATACCTTCGGGAAAATAAAGAGTCTTTACCGTAACAAACAGCCCAACGGCAATAAGCAGGCACAAAGCTCTTGCCACCGTTACCGTAGCTTTGCGGCTCTTTTTGCCGCCGCTATCATAAGCGAAGAGACCGAAGCTTATAAAAAGAGTTATCCAAAGCGCCGCGGCAAACAAAAGGACTATAAGCTGCAATTCAAAGCCGAATGACCGTTCATACGAAAATAAAAACGTATTTCTGTATTTAAGCAAAAAATGCTCTTTGACCGCCTGCCCGTGCAAATAATAAGCCGCATACCACACAATAACCGCCGCAAGCGCCAAATAGCAAAACCAAACGCCGCGATTTTTAAATGTTGCTTTCCTTTGCGGTATTATAAAGCTTTTTGCGAAATAAAACATCCAAAACAGCGCCGCAGCTTCGGTTAAAAGCGTTAAAACCTCCGTAAAAACGCCCGGCAGCATCTTAAAAGCCCATTCAAGCAGATCCGCCGCAAGCCTTACCGTAATACAAAGCGGAAGTATCTTTTTAAAGAACACTCCGAAAAAGTCAACATATTTCGTAGACGGGCTTTGCGATTTGAAAAAGCAAGCAATAACAAAGACGGTAATTACAAAAAGTTTTAAATTTGATAAAACCTTAATTATTATAACAGGAATACCGCCGCTGAAATCATATATTAAAACCTCGCGGTTTATGGGTCCTGCAATGAATATCATAATATTAAATAATATTATGTAAACCGTATATTCAGCTGCGGATACATATTTCTTCATAAAAACCCCCGTTGTTATTGCTTGTTTGTAATTGCGACGTATTACTCACCTTTTTGTGCGGATATATAATCCGCCGCCCCCGATAAAGCTTTTTCGGGATTTTTCAGGTCGGTAAATATTAGCAAATTATAAGACGCGGCGTTTTTAACAAACGAAAAATCATAACGGTTGCGGTAGTTGGGCTTTCCCTCAGCCTTCTCACGATTATAATAATCGGCATACAGGTTGCCCTTGTAATTAAACCAACCGTAGCCTAATTTTTCAACGATAGAAGAATAATAATGATTCCCCGCAAAAGCGGCTGAAAGCTCGCCGTTTAAAGGGATATACGAACCTTGATACCTCTGTTCCTCTTCCCTTAAGTAAAGGTTGAGTTCTTCTGCTCTTTGCTCAGTTACAGGCTCGGCATAATAAACTATAATGCCCTTAAAGCCCTTGATTTTAACTGAGTTTTCATTATCAACCTTTTCTTGGGGCATAGGTAAACGGTCGGAAATTTTTTGTAAAAAATCTTTATCAATTTCAATAGGCTCAAAGGAGCTTTTATTGTTATCCCATATTAAGTAAAGAGCCGAGGTCAACAGAAAGAACGCAATCAACAAAACGGAAATTATCCTTAATCGGCGGCGCATATTATCCTCCATTTTGTGGTTTTTAAGCTTACCTAATTAGTTTATGCGCTTATATTAGGCAACCTCACCCCAATCAAGCATAATACTTGAATTTATTATACCTTTAATGCTGTAAATTCCGTCGCTCAAAGCCTTTTTACAATCTGTATTATAAAAGAACATATACCTGATAATGCATCTTTCATCATCAAAGCCTATGCAGCAATAATTATCCTTATACAGGCTATCGTCAAGAATGACAGAGGCTATTAAAAATGAACCGTAATAGTTTTTGTTATTGCTTTCGTCTGGGGTGTCGGTGCTGTTTAATATATGCTCCTTTTGCGATAAATAGGTTTCAGGCTCATATTCAACATCCAATGCAAATACTGTATGCGACGCGCTTTTTAAGGTCAATCTTGCGTCGTTATCTCTGTATTTAAACGAGATATTATTACCGACGCCGGACTTTGCAAAGCTTTCAAAAAAGCTGCCGGCTTCCTTTCCGCCGTTGTATTTAATGTAATTACCGTTTAAATACTCTTCAATTGAATCCGTTTTTTGAAAATCGGAATACCTATGGCTCAAATAAACAAACGGAGATATAAATGCCGCTATAATGATTATAATTGCTGCTGCAGTTAAACACAAAGCAGTTGTTTCTGCTTTTTTGATTTTTTCAAAGTTTGAATACATCATAATCACTCCAATTATAATCAACCGACTTTAACTATACTGCATTTCTTAAGGCATTTATAAAACCTTTAGGTTCAATAATATCAGAATTGTTTATAACTTTTTTTATTTTTGCATCGAATATATACCCTGCACGTAGCACATCTTTTACATAATGCAAGCAATTGTTAATCAAAAGATTATATCCGCCGTAATTAGTATTCTTGTAACCTTGTGCATATACGATACTTCGAACAAAATTACCCTTAATTGGGAAAAATTCACTACCATTCGTATACAGCCCTGTTGAATAGCCTTCACACATATATAGCTTTCTTAGCCCAAGCATAAGAGTGTATTCCACTTCGCTTGATGTATAGTATCCATTAACATACACCTTTGCATTCGCTTTTTGTTCATCTATGTTTCCGCCGCCGGATGTATTAAATTCGGTTTTTACCCATAAGCCATCGCTGTATTTTAAAAACACATATGCGTGACCAACAATTTGTAAGCCATCATCACCATATAACGAAACATAAATGGCTCCGTAATCATCAACCCAAGATGTAGAGCCACAAGACCCACCTTGTTCCGTACTACCATAGCTGTACGAATAATACTGTAACCCTGCAACCGCAACAGCCG
>OIZO01000024.1_pt1 | contig 120722 bp, 117 predicted proteins | sample 1588551 | NCBI WGS metagenome assembly OIZO01 (sample SAMN03283271) | human gut metagenome | biome: human-associated habitat; material: feces | host: Homo sapiens | place: Peru | collected 2012
GCGGTTCTAATTCTCTGCCTGCCATAATACGGGACTCCTTTCGTAGATTTTTTTACAATTAATAACCAAAGTGCATAAGAACAAGTGCAACTGCACATCCTACTGCATTTACGATTGAAAATACAACGCAGATTTTCTTTTCTTTCCAACCGCACATTTCAAAATGGTGATGAATAGGTGCCATTTTGAAAATACGCTTGCCGTGAGTCATTTTGAAATATCCGATTTGAATAATATCACTCATAGTTTCGCACACATACACAATACCGATGAGAACCAGAAGAAGCGGACACTTGATTGCAAAACCAAGTGCGGTAACAAGACCGCCGAGGAAAAGCGAGCCGGTATCGCCCATAAATGTTTTTGCAGGGTTCCAGTTCCAGCAAAGGAAGCCTAAAACGCCGCCGAGAAGTGCGGCAGAAATAATACCGAGTCCTGCAAACTTAAGCATAACCGACGCAATAATAAATGTAACGGCTACGGTTACGGTTACGCTTGAACACAGACCGTCAATACCGTCGGTAAGGTTAACACTGTTAACACATCCTACTATAATGAAAATTGAAACAAGCCAGAAAACGACACCTGTAACAATATTTTTTTCAAAATTAACATTGCCGATAAAAGGCAAATACCAAACCGTATTGTGCGAAAGCCACAGAGTAGCCGTGTAGCCGATAGCCATAACAAGTTGGCCGAATGACTTTTGCTTTGCGGTTAAGCCCTCATTTCTTTTGAGTTTGATTTTGATAAAATCATCAGTAAAGCCGATAACGCCGCAACCTAACGCAAGGCAAAGACCTGCGATGATAAGCACCTTATCTCTGCCGACAAGAACCGAAGCATAATCACTTTCAAGTTTGCCGCCTGAAAGAGTAAAAGTCAATACACCGATAACAAACGCAACGATGATACCGATGATGAACATCAAGCCGCCCATATTTGGTGTGCCCTGCTTTGACTTGTGCCATGACGGACCGATGTCCAAAATTGTTTGACCGAATTTCAATTTACGAAGCCACGGAATAATTACAAATCCGAGACCGGCTGTGATACCGAAAGATATAACAGCGGTTATGATAAGTGCAACTGTTGTGCTCATTGTTTTCTCCATCCTTTATATACAGTATTTATAACATCCTCGAGTTTCATACCTCGTGAGCCTTTAAATAAAATTGCATCACCTTTTGTTGCAATATTCAAAAGCATTTCGGACAATTTTTCTTTGTCATCAAACAAAAATGCGTTTTCTACTCCGTCCTGCTTTGCACCGTCAACATAAAACTTTGCATCGTTACCATAGGCAAGAAGATAGTCTATTTTGTTTTCTGCAACAGCCTTGCCGACTTCTGTGTGAGCGGTTTTTGCATAATCGCCGAGTTCAAGCATATCGCCCAAAACAGCAATTTTTTTGTTGCCTTTAATGTTGCTTAATGTTTTGAGTGCGGCACGCATAGAATCAGGTGAAGCGTTGTAGCAATCCTCAATTGAAGTTATGCCGTCAACATCAACTACTTTTTGACGCATACCGGCAGGCACATATGTGCCGAGTGCATCTGCCGCCGCCTGTGGCTCGACATTCAAAAAATAACCTACTGCGAACGCCGCAAGAGCATTGTACACATTGTGTATACCGATTGTCGGGATAGTTATATGCTGTGTTTTGCCGTAATATGCAACATCAAACGATGTGGAATTATCCGTTTCAACAATGTTTTCCGCTTTAAATTCACCGTTTTCAATTCCGTAAAAAACAACCTTGTGATGTTCGTCTTTTACGGTTTGGAGCATATCGTTGTCGCCGTTCAAAATAAGAGGAGCACCCTCTGCAAGTCCCTCGCAAAGTTCAAGTTTTGCCTTCAAAATTCCCTCACGAGAACCGAGATTCTCAATATGCGAAACGCCGATATTTGTAATAAGACCGATTGTAGGCTTAACCTCGTTTACAAGACGGGAAATTTCACCGAAGTGGTTCATACCCATTTCGATAACCGCCGCCTCGGTGCTGTTGTCAATTTGAAACAACATTTGAGGAACGCCGATTTCGTTATTGAGATTTCCAAGAGTTTTAATTGCATTATACTTTGCCGACACAACAAGGTGAGTAAACTCCTTTGTTGTTGTTTTGCCGACCGAGCCTGTCAAACCGATTACTGGAATATCAAACTTTGAACGATAATATCCCGAAAGGCTGAGCATAGCCTTTGATGTGTCGTTAACTTTGATATATGCACCGTTCGGTTCAATGTCGGAATGAATCATAACAGCCGATGCACCGAGTGACAAAGCCTCATCCGCAAATTGATGAGCATCAAAGCGTTCACCCTTAATACATATAAAAAGGCAACCCTTTGTAATTTTTCTTGTATCTATGCACACCGAATCAAATTCGGCATCTTTGTTATATGTTGCACCCAAATACGGTGCAATTTCTGATAATTTTAATTTTTCCATTATTTGTTAAGTTCCTCTAAAACCTCTGCAACAACTTCTCTTTCGTCAAAATGAATTGTGCCTGTCGGAAGAATTTGGTATGTTTCGTGGCCTTTGCCGGCAAGGAGAATAATATCATCCTTTTTCGCATTTTTCATTGCCCACGCAATAGCTTCTTTTCTGTTTTCAACAACCTCATAAGGAGTTTTGCTGTCCTTCATTCCCACAAGAATATCTTTGATAATGTCGCTTGGATTTTCGCTTCTCGGATTATCCGATGTTACAACGCAGAAATCCGACAAGTCAGCTGCGATTTTGCCCATCTTAGGTCGTTTGGTTTTATCTCTGTCACCGCCGCAACCGAATACTGTGACAACTCTGCCGTTTGCAATTTCCTTTAAGGAAGAAATAATGTTTTCAAGTCCGTCAGGAGAGTGAGCATAGTCAATAATAACAGTATAATCCTGATTTGGTGTAGGCACAACCTCAATTCTGCCCTTTACTCCGTTTGACTTGCTGATTGCTTCGAGCACATCAGTAAAATCAACACCGAGTGTTAACGCAACAGAAATTGCACACAACGAATTATATACGCTGAATCTGCCCGGAATAGGACAGTCTACTCTGCCGATTTTTTCACCGATAAGGTCATACTTAACGCCCTGTGAAGAAAAGCGAACATTTCTTGCGGTGTAATCCGCTTTCATATTATCAACACCGTAGGTAACGGTTTTGCAATTACAGCCTTCAACAATTTTTAGACCGTACTTATTGTCAACATTTGTAACGGCTGTATCGCAAGCCTTGAAAAGGAGCTTTTTTGCCTCAAAATAATTTTCCCAAGTTTTATGATAATCAAGATGGTCCTGAGTGAGATTTGTAAACGCTCCGATATGGAAATGAATCCCCTCTACTCTGCCTTGTGCAAGCGCTTGTGAAGAAACCTCCATAATACAGTATTCGCAGTTTGCATCAACCATTTTTCTGAAAAGCGACTGCAATTCGTGAGGGTCCGGAGTGGTATAATGTGCAGGATAGACTTCGCTTCCCACCATATTTTGAACCGTACCGATGAGTCCGCATTTTTTGCCGACATTTTCAAGAATTTGCTTAATCAAAAATGTTGTGGTTGTTTTGCCGTTTGTGCCTGTAAGTCCTATAAGTTTTAGACTATCGGCAGGATTGCCGAAAAACGAAGCACATATAGGAGAATAAGCCTTGCGTGTATCATCAACAATAACCTGATTTGCAAGACCCAAATCGTGATCGCACACAACAGCCGCCGCACCTTTTTTGAGCATTTCTTCGGCGACCGAATGACCGTCAAACGATGCACCCTTTATGCACACAAAAAGGTAGCCTTCTTCGACCTGACGGGAATCGGCTGTTACATCCTTTACTTCAACATCCTTATATTCATTTTTTACCTTTACATCTTTTAAAACCTGTGAAAGTTTCATTTTCTCACTCCTATATATTATCAGTCGAGAACTGAGTTTGTATTCTTAAACGATACGGTGATTACCGTGCCGGCAGAAACCTTTGCACCTTTTTCGGTGGACTGGCGATAAGCCACAACATTTGATGCCGACAAATTAATACCGTTAATTTCAATATTCAAATTATTTTCGCTTGCCAAAGTATTGGCTTCGCTTATTGTAAGTCCCGAAAAATCCGGAACGGTAACGACTTGTTTTTCTTCATCGGTTGTGTAAAGAACAACTGTACCGTTTGTAGGGATTGTTGATAATGACGCCGGTGACTGACGAACAACCTTTTTGCCTTTGCCTACAATTTTGCATTTGAGATTCTTCGAATTAAGTGCTGATTTTGCGTCATTTACAGACTTACCGATTACATTCGGTGTAAATACAGAAAGGTTTTTGCTTTCCTTTTCGTCATATTCAGGCTCAATATTGAGTTCCTGCATACAAGTTTCTACCACCTGTGCCGCAATAGGAGCACAAAGTGCACCGCCGCCCAAATCTTCGTTTGGCTCATCCATAATGATTATCATAGCAACTTGCGGATCATCCGACGGAGCGATTGCCGCAAATGAAACGATATACTTTGTTTTGCCATTTGTAGATTCGGCAAGCTTGGTTGATGTACCTGTTTTACCGCCTACACGGTAACCGGCAACATATCCGTTTTTACCCGTACCGTTGTCAACAACGGATTTCATCATACCTCTAACCTTTTTTGAAGTATCTTCACTGATAACTCTTCTTACCTCGATAGGCTGCGTTTTTTTAACGGTATTGCCGTTTGCATCGATAATATGGTCAACTACATACGGCTTCAAAAGTGTACCTCCGTTTGCTATTGCACAAAGACCCGTGCAAAGCTGGATAGGTGTCAAGCTGTTTGACTGACCGAACGAAGCAGACGAAAGTTCTACAATACCATATTGATTTTCTTTATAATACTGTGAACCTGCCTCACCGGGAAGGTCAATTCCCGTTTTTTGAGTAAAGCCGAACGCCTCAAAATATTTAAAATAATTGTGCACACCGAGTTTTTGACCGACTGTGATAAAGAACGGGTTGCACGAATTTTCAAGTCCTTGAGTAAAAGTTTCTGTGCCGTGTCCCGGATGATAGTGGCATCTCATAATGTAATCCTTTACACGAATTGAGCCTGTGCAAGTATAAGTTGTGTTGAGATTAACTATATTTTCCTCAAGTGCTGCTGCAGCAATAAAGGTTTTGAAAACCGAGCCCGGTTCATATGTACTTGATGTAACAAAGTTGTTCCACTGATTTTGAATTGCCTCTGATTTTGCGGCAACTTTTTCGTCTTTATCGGTTATTTTTTCTATGGCCTTGATGTTTTTTGAATATGTGAGTTTGTAAGGCTCGTTGCAGTCATAATCGGGAAGCGATGCCATAGCAAGCACAGCACCGGTTTTGCAATTCATCACAACGCCGTACGCACCCTTTGCCTTGTATTCCTTCATTGTTGAAGAAAGATTTTTTTCAAGTGTATACTGAACATTTTGATTGAGAGAAAGCACAAGAGAGTTGCCGTCAACTGCGTCAATCGAAGTTTCGTAATCTGTCGGAAGATTGTGCTTTTGAGCGTCTTTTACGGTGATAATTCTGCCGTTTGTGCCTTTTAATTCATCCTCATAGTAATATTCCAAGCCGTAAAGGCCCTGATTATCGTCACCCGTAAAGCCGAGAACATTTGAAGCAAATTCGCCGTAAGGATAATAACGCTTTGTATTTTGCTCCATGCCTATCATACTTGAAAACTTATTTTTAATTTTGAAACTTGCAATTTTTTCCTTAATATCGTTTTCAACCTGCTCGGCAACAACAACATAATGAGTGTCTTTTTTGCTTTTTTCGAGAAGTTCCGCTTTGCCTTCATCATCAAGTTTCAAAATTTTTGCAAGTCCGTTAACAAGCTTATCTCTGCTTTTATCTGTAATATTTTTTGAATCGAGAAAAATATCCCAAGTAGTTGCCGATTGAGCAAGAACATTGCCGTCGCTGTCATAAATAGAGCCTCGTTTTGCTTCAATCTCGGTATCCGAAAGCTGCTGACTTTCCGCTTTTGCAGAGTACTCATCACCTTTGACGGTTGAAATATAAAACACCCTGAATGCGTCGATTGAAAAAAGGAAAGCGATAACAACAGCCAATATTGCGATTCGTCTGAGTCCCTGCTTTTTAAAATCGTTTGACATTGTTATCACCTCGCTTCATTTTTCGTCTGTTTTCGACTGCCTATAAAAAAGCATTTTAGAGAGTAGGAAAATTCCGACTCTCTTATATAGTACGCTGTATAATTTTATTTATTACTCAACTGCTTTTCGGCAAGAGTTTTGTGCTGATTTATTTTTTTCATATAATCTTGTTTGTATTGATTTACATCCATATACTGAATTTGATTTGATTTCATTTTTGTCATATGGAGCTTATTAACCGCATAATCATCAATCATACTGATTGATACCATGGTATCAAGTTCGCTTTGCAAGCTTATATTTTCGCTTTGAGCGTTTGCAATATTAACCTTTGCGCTTGATATTTCTCTTGTAAGTTCATTTTTAACGGCAAAAGAATATAGAGTTAAGCCGACAAATCCGATTACGATAACCGCTGTCAAAATAAGGGCAACGGCTCTTTTGGCACAAAGTGCCTGCTCGTGTTTTATTTGCGACGAGGACTTTACGCTGTCGTTTTCACGAACTTTGAGTGTTCTGCCGGTTTCCGGATACTCCTCTTCCCTACGCTTAGGTGCGGTTGAAGAACGAGATACATTAAAGCCGTTCAACATATAAGATGTATCGTTTTGATACGAGTATCTGCGAAAATCATTTGCATTTGTCACTATATTCACCTCCGTTTATAATAATGTAATTAATATACAATTTAAAATTTTTCAAAGCATCTGAGTCTTGACGACCTTGCTCTTGGATTTTCTTTAAGCTCCGCTTGGGTCGGTGCTTTTGACTTAAACACAAGTCTGCCAAGCGGTTTGTTGCCGCAAACACAAACAGGAAATTCTTTTGGACAAGTACATGGATTAACCCATTTGTTAAACTTTTCCTTGACTATTCTGTCCTCAAGCGAATGGAAAGTAATAACCGAAATTCTGCCGCCCGGTGCTAAACATTCAAGCGCTTTATCAAGCGTTTTGTCAAGAACATCAAGTTCTGCATTTACTTCAATGCGAAGAGCCTGAAATGTTTTTCTTGCCGGGTGCGAATCACGCATTTTTGCCTTTGGATACGAAGCCTTAATGATATCAACAAGCTCGCCTGTTGTTTCAATAGGCTTGTCCTGCCTAAAGAGAACAATGTTTTTTGCAATTCTGCGAGAAAACTTTTCTTCCCCATATCTAAAAATTATATTAGCAAGTTCTTCCTCGCTGTAAGTATTGACAACATCCTTTGCACTTAAACCCGATTTGCTCATTCGCATATCAAGAGGTGCGTCTTTGTGATACGAAAATCCTCTGTCTGCTGTGTCAAGCTGGAAGGAGCTTACTCCCAAATCAAGCAGCATTCCGTCAATGGATGCCACATTTAGCTCCTTCAAAACTTGATCAACATTAGAAAAGTTATTTTGAACAATAGTAACATTCCCCAAATCGTCCAGACGCTCGTGAAGGACCTTAATCGCATCGGGATCTTGGTCTATCGCAATGAGTCTGCCGGCTTTTGCTGCGATTGCCTTTGAATGGCCTCCGCCGCCTGCCGTACCGTCAACTATTGTTTTTGTGCTGTCTATATTGAGTGACTCAATGGATTCGTCAAACAAAACGCTCTTGTGTACAAATTCCATATCAGATACCTATACCGTTGAGCTCGTCCATAATATCGATAACTTCTTCCTTGCTGATAGAAGCAACCTGTTCTTCAAACTTGGCTTTGTTCCAAATTTCAATATGGTTGATATTACCGAAAACAACAGCTTCCTTTTCTCCCGCAAGCGAAACCTTTTCTTTAAGGCGGTCGCCTACAAGAAGTCTGCCCTGAGTGTCAAGGCTTACCTTGTCAGCCGAAGAAACAAGATACATAGAAATCTTTTTCTTTTTTTCGGTCGGAAGCTTACTGTTTTGAACATTATTTAAAAGTTCTTCCCACTGGTCCTGCGGATAAAGCGAGATAAAATCGCCCAGTCCGAGAGATGCAACAAATTCTTCGCCGAGGCGTGAACGCATATGTGAAGGAATGGCGATACGACTTTTTGCATCCAATTTATGCACACGATAGCCATACAAATAGTTATCCATTTTGCGTCCTCCTCCCGAAAAATTGATTTTGTTCCCCACATTTTTCAAAAATTTAGGGTTTTGTGTGTTTTCTCAATACACTTTATGGGGGTGTACCCCACTTCTATTTCATTATAATAGTATCGCTCGACTAAGTCAAGAAAAATATTCTATAATTCTCTTTTGTAAAGGTTAAAGTTAATTACAAAATTTGTAACCATTTTGTAATATATAACAATATTTGAAATTGCCAAAGCATTATATATATGTTATAATATTTATATTATACTGACGAAAGTTATGGTGATTAGATGGAAGAAAGAAAAACCACCTGGGGTGAAAAAATCGGTTTTGGTGTGGGCGCAATAGGGCTTGACCTAAGCTACGGTATGTTTTATTCATTCCTTAGTTATTATTTATCAAGTGTTTTGGGACTTAAAGAGGGATTTTTATTGCTTCTCACCCCACTTGCAAGAATTTGGGACGGTATCAACGACCCGATGATGGGAACGATTGTTGACAACACCCGCACAAAGCACGGCAAATACAGACCGTGGATTTTGATAGGTGCTATGTCAAACGCAGTTGTATTGTTTTTATTATTTACAAAATTCGGATTGAGCGGAACAGCACTTTATATTTATATCGGTATTATGTATGTGCTTTGGGGTATGACCAACACAATGGCTGACATTCCGTATTGGAGTATGATTCCTAGTTTTACCTCCGACCCTAAAGACAGAAACCTTGTTTCAACCGTTGCAAGAACATTCTCCGGATTAGGTCAAGGTATTGTTACGGTTGCTTCTCCTATCATTTTGCCGTTGCTCTCAACAGGTGTAAAAACCGACAAGGGTTACAGTGCAACAGGATTTTCAAGATGGGCAGGAATTCTTGCAATTATGCTTGTATTATTCTCTGCTGTCTGTGTGTTCAATACAAAAGAAAAGAATGTTGTTTACGGCGAAAAGAGTAAATTCTCATTCAAAAAAATCTTTTCCGTTATTAAAAACAACGACCAACTTGTTATATTTATGATATTTGCCATGCTTTCAAATGCCGGCTGGTATTTAACATCCGGAACTGCCGTTTATTACTTTACGGATGTACTCGGCAACCCAAAAGCACAATCATTGTTCCAAACAATCGGCGCAGTCGGTTCGGTTCTTGGTCTTTTGGTTATTCCGATTCTCTCAAAATGGTTCAACAAAAAAGTTATCTATCAAATTTCGCTCATTGCCACAATTGTTGGTTATGTTTTGATGTACATCTTTGGTCCTGTTCTCAAGATGACTATCGCACTCGATATTGCATACATTATTTCGTCAACAGGTATCGCTGCAATGTTTGTTGGACAGACAGTATTCCTTGCAGACATTGTTGACTACGGTGAGTTCAAAAATGCCGAAAGAAACGAATCAATCACATTCTCTATGAAGGGATTTTTGCAGAAGATGGCATACACCATTCAAACTCTCGTTTTGTTTGGCGGTTTGGCTATGATGAACTATAACGAGCAAATCACATCTGCAACAAAGCAAATCAACAATTCAACAAAAACAGGAATCGGCATCATCTGCTTCGCCGTTCCTCCTGTACTTATTTTGCTTTCACTCATCGTATTCACTACAAAGTTCAAACTTCACGGCGACCTTGCCGACCAAGTACACGACCACATTGTTACAAAGCGTGCAAGCGAAGCAGAAACCAACGAATAATAACACTTAACGGCATAACAAAAAGCGTATCGAAAATTCGATACGCTTTTATTGTTTTTATTTGGTTTAAAATTAACCAAGCAATTCTTTGAGAATTCTTGTTACTTCGCTTGACGGAGCTTTGCCCTTGAGTGCTCTCATTGACTGACCGACAAGGAAGTTAAAGGACTTGTCCTTGCCCTCTTTGTATTCCGCAACAGCTTTTTCGTTATTTGCGATAATTTCTTCAATAACGGACTGAATTGCACCTGTGTCGGATACCATTTCCATATTGTTTGCCTTGACATATTCCTCAGGAATTACATCATCGTCAAACACTGCCTTAAGCACCTTTTTTGCAGATTCACGAGAAACCTTGTTTGAATTTACAAGATTGATAATTTCGCCGAGGCTCTCTGTTCTGAAAGAAATATTTTCAGGAAGAGTCTGGGTATCATTCATAAGTTTCATAAGGTCGCCCATAATCCAGTGAGCAGAGTCCTTTGGATTTTTGGTAATCTCAACGGTTTTATCAAACAAATTTGCATATGCCTTATCGGAGCAAAGAATGTTTGCATCGTATTCCGTAAGAGAATATTCGCTGATATATCTTGCCTTTTTAGCTTCAGGAAGTTCGGGAAGCGATGCTCTGATACCCTCGATATATTCATCCGAAAGTTCAATCGGAGGAAGGTCAGGCTCAGGAAAATATTTGTAGTCCTGTGCGTCTTCCTTGCTTCTCATAGAGGTTGAGACGCCTTTGCTGTCGTCCCATCTGCGAGTTTCCTGCACAACCTTGCCGCCGTCCTCGATAAGCTCGATTTGACGCTCGGTTTCAGCCTCGATTGCATTGTGAATACCTCTGAACGAGTTGATGTTTTTCATTTCTGTTCTTGTGCCGAATTCGGTTGCACCCTTTTCCATAACAGACACATTTACATCGGCACGGAGTGAGCCCTCCTGCATTTTACAGTCCGAAACACCGCAGAACTGAAGAATTGCACGGAGCTTTTCAACATATTCAACTGCCTCATCGGCACTTGCAATATCAGGTTCTGACACAATTTCCAAAAGAGGCACACCGCAACGGTTGTAGTTTACGAGGGTGCTGTCTGTCCACTCATCGTGAACGAGCTTTCCTGCGTCCTCTTCCATATGAATTTCGTGAATTCTAACTTTCTTTTTGCCGCCGTTTACACTATCGTTAATCTCAACCCAGCCGTTTCTGCAAATCGGAAGATAAAGTTGTGAAATTTGATAAGCCTTTGGCAAATCTGGATAGAAATAGTTTTTTCTGTCAAACTTATTATACTGTGTAATCTCGCAGTTGAGTGCAAGACCTGTGCGAACCGCAAATTCAACAACTCTCTTGTTTACAACAGGGAGAGTGCCCGGCATACCGGAGCAAATCTCGCAAACATGAGTGTTTGGCTCACCGCCGAATTCTGTTGTGCAGTTGCAAAAAATCTTTGTTTTAGTGGCAAGCTCTGTATGAACTTCAAGACCACAAACGGTAATATAATCCATATTTACTGCCTCCTATTAAAGATTTGGTTTTCTTTTATGCCAGTCGGTTACATTTTGATAAGCATAGCCGGCTGAAAGAATTGTTTTTTCATCAAACGGTTTGCCGATAAGTTGCATACCGATTGGCATTGAATTTGTATCAAAGCCGCAAGGAAGTGCAAGTGACGGCAAGCCTGCGATATTAATCATAACCGTATAAATGTCGCCAAGGTACATTGCAAGCGGATCGGAAAGTCCCTCACCCATCTTAAGCGCTGTTGTCGGAGCAACAGGACCGAGGAGGAAATCATACTTTTGGAACGCTTCATTGAACGCCTTGCAAATAAGGCCCTTTGCCTGAAGTGCTTTCTTATAATAAGCATCAAAGTAGCCTGATGAAAGCACGAAGTTGCCAAGCATAATACGCTTTTTAACTTCCATACCGAAGCCCTCCGAACGGGACTTAAAGTATACATCAGTAAGATTGAAAGCGTCCTTTGACTTATAGCCGTACTTGATGCCGTCAAAACGAGAAAGGTTTGAGCAAGCCTCTGCACAAGCTATAATATAATAGGTAGGGATTGCGTATTTAACGATAGGCATATCAAACTCTTCAACCTCTGCACCGAGATCCTTGAGAGTTTGAGCGGCAGCTTTTACGCTCGCTGCAACCTCTGCATTGATACCCTCGCCGAAGTAATCGTTTGGAATACCGACTTTCTTGCCCTTGAGATTATCAAGTTTAATATCGGCAAGGTCAAAAACTTCGCTTTCCATTGAAGTGCCGTCCTTGACATCTTTGCCCTTAATTACATTGAACACACCTGCAACATCAAGAACATCTTTGCCAAGAGGTCCGATTTGGTCAAGTGATGATGCGTATGCAATAAGACCGTAACGAGATACAGCGCCGTAAGTAGGCTTAAGACCTGTTACACCGCAGAATGATGCCGGCTGACGAATTGAACCGCCTGTATCCGAACCGAGAGCAATAATGCTTTCTTCAGCGGCAACAGAAGCTGCCGCACCGCCCGATGAACCGCCCGGAACTCTTGTAATATCCCACGGATTTTTTGTTGGACCGTAAAATGATGTTTCTGTTGTTGAGCCCATTGCAAACTCGTCCATATTAACCTTGCCGAAAGTTACCATATCGGCATCATTAAGTTTATTAATAACGGTTGCGTTATACGGAGGCTTGAAGTTTGAAAGAATCTTTGATGCACAAGAGGTCAACTTGCCTTTTTCGCAGATATTGTCCTTAATAGCAATCGGAACACCTGCAAACAATGATGCAGCCTCGCCCGAATCAATCTTCTTTTGAACACGCTCCGCCTGCTGCAAAGCAGACTCTTTATCGAGTGAAACATAACAGTTATAAGTGTCGTCCTTTTGCTCAATAGCCTTTGCGACACTTTCCACTGCGTCCATAGATGTTATTTCTTTATTCTTAATTCTTTCTGCAACCTGAAGGGCAGTCATTTCATAAATTTCCATTCTATTCCCTCCTTAGTCCACAGTCTTTGGCACAACAAAACAGCCGTCCTGACTTTCAGGAGCATTGGCAACAATTTCGTCTGCCGACATTGACGGCTGAACCTCGTCTTCTCTCATAACATTTGTTACAGGGAAGCAGTGGCTCATAGCCTCAACACCGTCTGTATCAAGCTCGTTGAGCATATCAATGTAGGTAAGGATGTCCTGAAGTTCATTGCCGACTTTCTTTTCCTCGTCCTCTGTCAATGTGATACGAGCCAATTTTTCAAGATATTTAATTAAATCAGGAGTAATTTGCATTATATTTGCCTCCAAAAATTATTTGTCCTTTTCAACCGGTCTGCGAAGCTTGATGTGAGTTTCACGAAGCTGAAGTTCGGTTACATAGTTTGGTGCACCGAGGAGCATATCCTGTGCGTTGCTGTTCATAGGGAACGCAATGATTTCACGGATATTTTCTTCATCCTTAAGGAGCATAATCATACGGTCAACACCCGGTGCCATACCTGCGTGAGGCGGTGCGCCATAGTGAAATGCGTTATAAAGAGCGCCGAACTTCTCCTTAACGGTATCCTCGCTGTATCCTGCCATTTCAAAAGCCTTAACCATAACATCAGGTCTGTGGTTACGAACAGCACCAGATGAAAGTTCAACACCGTTACAAACAATGTCATACTGATAAGCCTTGATTTTTGTCGGCTCTTCGTTGAGAAGTGCATCCATCTCGCCCTGTGGCATTGAGAATGGGTTATGTGTAAAGATAAGCTGACCGTTTTCGTCACGCTCAAACATTGGGAAGTCTGTGATGTAGCAGAACTCAAATCTGTCCTTATCAATAAGGTCAAGACGGTTTGCAAGTTCTGTTCTGATCATACCTGCAAGTTCGTTGACAACCTTTGGTGTGTCGCAAATGAAGAACAATGTATCGTCTGTCTTGAAGTTGAAGATTGAGCGAAGTTCCTCTTTCTTATCATCAGGAAGGAACTTATCGATAGGGCCTTTGTATGAGCCATCCTCAAGGACTTCGATATAGCCAAGACCCTTCATGCCGATTTCAAGTGCATACTTGAGCATCTTTTCAAACCAGCCCTTTGACTGCTTTGCGCAACCCGGTACATTGATACCACGAACAGGTCTGCCCTTGAATGCCTTGAATTCTACATCAGAGAAGAACTCTGTGAGGTCAACAATTTCAAGAGGATTACGGAGATCAGGCTTATCTGTACCGTACTTAAGCATAGCCTCTTCATAAGGAATTTTTACAAATGGCTTTGGAGAAATTTTCTTTCCTCCGCCAAACTTTTCAAAAGTATCATAGAGAACTTCTTCAGCAACCTCAAATACATCCTCTTGAGTTGCAAAAGCCATCTCAAAGTCGAGCTGATAGAATTCGCCCGGTGAACGGTCTGCTCTTGCGTCCTCATCACGGAAGCAAGGTGCAATCTGGAAGTATCTGTCAAATCCCGAAGTCATAAGGAGTTGCTTGAACTGCTGTGGTGCTTGCGGCAAAGCGTAGAACTTGCCCTCGTGCTTACGAGATGGAATGATGTAGTCACGAGCACCCTCCGGTGATGAACAAGTCAAGATTGGAGTTGTGATTTCGGTAAAGCCGAGAGAAGTCATCTTCTGACGAAGATATGAAACAACCTGGCTTCTGAAAATAATGTTGTCGTGAACCTTTTTGTTTCTCAAATCAAGGAAACGGTAAGAAAGACGAACATCCTCACGGGTTTCTCTGCTTTCGCTGATTTCAAAAGGCAAATTCTCTGTGCAAGGATTGAGCACCTTGAGAGTGTCAACCTTTACTTCAAGTTCGCCTGTTGCGATTTTTGGATTGATTGTTTCTTCATCACGCTTAACAACAACACCCTCAACAGAGATAACGCTCTCTTTGCGAAGATGGTTGATAAGGTCATCATCGTTTACAACGACCTGTGTTACACCGTGCTCATCTCTGAGATCGATGAATGCAACACCGCCGTGGTCACGGATTGTGTCTACCCAACCTGCAAGCTGAACTCTTTGGTTGAGGTTATCAAATGTAAGCTCGTTACAGTTATGTGTTCTGTATGCCATAATATAATTCCTTTCATGGAAAATTCTGAATAGATATAAAAATCCATATTAACGCTAATATTATAGCACAGTTATATTGCCACTTCAACAACTATTTTATATTAATTATATATAAATTAATAGTTATTTTAATAAAATAAAATATCCCATTAAAAATAGGATATTTTTTAAATCATAAATGCTACATTAAATCTAAAAGATGTGTCAACTGTTCATTTTTAATCGGCACACCTGTAAAAGTATAATCTGAAATATCGGTTGATAGATAATATCCCCCGTCATAACTTCCTATAATTATATTCGAATTAGGACAAACTGCCGAACCGGAATATGAAAAACTAATATAATACCAATATCCGGTATTCTTAGAAAATGTTTTTGCTTCATACTCATCAACTTTATAATTTTCAAGAGATTTACAAAAATATACAATATTATCTTCTTCGACAAATCGTTTCACTTTAGGTGAACTGTTTTTTGTTATCAAAACCGAAGTTATATTACCGCATTTCAAGTCATCAATTTTATATATTGTTCTGTCTTTTGTAAACATTTTACTATCCCTAAAAACAGACTGATATAAAAATACATTATCTTCATCATTTTCAAGTGAATAATATGCTCTCGGAAGAATCAAATTAGGTTTTTCACAGATTTTATCACCGAGGATAAATTCGGTATTAGACGCAAAATAAAGTTCTGTGGGATAATAAACATCTCCGTTATATTCAATTGAAACTATCTCACCGTTTTTTCTGTTTTCTTTGATTTGTAAATTCGGTAGATAATATTTGAACATATAAAAATCGAACGCAAGAGTAAAAATAATAACAATTACTGCCGTACAAAAGGCAATTATATTTTTAGATTTCGAATTTATCATTTATTAACCTCATATAAACCGGTTGCCTTGTTGAGTTTGTAAGTCGTTTCATTGCAGGAATCATCAGACACTTTGCAATATGTGTCTTCGTCTAAATAGTAATACTTATCATAATCGGCAATCGCAGAATGATTTGCAAATATTTTTGCACCGTTTTCATCAAGGCTCAAATAGTAATCATAAATTGCATTTGCGGCAAGAGTGTGAGAATAGTTAAACCTTCTAATGTCCCCACTGCTTTTGATTTCTATCGTTTTCAAATCAAGCACAAGTTCATCATGATAATTGTTGCCGACGACTTTATAAAGTTCTTCTTGGGCATCTGCATTTCCGTTTTTAGCAAGAGATATGAGATACGGCACGGCACTGTCGGAAAGGTCGGCAATGTTGCCCACATCAAGATTTTCAAGCGTGTGATTATTGTATGCCTTGATATTGTAATCTGCAATTCTCGCATCAACATTTGAATAAGAAATCGCTATCAAAAGAGCGGAGCAAAAGACGATAATCGTTTGCATATACGGCACTTTCGGTGCAAAGATGTGGACAATCAGCATCACAATTACAACAAGCATCATAAGCATAAAAGCAAACACCAAAATGCGATTTTTTGAAAGTCCGTAAACGCTGACATTCATAACCATTTTTTGCATTGCCACGATTACAAGCAGTGCTGAAAACACGGACACAAAGGTACAAAGTGCCTTTAGCAATTTGCCGTTTTTGCCTTTTACAAAAGTAAAGATTATGCCGATAATAGCTAAATTGATTGCACAAACCGTGCACATTTCATAAAATCCACGGCGGGCAAATTCCGAAGCGGTATTTTTGTACTCCTCCGGCAAAATATAGGAAAACGCACTGAAGAAATACGCAAGCTGTGAAAAGAGATACAATAAATATGTTGCGGAAATCACGCACAAAAACGAAGTGCAAACCGTATACGGCAAATTTTTACGCTTTTTCAGCTTGCCTTTTTCGGTCGCAGAATTCTTATGTCTTAAAGAAAACAAATAAGAATAGCAAAGCGGAATTAAAATTAAAGTCACAACAAGTTCGCCCATATACGAAGCAAATTTTGAAACCACACCGCTGACAAGTCCTTCAAACGCCGCATCCGACTTTACAAGAAGCGGAACAACGGCACACAAAACAGGAATTGCAAGCAGCACTCCGACAAGTGCGGACAGCGACTTTTTGTCTTTTTTCTCCCCTGCTTTGACCGAGCCGACAACATCGGGCATTGCCCTGAACACTCCGCAAGTTAGGGCTTTGAGCGAAGCACCCATTATTTTATACGAGCCGAATTTTTGCTTTTCGGCTGTATACGACACGCAATAGAGCACATAAAGTCCAAGTGCCAAAATCGGCATCAAAAACTGCGTTATGCTGTCGTTATAGAGAGTTACAGGAATTGAGGACGCCACGCCCATAACTCCGTAAACAACCCCTATCGGTGACGGTTTTTGATTTTTGCCAAGCAAATACACCGTTGAAAATGCAAAAAAAAGCACATACGCAAGTGTAAATCCCAAACCTATTGCTTTGGCAAAAAGCACAAAATCAACAAACACAAAGCACAATGCAAGCGCCACGGGAAACAAAAATTTGTCCTTTTTGTCAAGCGGCGAATAATGTTTTTCAGTCATAACAACACCTCACAAACAATCGAATTTAATCAAGCTGATATTCAAGAATATCGGCAGGCTGACAATCGAGTTCTTTGCAAATTGCATCAAGCGTTGAAAAGCGAATTGCCTTTGCCTTGCCTGTTTTGAGAATTGACAAATTAGCCTGCGTGATGCCCACACGGTTGGCAAGTTCAAGCGAGGACATCTTGCGTTTTGCAAGCATAACATCCAAATTTACTACAATCATTTTGCCCTCCTATATTGTCAAATCGTTTTCTTCTTTAATAAGATTGCCGGCTTCAAAACAAGACTTGAGCACATTGCAAATAAGTGCCATAAAGTACTCTCCGAGAGCAAGAATAAGCATATAAATAACAACAGACTTGTTTATGGCGAGAATCAGTACAAATGAAATCAAGCCGACACACCCTGCGTAAAAACAGCACCAAACAATAACCTTCAATAACTTGGCTATTTTATTGCAAAAGACATTCTCGTTTTTTACATTTTGCATAATGACATCAATACAAGCAAGAGCAATATACCCTGCCGGTGCAACGCAATAAAACGGTGCAGTTATCCAAACGCCGTTAAAGGCATTGCCGTAGGAATTATACTGTTCAATACTTCCTTTTCCGAGAAAATACGGAACCAAAAATAATGCGGCAGTTAACCCAACATAACCTATACGAACAACAAATTGTGTAAATTTAGCCGAAGATTTCATAATAAAATACAGCCTTTCTGTAAAAAATTGGTTTTCGTTTTTTATGTTATACCACGAAAATTATCGTTTGTCAATAATTATTTATCATTTTTCATAATAAGTTTATTGAAAAGCGAAAACAAAAAAAGAACTCAAACGAGTCCTTTTTGTTAGGCAATATGCTATTCTTTTACTTTGGTCAACAATGTATATCGCATAGGTTCGAGGTGGATATATCCGTCTGTTGCCGATTCGTCAAAAAAGCAATACGAATTATCCCAATGCTCGCCGACGAAAATATCAACATCGGTGTCATCGAGATTGACAGCCACCAAAAGTTCGCTGTTTTCGTCCGTGCGGAGATATGCAATAGTTTTGTGTTCGCTGTATAACGGCACAAACTCGCCTTTTGCAAGCACCTTGCAACCGAGCCTGATTTCGCCAAGACGCTTATACCAACGGAGAAGTTCGTTGTTCGGTTCTTCCCAATTCATACAAGCACGGTTGAACGGGTCTTTGCGACCCTCCATACCGATTTCATCACCGTAATAAAGTGACGGCACGCCGGGCAATGTATACTGAATAAGCGATGCGATTTTCATCAGCGAAAGTCCACGCAAATATTCATATTCGGAAAGTTTGTTGTGTTCATATTGCCAATGTCTGCCGTAGCCCTCACAACTGTCACCCGCAAGTCGACTGATTGCACGCTCCGTATCATGAGTGCCGATATGATTCATCAAAACATTTGTAACCTGTGGCGGATAGTTTTCAACAACGGTCATAATACGGTCAAAAAACTCATGGGCATTTGGATATTTCACAAAATCCAAAACCGCATTTGCAAACGGATAGTTCATAACGCTGTCGAGCTGTTCTCCGAAGAGATAACGACGACGCTGACCGTAGGCAAACTTTGTGGTTGCGTCCTCCCAAACCTCGCCGATAATAACGGCGTTGCTGTTTTCCTCCTTGACTGCCTTGCGTAAGTCATCAAGAAACACATCGGGAAGTTCATCGGCAACATCAAGACGCCATCCGGCTATGCCGCATTTGAGCCATTTACGCAAAATTCCGTCTTTGCCGCAAATATATTCACGATAGCTTTCATCCTCTTCTCTGACCTCAGGCAGAAGTTTAATGCCCCACCACGAATCGTATTCATCGGGATAATTGATAAATTTATACCACGAATAATACGGACTGTTTTGGCTGTTGTACGCACCCACGCTGTCGTAATTATTGTACAGATTAAAATACTTACTGTCACAACCTGTGTGACTGAACACACCGTCAAGAATAATCGAAATGCCGTACTCATTTTTTGCAACCTTGCAGAGCTTTTTCAAATCATTTTCGGTGCCCAAAAGTGGGTCGATTTTTTCATAATCGGCTGTGTCGTATCTATGGTTGGAATTTGCCTCAAAAATAGGATTGATATAAATACAAGTTACACCCAAATCCTTTAGGTAAGGGAGTTTTTCCTCAACACCCAAAAGGTCACCGCCGAAATAATCGTTGTTCCAAATACCATTCATCTGTTCTTCTCGCCAAAAAGGCTCTTCGCCCCATTTGCGAAGAACACGACTTTTTCTGTATCCTGTTTTTTTCTTGCCGGAATTATAAAATCGGTCGGGAAAAATCTGATAAATTATACCGCCCTTGAGCCAATCGGGAGTGGCAAAATTTTTATCATAGACCGTCTGCTGAAAGTCGGAACCGTTAGGTGAAAACTCTCCGTGACCGTGACCCATATTACGCACAAAGCTTTTGCCCCACGGGGTATCAAGTTCAAAATGATACCAATATAATCCGGGGGTGTCGGCAACAAAATGAAGTTCCCAATACTCCTTATCGTCACCGCACATACCTGCCCAGAACATAGAGTTGTAGACATTGTTTTCGTTTTCCTTATGCACGCAAAGAGTAGCCCCGCTGCATTTCATTGAGCGAGGCACAATTATACGAAGCTTTACAGGCTCATCGGTTGCGATGGCACGGATTTTATCTTTATATTCTTTACTGCGAGAATTAAATACCATATTATCTATTCACACGACAACTCCCCTTTTATTTTAAAGGGGAGTTTTCAAAATTATTTTTTCTTTGATTTTGAAGCCGGCTTCTTTGCAGGTGCTTTTGGTGCTTCTTTCTTTGGAGCAACCTTTTTTTCTGCTTTCTTTTCAGCCTTTTTCGGTTCTGCCTTTGCTTCTTTTTTTACCTCTTTTTTAGGCTCTGCTTTTTCTTCCTTAGGAGCCATAGGCTTTGACTTTTTGACTGCCTTTGGTGTTTCAGAGGCAAACTGAACAGGCTTTGTATGCCAAATGTTGTTTGCATAATCCATAATGGAACGGTCGGCAGAGAATATACCTGCACCCGAAATGTTCATCAAAGACATCTTAACAAACTTTTCTCTGTCGGCATAAGCCTTTGAAATCTCTCTTTGAGCACGCTGATAATCGGTGAAATCTGCAAGTGCCATATATGGGTCGGTATTAACAAGTGAATAGTAAACCTCATCAAACTTCTTGCCGTTTACACCGTTTTGCAAAAATGCCATAGCCTTTGCAAGTGTTTCGTTGTTTTGAATATAGCTCTGTGGGAAATAACCCGCCTTTTTGAGCTGTTCAACCTCCGGAGTTTTCATACCGAAGATGTAAATATTATCCTCACCGACAGCATCGTGAATTTCTACATTTGCACCATCAAGCGTACCAAGAGTTATAGCACCGTTGAGCATAAGTTTCATATTGCCTGTGCCCGATGCCTCTGTGCCTGCAAGAGAAATCTGCTCGCTTATGTCGGCAGCCGGCATAAGAACCTCGGCAAGAGAAACATTGTAATCTTCAAGGAACACAACCTTGAGTTTGCCGTTTACATCAGGGTCGTTGTTGATAACATTTGAAAGTGCGTCAATAAGCTGAATAAGTTTCTTTGCCATAAAGTAGCCCGGAGCCGCCTTTGAAGCAAAAATATAGGTCTTTGGATAATAATCCGCATTTGGATTTTCCTTGAGCATCTGATATTCCGAAATAATATTAAGAATATTAAGTTGCTGTCTTTTATATTCGTGAAGTCGCTTAACCTGAACATCAAAAATGGAATCAGGGTTAATATCAACACCGTTACGCTTTTTGATAATCTTTGCAAAGCGAACCTTGTTTTCGTGCTTGATTTCGTCAAGCTTTGCAAGAACTTTTTTGTCATCCTTAAACTGACGGAGTTTTTCGAGTTCGTCACTCTTTGTGATAAAGCCGTCACCGATAAGAGAAGTGATGTAATCGGTCAATGCAGGGTTTGCCTGGCAAATCCAACGGCGGAATGCAATACCGTTTGTTACATTACAGAACTTTTCAGGGGTGAGGTTGTAAAAATCGTTGAATACGGTTTCCTTAAGAATTTCCGAGTGAAGAGCGGAAACACCGTTTACACTGTGCGAACCGATAACGCAAAGGTTTGCCATACGAACAACGCCGTTTGAAACAACTGCCATACGCTCAACTCTGTCTGCATCATAGGTTGCCGACCAAACATATGCACGGAAGCGATTGTCAATTTCCTTGGTAATTTGATAAATACGAGGAAGAAGACGAGAATAGAGCTCCTCGCTCCAACATTCAAGTGCTTCTTTCATAACAGTGTGGTTTGTATAAGCAACCGTACGGGTAACGATTGACCACGCATCATCCCAACTATATCCGCATTCGTCAAGCATAATTCTCATAAGCTCAGGAATAGCCATTGTCGGGTGAGTATCGTTGATATGAATTGCAACCTTGTCAGGAAGATTGTCAAGAGTGCCGTACTTTGTGAGGTGACGCTGAATAATATCCTGAATTGAAGCAGAAACAAGGAAGTACTGCTGACGAAGGCGGAGTGACTTGCCTTCAGGTGAATTGTCGGCAGGATAAAGAACCTTTGTAATAGCCTCTGCCATAGCAGATTGCTCCATAGCCTTCATATATGAACCCTCGTTGAAAAGAGTCATATCAAGTTCAGGCTTCTTGGCTGCCCACAAACGAAGACGGGATACGCCCTCACCTTTGCCCGAAACATACATATCGTACGGAATAGCCTCAACAACATTGGCGTCCTTATGATTTACATGGTGGAAGTCGCCGTCCCAGCTATCTTCAATATAGCCCTCAAACGCAACCTTGCACGAACGTTCCTCACGAGGAACAAGCCAAACTTCACCGCCCGGAAGCCAGAAGTCAGGAAGTTCTGTCTGCCAGCCGTCAATCAACTTCTGCTTGAAGATACCTGCTTCATAGCGGAGTGAATAACCCATTGATTGAAAGCCTGTTGTTGCAAGGCCATCAAGATAGCAAGCCGCAAGACGACCCAAACCGCCGTTACCGAGACCTGCATCAGGCTCTTGCTCATAAAGGTTATCAAGCTTTACGCCCATTGATGATAAAGCCTTGTCAAATGTTTCTGTAAGTCCGAGATTATAAAGATTATTTTTGAGTGAGCGACCCATCAAGAATTCCATACAAAGATAATAGATTTCTTTTGAGTCCTGTCCTTTTGCTGTATGTCTGAAATCGCTGTTTTTCTTTGAAAGTTCATCACGAACTATCATAGCAACAGCCTTATAAAACTGCTCATCGGTGGCAACATCGGGTGCAACACCGAAGAAATGAGAAAGCTTATCGGTAATAAGCTTCTTTGCTTGTGTTGTAGAAATAGCTGTTTTCATACAATTCCTCCAAAAATTTATTTAAAAATGATATGTTATTTCTTAATTTTTGTATATTGTACACTAAAAATGCAACTTTTTCAATAGTCACAGCCAAATATATACATTTTACACAAAAACACAAAAGACCTCTTGTATAAATAAGAAGTCTTTTTGCAAAAATCACTTGCTTTTCTTTAAAAATTTGCCAAAAATCTTGTTTGCGAGTTCTTTTATAGGCTTGAAATTTACCAAAAGCATAGCCAAAACAAGAACCGATTCGATACCGTACATCATTGCCCCCGACTTTAGCTTTATCATAACAATGCACTGAACCGCAAGGATTGCAACCTCGGCAATAAGAAGCGGTGTGTTGAAATTGATTGCAATATATTTTTTTGTGTTTGCCCCTCTGAAAATAAACACAACGGCAAAAGCGATAACGGTTGCTATTGCGGCACCGATTGCACCAATATTCGGAATTAAAAGCAAATTGAGCACGATATTTGTCAATGCTCCCGACAAAGCGGTAACCATAGCCATAACCGACTTCTTCTCCGCCATATAAACGGATGCAAGGAAGTTTACAAGGCACGAAAGGGTTGTTGCGATAATAAGAACAGGAACATATTTCCACGAATCATAATAAATCGGTTTAACCAAAATTTTGGTGATAAACTGACAGAACAGAATAAGACCCGAAGAAACGGCAAATATACCGCCCGAATAAACACGGAACACCTTGCTGAAGAAATCCGCCTTGTCATCGCTGTCGTATTCATCAACAGCAGACAACTGCCACGCATCAATAAAAATTGACGAAAACATAATAACAAAGTTTGGAATCTTTGAAGCGGCGGTATAAAGTCCGTTTTCGGCAGAACCGATAAAGCCCGTTACCATATATCTGTCCGACACATTGATTATCCACCACAAAATAATTGTCGGCATAAGCGGAACAGAATACTTGAGCATATCAATCTTTGTTTTCTTATTCACCTTATGAAAATGAAGGTCGTTCCATAACTTTGTTGCAACAAAGAGGAACACAACCGACATAAAATCGGAAGCAATAATAGCAAGAACATAGCCGGTTACACCCATATTAAGCGGACCGAGGAACAACAGATTAAAGAGCAGAGTTGTTGCGGTTGCAATAATACCGTCTATTGCAAAAATTCTAACCTGTCCGCAACCTCTTACGAACTGTTGGCATAGTTGACGCATACCCGAAATCAACACAAAAAGATACAATAGCGGAGCATAATCGCCAAGTTTCATATCGTTGATTTTTATCAAGGTCACGGGATAATAGAAAATCAAAAATGCCAAAAAGCCTTTAAGCGTTGTTCGCACACCGATGGTGAAAACATCGCTTTTGTTCTCGTTCTTATCAAGAGCAAAGCGAAGCGCCGCACTGTTTATTTGCAAAAACACAATAGGAATGAGCACATTTGCGGTTTGCTGAATAAGATCGCCCGTAGAATACTGTTCAGGCAAAAGTTTGCTCGTGACATAAGGCATAAGCAAAAAGGACAAAATCTTTGAAGAAAATGTACCGATTGCAAATATTATTGTATTTGTGGCTAATTTTTTATACTTATCCAAAAATCTTTACCTCTTAAATTAGTAACTCCATTTGCCGTCGCCAAAAGTCATAACATTTGACGAACCTGTGAGATTTGATGACGCACGGTAAATCTTATCGCCGTTTGAACGCTCGCCTATAATAAAATCATATTCACCGCCGTGCTGAATAAACACATTGTCATTTGCCGTAACATTGCCTGAAGAAAGCATTGTTTTTGTAGCGTCGCTGTTCATATTAAGTTCAAACATCTTGAGCTTGTCGCCGTCAAGATCGGCATAGAACATTCTGTTTTGGTCAACAACAACAGGCTTGCAAAGGCTGACGCCCTCAACCAATGTGACCGTTTTTTGTGAACCGTACTTTTGACGAATGATATTGTACTTGCCGTCGGATTGTTTTTCGTAATAATACATAAAGCCGTTTTCCATAGACAAGGAGGTAATCTCGCCGTTTTTGCTGTCAGGTCTGAAGCGTTCTTCTTCCCCGCCTGCTGAAAGCACACAGAGATAAGCCACATTTCCCGACATATCCTCACTTGTAAAGAACACTCTGTCAAGCGAAATACCAATCAAATTAACCTTATCTCCGTAGCCCGAATAAAGCACCGTAGGAGTAAAATTTTGAGTATTGACGGCAACAACCTCGTTATTTGTTGAAATGCAGTAAGCCGTTGTGTCATAAATATATGCAAGCATAACATTATCGGCTACCTTGGCGAGATTTTTACCTGTTTTTGTAACCTTATACAGAGCGTGGTCGCTTTCGTTAACGAAATAGAAGTAATCGCCTCTGATGTTAAACGATGAAAGTGTGTCACTTGATTTATAAACACAGGCATAGCTTTCACTTTCGGGCAAGAACTTGTAAATACCTCTGCCGTCCACGATATGATAAACAATGCCGTTATCCTTATCCACCTTGCCGCCGTTTAAAATATTGCCTATCATAGCACCTCTTTTAGCCGCTTCAAATTCAAAATCCGAATGCTCAAGATATGACACCTGAGGAAGCGTTGTAGCCTCTGTTGTGGTTTCACGAGGGACGGTTGTTGTGGTAGTCGTTGTTCTGCCGATGATGTTTTCATCAACAAAATATGCAACCTCTTTATTTTGCAAAACGCTGCTGAAATAAAAATCGGTGAAGACATATTTTACCGACAAAAGTCCTGCCGCAATAAGAACAACAAGCACGGCAATAATAACAAGCAAAGCCTTGCCGAAGCCGACTTTTTTCTTTTTTCTCTTTTTCTTTTTTCTTTTCTTATCAACCTGCGGTTGAATATACGAATATTCGTTATTATTTCTTTTCATTATCTGACTTGTCCGTCTCCGTAAATCAAATATTTTGTTGAAGTAAGTTGTTCAAGTCCCATAGGTCCTCTTGCATGAAGTTTTTGAGTTGAAATGCCGATTTCTGCACCGAGCCCAAACTCCGCACCGTCCGTAAACCTTGTTGAAGCGTTTACATAAACCGATGAAGAATCAATACACTTCAAAAACTTTTCGGCATTTTCCTTATTTTCGGTAATAATAGCTTCGCTGTGACCTGTTGAATTTGCATTGATATGAGCAATTGCCTCGTCAACAGTATCAACAGTTTTTACGCTGATTATATAATCAAGGTATTCGGTTGCAAAATCCTCATTGGTTGCCGGCACAACAAGACTGCACGCCTTTTGTGCACGCTCGTCACCACGGATTTCAACATCTTTTTCCTTGAGCTTTTTTACAATAACCGGCAAAGCCTTGTCGATAATCTTGCTGTTAATAACAAGACTTTCACAAGCGTTGCACACAGATATTCTCTGTGTTTTTGCATTAAATATTATATTTGCCGCCATATTAATATCTGCACTTTCGTCAACATAAATATGGCAATTGCCCGAACCGGTTTCGATTACAGGCACGGTAGAATTCTCAACAACAGCCTTGATAAGACCTTTACCGCCTCTCGGAATAAGGCAATCAAGATACTCGTTCATATGCATCATATCGTTTGACGACTGCCTTGAAGTGTCGCCTACAAGTTGAATAACATCCTGCGGAAAACCTGCTTTTGCAAGTGCCTCTCGCATAATGTCGGCAAGAGCGGTGTTTGAATTGATAGCCTCCTTGCCGCCACGAAGAATTACGGCATTGCCGCTTTTAAGACACAGAGCCGCCGCATCAACGGTAACATTAGGGCGTGCTTCAAAAATTATACCGATAACGCCCAAAGGCACGGTGATTTTCTTTATAAGGAGTCCGTTATCTTTTTTGTATTCGGACAACACCCTGCCGCACGGGTCCGGCAAAGAAGCAACCTGACGGGCACCGTCTGCCATAGCCTTAATTCTGTCGGCATTGAGCATAAGGCGGTCAATAAGTCCGTCATTCAAACCGTTTTGTCTGCCGTTTTCTATATCAACATTATTGGCAGAAACAATCTTTTCAATATTTTCTTCAAGCATATCGGCAATAATACCGAGAGCGTTGTTTTTTTGCTCGGTTGTGACCTGCGACATAAAGGTAAGCGTTTGCTTTGCCTTTTTGCCCTGTTCAAAAACTGTCATATCAAAACTCCTGCGTTCATTCGGAAAAATAAATCAATTAGGTAAAAATTTTGTGCCGACATTTTCGCCGTCAAGCACATTATAAATTTTCTTTGGTGTAACACCATTCATAACAACAACAGGAATACCCGCATTGTTTGCGATTTTTGCCGCCTTAACCTTTGTTGCAAAACCGCCCGTTCCCTTTTCGCCTGCTCCGCCTGCAACCGCTTCAATCTCCGGAGTGATTTCTTTTACAACAGGAATAAGCTTTGCATCGGGATTTTCTGACGGATTGCTGTCGTACAAACCGTCTGTATCGGTGAGCATAACAAGCAAATCCGCATCGATAAGTTCTGCCACCGTTGCAGAAAGGCAATCGTTGTCGCCGTTCAAAAGTTCCTCAATAGACACGGAGTCGTTCTCGTTTACAACCGGAATAACGCCGTATTCGATAAGTTGATTGAATGTGTTTGTGAGGTGCATCTTGTTTTCCTTATTTTCAAGTGCATCATATGTGAAAAGAAGCTGTGACACAATAACATCATATTCTCCGAAAAACTTGTCATAAAGGAACATAAGTTCACCCTGACCGACAGCGGCGGCTGCCTGTCTGCCCTTTATGCTTTGGGGCTTTTTATGCAAGCCAAGACGAGCCGTGCCTATTCCGATAGCACCCGATGACACAAGAATAACCTCGTGACCCATATTGTGCAAATCAGCAAGAACGGATACAAGTTCTCCGATTTTTTGAATATTTGTTTTTCCTGTTTTATGAGTAAGGGTGGAAGTGCCGACCTTTACCACAATTCTCTTCTTTTGCATAAAATTTTTGCTCCAATATTATAATTCAGTTTAATATTATAGCACAGTAATATTAGCGTTGCAATTAAAAAGATGTATTTTTGGCTAAATTGTGTAAACAATAGAGGTGAAAAATGATAAAGGAGTATAGATATGACAAAAAGAAGCTATATCAGAATTGTATCATACATCGGTTTTATGCTTGCGGTCATAGTGATTTCAAGCGTTATGAGTGCAACGAATATGAAGGCATACAAGACCGAACTTGAGGTTTCGTACCAACAAAGTCTTGCGGAATTTGCCGAATGCCTTGACAAGGTTGACACCGACATCACAAAAAGTCTTGTATCAAACTCAAAAGGCGAAGTGTACGATTTAAGCAGAGATTTATATGCACAATGTTCAACGGCAAAAAACTCAATGAGCCGTCTGCCCGTCAGTCAAATGGAACTTGGCAACGCATACAAATTTTTGAGTCAATGCAGCGACTATGCACAATATATCGGCGGTAAAATCGACAAAAACGAAATCATAACCGAAGAAGAACACCAAAACTTAAAAAATCTGCTCGGTTATGCACAAAAATTCAGCGAACAGGCTAAGGATATGGTGGCAACGGTAAACGCCGGTGCAATGATTACCGAGGGCGAGGTTAAAAGCGTTAATCAAATAAATGTTTCTCCGCTGTCAAACAGTTTTAGTGCAGGTGCGGAAATTTTTGAGGACTTCCCTACTCTGCTTTATGACGGTCCGTTTTCAGACCAAGTGCTGAACAAAGCGTCAAAACTTGTAAAATCCGGTGATGTCAAAACTCGTGAAGAATGCAGAAAGATTTTTGCAAGTGCAATCGGAGCGGATGTAAACAATGTATCATACGAAACCGATGACAAATCAAAAATCCCGTGCTATACCTTTAAATGCGGCAGATATACGGGTTTGGTGACAAAGCAAGGCGGATATATCAAAGAAATCTTATATTCCGGCAAAATTCAAAATTCAAACATCACGGCAGAAAACGCATGCAACCTTGCCGTGAATGCACTTGAAGAACTTGGATATTCAAATATGACGGTATGCTACTACAATGTTGAAAACAACATTTGCACGGTTAACTGCGCATACCAAAAGGACAATGTATGCTACTATTCGGACTTAATCAAGGTCGGTATTTCGATGAATGACGGCGAACTTGTGAGCGTGGACTCAAAAACATATCTCACAAACCATACAAGCAGGAAGCCGAAAATCGCAAAGATTTCTACAAACCAGGCAAAGAAAAAGCTGTCAAAATACCTTGAAGTAAAAAGCTCGAAAATGTGCGTCATACCAAAGGAAAGCGGCAAAGAAATACAATGTTACGAGTTCACCTGCAAAAGCAAGGACACAGGCGAAGACACCCTTGTTTATATCAACTGTGACACAGGCGAAGAAGAAGATATTATGATAGTGTTAAAATCGGCAAGCGGTACTTTGGTAAAATAATGAATAAACAAAAAAATATTACACACACTACCACCGAAAGGATGATATAAATTATGAAAAAGATAATTATTATTTCACTTGCAGTTATTATGGCAGCTGTGATTTTTGTAGGTTGTTCGGGCAAAAAAGACAACACCATGAATACAACCGAAAAGACGACCTTATCAACAACTGCTAAGCAAACTACCACAAGCAAGGCGAAAGAGGACCTCTCCAAAGCCGGAAACGATGTTTCTCGCCGTGCCGACAAGGTTGGCGACGATGTTGGCGAAGGCGTTGACGACATTGCCGACGGCGTGGGCGGAAGCGTTGACAAAGCCGGAGATGCGGTAAAAGACGCATTAGATTAAAGTATATACAAAAAAGGTGCTCATTCGTCAAAATGAACACCTTTATTTTTTTAATCCATTTTAGCTTTTAAGCTCAATTCCGTCATTCTTAAGTGACTCGATAATGCTGTCTGTTACCTCTTGAACTTCCTCTCTTGTAAGAGTTTTGTCAGAGTGAGAGAATACAATACGAGTTGTGATTGACCTTGTGCCGTCATTTTCGTCCTCATAAATATCTGTTACATAAACATTCTTGATGAGTGGACTTCTTGTTTGGGCAATAGCCTTTGCGATAGGTGCAAATTTTTGTGAAACAAACGAAAGGTCAACTTCAATTTCAGGGAACTTTGACGGTTCAACATATTGGATTGAAGCGTTTTCAATATTTGCAAATGCTTCAACATCAACCTCGGCAAACACGATAGCAGCCTTCTTGTCAATTTTCTTTTGAACAGTTGGGTGAACAATACCGATTTGACCGATTTCAACGCCGTCACAGATAATTCTGTTAAGATTTCTTGGGTGCTGATAGTTTGATGTTGCCTCAATCGGTTCAAATGAAAGCGACTTGTGCTTAATATCGTCGGACATAACCTCCAAAATATCACGGAGTTTATAGAAAAGCACAGACACAGGAGCAATTTTGCTGAAAAGCGTAATAGCAAGTTTCTTCTTTTCTACACAAAGATTGTTTTCGTCAAGACCTGTAACGACTCTGCCGATTTCAAAAATACCAAAGCGAAGTGCAAATGAAGTGTTTTGCTTAACCTGACAAAGTTGAGTCGGAATAATTGATTTACGAATAGTTTCGATATTAGGATTTGATGCACCCTCAAGTTTGATTTCACCCTCTACATCAATGCCAAGAGCCTTGAGTTCATCATAATATGCCCATACATATGAGTGAAGCTCGTGAAGTGAAAATCTCTTTACAAGCAAGTCCTTAATTCTGTCCTCAACTGTCTTTTCAACATCAGGGCGAACAGGATAAAGCGGAGCAAGGCAGGTGTGAACATCAAAGTTATCATAACCGTAAATACGGGTGATTTCCTCGATAATATCGGCTTTCATTGTAACATCCTTTGTTGCTCTCCAAGACGGAACATCAACGGTGAATTCGTCATTTTCAACGCTTGCCGTGAAACCGAGTGAAGTAAGAGTTGAAATAATGGTATCGTTTGAAATTTCAATACCGGTATATTTGTCAACAAATGACTTACTGAAATTAAGTTCAACCTTGTCATAATGATAAGCATAATCATCTGTAAGTGCCGAAACAACGGTTGACTCCTCGTCATACTTTTGAAGAAGATTTACAAATCTTGCGATAGCTGTTACTGTCATCTCAGGGTCAAGGCACTTTTCATATCTCATAGAAGCATCTGTTCTGTGTGAAAGGCGAACAGTTGACTTACGAACCGAAGCCGCATCAAATGTTGCGGATTCAAGAGTAAGTGTTGTTGTGTCTTCAACAATCTCGCTGTCAAGGCCGCCCATAATACCTGCGATTGCAACAGGAGTATTGTCGTTGCAAATCATAAGAGTGTTTTCGTCGATATTTCTTTCCACTCCGTCAAGAGTTTGGAAAGTAAACGGCTTGTCAAAACGCTTAATTCTGATTTTTTCAACCTTACGGCTGTCGAATGCGTGCATAGGCTGACCCATTTCGAGCATAAGATAGTTTGTAAGGTCTGCAAGGAAGTTGATGGCTCTCATTCCGCAATAATAAAGACGGATACGCATATCAACAGGAGAAACAGTACGCTTGATATTTTCAACCTGCAAGCAGGAATATCTTTGGCAAAGCGAGTCCTCAATCTTCATATCAACCTTTGGAAGATTGTCGTACTTTGAAAGGTCAACAGTTTCAAGCGGTTTGAGTTCTCTGCCCGAAAGTGCGGCAAATTCTCTTGCAATACCGTAGTGTCCCCAAAGGTCAGGACGGTTAGTAAGTGATTTGTTATCAACCTCAAAAATAATATCGTCAATAGCATAAACATCTTTAAGATCTGTACCGTTTGGAATATCATCTGTGATTTCCATAATACCGCTGTTATCATCGGAAATGCCGATTTCCTTTTCCGAACAGCACATACCGTATGACATATAGCCTGCAAGAGAACGGGGAGCAATTTCAATCTCGCCGATTTTTGCACCAACTTTTGCAAATGCGGTTTTCATGCCTACTCTTACATTAGGTGCACCGCAAACTACATCGGTAAGTTCTGCCTCACCTGCATCAACCTTGAGCAAATGAAGCTTTTTTGAATCAGGGTGATTTTCCACAGATTTAATCTCTGCAACAACAACGCCCGAAAGGTCAGAGCCTTTGAAAAAAATATCATTTTCAACTTCTGCGGTAGAGAGTGAAAACTGATTGATAAGTTTAAGTTTGTCAAGTCCGGACAAATCAACAAAGTCCGAAATCCAATTCATAGATAAAAACATAATGTCACTCCCCTTTCTTATTCATCATCGGTGAACTGGCTCATAGCCTTGAGGCTGCCGCCGTTTAAATCACGAATATCTTTAATGCCGTATTTCATCATAACAAGTCTTGTAAGACCTAAGCCGAATGCAAAGCCTGTGTATTTATCAGGGTCAATACCGCCCATACGAAGAACCTCCGGATGAATCATTCCGCAAGGGCAAAGTTCAAGCCAACCGCTGTGTTTACAGCTTGGGCAACCCTCGCCGCCGCAGATAAGGCAGCTGATGTCAAGTTCAAATCCCGGCTCAACGAACGGGAAGAAGCCCGGACGAAGTCTAACCTTAATATCCTTTTGGAACACTTCGGAAAGCATGGTTTTCATAAAATAAATAAGGTTTGAAATAGAAATATCATTGCCTACCATCATACCTTCCATTTGGAAGAAAGTGTTTTCGTGGCAAGCGTCTGTTGCTTCGTTACGGAAGCATCTGCCCGGGAAAATAGCCTTGATAGGAGTTCCGTTATTGATAAGTTCATCCTTATATTTTCTCAAAATAGCATTTTGTGCGGCAGAAGTTTGCGACTTCAAAAGCTGACCGTTTGTAAGATAATAAGTGTCCTGCATATCACGAGCAGGGTGATCCTTTGGCACATTAACAGATTCAAAGCACTCATAGTCGGTTACAACTTCGGGATAATCCTCAACGGTAAAGCCCATTGACTTAAATATCTGCTCACACTGACGCTGAACGATTGTTACAGGATGATAGGAACCTCTTGCCAAATTTGCAGGAAGCGAAAGATCAAATTCAGGCATAAGCTCAATTTCCTTTTGAACTTCCTTTTCTTTCATTTCTGCTGTTTTTTCGGCAATTCTTTGAGCAACCGCACCTTTAAGTTCGTTTACTTTTTGTCCGAAAGCCTTTTTGTCTTCGACTGAAAGTTCCTTCATTGCCTTGAGTAAATCGGTTACACTGCCCTTTTTGCCGAGATACGCAACACGAACATCCTCAAGTTCAGACAAATCCTTAATATTTTCAAGTTCTTTTTCAAACTTGGACCTTAAGTCTTTAATCTTTTGTTCCATTGATTTTCCTCCATAAAAAATAAAATCGCCTCATAAATATGAGACGAAAAGTTCCGTGGTACCACTCAAATTGCATACATAAAATATGCCACTCTTACCTTTATCGCAGGTGTACGCCCTACTTAGTTGCTCGCAGGGTGCTCGCAGGCTGAAATTCAAATCCCCGCCGATATGCACTCACACCGACCGTACACTCTCTTTTATCAAACGGACACTCTACTTACACCTGTTCATCGCATTAATTCTTTAATTGTTGCATAAATTATAAACCTTAAAGACAATTAAGTCAAGTTTTTTCAATATTTTGTTTAAAATAGTAAAAAAAGAGTTGAAATATTTTTGAATAATGTATATAATATAATTTGAATTAACATATACCAAAACTGCGGTATATAACACTTAAGCGGAGGTGGATCAAAAGTGAAAGACAAAACTATGACCTTTAGAATCGCAAACGACAACGAGGATGTAATGAAAGACACCCTTACCGCCGTATACGACGCATTAAAGGAAAAAGGCTACAATCCGATAAATCAAATAGTCGGCTACATCTTATCCGAAGATCCAACATACATCACCACTCATAACAATGCAAGAAGCTTAATCCGTAAGATAGACAGAGATGAGCTTTTGGCAGAAATGGTAAAGTATTACCTCAGCTAATACATTATTAAGGAGGGTTACCTTTGGCAGAAAAGTTTTTTGAATACAAAGGAAAGCCTTTGGTTAGAAGCGGCAATACGATTTACTACGGTGATATGAACGACGCATATGTTGTTTGTCTTACAATCAAAAATGCCGAAGATTACAAGGACATTACTCTTGCAGGTGACATCACAATTCAGTTGCTTGCCACAGATGAATCATTGTCACCAAAGGACAGAATCGTTAAAAAGAGCGAAAAGAAGGGTCTTTTCACAGCCCTTGACCTCGGAGCTACTTGGCTTGAGCGTCAGCTCAAAAAAGATGCTTAATGCGCACAAAGAACCGATAATAACTTCGGTTCTTTTTTACTTTAAAAAGGAACTAATGCTATGAACATTCAAAAAAGATTGCTTGAATTAAGTGACGAAAAGAATGCCGATTTTTCGGCAAAACTGACCCCCGGTATCGACAGAGAAAAATTTTTAGGTGTGCGAATCCCTGCTTCAAGAAAACTTGCAAAAGAAATCATTAAAGAAAACGAACACAAAGATTTTTTGAACAGCCTGCCACACAAATACTATGACGAGAACATTCTGCACTCGATTTTAATCAGCGAAATAAAAGACTATGACGAGTGCATAAAATATATTGACGAGTTTTTGCCGTATGTTGACAACTGGGCGGTTTGCGACACAATGTCGCCAAAGGCTTTTAAAAACAAGCACGAAAGATTGATGAACGATATTTTGCGGTGGGTGGACAGCGACCAAACCTACACCATCCGTTTTGGGCTAAAAATCCTAATGGCTCATTTTTTGGACAACGATTTCAAAAAGGAATATCTCAAAATCCCTGCGAAAATAAAAAGTGACGAATACTATATAAATATGATGATTGCGTGGTTCTATGCAACAGCTCTTGCAAAACAATGGGACAGCACAATAGTGTATATTGAAAACGGCGTACTTGACAAATGGGTGCACAACAAAGCAATTCAAAAAGCACGGGAAAGTTATCGCATAACAGCCGAGCAAAAAGAGTATTTGAAATCACTGAAAAAGTGATGTTGACAACAACAATTATAAAATATAAAATAAAAATATAAAATATACGGAGGCTGTGCAAAATGGCTGAAAAAGTGAAAGAGAAGAAAAAGCATAAGGGGTTGAAAGTTTTGGGTGTTATTATACTGATCATTGCATTGATAGTCGGCATCGGCTTCGGCGTTATATATTATCTCACAAAGCCTGTTGACGACGCAAGCAACAAGGCAATTTATGTAGGTGGTATGCGTTCGTCACAAAGCATTGATTACAAATCGGCTTCGGCAAAAGGTCTTGAAAATGACATTATTGTTAAAATAATGCAGGTTTCGTGGAAATTCTGTGACAAGTCGGACAAAGAAAGAATGGCAACACAAACTCCGCCCGAAAATGTTGTAAAGGTAAAAGATGTTGAATATCTTGATGACGGCAACCCGTACCATAAATTTGATGTATTTTATCCCGAAGGCACAATTCCCAAAGAAGGCTTGCCTGTTATCATTGACATTCACGGCGGCGGATGGATGTACGCATCAAAGGACCTCAACGAATACTACTGTATGGAGCTTGCAAACAAGGGATATTGTGTATTCAGCATAAGTTACAGACTCGTGCCGGATGTTACCGTTTACGAGCAAATCAAAGACTGCACCGATGCACTTGCTTATATAAACAGCAATATGAAAAATTATCCTGCCAACAAAAAAACCGTTATGCTCACAGGCGACAGTGCCGGCGGACAGCTTGCGCTATACAGCACAATCCTTAACAACAATCCTGACGCAAGAGAAATTTTCGGCACGGTTGACACAAAGTTAAACATAAAATGCCTGCTGCTTACCTCCCCTGTTACATACGCAAAATCAGGCGGATGGTTCAGCATTTACACAAAAAAGATGTGGGGCAAAGATTACAAAGCCAAAGCCGCATACAACTATATGGACCTTGATGAAATTATGGAACTCGCAAACAATATGCCGCCAACATATTTCATCACAAGTTCGGGCGATACTCTTGCCCACGACCAAACGGTAAACGCATATAACTATTTTGCCGACAAAGGCTATGAATGTGAAATTCAGGATTTCACCGATTTAAAAGACGGCAAAAAACTGCCGCATGTTTTCAGCGTGCTCGACCCATTTGACGAATACGGTCAAAAGGCAATCAACAACGCTCTTGATTATTATCAAAAATCACTGTTGAAATAACGCAAATACATATATGAAAAAAAGATATATAATCAAAATGATATTCCCGATAATATGTATTATTGTCGGGATATTGTTATCAGGATATGTAACAACCGAATACATAAACGACTGCCAAGAAGTGAAATGGCAACCGACAGAAGCCATAGTTACAGATATGGACAGCTATGAAACTTCCGGAGGTCGAAACGACCTGCCAAGAACAATTTATATAATTACATACAATTACGAAGTCAACGGCATTGAATATACTAATGAAATAAGATCCGAAGTTCCGAGCCAAGTAGGCAGGAACATAAACATCAAGTACAATCCTGACGAGCCGTCAAAATCAACAACAATAACAGCTCCTGATACTTCAAAATTTATTATAATATTGTTTTTCAGCATTGTATCGATTTTCGGCGGTGTAATATTCACGGTGATTATTTGGAAAAACAGACTTATTTTCACCGATGTTGAATACGAAAAAAACGAACCACATTATCTAGAACCAAATCGAAAAAGTGTATCAAAATCATATTTAAAAATAATTTTGTTCTTTGCCTGTTTTTTAGTTTTGGCAATTATTTTGATGTATTTTCAACCGTTTGCACAAAAGAACATAAAATCAAACGACTTTGTTCAAATAATGCAATCCGAGGGATATACGGCAGAAAACTCTTTGGAAAAAACACAAAAAGAATTCGGTATGGGTTCAATAATAACAGAATCATATTCAGTCAACACATATAACATACGAATTGATTACTGCGTACTTAACTCCAACGAAAACGCAAAACTGTTATATGATTCGGCTTCATTGCCGGCAGACACCTACACAATTACCGATAAGCAATTTTTAGGTTCACAAGATGATGAATTCTTTTATTGCAAAGCATATATTAATAACACCTTTGTATACGGTGCTTGCAAAATCGAGCAAAAAGATAAACTTTTGCAAATGTTTAAAGATATGGGATATTATTCTGAATAAATAAGGACTGCTTCACAAATTTAAGTGAAGCAGTCCTTGTTTTTTAATCTCTTGATTCAATTATGAGTTTACGGTCGTCGGAGCCAACCAACTTAATATCGGGTGTAATATGCACCTTGCCGATGTTTTTGTAGAAAACGGACACCTTATCCTTTTCGCACACAACGGAGAAAATAAGGCGTGTGCAGTTGCCCCTCTTATACTCAAAGGTTTCGCCGTCGTCATCAAAGAATGAACTTTGGAAAAAGCCTGTTTCAAGCGGATAAACGGTAAACACAAGTTTTTGCTCGCTTTCAAATCCATACTTGCCCTCATCAGTTGGGAACACGCAACCGCTACGGATGAAATAAGGCATTTTTGATGTTGGCGGAATGTGGAGGCTGACATTTTGGCCGCCCTTATAAAGCTTGCCGTCAAGATACCAATCATCGCCCTCCGGAAGATAAGCGGAAATATTTTCTATTCCCTCATCAAGAACGCAGGTTGCAAGCACATCTCTGCCGACCAAGAACGATTCGCAATCCTCTTCTATATCCTCATCGTCATAATAAAGAAAGAGCGGAGCATTCATAGGTTCATCATAAGACACGCTGTTGTAAGCCGAACTGTAAAGATACGGAATAAGTTGTTTGCGTTGTGCAAAAATTTCTCTGACATCATCGATTACATCCTCATATGTCCAAGGCATTGTAGCCGTTCCGTCGGTGTTCCAACTGTGAATTGTAAATCTCGGCTCAAAAAGTCCGTGCTGAATCCAACGAAGCAAAAGTTCCTTTGACGGCATTTCGCCTGCAAATCCGCCTAAATCGTGACCGTAGAAAAACATACCCGACATTGAAAGAGTAAGCCCGATATAATGACCGTAATACAAATCGTGAAACGAGGTCATATTATCGCCCGACCAGGTTTGTGCCATTCTTCTGACAGCTATATTGCCGCTTCTTGTAGAAAGAAACGGACGAAGTTCGGGGTGTTTTTTTCTTTGTGCTTCGTATGAAGATTTAACCATAAGATAAGTTAAATCCGGTCTTACATCCCTTGCACGGATTTTGCCGAAGCCGAAGCCTTTAACTGTTGCGTCGCTGTCCTTAATATCAAATTCGTTATTGTCATTCCAAGTGGCAACAATGCCGTTATCAAGGAGTTTTTCCGTTACCTGACTACCCCAAAAATCATAAGCCTCTTTATTTGTGAAATCGAGATACGAGCCGAGTCCGTCCCAAAACTGGGTTACAAACGGCGTGCCGTCCTCATTTTTTACAAAAAGTCCCTTTTCGGCAATCATACCGTACATAGGGTGAGTGGTGAGAAATGCCGGCTTAATATTCGGAATAAGGTGAATGTTGCTGTCCTCATAACTTTTTACAAAAGCCGCAGGGTCCGGGAACTTATCCTTGTTCCAATTAAACACACATCTTTGATTACCGATGGAAGTATAGCCCGAAGAAAGATAGAAACCCGAGCACGAAAAATCAAGGTCTTTAACCTTATCAAGAAAGCCTTGCATTTGCTCGCCGGCATTTTCGGCATCGGTATAAGCCATGGTGGAAGCACAATAATCAAAACTCCACTTCGGCGGAAACGCCTGTTTGCCGCACATACGGGCAAAAGAACGCAAAATTTCAAGCTTTGAGCCGAAAATAACATAATAAACTATGCAGTTGTCCTCGGTCTTGAAAAACTTATACGGCTGATAATAATTGTTAATTTCAACGCCGAAATCCATATAGCTGGTGGCACTTGTGTCATAGAAAATACCGTAATTGCCCACGCTGTTTTCACAAATATAAAACGGAATGTGCTTATAAAGAGGGTCGGAACTTTCGGCATCGTAGCCGAGTGCGTCCGTAGTTTCAATTCTGAAACTTCTGCCCGCTTTATCCATAAAGCCGCTTTTATCGCCCAAACCGAAGATTTTTTCGTCCTCTTCTCGTGAGATGTAGTGATAATATCCCCTGCCGAATTCATTTTCAAGATTATACGAAAGAGGGCGTCTGTCCTCAAAAAGCACCTCGCCGTCATCAATAAACGAAAGCAGGAAGTTATGAAAATCAACATCTATTTCTATTCCCGAAGTAAGCGTGATTTTTTCGCCGTTATCGGTGTTTTCAACCTCCGGAGTGTCAAAGTGAAATCCCTCGGTATCAAGCCTGTTCCTTGCCGGAGAATTTGGCTGACCGTAAGGATTTATGCAAAAAGTAGGCAAAATGTCTTCACCGTGGCGGTAAATCGCAACTCTGACAATATTTTCTTCAACAAAATCAAGCCTTGCGTTTACATCATCGCAAGCATAAAGTCTGTAATTATCGGTGTAATCCACCAACTTAAAATTATGATTAAATTTCATTAAAATTCTGCTCCGTTATTTGAAAAAGTGTTTTTGAATAATTTTTTTGTATCCCATTTTTCACATCGTGTATTTTCACAAAATCGCATAGGTTCGGCATAACCGCTTTGCCAATCGGGTATCTCGGCACAGTTGGGATTGCCTGTTTTTGCAAAAGCCGTAATTGCCGAAATCATTTGATGCGAAATTTTATAATCTATATCCTCAAACGGTCGCCAATTATTGCCCAATGTGCCGAAAGCGTAAAGCAAATCGCTTGAATGCCATGCACCGCTGTCGTCGCCCGGCAAATCACGATTAAAGTTATAAACATAACAAGGTGCACCTTTTTTTATGATTGCCTTTGCAAACCTTTTGGTAATACCCTCAAGGACAATAGGCACCATATCCGTTTGAGTAACACCGAGCATATACGAAACATCGCTCGGAATTGTTGACATATTGAATGTATTTTTTGTTATAATCTTGCCGTCCTTAACAGGCATGGTATAAAGCATACTGAGTTTATCCTCCTTGCACGCTTCAAACCACGCATAATAAAGAGTTTTAGGGTCAACGCATCGGAGTTCTTCAATATTATTAACCCCCGCTTTTGAGATAATATTATCCCAAAACTTCTTTGTTTTTTGCGGTGACAACGGTTTTGCAACTTCACGCTGAAGTGCTCCGCCGCTCATCATAATTGCACCGCCAAACCAATTTTTACACACCGGAGTGCTGAGCAAAATATCAACGCTCATGGCACCGGCACTTTGACCCATAATTGTGATTTTATCACCGTTGCCGCCAAAGGATGAAATATTATCTTTGACCCACTTAATTGCCGCAAGCTGGTCGTAAAGTCCGAAATTGCCGCATCTGCCCTTTTCATCCGTCAAATCGGGATGTGAGCAAAAACCGAACGGACCGAGGCGATAATTGATTGATACAAAAACAACGCCTCTTTTGGCATATTCCGCACCGCTGATATGTCCCTCGTTTGACGAACCGCCTGTAAAACTGCCGCCGTGAATGTAAAAAAGCACGGGAGCGTTTTCGGCATTTTTAGGTGCGTAAATATTTAGATAAAGGCAATCCTCGCTATATTCAAAGTTCATATTTTGCCTAAACTCTTTGTGATAAAAAGCATTGCAAATCTCGTCATCTTCAAACGCACGACGCTGATACGAACATTTGCCGAACATAATTGCGTCATACATACCATTAAATTTTGTTGTGATAACAGGATACTTCCAACGCTCTGCCGTTGCGTACCTTATACCCCTAAACTCGAAATATTCTCCAAAATCAATACCCTTGATTTTGCCGCATTTTGTATTTAATTTGACTGAATTCATAGTATCACCAAATCAAAGTGTATCAACATAGTCTTTAATATCGTAATCTTCAAACGGCGTTGTTTTGCAAAGATAGAGCGGATGATGCGGATGTCCGTTTTTAAGGAGTTTGCCTGCATGCACCCATTTTGCATTGTATTTTTCGCCGATTTCTATCATTTCCTTTACGCAGGATTTAAGATAGTCACGCTCGTTAACTATGCTTCCCCACGCCGCCCAAACGGTTGCATTTTGCGAATGAGAAAGAACATAATCAAACGCTTTCATATTTTCGTTATGTAAAAAAGTATTAACCTCGGCATCCATATCCTTGGGTCTGGTTGCCCTTTGAGCATAAACATTGAACATAATAAAACTGTCATACCCGTTAAAATGAGCCAATCGCTCAACGGATTTCAGGGTGTTATCAAGATTTTCAGGCTCTGCCGTAGACGGATTAATACCTATACAGATAACGGGATTTTCACCTCTTGTGCCGAGAAGATAACGGTAATCCCGATACTCACCCGGAACATAAATCCACTTTTTCGCGTCAAACGATGTTGCCGACAACGAGTCGTTATAATCCTCGTCAAAACTTTTTATCTCAATAAAATGAGAATCATCGGTAGGTATATGCATTTTTTCTCACTCTTTTCTTAATTATAATATACTACCTACGGCAGCAAAATACAATAACAATATTGTAAGCAAACTGTCGACGCTCAAAAACAAACAACAGATGTATCAAAAAGCTGTGAAACCCAAATTGAGCCTCACAGCTTTTAATTAATTATTTCTTTCAACGACTTTTATTTTTACATTTTCGTCAATACCGTTAAACGCCTTAAATCTGTCTTTCCACTCGTCGTTTTGTAAATCACTGCACCAAACATAATCCTCATATGGCAACTTTTTAACTTTTATTACCGTTTTGGTTTGTGAATCGGTTTGTGCTTTTTCAATTCTGTGTACATCTGCAACATAAATTGAAGAATAAACATATAACAAATATAACAAACCGACCGACGAAACAATCATAGCGGTTTTGGAATATTTTGCCACGCTCTGTTTTACAGCATCATCGACATTTGAAAAAAGTTCAACAACAAGAGCAATCATCATAATATATGATGCAAAAAAGCACCTACTGCCTATCGGAGTTACAACAAATAAAGGAGCAATCATACATCCGGTGCTGAAATACATAAACAAAATTTTTGCTTTTTTATCACCGGTTAAAGGCAACACAACTAAAAATACAAACATTGCCAAAATGTACACAGCAGTGGCAAAGCTCTGTAAAAGCTTATATCTTTCATCGGGATATAATCTTCCTACACCAAACATTAATGAAAAGCCGGCATACATAACAATAACCGTAAGGCTGAGTTCACCTATAATCCTTGTCTTTAACGAAAGCTTATTTTTTAAGCTATGCCAAAGGATAACACATACCGCTGCAATAAACACATTCAGCACAAAATTTTTAAAAAAGCCCTCCGGTGAAATTGTATCAAGATACGCAGAAAATGCTCTTTTTACAGTTGAAACAATGCCGTTATCTCCTATTGTTCTATAACTATCATTACCGCTTACAACATTGTGATATACCGAATTAGAAAACATTAAAACCGTTCCGCCGACTGTTCCTGCCAAATAAGAAACAAATGAAGCGTATACCTTTTTAAATTTTACTATTGCGTAAACTAAAACAAATATTGCAAGAACAATTGAATATAAGGTTATATGTTCAACAATCAATGAAGAAACGAAGCCGAGCACAAACATCGGCAATATATGCCAAAGCGGATATTTCGGCGGTTCTTTTTCATAAATACCGCAAGAATAATAAACATACAACAATATAAAGAATATTGAGGTTGCATAATTGGCGAAACCGCTTGTCCAAACTATTGATTGTTTTAGCAAACCTACCGGCATAAAAACAAGAAGCAAGGTTATAATCCATACTGCTCCCCTTTGCTTTTTGGTAATGTTATTAATTAAAACAATAATTCCGGTTACAGTACCCGACATTACAACCGTTTTTAAAATATTTGAACGCGTTAAAGCCAAAACAATCAAATTACCGACATATCTGCCACTGTAATTATCAAACCATGTTTTAAGTCGTTCGATTCCCAATGCACTTCCCCATGCCCAGTCATCGCCCGTATAAGGAAACAGACTGCACAATATCAGCAATGCAACAAAAATCACAAAATAAGCAAACGGCAACGGATTCGTTTTAATTTTATTAATCATATTTTTCATTATTGTTTCTCCTCATTGCGAAGCAAGTCCTCGCTCAAATGTTCCTTCAAAATATAAATCGGTCTGCCTTTAACTTGGTCATACACCTTTGACATATACTCGCCCAAAATTCCAAGGCTCATAAGCTGTAAACCGCCAAGAAACAAAACAAGCACAACAATAGACGCATAACCCGGAACATCAACACCGTAAGCAAGTCGCTTGATAATTACCAAAATGAGATAAATCACCGACACAAATGCCGAGAAAAAGCCGACATATGCCGACAATTTAAGCGGAAATGATGAAAACGAAATTATACCCTCGACAGCATATTTTAAAAGTTTAAAGAAGTTCCATTTTGATTTTCCGTTTTCTCGCTCCTGCACTTCATACGGAATAAATTTTGTATTAAAGCCGACAAAGCCAAATATTCCCTTGGAAAAACGGTGATATTCGCCAATACTGATAACGGCATCAATCATTTTTCTGTTTATCAATCTAAAATCCGAGGCACCATTTACAAAATCAACCTCTGACATCTTATTAATAATCTTATAAAATGACGATTTAACGGCTGACATAAATTTGTTTTCCTTACGCTCTGCCTGATAAGCAGTTACGCAATCAACGGTATTGTCCTCTTTGATGACATTCATCATCTCAACAACAACTTCAGGTCTTTGTTGCAAATCGGCATCAATAATACAGGCGTAATCGCCTCTTGCATTTTTCAGTCCTGCATAAATGGCAGCCTCTTTGCCGAAATTTCTGCTAAAAGACAAAACCTGAACTCTGCTTTTATCTTTATCAAAAAGGCTGTGCAATCGTTCAAGTGTTTTATCCGAACTGCCGTCATCAACAAAAACGAACTCATATTCATCAATATTACTCTCAAAAGCCATAACGGTTTGAGAATAAAACTTTTCCACATTATCTTCCTCGTTGAAGCAAGGAACAACCAAAGATAACAAAATAACACCACCTTATAATTATTAATTATATTTGTATTACCAAAAAATGTCAACACAAAAGGGCTGTAAGGTTCAATAAACTTACAGCCCATCAATATTATGGTCTATTAAATTAAATTTATTCCTGACCGTCCCAACAATAAGTGCAGAGTTTGTCTTTGTCAATACCTACAGAGGCAATCATATCGTCAAGTCGATGATAACGAAGCGATGTAAAGTGAAGTTGCTTGCAAATTACATCAATCATCTTTTGATACTTTTCGCTGTCCGGATTTACATATTCCTGAATAAGTGCATCGTCCGGTTCTCTGCCCTCAAGTTCGGTGATAACACGCCTTGTGATAAGGTCCATATCCGAAGTTGAGCGTGAGAAGTTGAGATACTTACATCCGTAAAAAAGCGGAGGACACGCAGGTCTGATATGAACTTCTTTTGCACCCGATTCAAAGAGATACTCGGTTGTTTCACGGAGTTGTGTACCACGAACGATAGAGTCGTCAATAAGAAGCAAGCTCTTATCCTTAATCAAATCAGGAATTGGAATAAGTTTCATCTTTGCGATGAGATTACGCTTTGTTTGGTTTGGCGGCATAAACGAACGAGGCCAGGTTGGTGTATACTTGATGAACGGACGGGAATAAGGAATACCCGTTTCGTTTGAATATCCGATTGCGTGAGCAATACCACTGTCCGGAACGCCTGCTACAATATCGGGATGAACATTATCTCTTTTTGCAAGAGCCTTGCCGCAGTTATAACGCATTTTTTCAACGCTGATGCCCTCATACGAAGCTGACGGATAACCGTAATAAATCCAAAGGAATGTGCAAATACGCATTTTTTCGCCCGGTTGAATGAGAGTTTTAACACCGGTTTCATCCATAAACACAACTTCACCCGGACCGAGTTCCTTATAATTTTTATATCCCAAATTGAGATATGCAAAACTCTCGAACGAAGCACAATAGCCGTCCTCTTTTTGACCGATTGAAATAGGGGTTCTGCCGAGCATATCCCTTGCGGCATAAATTCCCTTAGGCGTGAGTGCAAGGATAGAAATCGAACCATCCACAGCCTCCTGAGCATATCTTATGCCGTCAATAAAATTCTCTTTTTGATTAATGAGAGCGGCAACCAATTCGGTTTGATTGATGTCACCGTTTTGCATTTCAAAAAAATGAGTGTTGTTTTTAATAATATCGTCAACAAGTTTGTCGATGTTGTTAATTTTGCCTACGGTAGAAACCGCAAATGTGCCGTGATGTGAACGCACCAAAATAGGCTGTGCCTCAAAGTCACTTATACAACCGATACCGTATTGACCGTGCATAGTGTTTGATTCTTTTGTAAACTTTGTTCTGAAAGGAGCATTTTCAATATTATGAATTGCCTTGTCAAAGCCTGCTTCTTTGTCATATACAGCCATACCCGCACGACGGGTGCCGAGGTGAGAATGATAGTCTACACCGAAAAACAAATCAAACACGCAATCGTCTTTTGATACCGCACCGAAAAATCCGCCCATAATTTACCTTACAGAGTTATTCTCTGCTTCCCTCTCTAATTCGTTGCAAATATTATAACAAATCATCGGTGCAAAAACAACAGGAATAAGCCATTATTTTACAAATTTTTTAAGTCTGTTTGTAAGTACGGCGGCAAGTGCGATTTTTACCGCATCCGGAATTAAGAAAGGAATAACGCACCAGCCGAGAATTGTTGCAAGTGAAGCCGGCTCATTTGTCTTTGCGTAAACAACGGCAAACCACGCTGTACCGAATGCGTAGCAAACCAAAATGCCGACAACCATAGACAAAATAAGTGCCCAAAGTTTATTTGTTTTATCCGAAACAATACCTACGATAAGAGCGGTAAAGATAAAGCCGATTATGTATCCGCCGGTTGAACCCAAAAGAACGCCGAAGCCGCTTTTAAATCCCGAAAAAACAGGAACACCGATTGCACCGATAAGGATGTAAAGGAGAGTTGAGAGTGTTCCCCTCTTTGCACCGAACAAGCCTGAAATGAGCACTACGCCCATTGTTTGCAATGTAATCGGAACTGTAAGCGGAATTGAAATCCACGAGCAAACCGCAATAATTGCCGCAGAAAGACCGATGTAAACAATATCGGTTACTTTTGAATTTGTTTTCTTTTTTTCTGTTTGTGCCATAGTCACATACCTCAATAAATTATTTTCGGCTTTCGCCAAATCGGTATATATTGTAACACATAAATTTAAATTGTCAACCTAAAATTTAGTGAAAGTTTACAATGCAGATTGTTCAATGAAATCACTTTTAAAAATTATGTTCTGTTTTTAAAAAATTCACTTTATTTATCAATTTGCCTATCTAAAAAGGTCAACCACCGGTTTAGTTTGCTCAACCGACGATATATGGAAGAACTCTTCAAGATATGCTATCATAAACTTGTAAGGAGGAAGCGATATGACAAAGCGAATCAATCTTGATGAAATCAGGCTGTTCTACCTGACAGTACACGATGATGAAAACGGTAACATAACAAAATACAGTCTTGATATTGAGGCGGCAAACGATATGCATTATGAATTTTCACCGAAACAAAACGAACTCATTTGTAACCGAATTTCAAAAGAATTGGGAATATCAAGCAATCTTAACACAGCAGACCTTATGAGAAAATATTTAACAGTCAAAAGCAACGGTTATCTTATTTCTCTCGTTTCAGACAACTGCACTGTACAATATTTCTATTAAATGATATAATAAAGGCGAGGTGGCAAAATGGATATCAGAGAGACAGGACAAAAAATTGTTAAACTACGGCACAATAACAAAATAACTCAGGAAGAACTTGCAGAAAAAATCGGCGTTTCTTCGCAAGCCGTCAGCAAATGGGAAAACGGCAAAAACCTGCCGGATATAGAACATCTTATGCTGATTGCCAAGCTATTTAATGTTCCGTATTCGTTTTTCATTGAGGATGAAAATGACGAGCATTTGGAATACCGTTCAAGACTTTTCAACGAGGACAGTATGTACACAAAGGTTCAAACCTTTGCACAGTTTGAAGGATTGGAACAAACATTAAAGTCCCTTGAATTTATGAGAGCAAAACACACCGGTCAGTACCGAAGGCAGTCAAAATATTCCGGCGACAACGAAAAAGTCAAGTACATAAATCATCCGCTGATGATGGCTTGCCACGCACACGCTATGGGTATTAAGGATGACGACATACTCTCGGCAATTCTGTTGCACGATGTTGTTGAGGAAACCGACACGGCAATTAACGAACTTCCCGTTAATGAAAAAACAAAAGAAATTGTAAATCTTTTAACATTTAAACTTTTGCCGAATATGTCAAAGGAAGAGTCGAAAAAAATTTACTACCAAAACATTGCGAAAAACAAAAAAGCCGTTACGGTTAAAATCTTGGACAGATGCAACAATATTTCCACAATGGCATATGTTTTTTCAAAAGAGAAAATAATTGAATACATAAACGAAACGGAAGAATATATTATTCCGCTTATATCGGCTTTAAAAAGCGAGCCGGCACCGTACTGCAACATTGCATTCATTGTAAAATATCACATAATCAGCGTACTTGAAGCTATAAAGCCGTTTATATAAACACATAACAAAAACACTGTTTGCTCATTTGAACAAACAGTGTTTACTTTATAATTTATTTATTTCGTCAACAATGTTGAGGAGATTCTGTTCAAGCTCTTGTGCCTGCTCATCATCTTCTTCATTGAGCACTTTTCAATCCTGTGGCTTATTGCCTCTCTTTGCAACAAGTTCTGCAAGAATATGCTCGTGCTCTTTATCAGTCATTGCATATTTAAGAGTAGGCAAAGCCGAAAGGAACATACCGATTGCAGGTGGGATTGAAATGAGGAAGAACATTGCTTCAGCATATTTGCCGACACCGGAACCGCCGTCATATGTGATGAAGTTTGCACCGTTTTCGATTGCCTTGTTGAGCTTGTCAACATTAACGCCGCTGTAACCTACAAAAGCGTATACGGCAGATGAAATGATTGTTGAAATACCTGCTGCAAGTTTTGTAATAAAGCTTTGACCTGAGAAGAATACACCGTCGGTACGAACACCGTTGTGATATTCCTCATAGTCTACACAGTCGGCAATCATAACTGACTGAAGAACATTGATACCGCCGAAAGACGCACTTGCAAAAAGCATGCAAATACCGATAACTATTGACCAAACTGTAGATGTAAGGTCACCGCCCGAAACTTTGAAGAATACAAAGATAAGAGCAAAAGGAACAGCGCCTGCGATTGAATAGATATTGTAAAGAGTTTTCTTTTCAACCTTTTTGATGATTAGCGGAGTAACACCCATTGCAACGAACTGACCTACAAAAAGGCCAACTGCAACGCTGCCGAGACCGATAAGAATCTTGAAGTCGATACCTGCGATTGAACCATCTTCATTTGTCTTGAGGATGTTCATAATGTTGCCGTTTGCATAATAATATGTAACAAGAGTCATGGCAACAATCATAAGAAGCTGAATCGGGCTTCTGAGGATACCTGAAATAAGGATTTGTCTGAACGGCTTGTTGCCGAACATAATTTGGAAGTTTTCCTTGAAAGTATAACTTTTTTCGGATTTTTCAACACGCTCTCTTGTAAAGATACCGGCAAACTCAAAAAGAATTGTTGCGATAACAGTCATAATAACAACTGTTACAATAAATGCCTTTTGCATATCGCCGCCAAACGCGCCTGCAAGAGCCTGTGCAACTTGAACAACAAGAACGCCGATACCGCCGACGCCTGCAACCATACGGGCAAGACCCAAAATCTTGCTACGGTCGTTTTCGTCCTCTGTCATAAGAGAAGTAATACCCCAAAGAGGAATATCGCAAACAGTAAAGCACATACCCCAAGCGATGTAAGACACAGCCGCCCAGGCTACAATAAGCACTTTTTGTGCGTTTGACGGTGCTTCGGCATAGTTGCCGTTGACAAATGTTAAAATAGTGATTACACCTATAATTGCAGGAAAAATAATAAGGTACGGTCTGCATTTACCCCATTTTGAATGAGTTTTATCAACAATAGTACCCATCATCGGGTCGTTTACGGCATCCCATATTCTGGCGATAGTCATAATCCAACCGAGAGCCATTGCCGGCAAACAAATTACATTCTGAAAATAGAAGTAAAGACCTGTTGCAACAATGTTGTAAATAAGGTTTTGACCAAACATACCGACAAGATATCCTGCCGCCTCTTTTTTGGTATAGGTTTTAGCTTTTGAATTCATTTTTACACCCCTTTTAAATATTATATATATAATAACAGATTATATATAAATTAACAAGAGGTTTTTATAATTAAAAATAAATCGCATATTTTTCTTACCAAAAACGACAATTTACTTTGCTTAAAACTTATTACAGATTTTTTGGCGACCGACGGATTTTCAAATGTCGTAATAAAATTCGGAGTTTGCGAAACCATATGTACTGCATCGAGCAAACGGTTAAGTCCTCTTGCGGATTTTGTGGCAAACACCACGGGACATTCAAGAGCATAGGAGAGGCGTGTTTTATCTATTTTTATACCCATCCGTCTTGCTTTTTTGACATCGGTCAGATACAAAACACATTTTTGAAAATCGACCAAATCAACAAGAGTTTCAAAGCAGCAAAAAACATCCACGGCAGAAAACACAACGACCCTGACATTTGCATCATCGGGTGCTTCAACACGATAAAGGAACGATTTATAATAAAACCTATCCCCTGTTCTTTTTCGGGAAAGCGGACAGGTCAGTTCGTGCACAAGTTTCTCGCTTTCGCCGACAAAGCCGACGGTGCTTATTGATTTGATTTTGAGCATAAATATCACCACAGGATATACTATTACTTATCCTTTGGTTTTGTTACAAGACTGACAACGAGTGCCGACAAAAGTGCAACGGTTATACCGCCTGCCGATGCACAAAGCGGACCCGTAACTACTCCCAAAAAGCCTTTTTCTCTGATTGCTTCTCTTGTACCGCTTGCAAGAGCAGAACCGAAACCTGTAAGCGGAAGCGTTGCACCTGCACCCGCAAAATCAATCAATTTGTCATAAATCCCGATACCGCCGAGCACAACGCCGAGGCACACAAACGAAACAAGGATTTTTGCCGGAGTGAGTTTTGTTAAATCAATCAAAAGCTGACCGACAACGCATATTAATCCGCCGACAACAAATGCTTTTAAAAACAACATAAAAAATCACCTAAATCTATTTTAACCGATTTAGGTGACTTTATTACAATGTTAATTTAGCCGAGGTCAATCGGATTTGCATTGTCGTACTTCGCTTTTCTGCCGTACTTTTCTTCAAATCCCGGATTGATATAATCCTCAACGATTCTGCCGTCACGAATACGAACAACTCGTTCCGCCTCCATGGCAATCTCATTGTCGTGAGTGATGACAATAACAGTTCTGCCCTCGTCCTTGAGTTGGTGCAAAATCTTCATTACATCCTTTGTTGAACGAGTGTCGAGGTTACCTGTCGGCTCATCGGCAAGAATAACAGGAGGAGCGGCGGCAATAGCACGGGCAACCGCAACCCTCTGTTGCTGACCGCCGGACAAAGCCTTTGGCAAGTGGTCCATACGAGAACCAAGCCCAACTTTTTCAAGTGCGGCGATAGAAATCTTTCTGCGTTCGTCTTTTTTCATTCCACGATAAACAAGCGGAAGTTCAACATTTTCAAGTGCAGTAAGTGACGGAATGAGGTTGAATCCCTGGAAAATAAATCCAATCTCCTCATTACGAATAACAGACATTTCGTCATCTGTAAGGTCGTCGACAAGCTTGCCGTTGATATAATATTCGCCCTCTGTCGGAGTGTCAAGCAAGCCAATCATATTCATAAAGGTTGATTTACCCGAGCCTGACTGACCGATAATGGCAACAAATTCGCCACGGTCAATAGTAAGGCTAACGCCGTCAAGTGCGTTAACCTGATTTTCACCCGGATTATAAATCTTATATACATTTCTTACATCAACAAGGTGTTCCATAAAACCGTTCCTTTACTATAAGTATAACAAAATTATACAATTATTAATATTCAAAGTCAACAATAAGGAGTGAATATTCACACAGCATTTACAAATGCTATATACATAAACAAAAAATGAGGTGTAAATATGAGCATATCAAACAGCGATTATTCAAAAATGACAGACAAAGCAAGTCCGAATTCCCCTGTTGTGCCAAACTGCATAAGAGCGTTTTTGTTCGGCGGAGGAATATGCCTGTTTGCTCAAGTGCTCAACACACTGTTTGAAAAAATCGGATTGAACGCAGATGAAGTTAAACTTGCAACGCCGTCAACCGTTATAATAATAACAGCAATTTTGACCGGAATAGGCGTGTTTGACAAAATTGCACGCTATGCCGGAGCGGGAACAATTGTGCCGATTACGGGCTTTGCAAATTCCGTTGTATCCCCTGCGCTTGAATTCAGGCACGAGGGATATATACTCGGCACGGCGGCACAAATGTTTTCCATCGCCGGACCTGTGATTGTTTACGGCACGGCAACTTCCTTTTTGTACGGACTGATAATTTACATTTTCAAGCTGTATTAAATATGGTCTTTATATTGCTCGGCGGTTATGATGCCGTCATTTACATTTAACTTGCAAATTCGTGCATTGCGTGCGTCAAAGGCATCTGCGCCCAAGCCGTCATCATAATCCCTTGCGTGATAAATTGCATACCACTGACCGTTTTCTTTAATCATAGAATGATGACCCGTGCCCTCTTCAAAATCGTTTGCTTTCATCACAGGGCAATAGGTGTGGTCATCGGGATATTTTTCAAATTTAATTTTGCGAAGGTCGGTTTCGTCTGTTTTGGCTCTTGCGTAGCCGATATAATAGGTCGGCTGTTCAAAGCAGTTGCCGGAATACATAACATACTGCCAATCGCCCTCTTTGAAATAGAACGCACCCTCAATAGTATGCCAATGCTGACCTTTTTTATATCTGTCACGGCGAAAAATATCCTCATCAAGAGTAGGCACAACAACAGGCACAGGCTTGCCCTCAACGGTGAACGGATCAAGGAGTTTGTCAACCGCAATATATGTGCCGATTCGGTCGCCCTCAAAGGTGTTTGTTGAATAAAAAATCCAAAGTCCTGCCTCATTTTGAACAACATGAGAATCGATAGAAAACGGCTCTATAAGTTGCTTTACAACCTTGAACGGACCGAGCGGATTGTCGGCAACCGAAACATGCATAGCACCTCTGTGACCGCCTTTATCGGGTGTGTATCCCTCAATTTCAAACGAATTGTACATATAAAACTTACCATCAAGTTCTATAACGCTCGGTGCCCACCACGAATCGTGCTTGCCGTCTGTGAGAACCATTCCCTCAAACTTCCAGCCTTTGGTGAGTTCATCAGATGAATAGGCATAAATACCCGTGTGACCGGTAGTGTAAATATAGTATCTGCCGCCGGATTTCAAAATAAACGGGTCTGCCTGACCGAGATAATTTTCCTTATCAACTTCTAATAAGTGCATAATAAACTCCTGTTAATTTTTATTATTCTTTTCGGCTTCAAGTTCTGCTTTTTCCTTATAGAACATATTAGCCTTGAGATAAATTTCGATAAAGCCACGGATGACTTCTGCCATTTCGCCCTCTCTGTAATTAGGGAGAAGAATATGCTCGTCATCATCAATGGCAAGCGGACCTCTTTCAAAATCATTGAAAGTCGGCATAAGCGAATAATTTGTCTTTGTCTTTACTATCGAAATCATAGTGAAATCCTTGGTAGCATTGGCAAAGCCTTTTTTCTTTGTGTAACGCTCGATAGTTGAAGTATCAGCGCTGTCGTTATGTTTTTTTGTATAGCAAGCATTGATTAGCTTTTCGATATAATCTTCAAGTGCCTTATCGGTGTAAGGTGCTTTGAGAAGCAAAACAGTATCAATATCGGCAATTCCGTACTTGTCACTTTCGCCGCAAGGGATGCCGATTAAGTTTTCGTTTTCGTCAACATAAACCGAAATTGTGTAAAACTCTCTGTCCATAACAAACCTCCGAACAATTCAGTATAATATAGAATTATATAATATATAATTGAAAATTTCAACAATAAATGATAATATAGTAAAAAGCAGGTGACTATATGAAAAAAGCATTAATAACAGGCGGTGCAACAGGAATAGGCAAGGCAACGGCAATTTTGTTGCAACAAAACGGATATGATGTGTATATTACATACAACAAAACAGAGCCGGACTATGAAGTGAACGCAATCAAATGTAATCTTGAAAATATTGACGAAATAGAAAATGTAATCAATGAAATCGGCAATATTGATTTGCTTGTTAACAACGCAGGGTTATCGCTTATCAAGATGATAAACGACATCACAGCCGATGACTACGAAAAAATGACCGCCGTGAACGAAAGAGCGGTGTATTTTGCAAGCAAGTTTGCCGCACTAAAAATGATAAGAGAGCAAAGCGGTGCAATAATCAACATCAGTTCAATGTGGGGGCAGGTCGGTGCTTCGTGCGAAACGCTGTATTCCATGACAAAAGCAGGGGTTATCGGACTGACAAAGGCACTTGCAAAGGAACTTGCACCGAGCAACATAACCGTAAACTGTATTGCCCCGGGAATAATCGACACAAGAATGAACAATATGTTTGACGCCGAAGAATTGAAAGAGGAAGTACCTCTCGGCAGACTCGGCACACCGGAGGAAATTGCAAAAGCCGTGCTGTTTTTTGCAGAAAATCCGTACATCACGGGTCAGATTTTAGGCGTTAACGGCGGAATCGTAATATAAAGATAAACCGTAAAGAGCACAAAACTCTTTACGGTTTTTTATTTACTGCGGTGTAACAAGCAATGTAATCTTTTCACCTGTAAGTTTTGATTTTTTGTAATCCTTTGTAGGAGTAGGTCCGCAGGCATTTGAGCCTACGCCGAGGTGATAAGAATCAAAATGCAAAAATGTTGTGTTACATTCCTGAAGTTCCTCGATATGCTGAGCCTTTGCACATTGCTGCGAAGTGTAATGATCTGCGGAAAAAGTCATTCTGCCGTTAAGTGACAGGAACATAAGACCGTTTCCGTCATCATCGGTAAGTTTTGCCCAGCGAACACCGGAACGCATAGAGGATTCCTGCGGTTTGATATATTCTTCGTGCATATCGGCAACCTTTATTTTATAAATACCAAGCATAGCGTGCTCGCAAAAATCAGGTGCATTTACGCTGTCGCCCATACCGTAATACTCAACATTTGAATATACTTTAGGCATTTCAAGAGTTAAGCCGAAACGAGGAGCAAAAATCAAATTCTTTGACTTTGTGCACTCGGCACTTACCTTAACAGCACCGTCGTTATAAACTTCATAAGTAACGGCTACATTGCAAACATTCTTTTTCTTAACTGTTGAAACAAAATAATTTGATGTAATAACAACTCTGTTACCCTCTGTTTTGAACACATCGGTAACGGCTTTCGGCTTCTTAACAAGCAATTTTTCGGTATCAAGCGCAAACGCTTTCCATATACGCTTAATATTAAGGTCGTTATCAATCGGTGCACGGTAAACGCTTATGCCAAAGCCCTTAGTACCTCCGAACGGTGCAGTATTAATATATTCTCTGCCGTTCTTTTTATAGCTGATTACTTCGCCCGAAGCGGTGTCAAAAACAAACTCGCCGCCGTTAAAGTAAACATAAATTCGTTTTTCGCTCGTTTCAACAACAGGAGCGTCTTTTTCGGTATTTTCATATACCTTAACATCATCCGCAAAGTTGACAATCTGTTCACTTGCAACCTCGAAATCGCCGTCAAGATATGTAAATACAATCGCTTCGTCACCTTTTGCATGCTCAATATCAAGCTTAACGGTTTGATGAGAACGCGGCTCAATATCAAGTGTAAATTCTCCGTTTTGTGCCATATTGCCGTCAACAAGATAATTCCATTTTACGGTGTAATCCGCCTTGGTAAAACACTTGTAATTATAAAACTCAAAGCTGTCGCCGTTATGCTTAACAATGCGAACGGGACGATAGCAGTTTTTCATTTGCAAAGCACCCGAATGCGGAGTTCTGTCAGGGAAGAAAAGTCCGTCAACGCAGAAATTACTGTCGTGCTTGTTTTCGCCGTGGTCGCCGCCGTAGGTGTATTTAATCGGTCCGTTCTCATGATAAATCGCATGATCCGCAAATTCCCATATACAGCCGCCCATCATATTGTTCCCACGCAAAATTGCCTGAACATAATCTTCAAGTCCGCCTGCACCTACACCCATGGCATGAGCATATTCGCACATATAAAACGGCTTTGTGTAAAACTTTTTAGGAAGTCCGGAGCCGTTTGCGATTTTGTTAACCTGTTTTTGCCACGGATACATCATGGAAATCACATCGTATGCCCATCTTCTTGTACGCACAACGCCCTCGTAATGAATAGGAATATCGGTGAGCTTTTTAAGCTGTTCATAGCAATAATCCTGATTTAAATATCCGTGTGCCTCGTTGCCGAGTGACCACATTGTGATGCCTGCGTGGTTTTTATCACGCTGAAACATTCTGTACACTCTGTCCCAATAGCGAGGTTGCCAAGCTTCGTTATGAGAGCATGCACCCGGTTTATGAAGTTCAACTTCACATCCGTGAGATTCTATATCAGCCTCATCAACAACATAAACGCCGTATTCATCGCACAAATCAAGGAATATCGGATCGGGCGGATAATGAGAAGTACGAACGCAGTTGACATTGTACTCCTTAAAAATCTTAACATCTTTTTCCATATCCTCAACAGTCATTACATAGCCTGTTTTAGGGTTGGTATCGTGATGGTTAACACCCAAAAGCTTGATGTTTTTATTGTTAAAAGTAAAGACATTACCTATAATTTTAATATGCTTAAAGCCTATCGGTCGGCGAATAAGTTCGACAATCTCGCCGTCTTTTGAAAGTGACACAACAAGAGTGTAAAGATTAGGCTCTTCGGCAGACCATTCCTTAACATCAAGCGACGAAAAAACGATTTTATCTATCTGCTTTGAATCAACATTTACGGATTTTGACGAAACAAGCTCGTTGCCGTCAAAAAGAGTTGCCGAAAATTCGCACTCATCAACAAGTTTGAGTGACGGCAAAACGGTTAAATCATATGTAAGGTCGGTATTAAACTTGGTTTTTACCTCAAAATCATAAACGGAGTTTTTGTTGTTTTTGAAAAGCAAAACATCACGGAATATGCCGTTGTCACGGAACATATCCTGACATTCGAGATAAGTGCCGTTTGTCCATTTGTGATTGACAACAACAAGGTGATTTTCGCCCTCAACAAGGAATTCGTCAAGTTCAAATTCAGCAGTGTTATGACTGCCCTCGCTGTAACCGACATATTTTTCGTTTACAAAAACATCAAGTCCGCCTGCAACGCCCAAAAACGAAATGATATAATTTTTATTCAAATCATCAATATTAAAGATTCTGTGATAAACGCCTACCGGACAATCAACGGGAATCTCCGGCGGATTTGGCTTGAACGGATAACGGGAATTAAGGTAATACGGCTTTTCATATCCCGTATGCTGCCATACCGACGGAACGCTCACCTTATCAAAATCCGTTTTATCAATATCAAATTCGCTTGGAAGTTCGGATTCTTTTTTGTAATAAACAAAGTCCCACTCTCCGGACAGCACTTCAACCATCGATGATGAATAACGCTCGGTTCTTATGTCGGTTTTTCCCATTTCTTCAGGTGAAGAAAACGGAATAAAATAAGAACGGGGTGTAAGTACATTATCTTTAAACACATCAAAGTTTTTATAATTATCGTTTTTAATTTTGAATTTCATAATTTCCCCTTTAAGCAATGTCTACTTCAATTTTGCTATTGTTACGCCGTCCTCACCCTCACCGTACTTGCCGAGGCGAAACTCATCAATATTTGGATGGTGACGAAGTTCTTCCGTTACAACGCTTCTGAGCACACCCGTACCCTTGCCGTGAATTATTCGAACCTCTGTAATTCCGTTGAGTACGCATTTGTCAATAAATATGCCAAGATTGCTGATAGCTTCCTCTGCTGTTTGACCTCTCAAATCGAGTTCGGTTTTTACATCCGCATCGGCACGGGAGGAGGTGCGATAAAGATTTCTCTGCGGTTTAGTCGGTTTTTTCTTTTTCTTTTCAATCAGCATAAGGTCGGACATTTTAACTCTTGTTTTGAAAAGTCCCGACTTTACGGTGACATTGTTATTTTTAACTTCGATTACTTCGCCCTCGCCGATACCTCTGATGATAACGGCATCACCCACAACAACGGAACGGGGAAGTTTGTAATCGTCATCCCAATTATCCGCAATCTCCTGCGGATTGATAAGGTCGTCCATCTCACCCATCTGATTTTTAATTGCACGGCGAGTCTTTTTTGCAAGTTCCGTTGCGTTTTCGGGTGATTTTTCTTTTTTCATTTTTTCAAGTTCAAGAAGAAAATCAGACGATTGGCGTTTTGCTTGATTAATAAGTTTTTCGGCTTCTTTTTTTGCCTTTTCAAGTTCACGAGCCTTCAAGGTTTCTATTTTATCTTTTTCGGACTGTGCCTTAGAAGCCATTTTTCTTGCCTGTTCGGTTGCTTTTTCAGCGGCTTTCTTTTCGTTTTCAAGCTCGTGGCGTGCGGCTTCAAGTTTGTCAAGCACCGCTTCAAAATCTCGATTATCCGAACCCACAATTTCTTCGGCACGGCTGATAACATCATCCTCAATACCGATATGCCTTGAAATCGCAAAAGCATTTGACCTGCCCGGCACGCCGATGAGCAAATGATATGTAGGCGACAATGTTTTAACATCAAATTCACAACAACCGTTAACCACCCCATCGGTATCGAGTGCATAGGCTTTAAGTTCGGCATAGTGAGTGGTTGAAAGGATTTTTGCGCCCTTTTGCCTCAACTTTTCAATAATCGCAACGGCAAGAGCCGCACCCTCGACAGGGTCTGTGCCGGCACCGAGTTCATCGATAAGAACAAGCGAATTCTCATCCGCAACCTTTAAGATATTTGCAACATTGGTGATGTGTGACGAAAAGGTTGAAAGATTTTGCTGAATACTCTGCTCATCGCCTATATCAACCAAAATTTTATCAAAAACTGAAATTTTGCTTGACTGATATGCCGGAATAAGAAGTCCGCACATAGTCATAAGAGTAAGCAGTCCGACTGTTTTAATTGAAACGGTTTTACCGCCGGTATTCGGACCGGTAATAACAAGAGTATCATATTTTTCGCCGAGAGAAATATCAATCGGCACAACCTTGTTCTTATCAATAAGCGGATGTCTTGCCTGCTTCAAATCAATAACACCGTCGGTATTGATTATAGGCTTTGCCGCCTTCATTTTGTTTGCAAGGTGGGCTTTTGCAAAAATAAGATTGAGGTCAACCGCCGCTTCATAACTGTGCTTTATGCTTTCGCCGAAATTGCCTGCTTCAACCGACAATTCAAACAAAATACGGTTGATTTCTTCCCTTTCCTTGCCCTTGAGCACTTTTATATCATTGTTAGCCTCAACAACGGAAATCGGCTCGATAAACACGGTTGAACCGGAAGAAGATGTATCGTGCACCAAGCCCTGAACATTGCCCCTGCATTCGCTTTTTACAGGCACAACAAATCTACCGTCACGCTGAGTAACAATAGCCTCCTGCAAAAACTTTGTATAATGCGGCGAATGAATCATAGCGTCAAGTTTGTCACGAATCGAGGCGGATTTTGCTCTGATTTTGCGGCGAATGTCATACAAAGTTTCACTTGCCTTATCGGAGATTTCCTCTTCACTTATGATACATGTAAATATTTTATCTTCAAGATACTTATTAACCGTTATACTCTCAAACAAATTATCAAGCGTTGTCCTAACCCCGCTACAATGACCGTGCCACTCATAAAGTGTACGGATTGAACGCAGAGTTGACGCAATATTGAGAAGCTCACGGGTGTTAAGCTCGCCGCCCGCCGAAGCACGGGCAAGAGAGCCGTTTACATTATAAAGACCTCCGAATGACGGAGCACCGAAGCGTGCAAGGAACGAATAAGCGTCCTCTGTTTGATTAATCATATTGCACACGGCAACAAAATCCGAAGTGGGCTTGATGTTAAGTGCCATTTCGGCGGCATCGTCACACGAAGTTTCGTTTTTTAGCATTTCAAGAACCTTGTCAAGTTCAAGAGTTTCGTAATTCTTTTCCATAATTATATAATCGCTTTATAAAATTCCAAAGTAGTCAGTTTTCCGTCAACACGGGAGAGCAGATATTTTTCAACCGTAGAGCACAAAAGTGCCATATTTTCATCGCTAAGCGAAAATGAAAACACCTTGCCGAGATCAACAAAGCAAATAAATCTCATAGCAGTAATGACCGCAAGCGGAAGTTCAACGGCGTTGTTACGATAACAATCCTTGCAATAAATACAGGCTTCCTCGGGGTCAAAATACATAATATCGGTTTCATATGTACCGCAACGGTAACAAGCCGTCAAATCGGGCATATATCCGCCGAGGGCAAGCATACGCAGTTCAACGGCGACTTTAATGAGCGAGTGACTTTTTTTGCCTTGGCACAAAAGGTACAAAGCATTCAAAAGCAACCTGAGCATACCCGGCATCGGCTGTTCCTCCGAGCCTAAAAAACAGGCAAGCTGTGCGAAATATTGTGCAAGCGACAAGGTTTCTATATCGGAGCGAAGATTAAAAAACACCTCGATTGAGGTTGCATTGTCGATAACATACGCTTCCTTGCTTCTGTAAAGTGAAAACTCGCTGTATGCAAAAAGCGAGGTCGCAGATAGATTTTGACTTTTAATAGTCTTTGCACGGCGGACAAAAGCCTTAATCAGCCCAAAATCTTCGGTTATAACGGTAACGAGTTTATCGCTTTCCCCCACCGTTTGTTCTCTGATTATAAGTCCCTTTGTTTTTGTCTGCATCAGTCTGCACAACCTCGTTTTTATTTTCTGATTGTTTATATTTCAGGTAGTCCGAAACGCTTCCCGTAGACACAAAGTTTTGCCACAAATTATCCATAAAAAACACCACCGTTACTATTTTATCCTATGGTGTTTTAAATGATTTGTGCCAAATTAATCCAAACCGAAATTGTGGATTAATCCCTCACGGTTACGCCAATCTTCCTTTACCTTTACCCAAGTTTGAAGATTTACTTTTATACCAAAAAAGTTTTCCAAATCCTGACGGGCATAAGTTGATATTTTTTTGAGCATGGCACCCTTCTTACCGATAACCATACCCTTGTGACTTTCACGCTCGCAATAAATAATTGCTTCAATATCAAGAATATCTTGATTGTCACGCTCACGCATTTTTTCGATAGACACGGCGACACCGTGCGGTACTTCCTTGTCCATAAGTCTGAGAATTTTTTCTCTGATAATCTCTGCGGCAAGCACTCTTTCGGGCTGGTCGGTAAGAGTATCATCAGGGAAAAAGTGCGGAGAATCAAACGCAAGCTTTTTCATCTCGTCAACAAGTTCATCAATATGCTCGCCTGTTGAAGCACAAACAGGAACGATTGCTTCAAAATCAAACAACTTATTAAGTTCCACTATGCGTTCAAGAAGTTCTTCCTTATCCTTAATCATATCGATTTTATTAATTGCAAGGATTACAGGCACTTTAAGCTTTTTAAATTTTTCAATCAACTCATATTCGCCTTTTTTGATGTCACCCTTTGATTCAACAACAAAAAGGCAAGCATCAACACCGCCGATTGAGTCGCCGACAGCCTGATTCATTTTTTCACCGAGTTTGTTGTGTGGCTTGTGATAGCCCGGAGTATCGGTGAAAACAAGCTGTGTTTCACCCTCGGTGAGAACTCCCATAATCTTTGTGCGGGTGGTTTGCGGCTTTGATGACACAATAGCAATTTTTGTACCCAAAAGTTTGTTAAGTATAGATGATTTGCCCACATTAGGGCAACCTACAATAGCAATAAATGCTGTTTTTGTCATTAATTAATCTCCCATATAATAGCTGTTGTCACGCTTAAGTCCGATTTTGGTAAGAACTTCCTCTTCCTTTTCACGCATATGTACCTGCTCGATACCGCCGTTTTCGTGGTCGTATCCAAGCAAGTGAAGCATTGAATGAACGGTCAAAAATCCGATTTCTCTTTGAAGAGAGTGGTTATAAGCCTTTGCCTGCTCCATAGCTTTCGGCACGCTTATAACGATATCGCCGAGAATTTTTGCACCCGTGTCCATATTTGTGTCGTACTCTCCGTTTTCGCCCATAGGGAATGAGAGCACATCTGTTTCTCTGTCTACATTTCTATATTGTGCGTTAAGCTCGTGAATTCTCTCGTTATCCACAAAACAAACGCTTACTTCTGCATCCGAGCCGAATTTTTCAGCCTGCAAAACCGCATTACAACAGCGGCGAATCAACATTCTTATTCCTCTTGGAACAGTAATTTCTTTTTGTTCGTCGGAGATTATAACTTTTACTTTATTCATTACTTATCTTCTCCTTTTCTTTTTTTCATTTGCTTTTCATCATATTTTTCATACGCTTTGATAATATCCTGAACAAGTCTGTGGCGAACCACATCCTTTTGAGTAAACTTGATAATCTCAATATCGTCAACATCTTTGAGGATATTCAAAACGGTTTTAAGTCCCGATTTTTTACCGTCGGGCAAATCAATCTGTGTAATATCACCGGTAACAACCATCTTTGACCTGAAGCCGAGTCGGGTCAAAAACATTTTCATTTGCTCCGGTGTGGTATTTTGTGCTTCGTCAAGAATAATGAAGCTGTCATCAAGAGTTCTGCCTCGCATATAGGCAAGCGGTGCAACCTCGATTGCTCCCCTCTCCTGATAATTTTGAAAATTCTCCGCTCCAAGCATATCAAACAAAGCGTCATAAAGCGGTCGTAGATAAGGGTCTACCTTGCTTTGCAAATCGCCCGGCAAAAATCCGAGTTTTTCGCCTGCTTCAACAGCCGGCCGTGTAAGAATAATTCTGTTAACCTGCTTTGCTCTGAACGCCGTAACCGCCATGGCAACGGCAAGATATGTTTTACCCGTTCCGGCAGGACCTACACCGAATGTGATTGTGTGGTCATCGATAGCCTGAGTGTATTTCTTTTGACCGAGAGTTTTAGGCTTAACCGGTCTGCCCTTTGCGGTTATACAAATAGAATCGTTTGTCATTGAAGCAATTTTGTCTTCGTTGCCCTCATTGACAAGCGAAAGAACATATCTTACATTTTGGTCGGTAAGTGCCTCGCCTTTGCCGATAAGAACAAGAAGCGAATTAATTGTTCTGACAGCCTTTGACACATCTTCGGCATCGCCCATAATTTTTAAATCCGAACCTCTTGACACAATGCTTACGCCGAACTCACGCTCAATCATACGGATATTTTCGTCAAACGAGCCGAAAAGCGACACCGCCTGCTCCATTGCATCAATCGTTATTGTTTGTTCTGTCATACACTTCCGCCTTAATTGAATCTATTTTTCTGTCCGTAACTTCAAGCACGGTAAATCTTACTCCGCCGTATTCCACGGCTTCGCCCTTGCTTTCCTCGTTAGGAACTGTGCCGAGCCTGTTGATAACAAAGCCTGCAACAGTATTATAATCACCCTCCGGCAAATTAATACCGAGTGCTTCCTCGACATCTTCTATATCGCATGCTCCGTCAAAAACAAAGGTGTCATCATCAATCTTTGTAACCGATTGTTCCTCATCATCGTACTCGTCTTCGATTTCGCCTACAAGTTCCTCAATAATATCTTCCATGGTAACAAGTCCGGCGGTTCCGCCGTACTCATCAACGACAATGGCAAGCTGAATATGCGTTTCGGTCATTTGAGCAAAAAGCTTGCCGCACGGAATAGTTTCCGGCACAAAAAGCGGTGTACGGATATAATCCTCAATTTTTTCACACTTTGGAATTTCCGTTCCGACAAATTTGAGCAAATCCTTTACATACACAATGCCCTTGATATTGTCAAGGTCTTCTTCATAAATAGGAATACGGGAAAAGCCCTCATTAATAGCAAGTTTGACAACATCAATTATTTCCTCGGTAATTTCAACGGCGGCAATATCAGTTCTGTGGGTCATAATATCGCCGACATTAGTATCGTGAAATTCAAAAAGATTATTAATAATATCTCTTGTGGATTTTTCAAGTTCTCCCTCGTCATCGTCAACAAGTTGCTTGATTTCTTCCTCGGTTGAACTTTCTTTTTTAAACAAGCGTTTTAAACTGCCAATAGCCATAAAGGCAAATACCTCCGATTTAACAAAATTATACAGTAATCCATTCTGTTATATTATAATATATAAATATTAATTTGTAAAGTGCAAAGTAATATGTTATTATATATCAAAATGAGGTGACGGCAAAATGCTTGAAAAGATACAAGACAAAAATATTTGGGACGCTCTGAAAGACAGCAAAAAGCCCATTGTGCTGTACGGAATGGGACTCGGTGCAGAAAAAATTATGGCAGAACTTGAACAAAGAGGACTAAAGGCAGACGAAGTCTTTGCAAGTGATGAATTTGTAAGAGGTCATTCGTTCAAGGGCTACAAGGTGCTCAAATACAGTGAAGTTTGCGAAAAATACGACGACTTCAATGTTGTTCTTTGTTTTGCAAGTCACATTGACAGCGTTATTGAGCATATTGAAAAGATAAACAGCGAGCACACGGTATTTGCACCCGATGTTCCCGTGGCGGGCGGAGGACTTTTCACCCGTGAATATATTGCCGAGAACGAGTCAAAATTTGACGAGGTATATTCTCGACTTGCGGATGAAGAAAGCAAAAGGGTTTATCTTGACATATTATCATTCAAGGTGTCGGGCAAAATTGAATATTTGCTACGCTCATTTGGCGAAAAAGACAAGGTTTATTCAGAAATTTTGAAGTTGACCGACAACGAAGAAATCATTGATTTGGGTGCATATGACGGCGACACGATAAGAGAATTTACAGCCGCAACGAATGGTAAATACAAGCACATCACCGCACTTGAACCTGACGCAAAAAGCTACAAAAAACTGCTGAAAAACACCGACGGCATGGAGAATTTGACAACGCTGAACATGGGTGCGTGGAGCAAAAAAGACACGCTGATTTTCAGTGCAGACGCAGGGCGAAACAGCAAACTGTCATCAAGCGGAACAAGCGTTGAAGTGACCGATATTGACAGCCTGAACATCCCTGCAACATTCATCAAAATGGACATTGAGGGCAGTGAAATGAAGGCACTTGAAGGTATGGAAAGAACCATAAAATCGCAACTGCCAAAGCTATACATCTGTGCCTACCACAGAAACGAGGATTTGTTTGCTCTGCCGTTAAAGGTGTGGGAACTTAACGAAAACTACAAAATATATTTCAGGCATTCAAAATATATACCGGCATGGGAATCAAATTTTTACTGTGTAAACTATTGATAAAGGCCCTGAAGCAGCCAACAAACATACTCTTTTAACATAAAAAACGGACTTTCTTACAATTGCGAGAAAGTCCGTTTGTATTTTTTTATTCCGCTTCTTTATGTCTTTCTATAAGAACATTGAGCATTTCTTGGTGAGATTTGCTTGTAATCTCATACTTAATGGTAGGAATGATTGAAATTGCCATACCGATTGCAGGCGGAATTGTGATCAAAAGCCACATTGCCTTTGAATAATTTTGAAAATCGGTTGCAAACGACGCACCGTTGGCAATGGCTGTATTCATTTTTTCAATATTGACATCGGAATAGCCGACTGCGGCATAGACATAAGCCGAAATAATTGAAGCAATACCCGTTGAAAACTTTTGGATAAAGCTTTGACCTGCAAAAAACACACCGTCGGGACGGTAATTGTGATGATAGTCCTCATAGTCTATACAGTCGCTTATCATAACGCTTTGGCAAACCATAACCGCACCAAAGCCGATTCCGGCAAAAAGGAGCAGCACGCCGTCGATGACTACCCAACTCATTTTGGCAAGTTCGGTAGGAGCGATAAGATAAGTAACAAACAGCAAAGCCATAGGCAAAGCGGAAAAGCCTGTAAGATTGTAAAGCGTTTTTACATCAATCTTTTTCATAAGCACAGGGCAAAGTGCCGTTGCACCGAACTGACCGATAAAGAACGCACCGCCAATGATAACAGCGGTAAGGAATGTTTTGCCGTTGCTGAACGCATTGGTTAAATCGCCGCCGCAATAGTAATATGTAAACAAAGTCATTACAACTGTTGCGAGGAGCTGAAGCGGAGCACGAAGAATACCGGAAATCAAAAGTCTTCTGAACGGTTTGCAGTTCCACATAAGAGCAAACGATTCTTTCATCGTTTTTCTTTCGTCAGTGTTAGGTACTCGTTCTTTAACGCCCAAGCCTGCACATTCAAAAAGAATTGACGACACAATCGTCATTGCGATACCGACAACGATAAAGCCTTTTTGTGCATTTTCACCTTCGCCGAATGCTTTGTTAGCCGCCTGACTGAGAGCAACAACCGACACAATGCCGAGACCTGCCGCAACGGAAGAAACTATTCTTGCAAGTGCGATAAGATTTGCTCTGTCTTTTTCAACCTCACTCATACGGCTGATGACACCCCAAAGCGGAACATCGCCCGCCGTGTAGGACATACCCCAAAGAACATAGGACACAGCCGCCCAAGTTACAATCAATACCATAGCGGTTGTATTGCCGTTTTCTTTAGCCACGGCATAATTTCCGTTGAGGAATGCAACGCATGTAATCACGCAAATTACAAGCGGAGCAAAAAGAAGATAAGGTTTGCACTTGCCCCATTTTGTTCGTGTTCTGTCAACAATCGAGCCCATCATCGGGTCGTTGATTGCATCCCAAATTCTTGCGATTGCAAAAATCCAGCCGAGTGCCACAGCCGGCAGACAAATTACATTTTGAAAATAATAGTAAAGCCCTGCCGTAACAACATTGTAAATAAGATTTTGACCGAAAAGACCGGTTAAAAACATACCGGCTTCTTTTTTGGTATAAGTTAATCTTTCGTCCATAATAACCCCTTTTTAAAATTAGGACAAAAAAGGACGATTCCACCGAACCGCCCTTTTAACATTATTCGCTATAAAAATGTGACTTACGCAGCCTTTTCCTCTGCTGTATCGTCTTTCTTTTCTCTCATAAGTACAAACTTTTCCATTGGGAAGAGAACCACCATCTGAACAAAACCTGCTGCCATAGAAGCAAGAAGACGGGCGATAGACTCGTTTGTAACTATCTTGAGGAACCAGTTGCTTGCTTCAACCTTGAGAAGTGCACCAACGATTGCGCCCTGCATCCAAGTTGAGAAGAGAATGAGTGCAAGAAGAAGCACGATGTAAATAACAAAGTTGTACCAAGCAGAATCAGACTTGAATGTTGTCTTTTTATTCTGATAGAAACCGTAAATGTTAGCAATAAGGTTTGAAAGAAGGAACGGGAGTACATAACCCCATGTTACTACACCGTCGATAACATACTTTGTAGCTTCTTTTGAGCCTGCTGTGAACATTGTAGGTGTGAAAATGCCTCTTAAAAATTCAGGAAGCAATGTGTGAATTTGGTCGCATACCAAAGGAAGCAAAGCCGCAAGTGCCAACTGAATGATTGTTACAAGACCCGATACAACAAGGAACTTTACAAGTTGCCAAAGAGTCTTGATAAAACTACCCTTTTCTTCGGCAGCGTTATCAATGCCGCCAAGACTGAATTTTTTCTTTTCGTCTGCCATAAATTTACTCCTTAAAAATTATGTTTTCTATGTAAATAGCGAATTTACTAAATCATTATAACAATTTTTATTCCAATATGCAACAATTATTTTAGTAAAAACATACAAAAATTATGAGAACAACAATCCGAGCATAGCGGTGCCCGAAATTGCGTGAATAATAGCGATAACCGCCCACACGATAAGTGCAACGATGCCGACAAGTATTGCAAGAAGAAGGATTACAACAAGGATGAGAATAAGGAGCACAAGCGGACCTTTTTTGCTCTTATTAACAGTGTCTTCAAACTTCTTTTGTTCAAAAGCGGAAGCAGGTGCAGGGTTTTGCTCATCATAAATCGGATAAAGCGGAAGAGTTGCCTCGGCATCGCAATAGCCGCTGTTCCAAAGAAGAGGCTCAAAAAGACTTCTGACCGAAGTTGCACCTTTGAGCACCTTGCCGATTGAAAAATGAATTGTATTCAAAAATGCATCAATTACATTAAGAAAACCGCAGGTAAGCTTGTATTCCCTTGTATCCGGAGTGTACGGAGAATCACCACAGTACAGGTTTTGGATAAGTTCAAGAATAAAATCAATAACCTTATTGTTTGCAATATCGGCTATATCGGACTTTTTAAGACCGCTTTCTTTTTTACAAAGTCGCCAAATTTTCTTAAAAGTCAATTTGTTAAGGAACTTGCCGACCGGTTTTATTATCCAAGCAAACTTTTTGACGGTTTCTCCCGGTACCGAAAAAGCAGGTGCCATTTCTGCAAGGCGGTCAATATCATAACCCATTGCCCACAAAACTTCCTTTATCATACCGAAGAAAAAGTTTTTCATATAATCGGGGAAACTCTTGCCGTCTGTATCAAGTCCGTCAACATTATCAACAAAAACAGTGTCAATATCTATCTTTGCGTTTTTCGGGTCAAAGGTAACATTTCTCATTACAGGCGGACAGCCGATAAGTGCACCGCAGGTAATATCATAAAACTTGTTGCCCTTTTTGGTTGTGATATCGCTGATGTCGTGAACATGGGTGTGACCCGTGAGCATACAGGAAAGACCGGCATCCGCAAAGATTTCTCGTGTTGTTTCGTAATTTCTCTGCATATTTCCGCCGCCGATAATGTTATAAAACGGTGACGGTGAAATCATAGGGTGATGGGTCATTGCAATTACAAACTGGTCGTTCTTTTTTGCATCCTCAAGCTGTTCCATAATCCAAGCCATACAATCATCGGAAAAGCCCGAACCACGCTCACCCTCCGGCTTGTAATTTGTGTCGTCATTGAGTGCAAACAAACGATAACCCGGTGCAAGCTGAACAACATAGCACATAGACTCCTTATGCACTGCGATAGCCTCATTGGGACCGAACTCATAATACATATCCCACAAATCGTGCCTATCGCCAACGGCAGGGACTTCAACCCTTTCATCGCCCTCACAAGCATAGGCAATGCCGTTGTCCTGAAAATCGTGGGTGGCTGTTATAACATAAACCCTCTTGCCTCTTTTTTTGAGGTCACGGAGCATTTCAATAAACTCCTCGTGCGACTGCATTTCACCATCGTGAGTGGTGTCTCCGGAAAGAAGAACTATATCTGTTGAAGTGTCCTCGCACAGCATATCAAAGGCTCTTTTGATGACAAGAGGACTGTCCTTAATCACCATTTGCGACTTTGATTCCATCTTGTCATAAGCCTTGCCGTGAGTGCCGAGCTTTGTTGAATAATAATGAACATCAGTAATAAACTGAACCTTAAGCGGCTCGTTATTTGAGCCTACAATTTTGTCTGCCATATTCTTACCTTTCAATTACAAAGTTTCAATTTTAAGTATACCCTTATCAACATCTTTGTCAAATGTAAATTCCAATGAACCGCCGTTACGGAGCTTAAATTCAACTTCTTTTCCGTTAAGGGTAGCCTTGTAAGAATTCTTATCACTGAGGGTAACAATCATGGAATATTTTTCGTTGTTGCCGAAATACTTAAACGAAATCTCGGCACTGTCATCGGTTACATTTTGGTAATCGGTCCATACATCAAGACCTGTTGTAACCGTTCCCGGCTTATAATAAGCATTTGCCCAAATGCAAATAGGAGCAGACAAACCGCCGAAGTTGTGGAACCATCCGCCACGGCGGGTTTTGATGCCGAAGCATTCATATGTAAAGTAGGTAAAATCGGTTTCTTCTTTCCACATTTCAAGTGCACGGTTTGCAATTTCAAACGCAAAATCGGTATCGCCGTTATCGAGCATAGTTTTCCACACAAACCATTGATGGCTCATCCAAACATTGCCGTTCCAATAGCCGTCGTCAAAATAGTACGAAGCGGACATATCAACAGCCGAAACACCTGCCGCAGACCACATTTCATTTGGATTTTTAATGTGAGAAATAAGCTTTTGTTTTCTTTCTCCGTCAACCGCACCTGCGATAAGCGGATAAACGCCGTCAAATCCCTTATCCCAATTTTCGCCGTCCTCGGTTTTCATAATATAAGGAGCATTTTTGTCCTTATCGTACATAGTGTAGCCGAAATATCCCGACTCCTCATCCCAAGCGTAATTGTTGAGTGCATCTGTTGAGAACTTAATATCCGCATCATAAACGGCAATATCGTCTGTTTTACCGAGATAATCGGCAACCATTTTCATAATCTTGCCTGCACGAATAATTTGGCTTGTAGAAAGACAAGGGCAAGAATACTCCTCCGCCTTGTCGGCAATCATCTTAACCTGAGCCGGATAATCGTCCATACCCGAACAAGAATACCAATAATCATAGGTTGTAAGAAGTCCGTTATCAAACTTTGCACAGGTTGAATTATGGCTTCTGCCACGCAAAAATTCATAGTACAGCTTCATTTTGTTATACAAAAAGTCAAGTTTTGCCTTGTCATTTGTACGCTTCAAAAGTTCAAGATATTCCACAAACTGAGTCGGCACAAGCGAGCCGTGAAGCAAGAAGCAAAAATCGTCGTTGTCATCATCGCAAAGGTACATATCAAGTGCATATTGGCACAGTTCGTTGCTGAACTCAAGAAGTCCCATACCGATAAAGCCGCTGTCCCAAGTATAAAAACTGTCCCAACGCTTACCCGGTGTGTGGTGAATAACATTTTCGCCGTGCTTGTAAACAGGATAAACCGTGTTCGTCAAAAGTGTTGCACGCAAAATATCGGTTGAAAGTGTGTACTTTTCACCGTCTTTGTTGAACTTTGCGGTTTCGCCTGCTGCTTTGCGTTCGTTATAAATTTTTTCGTATTCATCATAGTTCAAAGGCTCAAAATCAGATTTTGCAACAACCGCATACTCAATATGAGTGCTGTGCGGTTCAATGAAAATCGACTTGATAAGTGTATTTTGGAAGAAGCCGTCATCCGAAGTTTTACGCTTAAACGAGCCTGAAAAAGTTTCTTTTAAATCGTCATATGTATGGTCGCCGTTTGAAAGACGATTGATAAGTGCATCTTCAAGGCTTCCGCTGTCGAGTGTGCGGAAACGGGTGTTTGGATTTGAAGTGATAACCTTAAATTTGCAATCGTTATACTTGTAGTCAATGTCAACGGTGTAACCTTTGCCGTTTTGAGCCGTACTGATTTCAGGTTCAAAATCGTGTTTAATTTCAACAACTTCAAGAGCGTTGCCTTTTTCATATACGGCAACAAAGTCAAGTTCAACACCTGCTCCGCCGAGGCTGACAAGTTCAAGATTTTCCGCAAACGGAAGCTCGATTATTGCAAGTTCGTTGCTGTGAGGCAATACGGTTTCAACACCATTAACGCTGAATTTTGCGTCGCCGTCGGTAACGGTCTTGTATCTCAAAGCAACAACAGGGTTGTCAATACCGTCTGCCGAAAGTTTATAGGCAACCTTATCCCCCGCTTCGCAACCGAAAGGCTTTAAGCCGAGATAATGAACATGAGCATTATCACATCTGTCGCCCAAGCCATAGCCGAGATAAAATTCCTCGCTCTTGAACATTCCTCTGAACATACCGTCCGGGGTTTCATTTTCCCACGGTCTGATTTTTGCGTAGGAATATTCGACATATTCATTTGCTTTGATAAGTTTGTAATTATCATTCTTTGCCTTGATGTAATATTCCTTTGAATTAGGAAATTCAAGCGAAGAAAAGAAATTAAGAACCGTGTTTTGCGAAAGGTCGGTATTGTTTACAAATTCAATTCTTGCAAGATATGCTTCTTCGTTTATTTTTGAAAAAGACACATCGGCATATACCATATCCTTCCACATAAGCTCATATCTGTAAGAATAAAACGAATAATCCGTTGCACACTTCCACAAATGATAGCTTGACGGAACGGTTACATTGGGAACAGGAGTTGACGAGTTCCAAATTGTAGGGTGCACGGCAAAATCAAAGCGAACCGCATCTGCACTTGATTTGCCGTTTTTGTTATCAACTGTGCCCATAATTCTTGAAAGGCCCATATATTTTTTTGAATACGGACCCCATATAGGCATAAACGGTTTTTCTGCCATTTTTTATCTCCTTGTCAAAAAGTAAAATATCACAAATATTATGATTGAAAAATGCCGATTTGTCAATAATATAGTCTAAATTTTTCATTTTTCTTTACCTATTTATCGGTATTTTATTGACAAAATTTATATTTAAAGTTATTATACTATATATTATATTGTGGTGTATTATGCAGCAAGTAAAGGAGATAACATATGAACATTGACGAAAATGTACGAAAGATACTTGTTTCACTTTTAAGAAAATGGAAAGTAATTGTGGCATTTGCACTTGTAGGTGCGTTGCTCGGATTTTTTTATACAGCAAACTTTACAAAACTGACATACACATCAACCGTTGAGTTTCTTGCATATGCGGTAGATACAAAAAGCGAAATTAAGGGGTCATATACAAATCCCGATGATACAAGAACAAGCAACACAAGCAAAATGAATTACACCACCATGATGCTTAATACATATATTGAGATTATGAATACAAACGAATTTGCTTCGACAGTTGCTCAGGAACTTAATAACAGGATAAACTCCAGCTACACGGGAACAAACATAAAAAATGCAATGACTGTTGAAGCCGTGGAGGGAACGGCAATGTTTTTAATTACCGTAACAACGGAAAGCAACGATTTGTCTTATGAAATTGCTCATCAGCTTGAAACCGAGGTTCCTAATATGATGAAGCGTACAAACAACGGTCTTGTAATGGCAAGCGTTGAGGACAAACCGATAAAAGCATCTGCGGCAGGAAGCAAGGGCTATCCTAAAAAATGTGCCATAGGTGCCATTGCCGGAATTGTTGTGGCATGTGCATACATTATCCTAAGAAATATGCTTGATATAAAAATTCGCACAAGCGAAGAGCTTATTGAAAAATACAACATTCCTGTTCTCGGCAGTATACCTAACTACGAAATTAAAAGTGCTGCAACTGCATCACATACAAAAACAGTCAACGAGCCTTATGTAAGCTCAGCCGAAAAAGGAGATGAAGAATAATGGCAAGAAAAAGCAACAAAAAATCAACAAGAATCAGCAGCACATCACGCCAGCTCCTTAAAGATATAGAAATGGACCCTTCGCTCAAATTCAGAGTTGAAGAAGCGTACAAAAGTGTTAGAACCAACATTATGTTTTCCGTAATGAAAAAAGGCTGTAAAACAATTGTTATTTCTTCATCTACTCCAAACGAGGGTAAAACAACTACAACCATTAACATAGCCATTGCCCTGTCACAGGCGGACCAAAAAGTTCTTCTTATTGACGGTGACCTTCGTAAGCCTAAAATTCATCACTATTTTTCAGTACCTAATTCACCGGGACTTACAAATTATCTCGGCAGCAAAGTCGGCTCCGGCACAGACAAAAAAACAGATTTGTTTTCTTTAATTCACGCTACGGAATTTGAAAATCTTTCCGTACTTTGCTCCGGCTCAATTCCGCCTAACCCGGCAGAAATTCTCGGCAGTGAACCGATGGCGGAATTTTTGGAGGAAATCGGAGAAGATTTTAACTACATAATTATTGACACACCGCCTATAAATGTTGTATCGGATGCACTCCCTGTTATCAGAGAAAGTGACGGCGTTGTGCTTGTTGTACGCTCAAACCAGTCAACTCATCCGGAAATTCAGCGTGCCATATCTGCTCTTGAATTTATTGATGCAAAAATTCTCGGCTTTGTAGTTAATTTTGCAGACAGCAATCGCACAAAATACGGCTATGGCAAATACGGTCGCTATCGTTACGGAAAATATAAAGGCGGTTACGGCTACGGTTCGTACGGCAATTACGGCTCATATAACGGTTATGGCTACGGTTACGAAAGCGGAGGCTACGGCTACGGTTATGGCGGATACGGTTACGGCTACGGTTCGCAAAACAACTACGCATCATACGGATATGACAGTGCACCGTATGACGCCCGTCAAAACAAAAGATAAACCGATAATCGGTAAAGGACAGATTTATGATTATAGATAATCTTGTAGAAACCCATTGTCACATTATACCGGGAATAGACGACGGCTCACCCGACATTGACACAAGCCTTGCAATGATTGAAAAATTGCAAAGACAGGGTGCAAAAAAAATCATACTTACGCCGCACTATTATTCGGATAATATTTCGTTTGATGATTTTTTAAGGCGTCGTGACAAAGCTTTTAACGAACTTATGCGTGCACTTCCGAGCGGAAGTCCGACATTAATTCCGGCAGCAGAGGTATACATCAGTCAATATCTTTTTAACAATACAAACATCGACGAGCTTAAAATAGGCAATTCAAATTACATACTTATTGAACACCCATTTTCAAGCAGTTTTTCCGAAAATTCATACGACAGACTTATGAATATGTACTGCGATTACGGTGCAAAGCCTATCCTTGCTCATATAGAAAGATACCCGGCACTTATGGAAGACACCTATAAGTTGGAAGATTACATTGATATGGGATGCCTTACACAGGTTAACATTTCAACATTTTCAGACGCACACAGAAGCGTTAAGAAAAAAATATTTAAGCTTCTTGACACCGGTCATATCCACCTTATCGGCTCCGACTGCCATAATCTGACAAGCAGACCGCCGGAATACGAAAACGGAATAAAAGAGATAATCAAAAAAAGCGGGCAGGAAGCTGTTGACACTCTTATAAAAAATGCCAACCTGCTCACATCGGGAATTTAAAAACGCTTCGGTTTACAATATGTAAGCCGAAGTTTTATTTTTACGCTTTAACCAATATAATATATCGGTGATTAATTTGAAAAAGGCAGCTACATTTTTTCAATCATTCGGCATACTGATACTCCTTGCAATGTTTATTTTGCTTTCGGCAAAGGCAAAATTACAGGCAATTGAAGGAATGAAAATGTGTTTAAATATAATCGTACCTTCACTTTTACCTATACTGATTTTGACAAATACCCTGATAAAAAGTGAATGTTCGACAATATTTGAATTTATATTCAGACCGCTTGCAAAATTGTTAAAACTTTCGCCGACGGCTGTTTGTGTTATATTTTTCGGTCTTATCGGGGGCTACCCTACGGGTGCAATACTGACCGATGAACTTTATGAGCAAGGAATAATATCCGACAGCACCGCAAAGAGATTGCTAAGGTTTAATTTTTGCGGCGGTATAGCGTTTATAATCACGGCGGTAGGCACGATAAAACTCGGAAGTACAAAATCCGGAGCAATTATTTATCTGACAAATATTCTATCCTCAATGATAATTTGCTTTATTGAAAGCCTGTTTATAAAAGAAAAGGAATATCAAAATATAAAATTCAAAAAAATGAATTTTTCTGCGGCACTGATAAATTCTGTTGAAGGGAGCGTAAAAAGCATTGCAATAATGTGCGGATATATAGTTTTCTTTTCCGCACTGTCCGGTCTGTTTACAATTCCAAGTTTTCTTATGCCGATGATTGAAATAACAAACGGCATATTCGCGAACAATAATTCAATACCGTTTGAATACCTATGCTTTTTCTTATGCTTCGGCGGAATATGTATACATTTTCAGCTTTTCGGCATAATCAAAAAAGTAAATATGAGCTACCTTGACTTTTTCATTCATAGGCTTGCAGGCGGACTTTTGGCATATTTCCCGGGTAAACTGTACGCAGTTTGCTTTGCACCGAACAAAGAAGTTTTTGCAAACATATCACAGGTGACACCTAAAATGAGCGAAATCAACGGCAGTTTGAGTCTTATGCTTCTTGCAAGTTGTATTGTGATAGTTGTTGACTTAAACAACAAAAAATCAAAATTGCTTTAGCCCATATAATATGTTATAGTATATTAGGTGATAAAAATGAAAAAAATTTTGCAAAAATAATATCGTTGATGTTAGCGGTTTTGATGCTTACGGCATGCAGTGAATATAAAAGTGCAGAGCAAACCGCTTCCAAAGAAAAAGAAACTGTAACACAGTATACCGAAATTGCTCACAGCGACAGTATAGACGATATTCAGCCGTACACATATTACCCTTACACAACGGTAAACAACAACATTCCGGAATTTGACAAAACGGACTACACACAGTCTTTTGAAGAATACGGAGAACTTGATTCTCTCGGCAGATGCACATCGTGTATTGCAAACATAGGCACCGACCTTATGCCGACCGAAGAAAGAGGTGCAATAGGTTCTGTTAAGCCGACCGGATGGCACATTGCAAAATACAACAATGTTGACGGCAAATATCTGTATAACCGTTGCCATTTAATAGGTTACCAGCTGACAGCCGAAAACGCCAATCCGAACAACTTAATTACCGGCACAAGATACCTCAATATTGACGGAATGCTTCCGTTTGAAAACGAAGTTGCCGATTATATCAAAAAGACAAACAACCATGTTCTTTACAGAGTAACGCCTATATTCAAGGGCAACGAACTTGTTGCCAGAGGTGTACAAATGGAAGCTTACAGCATTGAGGATAAAGGCGAGGGTGTTAAGTTTAATGTATATTGCTACAATGTTCAGCCGGATATAGAAATAAATTACGCAACCGGAGAGAGCTGCTACATCGGCACCAAATCAACTTCATCAAACAACGATGAAGAAAAGCAAACATATATCGTTAACCTCAACACAAAAAAATTCCATACCGAGGACTGTCCTGCCGTTCAAAAAATCAAGGATGACAATAAAAAGGCCTACAAAGGATACAGAGAAAACCTCATAAACAACGGATATGAGCCTTGCGGACAATGCAAGCCTTAAATCATCACAATTTATAAACAGTTAATCAAATCTTAATTAAATATTTGATTTTTTATGATTATATAAGTATAATAAAAATAATATATACTAATTGGGAGAATTATATGCCAAACTACGAAGAATTCAAATGTCCCGTATGTAACAAGCAGTTTACAAAGGACGATGACATAGTTACCTGCCCCGAATGCGGCACACCTCACCACAGAGAGTGCTACATGCTTTCGGGTCACTGCGTAAATCAAGGTTTGCACGCAACGGGTTACAGTTTTTTGCAAGACCACAAACCGATTATCCCCGAGCCGACTGTTCAGGCTCAAGCAAAGACGGGCGAATACTATGCTCCGCCTGTTGACAATTCAAGCAATCAACAATCCCCGTTCGGTCAAAGTCAAAACGGTGAAGAACAAAATCAACCGCCGTTTCAACCTTTTCAAACAATTCAATTTGATATTCCGCAATATCAGGAACAGGGCGAAATTGACGGAGTAAGCATCAACGATATTGCCGCAACGGTCAGGACAAACCCTCAGAGATTTGTTGAAAAATTCAAGAAGTTTTCACAAAAAAAGAGCAAGCTCAGCTGGAACTGGGGAGCATTTTTCTTTGGTTCGTATTACCTGCTGTTCAGAAAAATGTATAAGCAAGGCATTGCGTTTTTCTGCATAATGTTTTCGGCTGTATTGGTCGGAGATGCGGCACTGTTTAAATTTGCGCCGAAATATATGGCGGCAATGCAGGATTTGGTTACAAACTATGACCCCAAGTCAACAGCAATGCCCGACATATCTTCAATAACAGGAGCATCGGACGCACAAACGGCAATAACAGTTATGTACATTCTGCTGGCAGTATTGCTTTTAATCAGAATAATAATTGCCGCATATGCCGATTATTTTTACAAAGGCACAGTATTTAATATTATCAAAAGCGTATCGGAACAACTTGATAACGGAGCAAACTTTATTCAATCGTCGATTTTCGGTGCGGAAGCAAACCTTGACCAGGGACAAATGAAAAGAATGTACCTTGGCAACAAAGGCGGAGTAACGCTGTTTGCACCGCTTGTAGCATATTTTATAATGTATGTTGTAACATCATTGTTTTAGGAGAGAGAAACATGAAAAAAGTAAGAAAAGCCATTATTCCTGCCGCAGGACTTGGAACAAGAGTGTTGCCTGCTTCAAAGGCAATACCTAAAGAAATGCTCAACATCGTTGACAAACCGGCAATTCAGTACATTGTTGAGGAAGCATTCAACAGCGGAATTGAGGAAGTTCTGATTATCACAAACCGTGGCAAAGAAGCTATTGAGGACCATTTTGACCACGCATTTGAGCTTGAAACAAAGCTGGCTCAAAATCCGGATAAAAAAGACTTGTTGGATTCTGTTAAAGCCTGTGCAAATTTTGGCAACATCTACTTTTTGCGTCAAAAAGAAACAGGCGGTTTGGGTCACGCTGTGCTTTGTGCAAAAGCATTTGTGGGTAACGAGCCGTTTGCCGTTTTGTACGGTGATGATGTAATCATCTCGGATAATCCCGTTACAAAACAGCTTATCGATGTATACGAAAAATACAACAAGGGCGTTGTAGGCGTTAAAGAGGTTGACGAAGAATCAATCACGAAATATTGCTCGCTTGCCGTTGAACACCTTGAAAACAACCGCTACAACTGCACGGATATGATTGAAAAGCCTAAAAAAGAAGAAATTATGTCGCACTTTTCAATCTTGGGCAGAGTTATTTTGCCGCCTGAAATTTTTGGAATTTTGGAAAACACACCAAAGGGTGCGTGCAACGAATTGCAGTTGACAGACGCAATGCGTACCCTTGCACAACAGCAAGGCGTTATCGCCGTTGATTATGACGGCACAAGATACGATATGGGCAACAAATTCGGAATTTTGCAAGCCAACATTGAGGTTGGACTCCGCCATCCCGAACTGTCCGAAAAATTGAAGGATTACATAAAGGAACTGTCAAAAACTCTGTAATCCTCGGAAGGAACACGAATGAACAACAACTATTACAATCCGCAAGGCAACCAATATTATCAGCAACAAAATGCACAATATTTGATGATGAAGCAACAAATTGCATATGCAAAAAAGGAGCAACGCAAAGAACTTGTCAAAGTCGGTTTTGTGCTTGGCAGTGCAATAATTGTGTACTTGCTTCTTCAAACGGTTTGGGGCTCTATGATAAGTGCACTCGGACTTTATGACGCATACCAAAACTCGGTTATGTTCAAATACGCATTTAACATCATCGGTGTTGACCTGCTTTCGCTTTTGCCGGCATTTGGCATTGCGGCTTTGATACTCAAAAGGAACTTTACCGGTGAACTTGTGCCCACAAAAAAAGTAGGCAAACTTAAAGCCACGGCTTGGGTATTCTTCGGTATGGGTTGCACCATTGTTGCAAATTACCTTGTATCGGTGATGATGGCATTTGTAAAAAATGTGCTCGGCTACGAACTCACTCAAAACAACTACGGCAATTCAGACGATATTTTAACATATATCGTTATGTTTGTTGCAACGGCGATTGCTCCTGCAATATTTGAGGAATTTTCGTTTAGATGTTGCACACTCGGCGTCTTGAAAAAGTACGGCAAAGGCTTTGCCGTGTTTATGGTAAGCATTATTTTCGGCTTAATTCACGGCAATGTGATACAGTTTGTATTTGCCTTTCTTGTAGGTCTTATTTTGGCTTACATCACAGTACAAACAGACAATGTAATCATTGCGATGTTTATTCACGGCTTAAATAACGCAAGATCGGCTGTAAGCGATATAATCACCACCGCCGCAAACGAAAAGCTTGCAAACACCGTTTCGACAATCATTATGATAATTTTTGTTGTTCTTGCAATAATCGCTTTAATTTATCTTTTATATACAAAATCTTTTGCAACGGAAAAGAAAATGAAAAGCCTTTATGACAACAACTTCGGTACAAAAATTGCTTGTATGATTCCGGGAATGATTGTTCCGTTTGCAATTCTCATTGCATTAACAAAACAATATGTCACAAAAATATGACGGAAAACAAATTTATGCAAGCCGCACTTGAACTTGCAAAGCAAAGTGCTCTTGAAGGTGAAGTGCCAGTAGGTGCGGTAATTGTTAAAGATGACGAAATTGTAGGCACAGGCAGAAACAGGCGTGAATACGGCAAAAACGCACTTTATCACGCAGAGATAGAAGCTATAGACTCGGCATGCAAAAAGCTCGGAGGATGGCGTTTGTGGCAATGTGATATGTATGTTACGCTTGAGCCTTGCCCGATGTGTGCCGGCGCAATTATCAATTCAAGAATTAAAACGGTCTATTACGGTGCAAGCGATAACAAAGCCGGGAGTTTCGGCTCGGTTGTTAACTTCAACGACCTGCCATATAACCATAAACCGGATATTATCGGCGGTGTTATGGCAGACGAAGCACAGGCAATGCTCACGGCGTTTTTTAAAAATTTAAGGAAAAATAAGAAAAAAGGTTCGCAATAGCGGACCTTTATTTTTTGTAGGGGCGGATAATATCCGCCCGAGGAAATAAAAAAGAGGCGACCAAAGGTCGCCTCTACGATGTATCGTTTTTGCATTAATCAATAAACTGTGCTTTCGTCGGGCAATTCTTCATCCTCCAAATCGCCGATTGTAGGGCCGCCTGTATACGAAGTGGTAATAACATCAGAATTCATAAATTTGATAATTTCAATTATAGGTTCTTCAAATTTTTTCATCATAACCCCTCCTTAAAAAGCTTGTTCTACGGCAACATCGGAATAAATTGTATTTGTTTTTGTTTCGCCGTTTTGCTTGTATGTTACATACGATCTGCAAGATACTTTTGTAATTGTCGAACCTTGCTTAACTCTGACAATAACCGTATATTCATTACCGTTTGAAATTCTCTCTGCCTTCATAATCTTGGTATTTGCGCCGTATTTTACTTCAAGACCCCATTCAATTGCGGTGCAATCTTTAGGAAGATAGAACTTGCAGTTGTATGTAGCCCAACGATGTGTATCATCGGAATCTGCAAAGTGACCTGTAATACCTGTCTTTGCAACTCGTTTGGTTACTTCAACAACATAAATGTCGCTTGTCTTTGGTGCATAGAATTCTACGCCGTCAAGATAGGTAAGAATGTTTTCGCCCTTTGCATCGGAAGCAAGTGCATATTGCTTGCTCGGGTCGATTCCCTCAGGACGCACAAAGCTGTCATAGCTGTATTTTCTTGACCATTCACCGAAGTGAACATTGCACATATCCTCGTCTTTTGGTGAAGCGGTATATTTTGCTCTTACATAAATTGTTTTGCCCGTACCTATTACAGTTGGCGTATCCCACTCGCCACTATCATAGAAAGGAATTTTAGGAACAGTAACTGTATTTGTTTCAAGTTTTATATTCTCTGCAACATACCTAATGCCTACGATAACGCCGTTCTTACCAAGGAATACAACCTTTGAATACTTAACGGTTTCGCTGTCATTAGGTTCGCTGAGTTCATGAACAGTAACTGTTGCGGACTTTGTTACATAAAATGCAATCTTTTTATCTGTTGTGGAAAGTTTTGTGGTGGTTGCACCATCATCGGTTGATATAGTCCACTTTTCAACATTTTTGATTGTTGGGTCCGCTGTTGCAAGGTCAATTTCAAGCTCTGTACCGTAGTCTTTTTCATAAGTTGTAATTGTAGTTGGATTGCCGTTTGCATCATCTTTTTGAAGAGTTACGGTTACAGACCTTTTACGAAGGACTGTTTTAGCAGACAAAAGCATTGCGGTTGCTTTGTCAACTTCAGCTTGAGTTGTAGCATTTTGCTTTAATTCAAGAGCAGACTTGTAAAGTTCATAGTATTCGTTGAATGATTCAGCAGTGTATACACTTGCACCTGAAACAAGTATTGGTCCACTTTCCTGTGCGGCTTTGTCCCAAGCTGAATAATCAATTACTATACCTTTACATACAGTACATTTACCGTCTGTGCCGAGAGTGTGCTCTTCTTGTTCTTCAAAATCACCTTTTGTGCACTTCTTGATATGGTGTGTTTTGTCAACATATGTATATGTATATTCATGACCTGTTGCAGGAATTTCTCTGACAGTTGTTTCATCGCAATACTTACATACGCCCGTCTTAGAACCAGCTGTTGTACAAGTTGCCGCTTTGGTAACTGTCCAATCGTATGATGAATCTGCATGATTAACAGCAGTATCAACAGTTGGATTTGAAGAATTAACTGTATTAAATTTTGTATTATAGAACGAAACCAATCCACTATAATTATTTGTGCCTACAGCAAAGTAATCGTTAGGGTTCTTTGCCATTACTTCATCTAATGTTGAAATTACAGTTGATAAACCGCCCTGTCTGTATTTTGCGATATTACCGTAATATTTTGCCTCAGCAGACTTAATCTTACCGATTACATAATTATAGTTGATGACTCTGATAACCTTACTACCTATAAGTGTATCTTTTGCGTTACCTTCATTATAACCTACTCTGACATCAAAATTAGGGGTGTATTCTGTCAACAAAGCGTCCGATTCGCTAAATGTCTTTTTAACTTGAAGAATGTTAGCATAAAATTTTTCGTCACCTGTTCCCTGATTATAATAATCTGAAGTTGTATCACCGGTACCGCTGATATTTCTTTCTGATTGAGTAAGCCAAATCCAAGTCATATTCAATCTGCCGTCACTACCCTTCCATTTTCCGGCAAATTGCACATCCGAAGTATTACTTACATACACGGCAAATACACGAAGATTATTCCAATTCCAAGTCCAATTTGGTTTGGAATTACCCCATAAAGCATACATTGCGCCAACCTGTGGAGTGTCGCCACCGTTATAAAGAACCGTTGCTTCAGGAATTACAAGCTTATTATCGGTCTTATAATCACTTCTACCTGAGGCAAAGCCCACATTCTTTGCCGTACCTGCGGCTGTACCTGCGTCGGTCATGCCTGTTTCGGAATAAAGAACATTTTTATAAATTTGCTTATATTCATCTGTTGAACTGTTATCTGCGTCAACAAAAATCTTTGTCGAACCCAACTTATCAATGAAGTTACCTGTAGGAGCAGTAAAAGTGCTTGCTTCCATCGTAGCAACTGCATTTGTCAAAGTTGTAAGTGCTGCTGCAATGTCACCACCATTACCTTCGCACAAACTCTTGCGTACATTAAAATAATTAACATATGCATTATAAGCTGTATTGACATTTTTATACATAACAGTACCGGCTGCCATAGCCTTCATATCTTTTTCAAACTTCAAAACTGCGGTAGGAAGTGAAGAAGAATTTTGTTCAACATTAACAGCAACTGTCTTATTATTGATTGTAACAATAGTATCTGTCCATGATGAATTTCTATCGGCTATTCCACCGGCAGATGTAATCATAAAGCATATTGTAGCAATACTTCTGCCGTTTTGCTTTGCAAATTTAATTGCATTGCCAATATTAACGGTATGTAAAGAACCGTCAGTAGTAAAATCGCCCAATTTTTTCATTGAATAATGCGAAGTTGTGTTACCGATATGACCTGAATTATCACCCTTAAAAACAGCACGTGAACTATTTGTATTAATATCACTTAATTTATATTCACCGGTTGACTGATAAAAGTCGGTATAATTGGCTGTAGGATACCATACACTAAGCCCCATATTTTCAGAACAATTGCTCGCCATTGCCGATGTAAAGTTATATGATGCACTGACTTCGTCTAAATCTGTACATGAAACATTACTAACATCAAAGTTAACAAAGCCGATAGTAAAGTTTCCGTCCTGTGCATCATTACAAATTGTAAGTTTAGGATCGGTAAATCTACCTTGGTCACTTCCCTTAATTATACCATATGCGGAAACGGTTGCAGTTGATGTAGTTGTTGCCGCATTTGCCGTAAGAGTTGCAAACGGAAGTGATGAAACTATCATCAGCACCGATATGAGGCAAGCAAGAGATTTTTTAAAAATCTTTTTCATATACATTCCTCCGAATTGTGCATAGCAATTACACATATTTTTACTTATAATGATTTTACCATAAATAGGTAAACAATTCAACCTTTATCTGTTGAAATAATAGATAAATTATAATAAAACAATAAATAAAAGTTTGGATATAATAACAAAAAGTTTATAAAGGTGCCGAATAAAGCGTACCGTAGGGGGCGGATATTATCCGCCAGAATAAATAAAAAAAAGAGGCGACCAAAGGTCGCCTCTACGGGATCATCATTTACAACAACTCAGCTACTTTATCACCCATTTGTTGAGTGTTTACAGGAGTGAAGCCGTCCTCGAAAATATCGGGAGTTCTTACCTGTGTAAGAGCAGTATCAACTGCTTTTTCGATAGCGTCTGCCGCTTCGGATTCGCCGAAAGTATAGCGAAGCATCATTGCGCCCGAAAGAATGGTTGCAAGCGGATTAGCCTTACCCTGACCCGCAATGTCCGGAGCAGAACCGTGAATCGGCTCATAAAGACCGAAAGTACCCTCGGCAAGAGAAGCAGAAGCAAGCATACCGATAGAGCCTGAAATCATTGAAGCCTCATCGGACAAAATATCGCCGAAAATGTTTGAAGTAACAATAGTGTCAAACTGATTAGGATTGCGAACAAGCTGCATTGCACAGTTGTCAACATACATATACGAAACCTCAACCTCGGGATAATCCTTGGCTGTTTCTTCCATAACCTTTCTCCAAAGGCGAGAAGAATCAAGAACATTTGCCTTGTCAACGCAGGTGAGCCTTTTTTCACGCTTCATAGCGTATTCAAAGCCGGCTTTGACAATTCTTTTAATCTCCGGATAAGTATATCTTTCGGTATCATAAGCACCTACAACACCGTTTTCCTCATAAGTTCCACGGTCGCCGAAATAGATACCGCCTGTAAGTTCACGAACGATGAGAATATCAAGACCGTCACCGATGATTTCTTCTTTAATAGGGGAAGCACTTTTAAGCGGTGCAAAAATCTTTGCCGGACGGAGATTTGCGAAAAGTCCCAAATCCTCTCTGATAGCCAAAAGACCTTTTTCAGGACGGTTGTTGCCCGGCTGACTGTCCCACTTTGGACCGCCGACAGCACCCAAAAGTACAGCTTGCGAAGCCTTGCAGGCATCTGCGGTTTCTTTTGGATAAGGCACGCCCGTTGCGTCAATGGCACATCCGCCCAAAAGCTGATAATTATAATTGAACTTGAAGCCGAACTTTTCACCGGCTTTATTCAAAACCTTGATTGCCTCATCAACGATTTCCGGGCCGATTCCGTCTCCCTTCAATACGGTAATATTGTATTCTTTCATAGCATTGTCCTCCAAAATATTATATCAATCAGCAAACATCAAATATGCCCGGCATGGTATCGTCACGCATTGTATCAGGCTGGTCACGGTTGATTGCACAAATGACGCCTTTCATACAAGCGTAGCCGATATTATGGCTTACGCCAATGCCGAAAATTGTTTTGCCCTGCGGTGTTTTAAGCTGAATATAGCTGATAGCCTTTGAATCCGAGCCGACTGCGATTGCGTGCTCGTCATAATCAATAAACTCATACTCACGAAGCGGAGTTTTGTTCATAGCGTCACAGAACGCACCTACAGGACCGTTGCCGAAGCCCTCAATTTGAACAGGTGCTTCATCTTTATATTTAAGAGTACCGGTGAAATGAACGGTTGTAAGAGTGTCTTCCTCGTTCTTCTCCTCGGTGATTTTATAATTAGCAAGTCTGTAAGGACCGTTGACATTTCTGTATTCCTTTTGGAAGAGGTCGAATACCTCGTTTGCGGTAAGTTCCTTGCCCTTTTCATCGCAAGCCTTTTGAACCACTGCGCCAAACTCAGGGTGCATCGCTTTTGGCATCTTGATGCCGTAATTTGTGGAAAGGATAAACGCTGTTCCGCCCTTACCCGACTGTGAATTGATACGAATAATCGGCTCGTACTCTCTGCCAACATCGGCAGGGTCGATAGGAAGATAAGGAACTTCCCACATATCGGTTCCGCTTTCTTCCATGTAGATTTTGCCTTTATTGATAGCGTCTTGGTGAGAGCCTGAGAACGCCGTGAACACAAGCTCGCCGGCATAAGGATGACGAGGCGGTACGGTCATTTTTGTGCAACGCTCGTAAACTTCCTTAACGCTGTTAATATCGTGGAAATCAAGTTTAGGGTCTACGCCCTGAGTCCACATATTGAGTGCAAGAGTAACAATGTCAACATTGCCCGTTCTTTCGCCGTTGCCGAAAAGTGTGCCCTCGATTCTGTCTGCACCTGCAAGCAAGCCGAGTTCTGCTGCGGCAACGCCCGTGCCTCGGTCATTATGAGGATGAAGCGAAATAATTGCAGCATCTCTGTTTGGCAAATGACGGCAGAAATATTCGATTTGGTCAGCGTAGCCGTTTGGCGTTGAGCCTTCAACGGTTGACGGCAAGTTGAGAATAATCGGATTTTCCTTGGTAATATGGAGTTCTTCCATAACACGCTTGCAAATCTCAACCGCATTGTCCATCTCTGTGCCCGTAAACGATTCAGGCGAATACTCAAAGCGAATATTTGTGTCGGGATTTTTCTTCTTTTCTTCTTCGGTAAGCTCGTAAATAAGCTGTGCACCCTTGACAGCAATATCAATTACGCCGTCCATATCGGTTTTGAAAACAACTTTTCTCTGCAAGGTTGAAGTTGAATTATAAAAATGCACGATAACATTCTTTGCACCGTGGATAGCCTCAAAAGTCTTTTTGATAAGGTGAGGTCTTGCCTGAACAAGCACCTGAATTGTTACATCGTCGGGAATGTAGCCGCCATCGATAAGTGTGCGTAAAATTTCGTACTCGGTTTCGCTTGCTGACGGAAAACCTACTTCGATTTCCTTGATTCCGACATCGAGAATTGTCTTGAAAAATTCAAGCTTTTCTTCCAAATTCATTGGGTCAACAAGTGCCTGATTGCCGTCACGCATATCAACGGAACACCAAATCGGTGCCTTGGTGATTTGCTTGTTCGGCCAAGTTCTGTCCGGAATGTCTATCGGTTTGAATCCGAAATACTTTTCATAACCTTTTTTCATAGTAAAAATCTCCTTCCGTTAGGTGCAAAGGGATATAAAAAATCCCCTACACTCATAAAGTATAGGGGCGTAAAATACGCGGTACCACCCTATTTCAGCAGAGGTTAAACTGCCCTTTAGCATCTATCAATGCCTCAGCCTGTAACGCAGCCACACGGACAACCCTATTGATTTCTGTTCAGGTCGTCGACTCCACAGAGAGCTATACATTATCCGCCATCCGCCGATTCACACCAACCATCGGCTCTCTGAAGCAAGCAAACAATCTTTTTCTGTTTCTTCATCTTTAAGGGTACTGTTTAATTTTCAGTAAATTTATTATACCAAAAAACAGGGATTTGTCAAGAGGAATATTAAATGTTTGTTTTATTTCCACACAAGGTGCGGCATCATCGGTACACCGTAAATATTCAAACGCCTATCGGGCGGAAAATATCCGCCCCTACGAAAAATATAAGAGGCGAACACAGTTCGCCCCTACATTAAAACCTTTAAATTTTTGAATATCCGTAGCCGTTGCTGATTGCATCAACCGGAATGCCCTTTTGGCAAAGCGGGCAATCGTGTGACGGATAAGAAATGTAGCCCGGCAAATCCTTTTCGCTAAACAAAGTATTAACAGGAATATTGGCAATACGGCTTTGCATAGAAAATGCGGCTGAAATGCCTGCAACTTTGCCGCCGTAATATGTAACGCTTTCGATAGCACGCTCAATAGTTCTGCCCGATGTGATACAGGAAATGAGGAGCAAAACATTTTTGCCGTAAATCATTCTGCGAAGATTATCTCTGAAAATCAAGTTGCCTGCGGCATCGTATTCACTGCCGACAACATACACGGTTTGTTCAGGATTAGGTGCCATCATAGACGGTCTTGCAAGCTCTCTTGCCAAATATGCGCCGAGTGCCTGTGTTTCGTACAAACAAAGCACAGTGTCAACCTGAATGTCATTTGTGTTGTAATATTCTGCCATAAGTTTTGCCGCATCAACAGAAACATTGAGATTATGTTTAATATCGGATGTGCCGACATAATAATTGATGTGGTTATTTGCGGAGATAAAGTGCCCCGGCATAGCGTGAATAAACACATTTTCGTTTTTCGGATTGGTTATTGTGTAGACTTTGTTCATAAAAACATCCCCTTTTTATTTCATTTTACACTAAAATACAGTGTATTGCAAGTAGAAATTTAGAATTATTATACAAAAATATACAACAGTCATAGAGGAGGATACCATTCTCTCGTGAATATGCGAATGCCTATTGGACGGATAATATCCGCCCCTACGGACAATCAAAAGCCATAAAAGCAATCAAAACATACAAAAAGCACCCGCAGAAACGGGTGCCGTTTTTGTTAAAGTGGGATATCATCATTCTGACCGGTTGCAGATTGTGTTGTAAAGCCAAACAAATTACCAAGGTTATTGTTTGTTACATTGCCACTGTATCCGCCTGTGTTCGAGGTTGTGATAACATCGTCATTCATAAATTTAACCACATTAATTTGAGGTGTATCAAATTTTTTCACAATCATACCTCCTGAAATTAAAGTGCTTGATTAACTGTTTCCGAGTAAATTGTAGTTGTTTTGCCGTTCAAAGTATATGTTACATATGCACGACCGTCAACTGCAGTGATTGAAGTTGCAGTAATAGGAGCATTCAAGCTGATTGAGTATTCATTTCTTTCAGACTTTGATTCAGCCTTAACTCTTGCTGTCTTGCCGTTGAGAGTAACTTCAAGACCGTATTCAACAACTGTTGCATCTTTAGGAAGGTAGAACTTACAGTTGTAAACAGCAGACTTTGTAGTTTCTGTTCTCTGGTTGAATGAACCTGTGATACCGATTGAAGCCTTATCTTCTCCGGTGTATTCGCCAACATAGATGTCACTTGTCTTTGGTGCATAGAAATCTACGCCATCAAGAATTGTAAGGAGCTTTGTGCGAGCTTCGTCGGAATAAAGTGCATACTTCTTTGTAGTATCTGCACCAGTGAGATATACATAGCTGTCGTAGCTGTATTTCTTTACACCGCCTTCAAAACCGTCATAGTGAACGCCGCACAATTCTTTTTCCGCCTCTGTACTTTCGTAAACAGCCTTTACGCTGATGTCACTGCCTGTGCCTGTTACGGTTTCCTTGTCCCACTTGCCTTTGTCATAGAAAGGAATTTTAGGAACGCCTACTATATCTGTTGGAAGATCTGTGCCCTTTGCAACATACTTAACTGCAACAACAACATTGTTCTTGCCGTAGAAAGTTACCTTTGAAGAATCTGCTGTTTGCTCTTCATCTGTTTGGTATGCCTTGATAACAACATCTTTTGTAACAACGATTGATACTGTCTTGTCATAGGTGTTGAGTCTTGTAGTTGTTGCACCGCCATCGGTTGAAACAGTCCACTTTTCAACATTCTTGTCAGACACAGCATCATAAGTTTCACCATAAGCAACTGTCTCTGGTGTTTTAGTTACTTCATCGGAATCGTTAACATATACAAGAGTAACTGTTACAGACTTTTTACGAAGAACTGATTGAGCAGACAAAAGCATTGCGGTTGCTTTGTCAACATCTTCTTGAGTTGTGGCTCTATTTCTGAGAGCAATTGCCTCATTGGCAAGTGCTTTGTATTCATCCATAGAGTCATTTGTATATTTTGAAATATCATTTATTGTTATTGTTATATGTTCTTGTGCAGCCTTATTCCAAGCTTCTAAGTCAAGAAAAACATTGCCGCATTCTGTACATTTACTATCAACAACATTACAAGCTTCGGACTTTTCTGTTGCTTGTTCTGTAAAGGTGTAATCTGTAGCTGTTGCAGGCCAAGTGTACTCAGTCCACTTATGCTGATTTTCACCTGCATAAGTCTTTGGTGTGCTTGTTGTGTTAGTCGGCTTGCTTTCCAAAGCCTTAGCATCATTTTCAGCTTCAACTGTTGTTGGTGTACCGTCAGCTTTAACAAATGTGTATGTGTACTTCAAAGCACTCTTTGCTGAATCATAATCTGTCATTGCCTTGTTCATAGCATCTACAAGAGAATTAACAGCCGTAGTTGTATCTGATGAATAAGCATATGTTGATGGGTTAATATTTAAAAATTCATTACATGCGTCAACATATGTTTTAAGCGAAGCGGCTGTACACTTTGTTGCGTTCAAAGAAGCAACATCGGACTTAACAGTTGCAAGTTTGTTCAAATATGGTTGATAATTAATAACAGTTACAGCGTCTGAAGAAGTTAATGTTATTGACTTACCTGTATCAATATTATTACCCTTTCCGGTAACATAAAATTTAATCTCAGGCTTATAGCTTTTTGTTTCTACAGAAGTACTGTTGCTAAAGTTTGGAGAAACTTTAACTTTATTTGCCCAAATTTGAGCTTTTCTGCCATAACCCGGGTCAATATCCGAATTTGTAGGAGAATTTGTTGCGTCAGTAGACAATCTATAAGATGTTTGATTAATTGTCCACATAAAATTCATATCAGGCAAATTGGAAGTTTGATTACCGTTTGCATAACAGTTATCCTTATCGCCCGTTTTCTCGTCTTTACCGTTCCACACACTATTAACAAGTGAAAGACCGTCACCCGAAATAACACCTGAATGTGCTCTGAATTTACAGTCCCATGTACCACTACGAGCAGTAGAAGCTGAAATCATAATAGGTACTGTAATTTCATTACCGTCAGTGTAAAGTGCAACAGATGTAGGAAAATAAAGATTTGCATATGTTGAATTAGATCCTGTCCAGTTTGAACCAAGTTGAACAGATCCTGTAGCGGAATAATCCTTTACATCTTCTGCATAAACCAATCCCTTATAATGGTCTTCGTAGTTTGTAAAGTCTTTATCACCTGAAAATGAACCGTGAGCCGATGGCTGATATGCTGTAAATGAAGCCATTTGAGATTTCATAGTGTTAAAGTCACTGTATTCATCTGCCAAAGCAACAAACGGCATTGATGAAACAGCCATTACGCCGGCGATTAAGCCTGCGATTGTTTTTTTAATAAATTTTTTCATAATCATCCTCCATTTTAAATTTACGGTGGAACCGCATAAAATATGAAAAATAATAAAATAATTACCTAATAATACCTTAAAGATTACTAATCTCCAAGTTTTGTATCTGTTTTGTTGCCGTCATAACCCGGACCGATATTAACATCGGAAGTTGTAACGACATCGCACAAATTAAATTTTAAAATTTCTGCATTAGGTTTGATATACTTCAAAAATATCCCCCCAATTAAAAAATTAAAAGTCCTCAACATTCTGCCGACACATCTGACCGTTAGGCAATAGCCTATGTGTACTTCGATAAATATAACGACGCAGAATTTTACTTGTAAAGATTTTACCATAAAAAGGTAAACAATTCAAGCCTTTTCTGTTGGAATAATAGATAAATTATAATAAAATTATAAATATTTTTTTGGATACAATAACAGAACGCTAATAAATGACAAACAAATGTACCGTAGGGGCGGATATTATCCGCCCGAGGGAATAAAAAAAGAGGCGACCAAAGGTCGCCCCTACGAAATTTTAAAAATTATTCAATAATTGACTTACCGGTCATTTCGGCAGGTTGAGGCATAGACATAACCTTGAGCATAGTAGGAACTATATCCGAAAGTTTGCCGCCCTCACGGAGTTTTACATCGCCGCAGTTGCAAACGATGAAAGGAACCTCATTTGTTGTGTGAGCGGTGAACGGTGAGCCGTCAGCTTCTTTCATTTGGTCGGCATTGCCGTGGTCGGCAGTAATAAAGAGAGTGCCGCCGTTATCCATAACAGCTTGATAGAGAGAGCCAACGCACTCATCAACAGCCTCAACAGCTTTAACTGCCGCATCAAACACGCCTGTGTGGCCTACCATATCGCAGTTTGCAAAGTTTACGATAACAACATCGTATTTGCCCGAACGAACAGCCTCGTTGAGTTTTTCAGAAACGAGATAAGCCGACATTTCAGGTTGTAAATCATAAGTTGCAACCTTTGGTGACGGAATAAGAATTCTGTCCTCGCCCTTGTTAACGGCTTCAACACCGCCGTTGAAGAAGAAAGTTACATGAGCGTATTTTTCTGTTTCGGCAATACGGAGCTGAGTCATACCGTTGTTTGCAAGATATTCGCCGAATGTATTTTTAAGCGTCTGAGGCTTGAAAGCAACATCAACATTAGGCATTGTTGCATCGTACTGAGTCATACATACATAGTTAACCGGGAAATACTTTCTTTCAAATCCTGTAAAATCAGGGTCAACAAAAGTACGGGTGATTTCTCTTGCACGGTCAGGACGGAAGTTGAAGAACACAACGGAGTCGCCTTCTGTAACTCTGCCTTCATTTTCAAGAGTAACGGTTGGAAGAATAAACTCATCTGTGAGGTTCTTGCCGTCACCGTCTACGGTTTCATAAGAAGCCTCGATAGCGGCAACAGGGTCTGTATTCTTATTGCCCTTGCCAAAAACAACAGCGTCATAAGCCTTTTTAACTCTATCCCAGTTGTTATCTCTGTCCATAGCGTAGTATCTGCCCATTACAGTAGCAACTTTGCCTACGCCGATTTCGTTCATCTTTTCAATAGCTTCGGCAACATAATCCTTACCCGAAGTAGGCGGAACATCTCTGCCGTCCATAATGCAGTGAAGATAAACCTTATCCTGACCCATTCTTTTGGCAAGTTCCACAAGAGCAAAGATGTGCTTATTGTGGCTGTGAACGCCGCCGTCTGACATAAGACCCATAAGGTGAAGTGCCTTGCCTGAATCGATTGATTTTTGAACAGCGTTTTTGAGTGCTTCATTTTCAAAGAACTCGCCGTCATCAATAGCCTTTGTAATTCTTGTAAGTTCCTGATAAACAACTCTGCCGGCACCCATATTTGTGTGACCTACTTCAGAGTTGCCCATTTGACCGTCAGGCAAACCTACATCCATACCTGAAGCACCGATATAAGTGTAAGGATATTTTTCCATAAGCATATCGAGGTTAGGCTTTTTTGCAGCCGCAACAGCGTTGCCGTAATCACTCTTATTATGGCCGAAGCCATCCATTATACAAAGAACATTAGTCTTTTTCATATTAAATCTCCTTGGTTTGAAAGTTGGGGCATAATTAAGGGATAACCCCTCAGTCGTGCAAAGCACGACAGCTCCCATTATAAATAAGGGGCGCCTAATTAAAGGTCGCCCCTACAATGAGGCGATACCGCCTGCAAAAATATTTTATTTTGAAGCTGCCTTTACGATTACAGAGAAATCGTGAGCCTTGAGTGAAGCACCACCGATAAGGCCGCCGTCAACATTTTCCTTTGATGTGAGTTCATCGGCATTGCCTGCGTTCATTGAACCGCCGTACTGAATTGTAACACCCTGTGCGGCATCGTCGCCGTAAGCTTCTGCGATAGCGGCACGAACATAGCCGTTGCCCTCGTCAGCCTGATCAGCTGTTGCTGTAACGCCTGTGCCGATTGCCCATACAGGTTCGTAAGCGATAACAACATTCTTGAGTTGTTCTGCTGTTACATTTGTAAGAGCCATCTTTGTTTGGAACTTCAAAAGAGTTTCTGTATAGCCGAGTTCTCTTTGTTCAAGAGTTTCGCCTACGCAAATGATTGGCTTAAGACCTTTTTCAAGAGCCTTGAGTGTGCGAAGGTTAACGGTTTGGTCTGTTTCGCCGAAATATGTTCTTCTTTCGCTGTGGCCGATAACAACATATTCAACACCGAGTTCGTTGAGCATATCTGCCGAAACTTCACCTGTGAAAGCACCGCTGTCCTTAAAGTGAACATTTTCTGCACCGATTTTGATATTTGAGCCCTTTGCTGCTTCAACAGCTGCAGGAATATCTACGAAAGGTACGCAAAGTACAACTTCGCAATCTGCATCTGCAACAAGTGGTTTCATTTCATTAATCAAAGCTGTTGTCTGTGCCGGAGTGTTGTTCATCTTCCAGTTGCCGGCAATAATAGCTTTTCTCTTTGCTTTATTCATTACAATTACCTCTTTTGTATTAAATTAGTCTTTATCCTGAAGAGCAGCGATACCAGGAAGTTCCTTACCTTCAAGGAATTCAAGTGAAGCGCCGCCGCCTGTTGAAATGTGGCTCATTTTGTCAGCGAAGCCAAGTTTTGTAACAGCTGCAACAGAGTCGCCGCCGCCGATGATTGATACTGCGCCTGATTCTGCAACAGCGTTTGCTACTGCGATTGTACCTGCTGCAAAGTTATCCCATTCGGATACGCCCATAGGACCGTTCCAAATTACTGTACCTGCACCCTTGATAGCGTCAACGAAAACTTCCATTGACTTAGGACCGATATCAAGACCCATCCAACCGTCAGGAATTTCATCAGAGCTAACAATCTTTGCTTCTGTGTCAGCAGCATACTCTCTACCAACCTTGTTATCAACAGGGATAAGGAACTTAACGCCCTTTGCCTCTGCGTCAGCCATCATTTGACCTGCTTTTTCAACCCAGTCAGCCTCAAGAAGAGAATCGCCGATTGTGTGACCGAGATACTTCATAAATGTATAAGCCATACCGCCGCCGATGATGATAGTATCGCACTTGTCGATGAGGTTTGAAATTACACCGATTTTATCCGATACCTTTGCACCGCCGAGGATTGCAACGAGAGGTCTCTTTGGATTTGCAAGAGCGCCGCCCATAAACTTGATTTCCTTTTGGATAAGGAAACCGCAAACAGCAGGAAGATAAGCCGCAACGCCTGTTGTTGAGCAGTGTGCTCTGTGAGCTGTGCCGAATGCGTCGTTAACAAAGATGTCTGCAAGAGAAGCAAGTTCTTTTGAGAAGTTCTCTTCGTTCTTTGTTTCTTCTTTTCTGTATCTAACATTTTCAAGAAGCATAACTTCGCCGTCTTTAAGTTCAGCGGCAAGCTTCTTTGCGTTTTCGCCTACTACTTCAGGATCTTCTGCAAGTTTAACTTCTGTGCCGAGGTACTCGGAGAGTTTCTTTGCAACAGGAGCAAGACTGAATTCAGGCTTATATTCTCCCTTAGGTCTGCCAAGGTGTGAGCAAAGGATAACCTTTGCGCCGTGTTCCATCAAATACTTAATTGTAGGCAAAGCCGCTACAATTCTCTTATCATTTGTGATTTCGCCGTCCATAAGAGGAACATTGAAGTCGCAACGGGCAAGAACTCTTTTGCCCTTTACATCAATATCTTCGATAGTCTTTTTGTTAAGTGCTTCCATGATTTTATCTCCTTTATGAATTTTTAACAATAGTATTATACAGTATCTTTATTGATAAATCAATAATAAATGTTAATTATTTAACAAATTCTGTTGTAACCTTTACAATGTTTTCTGCCGAAAGACCAAACTGCTTGAGAAGATCCTTTGCAGGACCCGAATGACCGAACACATCATTTACGCCGATACGCTTAACCGGAGTAGGGCATTTTTCAGAAAGGCAAGCACATACGGCTTCGCCCAAACCGCCGATAATGTTGTGTTCTTCAACGGTTACAACCTTGCCTGTTTTCTTTGCCGAGGCAACAATGAGTTCCTCATCAAGAGGCTTGATAGTTGCAATGTTAATAATTTCGGCATCTATTCCCTGCTCTGCAAGAGTCTTGCCGGCTTCGATAGCTTCGGCAACCATAAGACCGTTTGCAACGATTGTTACATCCTTGCCTTCTTTGATAACCTCGCCCTTGCCGATTTCAAACTTATAGCTGTCATCGTGGAATACAGGAACGGCAAGTCTGCCGAATCTCAAATATACAGGACCTTCATATTCATAAGCGGCCTTAACAGCCTGCTTTGCTTCAACATCGTCCGCCGGACAAATAACAACCATGCCCGGAATAGAACGCATAAGCGCAAAATCTTCACAACACTGATGGCTTGCACCGTCCTCACCTACGGAAATACCGGCGTGAGTTGCACCGATTTTTACATTAAGGTGCGGATAACCGATTGAGTTGCGAACCTGCTCAAAGGCTCTGCCTGCCGCAAACATTGCAAATGATGAAGCAAACGGAACAAGTCCCATAGTGCTCATACCTGCTGCGGCACAAATCATATTTGCTTCTGCGATACCGCAATCAAAATGTCTGTCGGGATAATCCTTTTTGAAAATGCCTGTTTTTGTTGCAGCCGCAAGGTCGGCGTCAAGGACAACGAGTTTATCTGCTCCGCTTGCCGCAAGTTCTTTAAGTGCGTTACCGTAACTGTCACGGGTAGCAATACATTTTACTTCGCTCATACTTACGCCTCCAATTCTGCAAGCTTGGCATTAAGTTCTGCCATAGCAATGTTATATTCTTCTTCGTTAGGAGCTTTTCCGTGCCAGCCCACTTGATTTTCCATATAAGAAACGCCCTTGCCCTTTACAGTGTTCATAATGATTGCAAAAGGCTTTGTTGACTTGTGGAAAGCATCAAAAGCTTTTTCAATTTCGTCAAAATCATTGCCGTCAATAGTGATAACATCAAAGCCGAAAGCCTTAACCTTTTCGTCGATAGGCTCAGCAGACATAACCTCACTGCATGGACCGTCAATTTGAAGACCGTTGCAGTCAATGATAATGCAAAGATTGTCAAGTTTGTATTGGTTTGCAAACATCATAGCCTCCCAAACCTGACCTTCTTCAATTTCACCGTCACCCAAAACAGAGTAGATATTTACATCTTTGCCGAGATACTTTGCACCCTTTGCCATACCGACAGCGACGCTGATGCCCTGACCGAGAGAGCCTGTGCTCATATCAACACCCGGAACGGTATTCATATTAGGATGACCCTGAAGATAAGAATCGATGTGACGAAGTGTTTTCAAATCCTCAACCGGGAAAAATCCCTTGTATGCAAGAGCAGCATACAAACCCGGTGCGCAATGGCCCTTTGAAAGAACAAGTCTGTCCCTATCGTCCCACTTAGGATTCTTAGGGTCTACTCTCATTTCCTTTTCATAAAGATAAGCAAAAACATCTGCCGCAGAAAGCGAGCCACCCGGATGTCCTGCTTTTGCATTATAAGTACCCTCAATTATGCCCATACGAATTTTTGTGGCATAAATTTCGAGTTCTTTTTTACATACTGAATCCATAAAAAAGCTCCTTTAAAAATCTTTATTATCGTTTTTATTGTACCAAATTACAACCGAATGTGCAAGAAGAAATTATCATATTATATATGTTAACTTATACAGTAAATTAATATTCAATTTGTACAAATAAAACATTGATTTAAAGTCTAAATATGTGTATAATTAACATTAAGGTATTACAAAGGAGAAGCTATGGATCAAACAACTGCAAATAAAGAAAAAAAGTTAACCGATAAAGTTATAAAAATAATGACAGCCGTCATATCGGTTTTGCCGTTTTTTTCGCTTTTTATGGCAAAATGGCAAACCGATCCGGATACCTATTGGATTATCAAAACCGGTGAATACATATGCAAAAACGGAATTCCTACCAAGGATTTTTTGACATTTCATACAAATATGGACCTTGTGGTTCAACAATGGCTGTCGGATGTAATATATTACAAACTATACAATGCAATGGGCTTTTTCGGGCCTATGTTGCTTGTGCTTATAATGTATTGTATTTTTATAGTCTTATTCAAAAAACTTTGCTTACAAATATCAAACAAACCTATTATTGCAAGTTTTGTAACATTTGCCGCCGCACTCGGTATGATAAACTTTTTTGTTACAAGACCTCAGATTTTTACATATTCAATAATTCTCATTGAATTGATATGCCTTGAAAAATTCGTAAAAAGCAACAATTGGAAGAACTTGATACCTCTGCCGATTTTATCAATACTTGTGGTTAATTTGCACGCATCAATGTGGACAATGCTGTTTATAGTATTGTTGCCATATATGGCAAATGCTTTGCCGATAAAGATTAAAGGCAAATCAATTGCCTGCTGCAAGTTGATGCCACTCATAATTGTTGCAATAATAATGGCGGCTTGCGGACTTATCACTCCTTACGGAATAAAAGGTCTTTCATTTTTATTCACAACATCAATCGGCGACAAGGTGAACAGTGCTATTTTAGAATTAAAGCCGCTTACCGTATCAAAAAATAATTTTTCATTTCTTATTTATCCAACAGTAATTCTTGCAATTTATATTTTTTATAAAAAAGGCAAAACAAGCATCAGACACGCTTTGCTCTCAGTCGGCACTGCTTTAATGATGATGATGTACGTAAAGCTCATACCGTATTTTATTATTTGTGCAATTCCTTCAACGCTCAAATATATTGATAACATAAATTTCCGCAAAGAGTTTATGAAATTGGTTGCAAAAGACCAAGAAGCAAAAAAATCGCAAAACAAAAAAGAGTCCAAAGGACTCATTAAATGCACGGTTGCGCTTATAATCGTTATATCAGTCGGAATTGTAGGCTATCTTGCAAACAGCTTTTATACCCAAGCGTCAAATTATATTAAATATGACGGCGGCAGCAAATCAACTGTATATATGGATAAAGCAATTGATAAAATGCAAGAGGACATTGACAAAAACAATGTTACCGATTTAAGATTATTTAACGGCTTCAATACAGGCGGTTACCTTGAATTCAAAGGATATACCACCTACATTGACCCCCGTGCCGACTCGTTCGTTAAGGAAGCCAATCACGAATATGATTACTTAACCGAATATTTTAACTTGATTAACGGAAAAAAAGACTACAAAAAGGTTTTTAACAAATATAACTTTAATTATGCTTTTGTTGATATAAATTCCGAAAAGACTTTGTATGTCAACTTGAAAAGCGATGAAAATTACAAACTGATTTATAAAAACAAAAAAAATGCAGTATTTAAAAAAATACCACAAACAGGAAGTAAACAATGAAAACAGCAGTATTAATTCCATGCTACAATGAAGCAAAAACAATAGAAAAAGTAATCAAAGATTTTAAGGAGCATTTGCCACACGCAGAAATCTTTGTTTACGACAACAACTCAACCGACGGCACATATGAGATTGCAAAAAAAGCCGGTGCAACCGTAAGAAAAGAAGTTCGCCAAGGCAAAGGCAATGTTGTGCGCTCAATGTTCAGAGATATAGACGCAGACTGCTATATAATGGCAGACGGTGACAACACATATCCTGCAAAATTTGCACCCGTGCTTGAAAAAGAAGTACTTGAAGGCAGAGCCGATATGGCAGTAGGTGACAGGCTCAGTTCTACATATTTTGAAATGAACAAGCGTCGCTTCCACAACTTCGGCAATGTGCTTGTAAAGGATATGATTAACTTCCTTTTTCATTCAAAAATCAACGATGTTATGACAGGTGCAAGGGCATTCAGCCGTGATTTTGCAAAATCATTTCCTGTTTTATGCAAAGGTTTTGAAATTGAAACGGAAATGACCATCTTTGCACTTGACAACAACTTTAAAATAGTTGAAATACCTATTGATTACCAAGACCGTGAGGAAGGAAGCGAAAGCAAACTCAATACATATTCCGACGGCTTTAAGGTGCTCAAAACCATCGGTATGCTGTTCAGAGATACAAAGCCGCTTTCGTTTTTCTCGATTATAGCCGCTATACTTATGGCGGTGGCGATTGCATTTTTTATCCCGGTATTTATTGAATATATTGAAACGGGATTGGTACCGAGAATTCCGACATTCCTCGCTTCCGTTACATTCGGTATTGTATCGGGAATGAACTTCTTTGCAGGCGTTGTACTTTCTGTTCTCCGCAAACAACACAGGCAAGTGTTTGAAACGAATCTCAACATAATCAGAATGCTTGACAAAAACGACAAATAAAACTCCAAATAATAAAGCCAGTCCTCAAAAAATTCAAAGGGCTGACTTTTTTATTTATACATTAAGTTTTTGCTTTTTGTCATTATGTTTTTTATAAATGATCGCACACACTCCCGAAACAACCGCTGTCAAAACAAATATAATCACAGCGGATTTTATGTTATTGTTCATCAATTCGTTGCCACAAACAGTTGATGTGATTATTGACGGAATTCGTGCAATTGTTGTTATTGCAAAAAATCTGAATAGATTAATATCAGTTGCCGAAACGATATATGTAAAAATGTCTTTTGGTGTTCCGGGGATTAGATAAAATATCCACAAAAAGAGATTTTGATTATCTGTATCACTCAAAACCTTTAGCTGTTTTATTTGCTCCTCATTTACAAAAGCACCGATGAACGCTTGCCCAAACGCTTTTGAAAGAAAGACGATTACGAGCGAACCTATAAATGTGCCGATTGAGCAATAAAGAAGCCCTCCCCAAGTACCAAAAGCGTAGCCTGACGCAATTTCCAACGGTTCGGCAGGTATAATCTTGATCACCGTTTGAAATGCACGAATAAAAATAAACACAACCGCACTAAAACTCTTGTATTGTGACAGCCAAGCGTCAAAACTTTTTGTATCGGATACGAATTCGGTCAGCTGTTTGCCAACGGTAAAATACACCGCCAAAAACAAGGCAACAAGAAAAGCGAATGCCACACCGTAAATTATACAAATATTTTTCGGAGGAACTTTGAAGTATTTTTTAAGCAGTTTCATCATAATACCTCCTCGGTTGCAGGATTGGCATACGATTATAATAATGCCAATAGCCGTCCAACACACCCTTATATCCGCTTTTCCATGGTTTGTACTTGCCATTGAAATGAATAATATCCGTGTTTTGGTTTGCATATTCCATTGCTTTTTCAAGAGGCATTTTCTTCAAAAGTCGAGCAAAGCAACGCTCATCAAGATTAATTACATATTCATCATAAAGACCGATTAAGCCATCATACATAATATTGATTACATCTTGGTCGGCAAGGAACAAGATTGATTTTTTCTTTTTGATAATTTCAAACACCCTGTCTGCCGAAAAAATCTTTCGCATAAGGTCAAGATTAAACAGCATTATACCGGCGTTGACATATCTTTTTGATTTTTTGATACCAAGTCTTTTTCTGTTCCACGAATCCATAGCACCATCAAAATGCTTTGCGGCAATCAAAACATTGCCGTTAAAATCAGAATTATAAAAATCATCAAGACGGTTGATAACCACGGTGTCGGGATCGATATACAAAATTCGGTCAAGGTTGCTTGGCAAAAGTTCACTTGCAAAAATCCTATAATAAGTTTCTTTAGATATTCGTTTGCAAGTCGGAGCAGAATCAAACAACGAATTGTCAACCTTTATAGGATGAAAACAGATATTTGTATTTTTTGTCACCGAGTTAATTTCCCTAAAATCCGCAATGGTAAGCGAAGAATGAACGATATACAAATCAATCCTTGTTCCCTCGTTTGAGCAAGCAATTGATTTAAGCATTGTGCACAACGGCAAAACATAACCGCTGTTAAGAGTTACTAACATATTCATATTCATATCCACATCTCCTTAATTCACAAATAAATAAGAATAAAGCCACCGAAATCGGCAGAAAAGTCATTACCCTTTATGTTCTAAAGTTTAACATTGCTTTTTTCATATTGTGTTAAAGAAAAGGAAAGAACTTATAAAGAATCTTAAAAAAGAATAAACAAATTTCACCTTTTCTCTAATATTAAGAATACGACACGGAAATTAATTTTTGGTGACAAATTCAATTACAATAATGCAAGAATATATTTTTAAACGCACAAAATCCCCGGATTACTCCGGGGATTTCAATTAAACAATATTTTCGATTAGGAATTAGTCTTTGAGTGCAGCCTTTACAGATGCAAGTTCGTCTGCAAGCTCCTTAGGAAGCCTATCGCCAAACTTAGCGTAAAGTTCATCAACACCCTTGAGTTCTTCTTCCCAAGCGTCCTTATCAACATCAAGAATCTTGTCAACTTCTTCTTCAGTCATATCAAGACCTTCAAGGTTGATATCCTTAGCATAAGGAAGATAACCGATAGCTGTTTCCTGAGCGTCAACCTTACCTTCGCAACGGTCGATAATCCAGTCAAGAACTCTGAAGTTATCACCGAATCCAGGCCACAAGAAGTTGCCGTCTTCATCCTTACGGAACCAGTTAACATTGAAGATTTTAGGAGCCTTGTCCTCGTCGAGAGTTTCGCCGATTTCAATCCAATGCTTCCAGTAGTCACCCATATTGTAACCGCAGAATGGAAGCATAGCCATAGGGTCACGACGAACTACACCAACTGCACCTGTTGCAGCAGCAGTTGTTTCAGAACCCATGATTGAGCCTACGAATACACCGTTGTTCCAGCTCTTTGACTGATATACAAGCGGAGTGAGCTTCTCACGACGACCGCCGAATACGAATGCAGAAATCGGAACACCGTTTGGATTGTCGAATTCTGATGAAAGGCAAGGGCAGTTTGCTGTAGGAGCAGTAAATCTTGAGTTTGGATGAGCGCCCTTTTCTGTTGATGTTTGACCGTTCCAAGGATTACCCTTCCAGTCAATAGCATTTGCAGGCGGATTCTTATCAAGACCTTCCCACCAAACAGTGTTGTTGTCAAGGTTGTGAGCAACATTTGTAAAGATTGTGCCCTTCATTGTTGACTTAAGAGCGTTAGGATTTGACTTCATATTTGTACCAGGAGCAACGCCGAAGAAGCCGTTTTCAGGGTTGATAGCATAAAGTCTTCCGTCCGGACCCTTCTTAATCCAAGCGATATCATCGCCTACTGTCCAAATCTTGTAGCCCTTATTTCTGTATCCTTCAGGTGGGATAAGCATTGCAAGGTTTGTCTTACCGCAAGCTGATGGGAATGCTGCACAGATGTACTTGATTTCGCCGTTTGGCTTTTCAAGACCGAGGATGAGCATATGCTCTGCCTGCCAGCCTTCGTTCTTACCGAGATATGAAGCAATACGAAGAGCAAAGCACTTCTTACCGAGAAGTACGTTTCCACCGTATGCAGAGTTAACAGAGATAATAGTATTGTCTTCAGGGAACTGAACGATCCATCTGTTTTCAGGGTCTACATTACATTTGCAGTGCATACCGCGAACCCAGTCGTTGCTGTCGCCCAAAACATCGAGAACCTTTGCACCGACTCTTGTCATAATGTTCATATTAAGAACAACATAAATTGAGTCTGTGATTTCGATACCGATTTTAGCAAGAGGAGAACCTACAGGACCCATTGAATAAGGGATGATGTACATTGTTCTGCCTTCGTAAGAACCTGCTGCAATTTTATAAAGCATATCATATGCTTTATCAGGAGCCATCCAATGGTTTGTAGGACCGGCATCCTCTTCCTTTGTTGTACAGATAAGAGTACGGTCCTCTACACGGGCAACATCGTTCTCTGCTGTTCTGTGAAGATAGCAGTCAGGAAGAAGTTCGTCGTTAAGCTTAATCATTTCGCCTGTTTCAACAGCTTCAGCCTTAAGAGCGTCGATTTGCTCCTTTGAACCGTCAATCCATACAATCTTTGAAGGCTTCAAAAGTTCAACTTTTTCGTCGAGCCAAGCAAGTAAAGATGGATTCTTTGTGAGTTTTGATTCCATAATCTATTCTCCTTTATATATTTTACATTTGGTATATGGCTTTTCAGCCTGAAATCAGTTACAGTAACGCATACTGATTTGTTAGTATGATTATACTTATTATTGAGCAAAATTTCAATAGAAAAAAGCAAAATTCATTAATTTGTCACATTAATATGTTTCAAATTGACAATTTTTTGTCAATAATGTAAATTGTCAAGCGGCATAGTGGCATAAGCGTTTAAATTTTCGCCTGCAACAGTGCCTGCCTTATATTCATAACAGCCTTGTGAAGCAATCATTGCTGCGTTGTCACCGCAATATTTAAGTTCCGGCAAATATAAATTCCAGCCGTGCTTATCGCAGATTTTCTTTGCTTCGGCTCTGAGCTTGCTGTTTGCGGAAACTCCGCCGGCAATCACAAGTTTATTATAACCGAAATTCTCCGCCGCACTCTCAAAATGCGAAAGCAAAAGGTTAACAACACTTTTTTGAAAAGACGCCGCCAAATCGGCAATATTGATTTCTTCATTTTTCTGCTTTGAATTATGAATAGTATTTATTACAGCGGTTTTCAACCCTGAAAACGAATAATCGTAAGGTGCATCGTGAATTTTCGGCACGGGGAACTTAAAAGCGTTTTCATCTCCGCTCGGCGAAAGCTTATCAATACTGATACCGCCGGGATATTCAAGTCCCATGGTTCTGCCGGCTTTGTCAAGAGCCTCGCCTGCCGCATCGTCACGGGTTTTACCGATAACTTCAAAATCGGTATAGGATTTTACCGCAACTATATGACTGTGACCTCCGCTGACAACAAGGCACAAAAACGGCGGTTCAATATCGCTTGAAATATAATTTGATGCAATATGTCCTCTTAAATGATGAACCGGAACAAGCGGCGTACCTGTTGCACTTGCAAGACCCTTTGCAAAATTAACTCCCACAAGAAGTGAACCAATAAGGCCGGGAGCATAAGTAACAGCTATTGCATCGATATCATCCATAGTGCACTGTGCCTGTGCAAGTGCTTCTTCAACAACACCGCTGATACTCTCGGCGTGTCGGCGAGATGCGATTTCAGGCACAACGCCGCCGTACAATTTATGTTCCTCCAAAGAGGTTGCTATTACATTTGACAACACCTTGCGTCCGTCCTCAACCACTGAAGCGGCTGTTTCGTCGCAAGAACTTTCTATTCCTAAAATTTTCATTTGCTCATCCTCAAAAATGTTTTTGTATATCCTCAATATGTTTTTTCTTAACATCATCACTAAATTGGGTTAGCGGATACAATGTTTTATATAATTCTTCAATCATTTCATATGTTAAAAAAGGTTTAACTTTACAATACTTTTTAACAAGCAACGGTAATTTTTCTCTCTTTATAACCACTGCTTCATTTGAACTGAGTTCTAACTTCTTTAATTCACAACGGTTTGAAAAAACGACTACAGAAAAGATTGGAACATTTTCTAAATCATCACCAAGCATTTCCTGCAAACATTCGATATGAAGTTTATTTTGCATTATGGGATTTAAAAACTTTTCTTTTTTGGCTTTTTTACCTTTACCTTGCGGTAAAGTTTGAGTCCAAGTTTTATATTTTTCATTACCGAAAATCCAACCACTGTAATTTTTGCTTTCAAAAACAAATATTCCCTGATAGCAAATCATAATTACATCGATTTCTGTTGTTTCTCCGCTTTCCCCTTTTGGCAGATATGTATTGAACAAAAAGCGAGCACCCTGCTTTTCGTATTTTCGCAAACATTTGTATATTCTGTATTCACCTTGAGCACCAACATCATTTAATATTTTGAATGCTGATTTTTTGGTGTCTTTACGATAAGTCGAAGTTAAATATAAAATATATTTAGGAAGCAAACATACAGTGAAAAATACGACAAGAAAAATTAAGCCTAATCTTATAAACAGACTGATTTCAGTATATAAAAAGTCCATAACTATTCCTCAAATTCATATGTCATTATTATTGCATTTTCCGTAGGGTCGGTGTAAAAATTGGGGCGGATGCCGACATTTTTAAACCCACATTTTGTGTAAAGTGAGATTGCAGGGAGGTTGCTTTCTCGCACCTCAAGGGTGATGAACGACATCTCGTTTTTCATCTGTTCCCTTACCAACGCTTCGGCTATACCCTGCTTGCGATATTCGGGCAGAACGGCAACATTTGTTACATATCCCTCGCCGCCGAAAATTTGAAGTCCCATATATCCCGCAACATTTCCGTCAACCGTTGCAACAAGAAAATGTGATGTTTCAAGACCGATTTGATTTTTTAAATCCTCCCTGCTCCACGGATGTGCGAAGCAGGTTTTTTCTGTTTTTTCAACACCGTCAAGGTGCTTTTCTTCAAACTTTTCTATATTCATAATTATTTCGGGAGAATGATATTCTCCCCTACAATCGTTTCTATTTGGTAATTTAATGTGCGGTGTACCAATCCTTGCCGATTGCACCGTCTGCACGGAGTTTAACCTTCATTTGGCAAGCATTTTCCATTTCCTCGGTTACAATTTCAAGCACCTTTTTTGAATCCGCTTCACTTGTTTCAACGATAAGTTCATCGTGCACCTGCAAAATGAGGCGAGCGTCAAGTTTTTCATCATCAAGTCGCTTATCAACCTTAATCATTGCGATTTTGATAATATCGGCAGCTGTGCCCTGAATAGGCATATTTCGTGCGATTCGCTCACCTGCCGCCTTTACCATATGGTTAGTTGCGTTGAGTTCAGGCAAATATCTGCGACGCTTAAACAAAGTTTCGCTGTATCCTTTTTCTCTTGCGAGGTCAATCACATGGGTCATATACTTGTTTACTCCGCTGTATGTCGCAAGATAACTGTCGATATATTCCTGTGCCTCCTTGCGTGAAACACCGATATCTTTTGCAAGGCTGAACGCACCGATGCCATAAACAATACCGAAATTGACAGCCTTTGCAGATGAACGCATTTGCTTTGTAACAAACTCCTCAGGCATATTGAACACCTGTGCGGCTGTGGAAGTATGAATATCCGCACCGCTGTTGAAAGCATTAATCATATTTTCATCGTTTGCAAGGTCGGCAAGAACACGAAGTTCAATCTGGCTGTAATCGGCATCAACAAGCACATCACCGTCTTTGGCAATGAAAAACTTTCGCATTTCTCTGCCGAGTTCGGTGCGAATCGGAATATTTTGCAAATTCGGTTCAAGTGACGAAATTCTGCCTGTTCGGGTTTCCACCTGATTAAATGAAGTGTGAATTCTGCCGTCTGATTGAATAGCCTTTAGCAAGCCTTCGCAATAAGTTGACTTCAATTTTGTGAGAGTTCTGTATTCCAAAATGCAGTCGATAACAGGATTTTCGTTACGCAAGCCCTCAAGAACTTCTGCATTTGTTGAATAACCGCTCTTTGTTTTTTTCTTGCACGGCAAGCCTAAATCTTCAAAAAGTGCAACTCCCAACTGTTTTGGAGAATTGATATTGAATTCATGACCGACAAAACCGTAAATCATCTCTGTAAGTTCATCAATTCGTGTTGACAATCTTTTGCCTAAATCCTCAATGCCCTGCTTATCAACAGCGAAGCCCTCGATTTCCATTTTTGCAAGAACCCGTGCAAGAGGAAGCTCGATTGTTTTGAGAAGTTCAATTTGGTCTGCCTCTTCAAGGAGTGAATTCGTCTTTTCAAAAAGCGGCATAAGAACCGAAGCATTGACTACTTTTTCATCACTGCCACCGAGAGAATTTTTATATTCGGGAATTGCAACGCCGTACTCCATGCAAAGATGGTCGATTGAATAATTGTTATCTGACGGTTTGAGAAGATATGCCGAAAGCATAAGGTCGCCGCATACATTTTTGCACTCAACGCCTAATTCTTTTGCAAGGCGGTGAGAATATTTTGAATTATAGGTATACTTTTTGCAATTTTCATTTTCAAAAAACTTGCGAACAAAATACTTGAATTCCGGAGTTTCACTCGGCATAACGATAATTTGGTCGCCAAATGCAAAATACAAATCAGTCACCGAATTGTCTACAATTTCAGGATAATAATAAGCGTCGCTGTCGCCAATTTTTTCAAGAAGATAATCGGCGTCAACACAGGTCAATCTTTCAAGTTCACGAGGTACAACTTCCTCTTCGGCAGTTGCAACAACCGCATCGTTTGCGTTGAGGTTGAATCTATCCATAAGGCTGAAAAGTTCAAGCCTTGCAAATTCTGCCGCAGCGGCTTTTTTGTCACCGTCATTTATTTTATACTCGTTTATATCGGTATTAATCGGTGCATCGGTAACGATTTCACCGAGTTTTAGTGAAAGATAGGCATTTTCTTTATCATTTTTGAGTTTGTTGCGAATGCCCTCTTTTATGTCGATTGTGTCGATATTTTCATAAATATAATCAATAGTTTTGAAGCGAGAAATGAGGTCAAGTGCAGTCTTTGGACCTACGCCCTGAACGCCGGGAATATTATCGGAGTTGTCGCCCTGCAAAGCCTTAACTTGAATGAGGTCAGCAGGTTCAACACCGTACTCTTCAAATATTGCTTTTTCGTCCATAATATCGGTGCTTTTTGTTCTTGCAAGGAGCACCTTAACACCGTCATGAGCAAGTTGCAGACTGTCTCTGTCGCCTGTTGCAAGATAGCAAGCGTCGCCGTTTTCTCTGCAAGCCTTTGCAAAAGTGCCGAGAATATCATCAGCTTCCCATCCCTCACATTCAATGGTTTTAATGCCTAAAAGATGCAAAATATTCTTGAGCACAGGCATTTGAGAACGAAGTTCATCGGGCATAGCGTGTCTGCCTGCTTTGTAAGCATCGTACATCTTATGCCTGAAAGTCGGTGCGTGCAAATCAAAAGCAACTGCAACCGAATCAGGCTTGCACATATCCTCAAATCGGAGCATCATATTCAAAAATCCGTATATTGCATTGGTATAATCACCCTGCTTTGTTGTGAGAAGTTTTATGCCGTAAAACGCACGGTTGATTATACTGTTGCCGTCAAGAACCAATAAAGTCATAGCTATACCTCAAAAATTTTATTCATAATATTATACCACAATACCGCACTTAATACAACAAAAAGCACCCAAGTAAATTAATACTTGAGTGCCTGTATGCTTTTTAATTAAACAAGTTCAATGATGCACATTTCAGCAGCATCGCCTCTACGAGGACCTGTTTTAATTATACGAGTGTAACCACCGTTTTTATCTTCATACTTTGGAGCAATTTCATCAAAAAGCTTTTTAACAACATCTTCCTTAGTAACATAAGCAAGAGCCTGTCTTCTTGAATGAAGTGTGTTCTCCTTGCCGAGAGTAATCATTCTGTCGGCCATAGCACGAACTTCTTTAGCTCTAGTAACGGTTGTTTCAATTCTGCCGTTTTCAAGAAGATAAGTAACCAATCCTCTAAGCATAGCCTGTCTGTGGTCGGTTGGACGACCGAGTTTTCTGCTACCTGGCATTGAAATTCCCTCCTTTAGTCTTCTTCCTTGCTAAGTTTGAAACCAAGAGAAGCAAGCTTACCAATTACTTCATCAAGTGACTTACGACCAAGGTTTCTGACTTTCATCATATCGTCTTCAGATTTGCCAATCAAATCCCCTACAGTGTTGATTCCTGCTCTCTTCAAGCAGTTGAACGAACGAACTGAAAGGTCAAGTTCTTCAATAGTCATCTCAAGAACCTTTTCTTTTCCGTCATCGTCTTTTTCAACCATGATTTCAGCGTTGCCCATTTCCTCAGAAAGGTCAACAAAAAGGTTAAGATGTTCATTGAGGATTTTTGCGGCAAGCGAAACAGCTTCGTCTGCCGGAATAGTTCCATCAGTTTCAACATCAAGGATAAGTTTGTCAAAATCAGTTTGTTGTCCTACACGAGTATTCTCTACTGTGTAATTAACCTTTAATACAGGTGTGTAGATAGAGTCAATTGCAATAGTGCCGATTGGAAGTTCCATAATTTGCTTGTTTCTGTCGCAAGGAACATATCCTCTACCGTTATCTGCTGTGAGTTCCATAACAACATCGGCGCCGTCATCAAGATAAGCAAGATGAAGCTCCGGATTCAAGATTTCTACGCTACCGTCATGCTGAATGTCGCCGGCAGTGATTTCGCCCTCGCCCTTTGCATTGATGTAAAGGGTTTTAGGCTCTTCGTCATGAATCTTAAGAATTACATTTTTGAGGTTAAGAACAATTTCAGTTACATCCTCTTTAACATGAGGAATTGTTGAAAATTCGTGTTGTACACCGTCAATCTTTACAGAAGTAATAGCGTAACCCGGAAGTGATGAGAGAAGAACTCTTCTCATTGAGTTTCCGAGAGTTGTGCCGAAACCTCTCTCAAGAGGTTCAACAACAAATCTGCCTACGCTTCTGCTTCCCTGAGTAGATAAATCTACTATTTCGATATTAGGCTTATCAATTTCAATCATCTAAAAGCCTCCTAAATATATAGCTTTGTTTTCGCTAAATAACAAACCAATATAATCAGCTTATTATTTAGAGTAGAACTCAACGATTAAGTGCTCTTCAACAGGTGTTGCAATTTCTTCTCTTTCAGGAAGAGCAACAACCTTTGCTGTCATAGCCTGAGCGTCTGCATCAATCCACTTAGGAATTGTACGAGAAGCATTTGATTCAACAAGAGTCTTAAACTCATCTGTTGACTTGCTTGTATCCTTAACAGCAATTACATCACCGGCTTTTACAAGGTATGACGGAATGTCTACCTTTGTACCGTTAACGGTGAAGTGAGCATGATTTACGAGCTGACGAGCCTGAGCTCTTGAACTTGCAAAACCTGCTGTATATACGATATTGTCAAGACGGCTTTCGCAAAGTTGAAGAAGGTTTGTACCTGTTACGCCTTCCTTACGCTCAGCCATAAGGAAATACTTATGGAACTGACCTTCGCTTACGCCATAATATCTACGAGCAGACTGCTTTGCACGAAGCTGCAAACCATATTCTGAAGTCTTTTTACGATTTTGACCATGTTGGCCAGGTGCATATGAGCGACGCTCCAATGCACATTTGCCTGTATAACATCTGTCGCCCTTGAGGAAAAGCTTCTTTCCTTCACGACGGCAAAGCTTACAAGCAGGTCCTGTATATCTTGCCATATCAAGTAACCTCCAATAAATTATACACGACGTCTCTTTGGCGGACGACATCCGTTATGTGGGATAGGAGTAACATCTTTAATAAGACTTACATCGAGGCCTGCTGACTGAAGTGCTCTGATAGCTGCTTCACGACCTGCACCCGGACCCTTAACATAAACTTCAACAGTTTTCATACCATGCTCTGTTGCAATCTTAGCTGCAGTTTCTGCTGCTGTTTGTGCTGCAAACGGAGTTGATTTCTTTGAACCACGGAAACCCATTTCACCGGCTGAAGCCCATGATACTGCGTTGCCCTGTGTGTCGCTGATTGTTACGATAGTATTGTTGAAGGTTGACTGAATATGAGCAACACCACGCTCAATATTCTTCTTCTCACGTCTTTTGCGTGGAGAAGCTGTCTTCTTAGTAGCCATACTGAATATTCCTCCTACTTTACTTCTTCTTGTTTGCTACGGTTCTCTTTGGACCCTTGCGTGTTCTCGCATTGTTCTTAGAAGTCTGTCCTCTTACAGGAAGGCCCTTGATGTGGCGAGTTCCGCGGTAGCAACCGATTTCTTTAAGTCTCTTAATATCGAACGCAACTTTTCTTCTCAAGTCACCTTCAACATCAAGGTTATGAGTGATGTAATCGCTAAGCTTCTTTACATCTTCTTCTGTTAAATCTCTGCAACGTGTGTCTGGATTAACGCCTGTTGCTTCGATGATCTTGTCTGAGGTTGTTTTGCCTATACCGTAAATATAGGTAAGACCGATTTCAACTCTCTTGTCATTAGGTAAGTCAACACCTGAAATACGTGCCATACTACAGTTTACCTCCGATTATTAGTTCAGGATTAGCCCTGACGCTGTTTGTGCTTTGGATTTTCACAGATAACCATTACTTTTCCATTGCGCTTAATAACTTTGCATTTATCGCAAATTTTCTTTACAGAAGGTCTAACTTTCATTTGAATATCCTCCTTAAATTTACTTTGAACGCCAAATGATACGACCTTTAGTTAAGTCGTACGGTGACATTTCCATTGTTACCTTATCACCGGGAAGGATACGAATGTTGTTCATTCTGAGCTTTCCGCTGATATGGGCTGTAATAATGTGGTCGTTTTGTAACGCTACCTTGAAAGTTGTGTTAGGTAACAATTCAACCACAGTACCTTCAACTTCTATCATATCTGACTTAGACATCATTTTACCTCGCTAATTATATTAGTATGATGTTGTTTCTATCTGGAATCACATTACGGCGTAATCGCCTGCAATTCAACTCGCCTACCGTTAAGCCCTTGTCAAAATTACAGGACCGTTTGATGTAATGGCAATGGTATGCTCAAAGTGAGCTGCCGGTTTGCCGTCACAAGTTTTTACAGTCCATCCGTCAGAGAGCTGTTTAACCTTATAGGTTCCCAGATTTATCATCGGTTCAATTGCCAATGTCATTCCGGGTGATAGTCGGATACCACGACCTGCGTGTCCGAAGTTCGGTACGCTTGGTTCTTCATGAAGTTTTGTGCCTACGCCGTGACCGACAAAGTCACGAACCACACCGTATCCACGCTCTTCACAATATGATTGTACTGCGTGACCGATATCGCCGATTCTGTTGCCCGGAACAGCAGCCTCAATTCCCTTATACAGAGATTCTCTGGTTGTGTCCACCAGCCGCTTTACCTCGGGAGAGCAAGTCCCGCAGATAAAAGTAGCAGCATTGTCGCCGTTATATCCGTGCTTTGCAGCACCCAAGTCGATAGAAACGATGTCGCCATCTTTTATAACTCTATCTTTACTTGGAATACCGTGGATAACTTCATCATTTATAGATATACATGCGGTAGCAGGATACCCGCCATAGTTCAGGAAATTAGGGGTAGCCCCACATTTCTTGATAAAATCATAAGCGATTTTATCAATCTCCCATGTTGTGACACCGGGTTTAACGGCTTCACCTGCCACCTGTAATGCCTGAGCCGAAATTATACAAGCTTCTTTCATAAGCTCGAGTTCACGACTGCTTTTTAGCACTATCATGTTAATCCTCCAATGCGGCAAAAACGAGCTTTGTTGTATCAGCTACATCTTCCTGACCTTCAACAACCTTAAGCTTACCGAGATTCTCATAAAATCCCTTAAGCGGTTCTGTCATCTTGTGATATTCAACAAGACGGTCAAGAACAGTCTGAGGAGCGTCGTCTTTACGCTGAATCAATTCTCCGCCGCAAGCATCGCAAATTCCGTCTACCTTTGGTTTTTTGTACTCAATATGGTAAGAATTTGCACACTTTGAGCAAACGCGGCGTCCGGACATCCTCTTTGTAATAGCTTCATCCGGTACTTCGATATCAATAACTTTGTCAATATCTACACCGCTGTCAAGCAAAGCCTGAGCCTGCGGAATTGTACGAGGGAATCCGTCGAGAATAAATCCGTTTTTACAATCATCGTCATTAAGACGATCCTTGATAATTCCGATAACAACTTCATCAGGAACGAGCTGACCGGCATCCATATAACTTTTTGCCTTAAGGCCCATCTCTGTGCCGTCCTTAACAGCGGCACGGAGAATGTTACCCGTTGAAATTGCAGGAATATTTAACTTTTCACAAATCTTTTCTGCTTGAGTACCTTTGCCGGCACCCGGAGCTCCTAAAAGAATAAGTTTCATATCATAAATCCTTTCGATTAATCAAGGAAGCCTTTATAATGACGCATTACCATTTGTGACTCTAATTGACGAACTGTTTCAAGAGCTACGCCAACCAAGATGATGAGTGATGTACCACCCATTGTGATTGACATACCGCCTGTGCTGTCCGAAGCACCCGAAAGCGGCTTGATTGCAGCATCGCAAATAAGAGAATAAATGATTGGGAACAACGCAACTACCGAAATCATCAAAGCACCGATAAGGGTAAGTCTTGAGATGATTCTCAAAATGTAGTCTGATGTAGGTCTGCCCGGACGAATGCCAGGGATAACACCGTTGTTCTTACGAAGATTATTTGCCATTTCAATTGGGTTGTACTGAATTGTACTGTAGAAATAAGCAAAGAAAATAATCAAAATGAAGTACATTCCTGCATACCACCATGAGTCACTCTGGAAAGCTTTGAAGAACTTTTCCCAGAAAGTACCTTCATACTTGCTACTTGAGAGGAACATTTGAACTGTACCCGGAAGAGAAAGTATTGATGATGCAAAGATGATTGGAAGTACGCCTGACATATTAACCTTGATAGGCATATGTGTGTTTTGACCGCCATACATCTTTCTGCCAACAACGCGTTTTGCGTATTGGATAGGAACTCTTCTTTCAGCATTGTCGAGCAATACGATATATGCAATCATCAAAACAAAGACTACACATACAACAGGAACAAGAACTTTATATACGGTTCTGCCTGTTGAGATGTATTGGAACAACTGCTTAATAATTGTTGGGAAACGAGATGCAATTCCGGCAAAAAGGATAATGGAAATACCGTTACCGATGCCCTGGATTGAAATCTGTTCACCGAGCCACATAATAACTGCTGTGCCCGCTGTAAGAACGGCAATAATAACAACTGCCTGGAATACAGCGTCAAAGCCTGTATATGCAGCACCGCTTGCATCAGTTGCAAGCAAGCTGTTTGCACGAAGATAGAAGAAATATGCAAGAGATTGGAGCAAGCCGAGAGCGACTGTCAAGAATCTTGTAATTGCAGTGATTTTCTTTCTGCCTTCTTCGCCTTCCTTTTGGAGATTTTCCAAAGCAGGAATGGCTACAGCCAAAAGTTGAATAATGATTGATGAGTTGATGTACGGAGTGATTGACATAGCGAAGATAGTTCCGTATGTGAAAGCACTACCTGTCATCAAGCTCAAGTAAGTCATAATTGTGTTGCCTTTACCAACGTCGATTTCATCAACGATATTTACAAACGGAACAGGAATAACCGAACCGATTCTAAAAATAAGAATGATAAAAGCAGTAAACAGAAGCTTTTTTCTGATTTCGGAGATTTTGAATGCATTAATGATGGTTTTAATCATTTACTGCACCTCCACCGTTCCACCAGCTGCTTCGATTTTTGCCTTTGCGGACTCAGAAATTGCGTCAACCTTTACAGTCAAAGACTTTGTGATTTCGCCCTTACCGAGAACCTTAACGCCGTCAAGTGTCTTCTTGAGAAGACCGCAAGCTACAAGGCTTTCTGCATCAACAGTTGCGCCTGCTTCAAATCTCTTTTCAAGGTCTGAAACATTTACAATAGCGTATTCTGTTGCAAAGATGTTATTAAAACCTCTTTTTGGCACACGTCTTTGAAGTGGCATCTGACCGCCTTCAAATCCAGGTCTTCTGCTGTAACCTGAACGTGCCTTTTGACCTTTGTGACCCTTACCGGCTGTCTTACCTTGGCCTGAACCTGCGCCACGACCAATTCTCTTAACTGCCTTCTTTGAGCCCACTGCAGGAGAAAGTTCATGTAATTTCATTTGAGCACCTCCCCTTATTCTTCTACGATTGTAACAAGGTGGGAAATCTTCTTGATTTTACCTTGTGTTTGTGCGTTATCAGGTTGTTCTGTAACGTTACCGATCTTGCGTAGACCAAGTGAGTGAGCGGTAGCAATTTGATCTTTCTTGCAACCAATTAAGCTCTTTGTAAGCTTGATTTTCATAAATCAAATTCCTCCTTAACCTACTATTTCCTTAACGCTCTTGCCACGAACGGCTGCAACTTCCTCAGCAGTTCTGAGCTGGCTGAGACCATTGATTGTAGCTCTTACAACATTGCAAGGATTGTTTGAACGGATAGCCTTTGTACGAATATCCTTGATACCAACTGTTTCAACAACAGCACGAACAGGGCCGCCTGCGATAACTCCGGTACCCTTTGGAGCCGGCATAAGGAGAACCTCGCCTGCGCCAAACTTACCTTTGATTTCGTGAGGAATAGTTGTTCCTCTGAGTGAAACCTTAATTACATTCTTCTTTGCATCTTCGATACCCTTACGGATTGCATCAGGAACTTCGCCTGACTTACCGATACCGAAGCCTACAAGTCCGTTACCGTCACCAACTACTACGAGAGCTGCGAACTTAAAAATTCTACCGCCCTTTACAGTCTTTGATACACGATTGATAGTAACTACTCTTTCTTCAAGTTCCATTGAAGATACATCAATTTTATTGTTCATAATAATTAATCTCCCTTCCTTAGAACTCAAGTCCGCCTTCACGAGCGCCTTCTGCAACAGCAGCTACACGACCGTGATATACGTAACCGCCACGATCGAATACACATTCCTTAATGCCCTTCTCTGTGGCTCTTTCTGCTAATTTTTTACCTACAGCCTTAGCTGCTTCAACGTTACCGCCGTATTGTGCAAAGTCCTTTTCAACTGTTGATGCCTGAGCAAGTGTTACGCCTGCTTCATCATCGATGAGTTGAACATAGATATTTGCAAGGGAGCGATATACGTTAAGTCTTGGACACTCAGCAGTACCGCTGATCTTACCGCGTACACGAACGTGACGCTTCTTTCTTGCGATGTTAGAATCTTGTCTTGAAACCATTGTAATTCACTCCTTCCTTTATTTCTTACCTGCTTTGCCTTCTTTACGGCGAATATGCTCTTCAGCATATTTAATGCCCTTGCCCTTATATGGCTCCGGTGGTCTCTTTTCGCGAACCTGAGCTGCGAACTGACCAACTGCCTGCTTGTCTGCACCGCTGATTACGATAGCGTTTGCATTAGGGCATTCTACCTTAACTCCTTCAGGAGCTTCCATAATAACCTGGTGTGAGAAGCCGAGGTTCATTGTAAGAGTATTGCCTGAAGCTGATACTCTGTAACCAACGCCGTTTACTTCAAGGTTCTTCTTGAAGCCTTCTGTTACACCTGATACCATATTTGCGATAAGTGCTCTGTACAAACCGTGCATAGCTCTGTGTTCCTTATCGTCTGATGGTCTTTTTAATGTAATCTCGCTGCCTTCGATTGTAACTGTGATGTCCTTGTTAACATCCTGAGTAAGAGTACCGTTTGGTCCCTTAACGGTTACAGTGTTTTCTGCGTTTACTGATACTTCAACGCCGGCAGGAATTACGATTGGCTTTAAACCGATACGTGACATCCTAACTGCACCTCCTTACCAAACAAATGCTAATACTTCGCCGCCAACGTTTTGCTTGCGAGCTTCTCTGTCTGTCATAATACCTTTTGATGTTGAAACGATTGCAATACCGAGTCCCTTCATTACCTTTGGCATATCCTCTACATTTGAGTAGATTCTAAGACCAGGCTTTGAAACTCTGCGCAAGCCGGTGATAACCTGTGATTTGTTTTCGCCGTACTTGAGTGTTACACGGATAACACCTTGCTTTTCGTCTTCAATTACTTTATATGATGCGATATAGCCTTCATCAAGAAGAATCTGAGCGATTGCCTTCTTCATATTTGATGCAGGAATATCTACTGTTTCGTGTTTTGCTGAGTTCGCGTTACGAATTCTTGTAAGCATATCAGCGATTGGGTCTGTAATATGCATTGATATTTCCTCCTTATAAATTTAGCAATTCTCGATTTACCAAGATGATTTCTTAACTCCAGGAATCTCACCCTTGTGAGCAAGTTCTCTGAAGCAAATACGGCATATACCGTACTTACGAAGGTAAGCATGAGGTCTACCGCAGATCTTGCATCTGTTGTATTCTCTTGTTGAATACTTTGCAGGCTTTTGCTGCTTAACTTTCATTGATGTCTTTGCCACGATAATCCCTCCTTACTCTGCAAACGGAGCGCCCATAAGTTTGAGGAGCTCTCTTGCTTCTTCGTCTGTGTTTGCTGTGGTAACCATAATAATGTCCATACCACGAACCTTGTCAATCTTGTCGTAATCGATTTCAGGGAAAATCAACTGCTCCTTGATACCCATAGCATAGTTGCCACGGCCGTCAAATGAGTTTGGATTGATACCTCTGAAGTCACGAACTCTTGGAAGTGAGAGATTGAAAAATCTGTCAAGGAATTCATACATTCTGTCGCCTCTGAGAGTTACCTTTACGCCGATTGGCATACCTTCACGGAGCTTAAAGTTAGCTACCGACTTTTTAGCCTTACATACGATAGGCTTTTGACCTGCGATTTGTGTGAGGTCATTAATGATAGAATCAACTACCTTTGAATTTTCACGAGCTTCGCCGCATCCAACATTGAGTACAATCTTGTCAAGCTTTGGGATTTGCATAACAGAATCGTATTCGAACTTCTTCATCAATGCAGGAGCAACTTCAGAACTATATACTTCTTTAAGTCTTGCTGCCATTTGTTATGTCCTCCCTTTCTTAAAACTCGTTTCCGCATTTCTTGCAAACACGGATGCCGCCCTTTTTGTGGCCTACTCTTGTAGCTTCGTTACACTTAGGGCAAACTAATTGAACTTTTGATGCGTAGAGAGCAGATTCAACCTCTACAAGTCCGCCTGTCTCGCCAACCTTTGATGGCTTGATGTGCTTTGTAACAATGTTAACCTTTTTAACGATAACCTTGTCTTCAGCAGGACTTACAGCGATAACTTCGCCCTGAACGCCTTTTGACTTACCTGAAAGTACCTGAACGGTATCTCCGGTCTTTACAAACATTTTCTTCATACTGAGCACCTCCATTAAAGTACTTCCGGAGCGAGAGAAAGAATCTTCATGTAATCTTTTTCACGAAGCTCTCTTGCTACGGGGCCAAAAATACGGGTGCCTTTAGGAGTTTTGTCCTCCTTAATAATTACGGCAGCATTTTCGTCAAAACGAATATACTGACCATCATCACGACGTACACCTTTAGTTGTACGAACGATGACTGCTTTAACAACTTCGCCCTTCTTAACGATACCACCCGGAGCAGCCTTTTTAACTGACGCTACGATGACATCACCAATGTTGGCGTATCTTCTGCCTGAACCGCCAAGTACACGGATGCAAAGGATTTCCTTAGCGCCTGTGTTGTCGGCAACCTTCAAACGACTTTCTTGTTGTATCACAGTGTTTACCTCCTTCGTACTGCAAAATAACACTTTGCTAAGTTGCAGTTATTATTTTTTGACTAAATTAATAGACTTTTTAATATTCTTAAAAGCTGTAAATCGTAACGATTACTTAGCCTTCTCGATGATTTCAACTACACGCCAATTCTTATCCTTGCTCATTGGACGACATTCCATAATCTGAACCTTGTCGCCAACGCCGCATTCGTTTTTCTCGTCGTGTGCCTTATACTTAACAGACTTATCAACAATCTTATTGTAAAGAGGGTGCTTAACTCTGTCTTTGATAGTTACAACTACTGTCTTGTCCATCTTGTCTGATGTAACAACACCAACCATAGTTTTTCTGAGGTTTCTTTCCATTAATCAGTTACCTCCTTATCAGGAATTAGCATTTTCAAGTTCGATAGCTCTTTCAACTGTCTTGATACGAGCAATATCTTTCTTGACTGCTTTAATTCTCATAGGGTTTTCGAGCTGATTGATAGCCTGCTGGAAATGAAGATTGAAAAGTTCTTCTTTAAGCTCAACGAGCTTCTTTGCTCTCTGCTCTGCAGAAAGTTCTCTGATTTCTGATGCTTTCATTACTGCTCTCCTCCCTCTTCTTTTTTAACAAACTTACATTTTACAGGAAGCTTGTTTGCTGCAAGTCTCATAGCTTCACGAGCAACATCCTCGCTTACGCCTGCAAGTTCAAACATAACCTTTCCCGGCTTAACTACTGCTACCCAGTAGTCAACATTACCTTTACCTTTACCCATACGAGTATCGGCAGGTCTTGCTGTGATTGGCTTGTCTGGGAAAATCTTAATCCAAACTTTACCACCACGCTTTGTGTAACGTGTCATAGCGATACGGGCTGCTTCGATTTGAGCTGCTGTGATCCATGCAGGTTCTGTTGTTGCAAGACCGTACTCACCGTATGATACCTTATTGCCTCTTGTAGCCACACCTGTCATACGACCTCTGTGTTGCTTTCTGTGTTTTACACGCTTAGGTAAGAGCATTATTTATTTCCCCCTTCCTTGCGATTTGTTCTTCTTCTCTTATTGCGAGATTCTCTGAGAACTTCGCCCTGATAGATCCATACTTTAACACCGAGTCTGCCGTATGTTGTAGCAGCTTCTGCTGTGCCATAGTCGATGTCAGCACGGATTGTTTGTAGAGGAATTGTACCCTCCTTATAAGTTTCAGATCTTGCGATTTCGGCACCGCCGATTCTGCCTGAAACCATAACCTTGATACCGCGAGCACCAAGTCTCATTGTGTTTCTGATTGCACCCTTAACTGCTCTTCTGAATGCAACTCTGCGTTCGAGCTGCTGAGCAATTGACTGTGCTACCAATGTAGCATTAAGGTCAGGTTGCTTAATCTCAACAATGTTGATGAATACTTCGGAAGGATCCTTGCCGAGTTTCTTTGCACAAGTTGCCTTGAGCTTTTCAATCTCAGCACCCTGCTTACCGATAACCATACCCGGCTTTGCACAGTGAATGTTGATTCTTACTCTCTTAGTATCTCTTTCGATTTCTACCTTTGGAACACCTGCGCTGTAAAGTGACTTCAACAAATACTGACGAAGATTATAATCTTCTACAAGAATGTCGCCGAATTCGCCTTTCTTTGCATACCAGCGAGAGTCCCAGTCTTTAATAACGCCGATTCTTAAACCGGTTGGATTACATTTCTGTCCCATTTAACTTTCCTCCTCGCTTAGTCTTCCATTTCCTTGAGTACAAGGGTAATGTGTGATGTTCTTTTGTTAATTCTGTATGCTCTGCCCTGAGCTCTTGGCTGAATTCTCTTAAGAATTGGGCCCGGAGCAACATGTGCTTCGCTTACATACAATCTTGTTACGTCCATATTGAAGTTATTCTCTGCGTTTGCCATTGCTGACTTGAGAACCTTTGATACAGGCTCTGTTGCAGCTTTTGGTGTAAACTTAAGAATAGCCATAGCCTTGTCTGCAGGTTGGTTTCTGATAAGATCAAGAACGATCTGAACCTTTCTCGGAGACATACGAACATAAGTTGCTTTTGCTTTTGCTTCCATCATAAATCTCCTTTCAATTACTTACCTGTCTTTGTGCCTGCATGGCCTCTGAATGTTCTTGTCGGTGCGAATTCACCGAGCTTGTGTCCAACCATATCCTCTGTAACATATACAGGAACATGCTTTCTTCCGTCGTGTACAGCAAATGTGTGACCTACGAATTCAGGGAAGATTGTTGAACTTCTTGACCAAGTCTTAATAACTTGCTTGTCGCCTTTTTCGTTAAGAGCTTCTACTTTCTTGTAAAGACTCTCTTCAACGAATGCGCCTTTTTTAGTACTTCTACTCATTTAATCTTCTCCTTTCTTCTTACTTGCTGTTTCTGCGACGAACGATCATCTTGTTAGAAGCCTTCTTCTTGTTACGAGTCTTGTAACCAAGAGCAGGTTTACCCCATGGAGTACATGGACCCGGACGACCGATAGGTGACTTACCTTCACCACCACCGTGAGGGTGATCGTTAGGGTTCATTACAGAACCACGAACTGTTGGTCTCCAACCCATGTTACGCTTACGACCGGCTTTACCGATTTTAACATTAGCGTGGTCTGAGTTACCTACAACACCAACTGTTGCGATACATTGCTTTGGAACATTTCTCAACTCGCCCGAAGGAAGTCTGAGAAGTGCATAAGGGCCTTCAAGAGCCATAAGTTGTGCGCTGTTACCTGCCGAACGAGCAAGCTGAGCACCGTTGCCCGGATAAAGCTCTACGTTGTGTACGATTGTACCAACAGGCATATTTTCAAGTGGAAGAGCGTTACCAACTACGATATCTACATCGGTACCTGCAACTACTGTTGCGCCTACCTTAAGACCTTCAGGAGCTGTGATGTAGCTCTTTACACCGTCCTCATATTGAATAAGAGCAATATGAGCTGATCTGTTTGGATCGTATTCGATAGTCTTAACTTCAGCAGGAACATTGAACTTGTTTCTCTTGAAGTCAATTACACGATACTTTCTTCTATTACCGCCGCCACGATGACGAA
>OIZO01000025.1_pt1 | contig 120050 bp, 111 predicted proteins | sample 1588551 | NCBI WGS metagenome assembly OIZO01 (sample SAMN03283271) | human gut metagenome | biome: human-associated habitat; material: feces | host: Homo sapiens | place: Peru | collected 2012
TAACCTGTACCATCGCAATGATGGGTTCTTTCGGACCGGTAGTGGCATTATCAAGTCTGTCTAACAATCTGAACCAGACACTGGCAAGTGGAGAACGTGTCCTTTCCCTTCTGGAAGAGACACCACTTGTGGAAGAAATTCCGGGTGATGTGGAAACTTCCGGTGTAGAGAGCAAAGAACGTGAATTTACAGGAGCAGAGGCAGAGAATGTAACATTTGCTTACGATAATGAGGTTATTTTAGATAACTATTCATTAAAATTACAGCCGGGTAAGATCACAGGTATTCATGGTGCGAGCGGTTCCGGAAAATCTACACTCTTAAAACTGTTGATGCGATTCTGGGATGTGCAGGATGGAAATGTATCGGTAGATGGTACAGATGTCAGAAAGATTCCAACGAAGCATCTCCGGGATATGGAAAGCTATGTGACACAGGAAACCCATCTGTTCCATGACTCCATTGCCAACAACATTGCCATTGCGAAACCGGGAGCATCAAGAGATGAGATTATAGAGGCTGCAAAGAAAGCCTCCATTCATGATTTTATCATGACACTGCCAAATGGCTATGATACGGAAGTCGGGGAACTGGGCGATACCTTATCCGGTGGGGAGAAGCAGCGAATCGGTATCGCAAGAGCATTTCTCCATGATGCACCGCTGCTTCTGATGGATGAGCCGACCTCCAATCTGGATTCTTTAAATGAGGGTATCATTTTGAAATCCCTGAAAGAATCGGCTGAAAAGAAAACAGTGGTACTGGTATCCCACAGAGTATCCACCATGAATGTGGCAGATGTGGTGTATGAAATGGAAAACGGCAGGATATCATAGAAAAAATACGAACATATTTTTGGGGAGATGAACCGGATGAAATGTGGAGAATCACTGGGAGAGTCCAGAGAGGATTATCTGGAAGCAATCTGACACCGAAAGGAAAAGAATTAAATCATCAAAAATACAGAACTGACAGGAAAGCAGATACGTCGTATTTCCTGTCTGTTTTTGTATAATAGATACGTTTATTTGTCTTGACATTTTTAAAACAGTCATTCACAATAAAAACAGAAAGATAACAAACAGGTTGGAAGAATGGCTGATATTTCTAAATGAAATTCATACATTTGTTTGAATTTTTAAGCAGGAACATAAGTGAAAGGAGTCAATTATATGGGACTTATCAGAGCAGGATTAAATGCAGTCAGAGGCACAGTCTCAGACCAATGGAAGGAATATTTTTATTGTGAGGCAATGAGCCCGGATGTCATGGTAAAAAGAGGACAGAAGAAGACTTCCGGTTTCTTCGCAAATAATAAAGGAAATGACAATATCATTTCTAACGGAAGTGTCATTTCAGTTGCAGACGGACAGTGTATGATTATTGTGGAACAGGGGAAGATTGTAGAAGCTTGTGCAGAACCGGGTGAATTTACCTATGATACTTCTACCGAACCATCCATTTTTGCAGGGAATTTGGGAGACAGTATTCAAGAAACCTTTCAGACGATTGGAAGACGATTTTCCTTTGGCGGTGATACAGCCAAGGATCAGAGAGTGTATTATTTTAATACGAAAGAACTGACAGACAATAAATTTGGCACACCGAATCCAATTCCATTCCGTGTAGTGGATTCCAAGATTGGACTGGATATTGATGTATCTGTACGTTGCTCAGGTGTATATTCTTATCGCATTGCAGACCCACTCATTTTCTACACGAATGTGTGCGGGAATGTGGCAAATGAGTATACTCGTGATGAACTGGATAAGCAGTTGAAAACAGAATTTATCAGTGCGCTTCAGCCAGCATTTGGCAGACTATCTGATATGGAAATGCGTCCAAATCAGATAGTAAGCCACAATACAGAACTGGAAGCTGCAATGAATACTGCACTTTCTGAAAAATGGGGTGCTTCCAGAGGACTTAAGATTGTCAGTATCGCACTTGGTTCCGTGACACTGCCGGAAGAAGATGCGGAAATGATCAAGCAGGCACAGCGTACCGCTATGATGAGAGACCCATCTATGGCGGCTGCAACCTTAGTCGGGGCTCAGGCTGATGCCATGAAATCCGCTGCTTCTAATAGTGCAGGTGTTATGACAGGGTTCATGGGTATGGGAATGGCCATGAATGCAAATGGTGGTGCAAATCCACAGAATTTATTCGCCATGGGACAGCAGCAGGCAGCACAGCAACAGGCAATGCAGCAACAGACGGCACAACAACAGGCAGCAGGTGCAAATAGCTGGAGATGTTCCTGCGGAGCAGTTTCAAATGGAAAGTTCTGCCCGGAATGTGGGGCACCAAGACCTGCAGAAGCCGGATGGACCTGTTCCTGCGGAACGGTAAATACAGGAAAATTCTGCCAGAATTGTGGAGCGAAAAGACCGGAGTAATCTATAAATTCATCTGTTTTATGAATAGGACATTCTGCGGATATCAAGGTTAAGAGGGTATCGTAGAAAAAAGGAGAGAACAGGATATGGCAGAATTACGAGAATATAAATGTCCATGCTGCGGTGGTGCGATTGCCTTTGACAGCACCGCCCAGAAAATGAAGTGTCCGTATTGTGACACAGAATTTGAGATGGAAACACTGAAGAATTATGATGCCGAATTACAGAATGAGCAGGAAGATACCATGGAATGGCATACGGAGGCGGGCGGCCAGTGGCAGGAAGGTGAGACTGACGGACTGCGGACTTTCGTGTGTAAATCGTGTGGTGGAGAGATTGTAGGCGATGCAAATACTGCGGCAACATCTTGTCCGTTTTGTGGAAATCCGGTGGTAATGATGGGACAGCTTTCCGGTTCATTAAAACCGGATGTGGTGATTCCGTTTAAAATGGATAAAAAAGCAGCAAAAGAAGGACTGGCCAGACATTTATCCGGAAAAAGACTGCTTCCGAAGGTATTTAAGGACCAGAATCATATTGATGAAATCAAAGGAATTTATGTTCCTTTCTGGCTGTTCGATACGGATGCGGATGCACGGGTAAGATACCGGGCAACCAGAGTGAGATTCTGGAGCGACCGGGATTATGATTATACCGATACCAGTTATTATCTGGTTTACCGGGGCGGAAGTGTAGGATTTGAACATGTGCCGGTAGATGGCTCGTCGAAAATGGCAGATGATTTGATGGAATCCATTGAACCATATAATTTTGATGAGGCTGTTGATTTTCAGACCGCATATCTGGCAGGATATTTTGCGGATAAATATGATGTAAATGCGGAAACAAGTATTGACAGGGCAAATACCCGTGTGAAGGAGTCGACGGAAGAAGCTTTTGCAGAGACGGTGCAGGGGTATGAATCCGTTGTGACAGAGAACAGCAGCATTCACCTTAAAAACGGAACTGCAAAATATGCACTTTATCCGGTATGGCTGTTGAATACTACATGGAATGGAAAACAATATACCTTCGCTATGAATGGGCAGACAGGCAAATTTGTAGGCGATTTGCCAGTGGATAAAGCTGCTGCAAGAAAATGGACACTTGGTTTGTCGGTGGCATTCAGTGTGGGCCTGTACGCCATGGTCTGGATTCTGCATTTTATCGGAATATTGTAAGGGAGGGAAAAGGATGAAGAAGAAAGTAACGACGATTCTGCTTGCCCTTTTCCTATGTCTTGGCATAGTGCTGCCGGTCAGTGCAGAGGATGGGTTTGCAGATGAATATTACCGGGTCAGTGATTCGGCAGGTCTTCTTTCCAGTGAAGAAGTACAGGCACTGAATGATACACTGGATGAAATCAGTGTACGTCAGAAGATGGATGTGACGCTGATTACCGTGGATGGATTAAATGGTTATTCGGTCAGTGATTATGCAGAGCAGGTTTATGAGTATTGTAATTTTGGATATGGTTCAGATAAGGACGGAGTTTTGTTACTTATCAGCATGGAAGACCGTGACTGGTATATTGCAACTCATGGATATGGCATCACTGCATTTACCGATGCGGGCATTGAGTACATAGGAGAACAGATAAAGCCGGATTTGTCAGATGGTAATTATAGTGAAGCCTTTCAGACTTATGCGGAGCTGTGTGACAAATTTATTACACAGGCAAGAGAAGGGAAACCATATGATAACGGAAATCTTCCACAAAAACAACTTTCCGGTCTCTGGATTCCGGCCTGCATTATAATGGGAATTGTGATGGCACTGATTGTAGTCGGCAGTATGAAAGGACAGCTTCGGACAGTACGTTTTCAACCGGCAGCCAACAGCTATGTGAAGAGAGACAGCCTAAAGATTACGGAAAGCCGTGACATGTATCTGTATCATATAGTTACAAGAACTCCGAAGCCAAAAGAAAATGAACGGTCATCGGGAAGCAGTACCCATGAATCCTCTTCCGGTTCTACTTTTGGCGGTGGCGGCGGAAAATTCTAAGTCGGACTTCATATGAAGGAATTGGATAGCGTTATATTTGCGTATCATTTACTTGGTAAAAAACTGTGCTAAAATATATAGATAAGCGAAAATACAGGGAGAGCGTCAAATGGAAACAATAGATGAGGAAACGATGGACAGACTCCGGGAAGAACTGGATGAAATTGATAATCAGATGACTGCACTTTACGAGAAACGGATGAAAGTATGTGAGCAGGTAGCGGATTACAAAATCCAGAACGGACTGCGTGTTTTTGACAAAACAATCGAGAAAGAAAAGTTAGATTCTGTAATAGAAAAAGGGACAACAGAATTTAACAAGAAGGGTATACGTGAATTATATGAGCAGCTCATGTCCATGAGCAGGAAAGTGCAGTACCGGAAGCTGATGGAAGAAGGAGCATTGGGGAGACTGCCGTTTATCGGGTTTGATAAGCTGGAAACGGAAGGAGTCCGTGTGGTGTTTCAGGGAGTAGAAGGTGCTTACAGTCAGGCTGCCATGAAGCAGTATTTTGGAGAAGAGACGAAGAATTTCCATGTAGGGACTTTCAGGGAGGCTATGGAGGCAATCGAAGAAGGCTCTGCTGATTACGCAGTACTTCCGATTGAAAATTCTTCTGCAGGAGCAGTAGACCAGGTGTATGATTTGCTGGTGGAATTTGAAAATTATATTGTAGGTGAAGTGATTATTCCAATTGAGCATATGCTTGTCGGTCTGCCGGATGCGTCGATTAGTGAGATTCAGACCGTATATTCTCATCCGCAGGGTTTAATGCAGACTGCCAAATATCTGGACAGGCATCCGAAGTGGCGGCAGATTAGTGTGGCAAATACCGCAGTTGCCGCTAAAAAAGTACTGGAAGATAAGGATGTAAGCCAGGCAGCCGTATGCAGCGAGTATGCGGCAAATCTTTATGGATTACAGATTCTGGCAAGAAAGATTAATTTTGAAGCAGATAATTCTACCCGGTTTATTGTGATTACCAATCAGAAGATCTTTTTGAAACAGGCCGGAAAGATCAGCATTTGTTTTGAACTTCCTCATGAAAGTGGTTCCCTTTACCGTTTGCTATCCCATTTTATATATAACGATTTGAATATGACGAAAATTGAGTCCCGTCCGGTGGAAGGCAGAAAGTTTGAATATCGTTTCTTTGTGGATTTTGATGGCAATCTGGCCGACCCTGCGGTGAAAAATGCGATTCGGGGATTGCGGGAAGAAGCACTCAATTTAAAAATACTTGGAAATTATTAGGATGAGAGAGAAGACAGAAAATGAGAATGAATGAAATGATTTTATACCGGAACATGGAGCAGGAAGAACTGCTTCAGAACATGGTGATGCTGATGAAGCATGCGGGAAGTAAAGAGTATGACGAGGAGACTTTAAGAGAAATCTGGTACGATACGATTCATGGTCTGGTGGAACTGGCTGCAAGTCATGGATTTGAGGGAAATCTCTGGCATAATTATATTACATTTTTATTGGCAAATAGTGAAAATGCATACAGTACAGCCTGCGAAATCACGGGAACTGCCGAGGGCAGCATCAATGACGCAGCCCTTCACGATTTTGCAATTTTCCAGGAATTTTTCAACTATGATTTAAAGAAACTGGAAGAAAGACTTGGTGTGTTCAATCTGGGATTTGTGGAAAATTATCATCAGGCAGGGGCCCATGGCAGTGTGTATAACAAGCGGATCCGTGACCGGATCTGTGAGCTGAACCAGCGTCTAGAACAGGCAGAAACGGCAGAAGAATTTAAAAAGATTACCACAGAATTTTACGGAGAGTTTGGTGTTGGTAAATTTGGACTCCATAAGGCATTCCGCATTGAAGAAGTGGATGGAAAGACAGAGATTGTTCCGATTACGAAGATTGCCCATGTTCATCTTGATGATCTGGTGGGATATGAACTTGCAAAACAGAAGCTGATTGACAATACAGAAGCATTTGTGAAAGGAAAACGGGCAAATAACTGCCTCTTGTTCGGAGATGCAGGAACAGGAAAATCTTCTTCTATCAAAGCAATTCTGAATCAGTATTATGATCAGGGACTTCGCATGATTGAGGTATATAAGCACCAGTTCCAGAATCTGAATGATGTGATTGCGCAGATTAAGAACCGGAATTATAAATTTATCATCTATATGGACGACCTTTCTTTTGAAGAATTTGAGATTGAATATAAATATTTAAAAGCAGTGATTGAAGGCGGACTGGAGAAGAAGCCGGATAACATTCTGATTTATGCTACTTCCAACAGAAGACATCTGATCCGTGAGACCTTTAAGGACAAGCAGGACCGTGATGAAGAATTGCATACCAATGATACCGTTCAGGAGAAGCTGTCTCTGGTGGCAAGATTCGGTGTGACGATTTATTATGGAAAACCGGACAAAAAGCAGTTCCAGAAAATTGTGCAGACACTGGCTGAGAGAAATCACATTTCTATGCCGGAGGAGGAACTCTTATTAGAAGCAAATAAATGGGAACTGAATCATGGCGGCTTAAGCGGAAGATGTGCACAGCAGTTTGTGGACTATCTGCTTGGAAAAGAGTAGCCTGTTTTGTGTAACACTTTGGGCAAAAGGACAGGTTTTCGTTGCGCTTTCAGATAGAAATTGATATACTGAAGAGTAATGATTTGGAGGAATTTAAACATGAAATGGAATAAATTTAGATTAAAAACAACTACGGAGGCAGAAGATATCGTAAGCAGTATGCTGATGGATCTTGGTATTCAGGGAATCGAGATTGAAGATAAGGTTCCTATGACCCAGGCAGAAAAGGAGCAGATGTTTGTAGATATTCTTCCGGAAACGGACGTAGATGACGGAGTGGCTTATATCAGTTTCTATCTGGAAGAGGAAGATGATAAGGATAAGATACTGGCAGATGTCCGGGCAGAGCTGGAAGATATGCGCGCCTATGTAGAAGTGGGAAGCGGTGAAATCGAGGAATCCCAGACCGAGGATGTGGACTGGGTCAATAACTGGAAACAGTATTTCCATCAGTTCTATATTGATGATATTCTGGTCATTCCATCCTGGGAAGAAATTAAGCCGGAAGACGAAGGCAAAATGGTGGTACACATCGATCCGGGCACTGCATTTGGGACCGGAAAGCATGAGACGACACAGCTTTGTATCCGTCAGATCCGCAAGCATGTGAAAGAAGATACCATGATTTTGGATGTTGGCTGCGGAAGTGGTATTCTGGGAATGATTGCGCTGATGATGGGGGCAAAACATAGTGTAGGAACGGATTTGGACCCATGTGCCATTGATGCAACCCGTGAAAATATGGAAGTAAATGGAATTTCAAATGACCGCTATGAAGTGATGATTGGAAATATCATTGATAATAAAGAAGTACAGGACAAGGTTGGATATGAGAAATACGATATTGTCGTAGCAAATATTCTGGCTGAAGTTCTGGTTCCGCTTACACCGGTTATTGTAAATCAATTGAAAAAAGGTGGAGTGTACATTACAAGTGGAATTATTGAAGAGAAAGAAGATACGGTTGTACAGGCAGTGAAGGCAGCAGGACTGGAAGTGCTGGAAGTAACACATCAGGGCGAATGGGTTTCCGTGACAGCGCGGAAGAATTAAGCAGAGGAGTAAGAAGATGCAGCATTTTTTCGTAATTCCGGAACAGGTTGGAGAAACAGAAATTTATGTGACCGGTCAGGATGTAAACCATATGAAAAATGTACTCCGGATGAAAATCGGGGAACAGGTGGAAATCAGTGACGGAAATAATAAAAAATATCTTTGTGAAGTATCTGCGTATGAAGATGACCAGGCGGTACTTAAGATTCTGGAAACCAGAGAAGCGGATACGGAATTAAAGTCAAAGCTATATCTGTTTCAGGGACTTCCAAAGAATGACAAGATGGAATTGATCGTACAGAAAGCCGTAGAGCTTGGTGCTTATGAAGTGATTCCGGTTGCCATGAAGCGGTGTGTTGTTAAACTGGATGCAAAGAAAGCAGCCAAGAAAGTGGAACGCTGGAACAGCATTTCGGAAAGTGCTGCAAAGCAGGCAGGAAGAAGTCTAATTCCCAAAGTATCAGAAGTGGTTTCCTATCAGGAAGCACTGGAAAAGGCAAAGACGCTGGATGTGGTTTTGGTTCCTTACGAACTTGCGGAAGGAATGGCTGAGACAAAACAGCTTCTCCATCAGATTCAGCCCGGACAGTCGGTAGGAATTTTTATAGGACCGGAAGGCGGCTTTGAGCGGGAAGAAGTAGAACAGGCTATGGCAGATGGTGCACATCCGGTTACTCTTGGAAGAAGGATTTTAAGGACGGAGACGGCGGGATTTACCATGCTTTCGATATTGATGTTTGAACTGGAATCCTAGAATATGCGCCAGTGCGTCCATGAAAGCATAAGATAGTAAAAAGAAGATTTGGGAGAAGAAAATGGAAGTATATTTGGATAATTCAGCGACAACAAAGGCATATGACTGCGTTCGGGATATAGTTGGAAAGACATTATGTGAGGACTATGGAAATCCATCCTCCATGCATAGAAAAGGCGTAGAAGCAGAACGATATGTCAGGGAATCCAGAGAGACTCTGGCGCGTTTGCTGAAGGTGCAGGAGAAAGAAATTTATTTTACATCCGGTGGAACAGAAAGCGATAATCTGGCACTTATCGGTGGGGCAAGAGCCAATCACCGTGCGGGCAAACATCTGATTACTACCTCGATTGAACATCCTGCGATTTTAAATACGATGCGTTATCTGGAGGAGGAAGAAGGATATCGTGTAACTTATCTTCCGGTGGATGAATATGGAAGAGTGAAACTGGATGCGCTGCAGGCAGCGCTTTGTGAGGAAACCATTCTGGTTTCCATTATGTATGTAAATAATGAAGTCGGTTCTGTTCAGCCGGTTTCGGAAGCTGCCAGTATGGTGAAAGCCTATAATAAGAACATTCTGTTTCATGTAGATGCAGTACAGGGCTTTGGAAAATACCGGATTTACCCGAAGAAAATGGGAATCGATATGTTATCGGTAAGTGGTCATAAGATTCACGGGCCGAAGGGAATTGGATTCCTCTATATCAATGAAAAGGCAAAAGTGAAACCGATTATTTTCGGTGGAGAACAGCAGAAAAACATGCGTTCCGGTACGGAAAATGTACCCGGCATTGCGGGAATCGGTGTGGCTGCGAAAGAAATTTACACAGATTTAGAGGATAAAGTAGCTCGCATGAGAGCGCTGAAACAGCGTTTCATCGAAGGGGTAAGTAAAATAGAGCATACGACAGTACACGGTCTCACAGATGAGACAAGTGCTCCGCATATTATCAGTGTGGGAATTGCAGGAATTCGAAGTGAAGTACTGCTTCATACACTGGAGGATAAAGGAATTTATGTGTCATCCGGTTCGGCATGTGCCTCTAATCATCCGGCAATCAGTGGGGTGTTAAAGGGCATTGGAGCAGGAAAGGAATATCTGGATGCGACCCTGAGGTTCAGTATGTCAGAATTTACCACCGAGGAAGAGATTGATTATACATTGGAAACATTATACACTTGTGTGCCTATGCTGAGAAAGTACACACGTCATTAGGAGGAAAGCATGAAATTTCAAACTTATCTGATAAAATATGGTGAAATAGGAATCAAAGGAAAGAACCGATATTTATTCGAAGATGCACTGGTAAAGCAGGTCCGGTTTGCTTTAAAAGATGTGGAAGGAGATTTTCACGTATACAAGTCACAGGCCCGTGTCTATGTGGACTGCGAAGGCGTTTATGACAATGATGAGGTGACCGAAGCACTGAAGAGAGTTTTCGGAATCGTGGGAATCTGCCCGGTTGTAAGAGTAGAGGATAAAGGCTTTGAAGAGCTGAAAAAGGATGTAGTGGCTTATATGGATGAAATGTATCCGGACAAGGCGATTACCTTTAAAGTGGAATCCAGACGTGCTAGAAAGACTTATCCGAAGAAATCTATGGAAATCAACTGCGATTTGGGAGAAGCGATTTTAGATGCATTCCCGGAAATCCGTGTGGATGTACATCACCCAGATGTGCTCCTTAATGTAGAAGTCAGAGATGAAATCTATATTTATTCAGAAATTATTCCGGGACCGGGAGGAATGCCGATTGGAACCAATGGCAAAGCAATGCTGTTGTTATCCGGTGGAATTGACAGTCCGGTAGCTGGTTATATGATTGCAAAGCGTGGGGTAGGAATCGAGGCAACCTATTTCCATGCACCACCGTACACCAGTGAACGTGCGAAACAGAAGGTAGTAGACCTGGCAAAACTGGTGTCAAAATATACAGGACCAATCAAGCTTCATGTTGTTAATTTTACAGATATTCAGCTTTATATTTATGAAAAATGCCCGCATGATGAGCTTACCATTATTATGCGCCGTTATATGATGCGTATTGCAGAGCATTTTGCAAAAGAGGATGACTGTCTTGGACTGATCACAGGGGAAAGCATTGGACAGGTAGCAAGTCAGACCATGCATAGTCTGGCAGCAACCAATGATGTATGCACCCTTCCAGTTTATCGTCCACTGATTGGATTTGACAAGCAGGAGATTGTGGAAGTGGCTGAGAGAATCAACACTTATGAGACATCGATTTTGCCATATGAAGACTGTTGTACAATATTTGTTGCAAAGCATCCGGTTACAAAACCAAATATTGGAGTAATCCGCAAATCAGAAGAAAAACTGGCTGAGAATATTGATGAATTATTCCAGAAGGCAATCGATACCGTAGAGACGATTGTAGTAAAATAGGAAAGTACTTTCCTGATAAGAATGTGACTTGGCACATTCTGGCGCCTGCGGCGGTCGCTTGCGACATACACCTTGTACGCCGCAGTGCGCATCCTCACGGAGTGTTTTATTTATTAAGAAAGTACTTTCTTAATAAATAAAAAATGGGGAACACGAATCGTGTCCCCCATTTGAATTGCGGTATTTGTTGAAAATGTATCAATGATACATTCGGTAATACTATGTATATGAAGAATGAAAGTCGCTGGAATTAAACCAGATATGGCTGGATTTCCTTCATAACATTATCAATTTCGCTTTCTTCAGCATGAATATTCAAATTAATTGGCTTTGATAAATCTAAACTGAAGATACCCATAATGGATTTGGCATCGATGACATATCTTCCAGATACTAAATCAAAATCAAAATCAAATTTTGAAATCTGATTGACAAAAGATTTCACTTTATCGATAGAATTTAAAGAAATTTGTACAGTTTTCATTGGACTGAACCTCCTTGATTATTCGCTACTCTACTACTAATATTAAAGTTTTCAGGATGAAAAGTCAAGGAACAAACAAGAGGAAAAATATATTTAACCGTATTTTAACATAGAGGAGACATAATTATGAAACGGGCAGCGTTACACAACCTGGGATGTAAGGTAAATGCATATGAGACAGAAGCAATGCAGGAACTTCTGGAGAAGAATGGATATGAGATAGTTCCCTTCCATGAAGAGGCAGATGTTTATATCATCAACACTTGTTCGGTTACCAATATGGCGGACCGGAAGTCCAGACAGATGCTTCATAAAGCACGAAAACAGAATCCGGATGCGGTTGTTGTAGCGGCAGGCTGCTACGTGCAGGCACTTGGAAACGCAGGAAAAAGTGAAGATGGCGTCGACATTATCGTAGGAAATAATAAGAAAAATAATATCGTTGAGATTCTGGACGCATATTTTCAGGAGCATCCGGAAAAACAGGTGCAGGAGTTGATTGATATTAACCATACAAATGAGTATGAGGACCTTCATTTATCCCGGACAGCAGAGCATACCAGAGCTTACCTGAAGGTACAGGATGGATGTAACCAGTTCTGTACTTACTGTATTATTCCATACGCAAGGGGAAGGGTCAGAAGCCGTGCGAAAAATGATGTGGTAGAAGAAGTAAGAACACTGGCAGCAAATGGATACAAGGAAATCGTACTGACAGGAATCCACTTAAGCTCTTATGGAATTGATTTTGAGAAAGAAAACGGAGAGACAGATGATTTGCTTTCCCTGCTCCGGGCGGTACATGAGGTGGATGGAATTGAACGAATCCGCCTTGGTTCACTGGAACCGCGTATTATTACGGAAGAATTTGCAGATGCACTGGCAAATCTGCCTAAGGTATGTGCACATTTTCATTTATCACTGCAGAGCGGATGTGACGCAACCTTAAAACGGATGAACCGGAGATACGATGCGGCAGAATATGAAGAAAAATGCCATATCCTTCGGAAATATTTCAAAAATCCGGCACTGACAACAGATGTGATTGTAGGGTTTGCAGGAGAGACAGAAGAAGATTTCCAGGAGTCAAAGAATTTTGTTGACCGGATTGATTTCTATGAGACCCACATTTTCAAATATTCCAAGCGAGAAGGAACCCGTGCGGCTACCATGCCAGATCAGGTGGACGAGCAGGAAAAAACCAGAAGAAGTAATATTATGCTGGAAATGAATGCAGAGAAAATGCAGAAGTATGAACAGCTTTGGATGGGACAGGATGTGGAAGTGCTCTTTGAGGAGATTACAGAAAAGGATGGAATCCGTTACGCTTCAGGACATACAAAAGAGTATCTGCGGATCATGCATCCGTGTGGAGATGAGCCGGAGGATAAATGGATCAATCAGATAAAGACCATTACACTTATGGATAATTCACAAATTATACATTGAATTATTTAGCATATTATATTAAAATAGAAAAGAAGTATTGGAGGTCGTAAGATGAAAGATTTAACAAGCACACAATTTTTCAAAGTAGAAGCCGCTCCACAGATTCAGGCGAAAGATATTTTGGAAATTGTTTATAACGCTTTGGTTGAGAAGGGTTATAATCCTGTAAACCAGATTGTAGGATACATTATGTCCGGAGACCCTACATATATTACCAGCTACAACGGAGCGAGAAGCCTTGTGATGAAGGTGGAACGTGATGAGATTGTAGAAGAATTGTTAAAAGCGTATATTAAACACGAATTGTAGGAATACTGTAGTATGCGGATAATGGGACTGGATTACGGAACGAAGACGGTAGGAGTGGCGGTAAGTGACCCGCTTGGAATTACCGCACAGGCCGTAGAGACAATTGAAAGAAAAACAGAGAACAAGCTTCGCCAGACACTTGCAAGAATTGAGACACTTGCGAAGGAGTATGAGGTGGAGAAGTTTGTGCTTGGTTTTCCAAAACATATGAATAACGATATTGGAGAACGTGCAGAGAAGGCGTTAGAATTTGGTGAGATGCTTCGGAGACGGACCGGACTGGAAGTCGTGATGTGGGACGAGCGTCTTACTACTGTAGAGGCAGAGCGGACATTGATGGAAACGGGAATCAGAAGAGAACACAGAAAGCAGTATGTAGACCAGATTGCTGCTGTTTTTATCTTGCAAGGATATCTGGATTCACGCTCGCTGATATCTTAAAATGGACAGACAGGTGAGAAGAATGAAAGAAGAAAAACTGGTTTTTACGTTTGATGATGAAGAAGTAGAATTTTACATTCTGGAGCAGACAAAGGTGAATGGAATTTCTTATTTGCTGGTGACTGACTCGGAAGATGATGATGCCGAGTGCCTGATCATGAAGGACTTAAGCAAGCCGGAAGACAAGGAAAGTCTTTATGAGATTGTGGAGGACGAAGTAGAATTACAGGCGCTTCTGAAAGTGTTTGAAGAATTGCTGGAAGATGTAGATATTGAGATGTAGAAGTCTGAAAGGGCAGTCATAAAACATAAGACAGATGTAGGAAAGTGGTGTTGGAGCCTGTCTTTTCAGGCTCCTCATTTTACGATATAGAGGTACGGAAGCATATATAAAAATAGTGGAGGTGTGAATTTGAAACAAAAAAACAATTCAAAATTGAGAATCATTCCGCTTGGAGGTCTGGAGAAAATTGGAATGAACATTACTGCCTTTGAATATGAAGACAGTATTATTGTCGTGGATTGCGGGCTGGCATTTCCGGATGAAGATATGCCGGGAGTAGACCTGGTAATTCCGGATGTGACTTATCTGAAGAATCACATTGAGAAAGTGAAAGGCTTTGTGATTACCCATGGTCATGAAGATCATATCGGAGCATTGCCTTACATTCTCAAGGAAATGAATCTGCCAATCTACACAACGAAACTGACAATGGGAATTATTGATAAAAAGCTTGCAGAGCACAATCTGCTCCGTTCTACAAAGCGAAAGGTAGTGCGCCACGGACAGTCTATTAATCTTGGTAAGTTCCGTATCGAATTCATTAAGACGAATCATAGTATTCAGGATGCATCCGCACTGGCAATCTATTCACCGGCTGGAATCGTAGTGCATACAGGAGACTTTAAAGTAGACTATACACCGGTATTTGGCGATGCTATTGATTTACAGAGATTTGCAGAAATCGGAAAGAAGGGTGTACTTGCATTGATGTCAGACAGTACCAATGCAGTAAGAGCCGGATTTACACAGTCGGAAAAGACAGTTGGAAAGACTTTCGACCGTTTGTTTGCAGAACATCATCACAGACGAATCATTGTAGCAACTTTTGCGTCGAACGTAGACCGTGTACAGCAGATTATCAATACCTCTTATAAATATGGACGCAAGGTTGTAGTCGAAGGACGAAGCATGGTAAATATTATTTCGGTTGCTTCTGAACTTGGATATTTACAGGTGCCGGAGAATACGCTGATTGATATTGACCAGCTCAAGAATTATGCACCGGAAAATACAACCATTATTACCACAGGAAGTCAGGGAGAATCTATGGCAGCACTATCCAGAATGTCTGCGGGAGTGCACCGTAAAATCTCTATTCAGCCTACGGATACAATTATTTTCAGTTCCAGCCCGATTCCGGGAAATGAGAAATCCGTTTCTCATGTTATTAACGAACTGTTTGAAATGGGAGCAGAGGTTATTTTCCAGGATGCCCATGTTTCCGGACATGCTTGTCAGGAAGAACTGAAGCTGATTTATTCATTGATTAAACCGAAATATGCAATCCCGGTGCATGGTGAATTCCGTCATAGAAAGGCAAATGCGGGGATTGCAAGACAGCTTGGTATTCCGGATGACCATATCTTTATGATGAATTCGGGGGATGTACTGGAACTGGATGATGAAAAAGCAGAGATTGTAGAGACGGTACAGACCGGTGAAATTTTGGTAGATGGTCTTGGTGTTGGAGATGTAGGAAATATTGTGCTCCGTGACAGACAGCATCTGGCAGAGGATGGAATTTTGATCGTTGTATTGACATTGGAAAAAGGAAGCAATCAGCTGCTTGCAGGACCGGATATTGTATCGAGGGGATTTGTGTATGTGCGTGAATCCGAACTTTTGATGGAAGAAGCAAGACAGGTACTTCAGGAAGCAGTGGAAAAATGTCTGTCAGGCAGATATGTGGACTGGAGCAGGATCAAACAGGTAATCAAAGATACCATGAATGATTTTATCTGGAAGAGAACAAAGAGAAAACCAATGATTTTACCAATCATTATGGATGTATAAGAATAAAATAGATTGCGCGCAGGCGCAATCTATTTTAGAGAACAGGAGATTTTATCGTGATAGTGGAAGAACGTCTGGTGGATTATTTGCATTCGCTTGAGACAGAGAACAGTGAAATATTAGAGCAGATTGAACAGGAAGCCTTAATCGATGGAGTACCGATTATCCGCAAAGAAATGCAGAGCTTTCTGAAGGTGCTGCTCCGGATAAAAAAACCGCTCCGCATCTTGGAAGTGGGTGCGGCAGTTGGCTTTTCTGCCATTTTAATGAGTGAATATGTACCGGAAGACTGCAGGATTACCACCATTGAAAATTACGAAAAACGGATTCCCATAGCGCGGAACAATTTTAAACGGGCAGGAAAAGAAGCACAGATTACTTTAATCGAAGGGGATGCCATGGAAGTGCTAAAAACACTGGAAGGTCCTTACGATTTTGTGTTTATGGATGCGGCAAAAGGGCAATATATTGCGTATCTGCCGGAAGTGCTGCGGATTCTGTCACCGGAGGGAATTCTGGTTTCGGATAATGTGCTGCAGAATGGGGAAATTATCGAATCCCGTTTTGTGGTAGAACGTCGGGACCGTACCATTCACAGCAGAATGCGGGAGTATTTATATACATTAAAACACCACGAAGCGTTGGAAACATCCATCATACCGTTAGGAGACGGTGTGGCACTCAGCATTAAGAAATAACAGCGATACATCGATAAGAGTAATAAGATAGAAGAAAAGAAAGGGAGAACAATGGCAAGACATCCTGAATTACTGATTCCGGCAAGTAGTCTGGAAGTATTAAAAACAGCAGTTGTGTTTGGGGCAGACGCTGTCTATATTGGCGGGGAAGCCTTCGGACTTCGTGCAAAGGCAAAGAACTTCTCCATGGAAGACATGAAAGAAGGAATTGCATTTGCACATGAACATGATGTAAAAGTATATGTCACAGCAAATATTCTTGCACATAACTATGATTTGGACGGTGTGCGGAAATATTTTGAAGAATTAAAAGAAATCAAACCGGATGCACTGATCATAGCAGACCCCGGTGTATTTGAAATTGCAAAAGAAGTCTGCCCGGAAATCGAGCGCCATATCAGTACCCAGGCAAACAATACCAATTATGCAACCTATATGTTTTGGTATCGTCAGGGGGCAAGCAGGGTGGTGTCTGCCAGAGAACTTTCTTTGCGTGAAATCAAAGAAATCCGTGCGCATATACCGGATGATCTGGAAATAGAGACCTTTGTACACGGTGCTATGTGTATTTCCTATTCAGGAAGATGCCTGCTCAGTAATTATTTTACCGGGCGGGATGCGAACCACGGAGCATGTACCCATCCGTGCAGATGGAAGTATGCAGTGGTAGAAGAGACACGGCCGGGAGAATATATGCCTGTATATGAAAATGAGCGTGGCACTTACATTTTCAATTCTAAGGATTTGTGCATGATTGAGCATATCCCGGAAATTATTGATGCGGGAATTGACAGTCTGAAAGTGGAAGGCAGAATGAAGACAGCCTTATATGTGGCAACCGTTGCCAGAACCTATCGCAAGGCGATTGACGATTATCTGGAAGACCCGGAACTTTATAAGAAAAATATGCCGTGGTATCTGGAACAGATTTCCAATTGCACTTACCGGCAGTTCACAACCGGTTTCTTCTTCGGAAAACCAAGTGAGGAAGCCCAAATTTATGACAGCAATACCTACATTAAAGAGTACACATATCTGGGAATTGTGGAAGAATGCAAAGACGGTATGGTTCGGATTGAACAGCGCAATAAGTTCTCTGTAGGAGAAGAAATTGAGATTATGAAGCCGAACGGAGATAATGTTCTTGTCACGGTAGAGAAGATTGTAAATGCAGAGGGGGAGGAGCAGGAAAGCGCACCTCATCCAAAACAGGAGTTGTATGTGAAATTATCACAGATGGCAGAAAAATATGATATTTTACGCCGGAAAGAACCTGAGATGGCGTAATGTGAAAGGAGGACGAAAGTCCTCCTTATCAAATTTACATGAGAAGAAAAGGCCGGAGTTTTTCGATGGCCTTTTTTTCAATCCGGGAGACATAAGAACGGGAAATTCCAAGATTTTCTGCGATTTCTTTTTGAGTATAGGACTGCTGCTGATTGAGACCGTAGCGCATTTTCAGTACCTGTTGTTCTCTGGAAGAAAGTACCTGCTCCATGGTACGATATAAACGGATGCTGTTTTCTTTGCGCTGAAGTGTGGTAAACGCATCTTCTGTTTCTGATTCGATAATGTCATAGAGCTGGATTTCGTTTCCCTCGCGGTCCGTTCCGATTGGCTCATAAAGGGAGGTCTCCCTGCTGGTTTTCTTTTTGGTGCGGAGCATCATCAGAATTTCATTTGCTATCCTCTCCCCAATGTGTTTTTGATGCACTGAGGGGCTCCGTTTTTCTTAAGGCTTCGTCCTCCATATCGTCATCCTCATAATCGACATCAGAAAATGCCACCAGCTCCTCATTTTCGTCCTCATCGTCCGTATTATCAGAGGCAACCGAAGCGATTTCCGGATATTCGATTTCGTCATCCTGCACCCCAAACAAAATCACATGGGCATTGACGCCGTCCCAGACAACCTTGCGAACAATGGTACGGATTGCCGCCCGCTTCTGTTCCACGGTCATTTCATCAATGCCATCCTTAAAGACGGTCAGCAGCTGGCGCATCAGGTCAAACTCAATGTCGCTGAGAGCGTGCTGGGAAGTCAATCCCTCCAGCTCCTGAATACGTTTTTCAAGGGACTGGTATTCTTCGTTCAGTTGCTCAATTCGTTTTGTTACATGAGCCTTGGCAGGGCTGTCACCCATTTCCACGAGAGAGTCCACCAGTGAATTGATTTTCTTCTCTGTTTCTGCCTTTTCTTTTCTCATATCGGAAAGCCGCTGTTCGTAGTCCATGCGATTGCCGGTATAGAATTTTCGGCTCTGTTCCAACTGACTGATAAAAGTCTCCTTATCATCTGCAAGCATTTTGACCTGTTCGATGATTGCCATATCCAGTGTATTGCCGTTTGCGTTTTTGCTGTTGCACATGGTACGCTGGCTGCGCTCTTTCATTTTGCACACATAGGTGTAAATCACCTTGCCGTCAGCAGTTTTTCGCTTACTCATCTTCGGATACATACGCTCACCGCAGCTGCAGAACAGCAGACCGGTCAGCAACGCTTCGTTACTGCGTGGTTTCCGGAACGCTTTAGACTTATTTCGTTCCAGGGATTCCTGGATTTGCACCCATACCTTACCGGGAATCAACCCCAGGTGCTTTCCGACGGATACAATCCACTCACTCGCTGGGAGATAAACCGTGGCTCTGCCTTTCTCCTGGTCGGTGCGGTTATACGCCATGATACCGTGGACACCGTCGAAATCTGTTTTTTCAGAGAACAGATCTGTTTCATTCTGGATAAAGTAATTGTATGCCTCATCGTCCGCAATCATATAGACCGGATTCTGCAAAATGGCCTTGATGGAAAATCGGGTAAAGTATTTGTCGTTCTTTGTTTTGAACCCCTGCTTGATCAGTGCCGCTTCCGTCAAAGTCAGAGAATCTGTTTCCACATACAGATCATAGATAGTTCTGACAATATCCGCTTCTTCCGGAATCAGCTTCAACTTGCAAGCTTTCTTTGTTTTTCCGTCAATAGTCACGCTTTTGACAGCTTCGGAAGCATAACCGGTGGGGGTCGTGCCGCCCAGCCACCGTCCTGTTTTTGCCAGCTCGTGCATATTGTCACGGATACGCTCGGCAATGGTTTCACGCTCCAGCTGAGAGAAAACAGACGCGATATACATCATAGCTCGTCCCATCGGCGTGCTGGTATCGAACTGCTCTTTAATAGAAACAAAAGAAATATCCAGACGAGTCAGTTCCTCAATTAAGCTGGAAAAGTCACTGATATTTCTGCTGATACGGTCAAGGCGGTACACGATGATGGCTTTGAACTTGCGTTTCTTGGCAGCGTCCATCATCTTCTTGAAATCCGGGCGGTTCAGATTACCACCGGAAAATCCTTCATCTTCATAAACGACTACTTTATCGACAGCGGCATCTCCGTAATGCACACGAATATACTCTTTGCAAAGCTCCACCTGATTGCCGATGCTTTCGCCTTTCCCAGTGTATTTGGACTTACGGGAATAGATGGCAATCACGTCATCATTTTTTCTCATTTCACATCCTCCTTATCTTTATATGTGATGTGTCTTGTGGTATTATAACATAGCGTAACAATAAAGTAAACAGATTGGAGGGCTTTCTATGAAATCTATTTTTGGCGTCCCGCCAACTTGTCGGGAAGGAGAAAAATGCAAAAGCCCAAACACTTGTGAAACTATTATGAACATAGCTGTTTCCTATTGACATTTCAGTTTATCAAGAGTAAACTACAATTAGTTTATTGGTGATAAACTGAAAGGAGAAATCTTTATGGCTGAGATGAAGATGGGCGTAGTGGAATCCCACTTTGCCGATATTATTTGGGCGAATGAGCCTTTGCACTCCAGAGAATTGGTAAAGCTCTGCGAAAAAGAACTGAACTGGAATCGCTCCACCACCTATACGATATTACGCAAGCTTTGTGAGCGTGGTATCTTCCAGAATAATGGTGGCACCGTTTCCTCTGTTCTGTCTAAAAACGATTTCTATGCCGTTCAGAGCGAGCAGTTCGTTGACGAAACCTTTGAAGGCTCCCTTCCTGCTTTCATTGCGGCTTTTACACAAAGGAAGGGGATTTCTCAACAGGAAGCTGCGGAGATTCGACGCATGATTGATGCAGCCGCCGGAAAGGAGTAATCTATGAGTTCACTCTTTTTGAAAATTGTAAATATGAGTATCGCCGCATCTTGGCTGATCCTTGCGGTCATACTTTTGCGTGTGGTTTTGAGAAAGGCACCTAAGTGGATTAATGTTCTACTGTGGGGTATCGTAGCTTTCCGATTGATTTGCCCATTCAGTTTTGAAAGCGCATTGAGCTTGATTCCAAGTGCCGAGACCATCAGTCCTGAAATCATGATGGACTGGACACCAGAAATCTCCACAGGTGTAAGCTCTATCGACAAGGTAGTGAATCCAATTATTACGGACACCTTTGCTCCAGAGCCAATTGCGAGCGCAAATCCACTTCAGCTTTTGATTCCTGTGCTGGCAATCGTATGGGCAATAGGCATCATAGCCATGCTCGTTTATGCTGCCGTCAGCTATTCCCGCTTGCAAAAGAAAGTCGGTGCATCCCTTTCTGTGCGAGATAATATTTGGATTTGTGACGATATTCAAACACCGTTTATTCTTGGTTGCTTCAAACCGAGCATCTATATTCCTTCCGGAACAGATGAAGCACAGTTGCCCTATATCATTGCCCATGAGAATGCTCATCTGAAACGCTGTGACCATTGGTGGAAACCGTTGGGGTATTTAGTGTTGGCAATCCATTGGTTCAATCCGCTTGTATGGATTGCGTATATTTTACTTTGCAGAGATATTGAGCTGGCTTGCGATGAGAAAGTTATTCGAGAATTAAATCAGAGTGAGTCTATCGCATATTCCGAAGCATTACTTTCTTGTAGCGTGAATAGAAGAACGGTTATGGTTTGCCCTCTTGCCTTTGGCGAGGTTGGTGTAAAAGAAAGGGTGAAGCGTGTGTTAAATTATAAGAAACCTGCATTCTGGATTGTTGTCGTTGCTGTGGTTGCAAGTATTGTTCTTGGGGTATGTTTCCTGACAAATCCGAGTTCATTTCCGGTGAAACTTGATTCTGTTCAAATTTCCAAAGCAAGCACCATGGACTTTAGAACAAATAGCGGACCGACCACATTCCAATTATCCGCAGCGGAAATTGACGAGTTGAGCAGTCGTATTAAAAACTTAAAGATTGGTCAAAAAGACCAATCTTTGCAGGGTCATACACCTTTCTATTCCCTTTATGTGGATACCAAGGAAAACGACAGAATCACATTCAGCGGTTTTGATTCCAACGGAAATCAAGCAGCAATTCTGTATGAGAATGTGTATTACCGAATAACTGACTCTGACTTTATCAGCTATTTACAACGCATCTGTTCCGGGGGAACTAGAACAGAAGCGATTATCGAAACCAATGTTGATACAGCAATCCATAATGCAATCATGGAACACAACAGCGATAGATACTACAAAGGTGTTTTTGCCTGCGAAAGCCATACTGTATTGGCTACAGAAGCCGGTGGGTCTGCAAACTCTGAGGAGATTGAGACATTGACTGTATATGCTCTCGCTCTTTATGAGGAATATAATTTGTCCGAAGAAGGGATTGAAAGTGTCAGTGGAGGTTGTGGTCCTGTTGCCTTAACTTTCAATGTGGCAGAGAATGGATATGAACTATCTGAATATTGGGAGCCGAGAGATGGCAGCCAATACTCTGATGATATTCGTAAAAAGTTCCCGGAGGATATATTAGATGAAGTCTGGAATCCTCAGGATTATGTGGATGCAATGACAGCAGAAAATGAACAAAAGGCACTCGAATTTTCGGCACAAAAGTTTGCCGAGATATTATGATAAACATGGGCGATGATTACCTGTCTGATGTTGAGAAAATATATACTGCTCAGGAGTGGTTTGACAAATTTAAGGAAGATACGGAAAACATGCAAGGACAAATCAGTCAGGATGATTTGGAGAAATATCATCCGGCATCCTGGGTACTTCTGCAAATAATAAACGAATAAACAATACAGCCACCACTGTACTCCAAATCGGAGCAAACCGTGGTGGCTTTTGCTATCAGCGTTCATATTCTTAATCTGTTGTAACACCAAACAGCTTGCTTATCAGATAGTTTCATATGAAATCCTCCTTTGCTTGGTGACTTCATTGTACTTAAAATCTCTATAATTCACCACCACACCGACTTTACATATCCGCAACAAGAGTTTACATTGTATTATTTTTCAAGAATTTGCGGGTCAAGAAGGAAATCATAGATATTCACGGTCAAAATACCATAGTTATCATAGTACGGCTGTACAATATCTTTTGTAATAACAATCTTCTTAAAAGAATCGTCTATCTTTCTGAACGGTCTGATTTCCTGAGCACGTTTCGCTTCATCAGGTAATGAATACGCAGACTGGATATAATATCTGGAAGAACCGAGATTACATACAAAATCAACTTCCAGCTGTTTACGGGTTACCTTTCCTTCCTGGTCTTTCTCCGCAATAGTAACAACGCCAACGTCCACGCTGTATCCACGCATACGCAGTTCGTTATAAATCACATTTTCCATGGAATGTGTCTGCTCAAACTGACGGAAGTTAATCCTTGCGTTGCGAAGCCCAAGATCAGAGAAATAGTATTTCTTTGGAGTTTCAATATATGCCTTACCCTTGATGTCATATCTCTGCGTTGATTCAATCAGGAAAGAATCCTCAAAACAATCCAAATATTTCTTGATCGTTTTAGAAGTGATTTTGGACTTCTTTACTGTCTTAAAGGTATTTTTCAACTTCTCAGGATTAGTCAGAGAACCAATAGCAGAGGAAAGGATATTCAGCAGGTCTTCCAGTTCACTAATATTTTTAATTCGGTTACGTTTGAAAATATCTCGAATATAAATTTCGCTAAACAGGTTTTGCAATGCTGCCGCCTTATCGCTGCTACTTTCACGAAGAACGACCAGCGGGATTCCTCCATAAAGCATATATTCAGATAATCCCATATACTTGTCGCCTTTGTAAACAGACATAAATTCCGAAAAACTCAGCGGATACATATGGACTTCATCACCACGTCCGGCAAACTCCGTAACAATATCTTTGGACAGGAATTTTGCATTACTTCCGGTTACGAATACATCCATATTATCTTTACGCAGATAACCATTCAATACAGATTCAAAACAGTCCATCAACTGAACTTCATCCAAAAGCAGATAATACATTCCCTCAGTGGTAACTTTGGAACGGATATATGCCATAAATTTCTCCGGATCAACCCCACGTTTTTCTTTTTCAATCTTGATAAGACTTTCGCCAATCAAATACAAGTCATCTGCGGAGTCAAAAGCAAAACGAATAATATGGTCAGCAGGGACACCTGACTCTAACAAATGATTATAGAAAATATTATTCAGCAGATAGGACTTTCCGCATCTGCGAATACCTGTAATCACCTTAATCAAACCATTATTCTTTCTTCTAATCAATTTATCTAAGTAGAAATCTCTACGAATCTCCATACGACAACCTCCTTGGGAAAGATTTTTGCAACATAATACATTTTTCTGTTCTATATTACCATATCATAGACTTCAAATCAATATGTATAGCCGGTTTTAGGGAAGATTTTTGCAACTTGACACGATTTTCTGTTCTAAAACATATTATATGCTTCAATCAGTATATATAAACAATATACCCACTAATCCCATTGTAATTTAATCTTGCCATCTGCTTTTTCAAATTTAAGCTTTAGATAATATCTACATTTTTCATCGAGAGTCAAGACACCTATTTTTCCCTCTGAGTGAACCAACAAATAATACGGCTCTTTTTGCGTTTAAAACCATATATCCGTTGACCCATAAAAAATAAAACAAAACCAACATTAAAATAAATACAAACGCTAATATCTTAAATTCATTCATACCAACACCTCATAAAATTTAGATTTTCGTTTCCAACAACTGTCTACCTAACTGCACCCCAGCCTGAGCATAAGTTTCCATATGCTGCTTTGCCAGTTCCAGCTTAATTGCCTTTTCCGGTTTCTTCTCATTAGCGGCACGGAAATCCAAAAGCAACGCACGGTCAGATGCTGAACCGATGGTATTATCTTTCAGCTTGGAAGCCAATTCTGCTAAAATCAATTCCATTCCCGGTTCATAGCCATACTTCTGTATATACGGGAAAGTATCTTCCAGAAACCGAAGATAGGTTGCAGTAATGTGGTTATAGCGGACAACTTCTCTGGCATAGACTGAAAGTATCCGGGAGGTGCGTGGTATTGCAAGAAAGAGTGCTCCAATCAATGTAATTGTCCATTATCCGAAAACAGAAAAAGGAAAGCGTGAGCTGGCAGAGCGAGTTGCCGGTGTCCACGCAGATATGGTCAATCGCTACATTCAAAAACTGAATTGTCCATCTGAACAGAAGGAGGCACTGCTGGATGCGGTTATCGCATCCAGCAAAAAGGAAGCAGGTGATCAAACCGGGTAAGGTTTAGTCACCTGCTTTTTCTTTAAGCCAAGACTTTCCCGATATTCCCGTATCAATTTTCCCTGCCCTTTATATAAGAAGCGATTGTAATCGTCCAGCAGGTCATTGACCGGTACATGGTAGAATGCAGCCAGCTAGTCCACGATTTCTTTCGGGTAGTAGTCAACATATCCGCCTTCGTAATCTATGTAATACATATTTTCGGTAGTTTGCGTCAGAATACGCCATTTTGGCTCTTTTTTGCTCTGGGGGTACTGATTCGGAACAATAAACGCATCCGGGTGAGGATAGCATTTTCAATACAACGGCAGGCATAGGTGGCAAGACGGGTGTTTTTCCCGGAATTAAAAGTTGTGATGGCTTTGATTAATCCGATGCATCCAATGGAGATTAAATCCTCCGGTTCTTCTTCCAGATGTTGATATTTTTTTATGATATGGGTGACGAGACGCAGATTCCGTTCAATCAGAATGTTTCTGGCCTCCATACTCCCCTGGGTATATTGTTGCATATAATAACGTTCTTCTTCCGCAGTAAGGGGCGGAGGAAATGATTTCAAGGAAAACACCTCAGAATGAAATTAATATACTGTATGTGGCGGAATAAAAAATTGTGCTTTTCCACATGGAAGAATCGTTGACAAATACCGTCCGTGCGTCTATGATAGAAACTATCTTCTAATGCTCTAAAAGATTCGGTTTTCTTTTAGCAAATCAAATAGATGATTCATCAAGTTTATCAAGAAATATTTAACAAAAATAATTTTACAGGGAATATAATCTGAACTTTTGCGGGAAAGACAAAGGAGAAAGATTATGAGTTATTTTACAGTAATGACAGCAGGGGCACAGGGACTGCAGACAGAAATAGTGCGTGTAGAGGCAGATGTGAGTAATGGACTGCCTGTATTTTTGATGGTTGGATATCTTTCATCGGAAGTAAAAGAGGCTTCAGAACGGGTACGGACAGCCATCCGCAATGCCGGGTATACCATTCCGCCAAAACGCATTGTAGTAAATCTGTCCCCGGCAAATGTGCGGAAGAGAGGAACTGCATTTGACCTGCCGATTGCAGTTGCCATTCTTGCAGCTCTTGGAGTGATTCCGGTGAAACATTTGCCAGAGACACTTTTTATCGGAGAACTGGGATTAAATGGTGAAATCCGTCCGGTGGACGGAATTTTATCCGTGACATGTGCGGCTGAAAAACACCATTTGAAATATGTAGTGCTGCCAAAACAAAATGAGCGGGAAGGCAGATTAAACCGGGAGATTCAGACCATAGGAACAGCACATCTGACAGAGGTGTGTGAATGGCTTAAAGGAAAAGAAATCACTGGTACAGAGGAGAAGAGTGCAGAGAAAGATTTAATAGAAGCGGATATGGATTACGGAGAGATTCAGGGTCAGGAGGGCATAAAACGGGCAACCTTGGTGGCAGTTGCAGGGAACCATAACCTGTTGTATATTGGTCCGCCGGGGGCTGGAAAAACCATGATGGCAAAGCGGATTCCTACGATTTTACCGGAACTTACATGGGAAGAAAGCATGGAGCTGACCAAGATTTACAGTGCCGTGGGACAGTTACAGAAGGACAATCCATTGATTACAAGAAGACCTTTTCGTGAAGTCCATCATACTATTACCAGAGCGGCATTGCTTGGTGGTGGCAGTTATCCAAGACCCGGAGAAATTACACTGGCACATGGCGGAGTGCTGTTTCTGGACGAGCTTGCCGAATTCCGTAAAAATGTTTTAGAAGGTCTGCGACAGCCTTTAGAGGAAAAATGCATTCGTATTGTGAGGGGACACGGAGTCTATATTTTCCCGGCGGATTTTATGCTGATTGGTGCTACGAATCCCTGTATGTGTGGTAATTACCCCGGTAAAGAGTGCTATTGCAGTCCAGCCCAGATCCAGGGATATATCGGAAAAATCAGCCGCCCGCTTTTGGACAGAATGGACCTCTGCGCGGAGGCACCTAAGGTGAAATATGAAGATTTGACGAACGTTCGGACGGGAACGACTTCTGCACAGATGCGTCATCTAGTAACCATAGCAAGACAGAGACAAAAGGAAAGGTTTTGGAAAACCCAGACAAAGACCAATGCACAGATGAAGCCGGAAGAAGTACGGGAGTATTGTGCATTGAATTTATCTGGTGAGCGGATGATGCGGCAGGCATATGAAACCTTACATTTGACAGCAAGAAGCTATCATAAAATCCTGAAGGTAGCCAGAACTATAGCGGATTTGGAAGAAGCTGACCAGATTAGTGAAGCACATCTTGCGGAGGCAATCGGGTATCGCATGATAGACGCAAAATACTGGGGAGCGAAATAGGATGGAGAACAGGACAGAGAATGGAAGAGAAGATGGAATAAAAGAAAAATGGTATGATTACTGGTGGCTTTGCGCACGCGGCATATCAAACCGGAAGAAAATCCTGCTTGGGGAACAAGGATTTACCGGAAAGGATTTATTTTATATAGAAGAGATTAGAGAAAAGACGGATGTTGGAAAATGGCTGACGGAGGAAGAATGGAAGAACCTCAAAGAAAGCAGAACGGAAAAAGACTGGAAATGGGAATACGAAAAGCAGCAGGAGAGTGGAATTCATATCGTTACCAGATTTGATTCGGAATACCCGGACAGATTGAAGAAATTAAAAGGAATGCCATTCGGGCTTGTGATGAAAGGAAAGCTGCCGAAAGAAGAGCCACTATCCGTTGCCATAGTTGGGGCGAGAAACTGTAGTCACTACGGAGAAATCATGACCCTGCGTTTTGCGGAAAGACTGGCAGAATGTGGGGTACAGATTATCAGCGGAATGGCAAGAGGAATTGACGGTGCAGCACACCGGGGAGCACTGAATGTGAGAGGGGATACCTTTGCGGTACTTGGATGTGGGGTAGATATCTGTTATCCAAGAGAACATGGCGGACTTTATAAGGATATTCAGGTAAATGGCGGTGTACTCAGTGAATATCCACCAGGAACGGTACCGTTTGCATCGAATTTTCCCGCCCGAAACCGGATTTTGAGTGGACTTTCCGATGTGGTCCTGGTAATGGAAGCAAAAGAAAAAAGCGGTTCCTTAATCACAGCAGATATGGCACTGGAACAGGGAAAGGATGTGTATGCACTTCCGGGAAATGCAGACAGCCTGCTGAGCCGGGGATGCCATTATCTGATACGTCAAGGTGCAGGAATTTTAATTGATGAGGATGATTTGCTGGAAGAATTGCATTTACAGTTTTCCGGAAAGCGGGATGCACGTAAGACAGAGGAAAATGAATACGCTATGTTAGAGAAGCGGGAAAAAGGTCTGTATGAGCAATTTGATTACACACCAAAAAGCAGAGAAGAACTCTTACAGAAAACGGGATTCCTGCCACAGGAACTGGCGGGAATCCTGGTTTCTTTAGAATTAAAAGGAATGATACAGGAAGTGTCTAAGGATTATTATGTTCGAAATCGTTAGTTAAAATAATATTTTATAAATCCGGCTTGGACGGCCCTTAGAGTAACTTTTCTTTTCGGATACGATTCGTTAATCGGTGTCCTTGTATGTATGAAAATGTCTGAAAAAAATTAGAAGGTGAATAAAAGAATACATGAATTTGTAATAGCTCCATATATTGATGTTGGGGTCAAAAGCCCACAACAATGATGCCAACGGATTGTTTCGTGCTACGCACTCCCACAATCCTACCCGCTATTCGCATATCATGGTGCTTACGCCCCACTTTTATGCTCATATCGGGGCGGGTCTCAAGGTCATTCTACCACCAGTGTGCAAGCACACGTGGTTTCAGACCTTTTGACCCTGACATCATATATTGAGTATGAAATGATATATTCAATATATGGAGCTTCTTTTTTTGTGAATTGTGTACACAGCTTAAAACCAAAGGTATAAAATGCGAAAAAAGAAAGGGAAAATAAAAAAGTGCTTGAAAGAAAGAAAAATATATTGTATAGTTTAGTCGGTTTGTATCTGAACAGGAACAGACAAAAACGTTGGAAAATAATCAAAGATAATTAGATTGATATTTGAAATAGATAGAAACAGATGAAAGTTGATGGAGGAAAAAACATGGCACACTATCTTGTAATCGTGGAATCACCTACAAAAGTGAAGACTGTGAAGAAATTTCTCGGAAGTAATTACACAGTAATCGCTTCACAGGGACATGTCCGGGATTTGCCTAAGAGTCAGTTGGGAGTTGATCCGGAAAATGATTACGAACCGAAATATATTACGATTCGTGGGAAAGGGGAATTACTGGCAAATCTGCGAAAAGAAGTAAAAAAAGCAGATAAAGTGTATCTGGCAACTGACCCTGACCGCGAGGGAGAAGCGATTTCCTGGCATCTGATGAAAGCACTTAAGCTGGAGGATAAGAAGGTATATCGTATCAGTTTTAATGAGATTACCAAGAGTGCGGTCAAGGCATCCCTGAAGAATGCCAGAAAAATTGACATGAATCTGGTAAATGCGCAGCAGGCGAGAAGAATTCTGGACCGTATTGTGGGATATAAAATCAGTCCGCTGCTCTGGAAGAAGGTAAAAAGAGGATTAAGTGCCGGACGTGTGCAGTCGGTAGCACTTCGCATTATTGCAGACCGGGAAGAAGAAATTAATGCATTTGTTCCGGAAGAATACTGGTCCTTTGATGTGAATCTCCATGTAGAGGGAGAGAAGAAGCTCCTGACAGCAAGATTCGATGGAACCAAGGATGAAAAGATTACCATTCACAATGAAGATGAGATGCAGGAAATCCTGAAGAAACTGGACGGCGCATCTTATGAAGTTCTGGATGTGAAGCGTGGAGAACGGACAAGAAAAGCACCGCTTCCGTTTACCACCAGTACCTTGCAGCAGGAAGCATCAAAGGCATTGAATTTTGCCACATCCAAAACCATGCGAATTGCCCAGCAGTTATATGAAGGTGTCGATATTAAAGGAAATGGTACAGTGGGTCTTATCACTTATCTCCGTACCGATTCTACCCGTATTTCAGATGAGGCAGATCAGTATGCAAGAGAATATATCGGAAAGACCTACGGAGAAGAATACGTGGGTGAGGGTCAGCCAAAACAAAAGACCGATAGCAGGAATGTTCAGGATGCCCATGAAGCAATCCGTCCGTCAGATGTGACGAGAACACCGGCATCTGTGAAAGATTCTTTAAGCAGAGACCAGTTCCGCCTGTACCAGCTTATCTGGAAACGTTTTGTGGCAAGCAGAATGCAGGCTGCAAAGTATGAGACTACTTCCGTGAAAATCGGAGCCGGAGATTACCGTTTCCATGTGGCAGCATCCAAGATTGTATTTGAAGGATTTCGTCAGGTATATGTAGACGCAGATGAAGAAAAGGAAAAAGCAAATGTATTGGTAAAGAGTCTGGATACTTCTTCTGTACTTGAGAAAGAGTCCTTTGACTATCAGCAGCATTTTACAAAACCGCCAGCACATTACACGGAAGCCGGACTGGTTAAGACATTGGAAGAACTGGGAATCGGACGTCCAAGTACCTATGCACCTACCATTTCTACCATTATAACAAGACGCTATGTGGCAAAGGAAAATAAGAATCTGTATCTGACAGAATTGGGCGAAGTAGTCAATAACATGATGAAACATTCCTTCGAAAGTATTGTAGATGTGAATTTTACAGCAAATATGGAAGGACTGCTTGACTGCGTGGCAGAGGGAAAAGTTGACTGGAAAACAGTTGTCAGAAATTTCTATCCAGATTTGGAAGAAGCAGTGCAAAAAGCAGAAAAGGAACTGGAAGCTGTAAAAATCGAAGACGAAGTGACGGATGTTGTCTGCGAAGAATGTGGACGTAACATGGTTATTAAATATGGTCCTCATGGTAAATTCCTTGCATGCCCGGGATTCCCGGAATGTAAGAACACAAAGCCATATCTGGAAAAGGTTGGAGTTCCTTGCCCGAAATGTGGTAAAGAAGTAGTCTACAGAAAGACGAAAAAAGGCCGCAGATACTATGGATGTGAGAATAATCCAGAGTGTGATTTCATGTCATGGCAGAAACCGAGCACAGAAAAATGTCCAAAATGTGGAAGCTATATGGTGGAAAAAGGGAATAAACTTGTTTGCAGCAAAGAAACTTGTGGATATGTAAAAAAATAAATTATTTGAAAATATAAGTAAATTAAAAAAATTCATTGAATTATCTAAATTTGTGTGATAAAATTACTTTGTTCATATTTTTGTAGTTGTTCGGATTATTGGGACAATAGTTTTTCAAAATGTGATGGAGGTAAAAATGAGTGTACAGTTATTAGACAAGACAAGAAAAATTAATAAGTTACTCCACAATAACAGTTCAAGCAAAGTTGTTTTCAATGATATCTGTAAAGTACTTACAGAAATTTTGCTTTCTAATGTTTTAGTAATTAGCAAAAAAGGAAAAGTGTTAGGTGCAAGTGCATATCCTGGATTTGCTGAGATTAAAGAATTACTTGGTGGAGAAGTTGGTGGACATATTGACGAGATGCTCAATGAGCGTCTGCTGAATATTCTTTCTACAAGAGAGAATGTAAATTTGGAGACATTAGGATTTACCCCTGAGATTGTAGAAGGATATCAGGCAATTACAGCTCCGATAGATATTGCCGGAGAAAGACTGGGTACCTTGTTCCTTTACAAGAAAGATAAGGATTATGAGATTGATGATATTATCCTGAGTGAGTATGGAACGACGGTTGTTGGTCTTGAAATGCTTCGTTCAGTAAATGAAGAGAACGCAGAAGAGACAAGAAAAGAACAGATTGTACAGTCTGCAATCAGTACACTTTCTTTCTCAGAACTGGAAGCCATTGTCCACATTTTTGATGAATTGGACGGTATGGAAGGCATTCTTGTAGCGAGCAAGATTGCAGACCGCGTTGGAATTACACGTTCTGTAATTGTAAATGCGCTTCGCAAGTTTGAAAGTGCCGGAGTGATTGAATCCCGTTCATCCGGTATGAAGGGAACCTATATCAAAGTTGTAAATGATTATGTGTTCAAAGAACTGGAAAAAATCAAAAAAGAAAAAATGAAATAAAACGGAATAAGTAACAAAAGAAAAGGGTATCAGAAAAACATCTGATGCCCTTGTTTTCAATCTGCCGGAAGTAACTGTATCACTTAACAGAATAGAATAAATGAAGGATGAAATCAGAGAAAGGAGTCATGACAGGATGTACGATGGAGATAAAGCAGTAATTATTATGGAAAAATGCCTGAAAGAAGGAATGGAATTAGACACCACCCTATATAAATGTACAGTGATTGAATACCAGAAGGAAACGGAGCAGATTCATCTGCTTATGGAAACAGGAAAGATGACCAATATTTCACTGGATGCCATATATGAATGCCGGATTGAAACACTGACAGGAGAAGTCCAGTGTGTAGGAAAAATTGTGGACCGCTATGGAAATCATGCAGGAAAAATTATCGTTTTGCAGGTGATAAACGGATTTTATGAAAGAAATATAAAGTAATTATAAAATAAAAAAAGTCGTGTTGACAAATGCAATACATAGTGATATTTTATATCTATCAGCTACTAGCACTCAAAAAGAATGAGTGCTAATATATTGAACTTTTAAGGAGGAATTACGATGAGATTAGAACCATTAGGTGACAGAGTTGTATTAAAACAGTTAGTAGCAGAAGAAACTACTAAGTCAGGAATTGTACTTCCAGGGCAGTCAAAAGAGAAACCACAGCAGGCCGAAGTTGTTGCAGTAGGTCCAGGTGGAATGATAGATGGAAAAGAAATAACTATGAGCGTATCTGTAGGAGATCAGGTTATCTACTCAAAATATGCAGGAACAGAAGTAGAATTGGACAAAGAAGATTATATTATTGTAAAACAGAGTGATATTTTAGCAATTATTAAATAGTAGATAAATCAGATGAGGTGATAAACATGGCAAAAGAAATTAAATTCGGAGCAGACGCAAGAACTGCATTAGAGTCTGGTGTAAATCAGCTCGCTAATACTGTAAGAGTAACACTTGGACCAAAAGGAAGAAACGTTGTTCTTGATAAATCGTTTGGCGCACCACTTATTACAAATGATGGTGTTACCATTGCAAAGGAAATTGAACTGGAAGATCCATTTGAAAACATGGGAGCACAGCTTATCCGTGAAGTAGCATCTAAGACAAATGATGTAGCCGGAGATGGAACCACAACAGCAACTGTTCTTGCACAGGCTATGGTAAATGAAGGAATGAAGAACCTGGCAGCAGGTGCGAATCCAATCGTTCTTCGTAAAGGTATGAAGAAAGCAACCGATTGTGCTGTAGAAGCCATCAAGAGAATGAGCAGCAATGTTACAGGAAGAGATCAGATTGCCAAGGTTGCAGCTATTTCAGCAGGTGATGAAGCAGTTGGAGAAATGGTAGCAGATGCTATGGAAAAGGTTTCCAACGATGGTGTTATCACAATCGAAGAATCCAAGACAATGAAGACAGAACTTGACCTTGTAGAAGGTATGCAGTTCGACCGTGGATATCTGTCAGCTTATATGTGCACAGATATGGAAAAGATGGAAGCAAATCTTGATAATCCATACATTTTAATTACAGATAAGAAGATTACGAATATTCAGGATATCCTTCCTGTACTGGAACAGATTGTCCAGTCTGGTGCAAGACTTCTGATCATTGCAGAAGATATTGAAGGCGAAGCACTTACTACATTGATTGTCAATAAATTAAGAGGAACCTTCAATGTAGTTGCTGTAAAAGCTCCTGGATATGGCGACAGAAGAAAAGCAATGCTGGAAGATATTGCAATTCTTACAGGTGGACAGGTAATTTCAGAAGAACTTGGTCTTGAATTAAGAGATGTAACTCTGGAACAGCTTGGTCGTGCAAAATCAGTAAAAGTACAGAAAGAAAACACAGTTATCGTAGACGGTGTTGGCGATAAGGACAACATTGCAGCAAGAGTCGGACAGCTCAAAGCAATGATTGAAGAGACAACTTCTGATTTCGACAGAGAAAAATTACAGGAAAGACTTGCAAAACTTGCAGGTGGAGTTGCAGTCATCCGTGTAGGTGCTGCTACAGAAACAGAAATGAAGGAAGCAAAGCTCCGTATGGAAGATGCACTTGCAGCTACAAGAGCAGCCGTAGAAGAAGGTATTGTTTCTGGTGGTGGTTCTGCTTACATCCATGCTTCAAAAGAAGTTGCTAAACTTGCAGATTCTTTAAGCGGAGACGAAAAGACAGGTGCCAATGTGGTATTGAAGGCTTTGGAAGCACCACTTTATCATATTGCTGCTAATGCAGGTCTGGAAGGTGCTGTAATTATCAATAAAGTAAGAGAGTCTGAAGAAGGACACGGATTTGATGCCTATACAGAAGAATATGTAGACATGGTAAAAGCCGGAATCCTTGACCCTGCAAAGGTTACAAGAAGTGCACTTCAGAATGCAACAAGTGTTGCTTCTACACTTCTTACAACAGAATCTGTTGTGGCTAACATCAAAGAAGAAACTCCGGCAATGCCAGCAGGTGGAGCAGGAATGGGCATGATGTAGGAAAACATCATAAAACATGAGATAAAGACATGATTGAAAACTCCTCGAAAGAGGAGTTTTCTTTTTGCATGAAAAGTGGTATGATAAAGGAAGCTTAAATTCGGAGGTTCATTATGAGTGACATATATACAGAACAGTTATTGAAGAAACAGTCTTCCGGTAAGGATAAACGAATCAAGTTTATTTTACTTGTACTTACATTAGTGATGGTTGTTATGACATTGGGACATCCTATATGTATTTTCGGCGCTCTTGTTATGATTGGAGTGGATATATGGGTATTCCGCAGTCTGAATGTAGAGTATGAATATTTATATATCAATGGAAACCTGGATATTGATAAGATTATGTCCAAAGCCCGCAGAAAGAAAGTTTTCGAGATGGAAATCACAGATTTAGAAGTGATGGCACCAAAAGGAGAGGCAGAGCTGAAGCTGTATCAGGGATTGAAAGCCCATGATTACAGTTCGGGTAATGCAGAAGGCAGAAAGTATGAAATGATTGTCATACAAAATGGGGAAAAGAAGCGTATTATCTTTGAACCAAATGATGTCATTGTAGATGGAATGTGGATGCTGGCACCAAGAAAAGTGCATAAATAACCAAAGGAAAATTGCAAAGTGTGTTTTGACTCATTAAAAAAATCCTGTAAAGTCCTGATACTTGTAAGAAAGTTCAGTTCTTTACAGGATTTCTTTTAATTAAATTCTAATAACAGGCTAGCCTAAAATCGATGTATTATCTTAATATAAACCAGTATCCACAAAATGCTGCGATTGCAAGCAGGATGATAATAATAATGAGAATTAATACAACTGGTGCTCCACCAGCTTCTTCGTCATCCTCATCCAGCATATTCTGGTAGTTCTCACGCATTTCTTTTTCACGTGCTTCACGAATGTGTTTTGGAGGAATGTTGGAGTAAGAAGACTTTTCTCTTACAGGAGCAATTTCTTCAAAATCATCATCACGGTCAAAATCCACAAAATCATTGGAATAATCTTCAGCTACAGAAGAAACCGGACGTTTCTTTGGTTTGCGTGGACGCTCACCTGCTTCGGATTTATGTACGTCACTTTTCTGTACAGGTCTGCCTCCTTCGCGATGTTCAGAAGCTGGTTTGCGATGTACCGGAGTACCGTCTGGATTTACTGGCCTTTTCTTCTTTGGACGAGTACCATCGGATGTCTGTCTGTCAGAAGAATCAGCAACTGGTTTGTGAGAGGACTCAGCAACCGGTCTGCTGGAAGAATCAGTCTGGGAAACCGGACGTTTTTTCTTTACTTTGCGTGGTCTTACTTCTTCGGAATCAGAAGAAGATTTCGAATCAGCAGAAGAAAGCTCAGTGGCAGGAACTGGTTTTACTAGCTGCTTTGTGGCATCGTCGGGCATAACAGGTCGCTTTTTGCGTTTTTTCACCGGCTGTTCTGCGCCCTCTTCCACCTTTCTTTTCTGCTTTGGCCTTGCAGCCTTTGGGGCAGCTTCTATTTCGGTAGATACTACAGTTTTTACTTCCGGTTCTGCTTTTTCAGAAATCACTTTCTTTTCTGTTTCTTTTTTCTCCGGTTCTTTCTTTTCAGCAGAAGCCTGTTTCTTTGCACGCTGTTTATCTAAATTCCATTGCTTTTTACAATTGTGGCAAATGGCAAATTCGTTATAAATAGTTTCGCCGGCTGCGTTCTCACCGACTTTTTTCTGCTTAATTTCAAGCTCGTTCTTACAAATAGGACAATTCATTTGTATTCTCTCCTTGTCTTTAGCTGTATGTTATTCTACCCTGGAAAGAGCAGAACGGACAGGTTCTATATTGCTGTTACTGTCCATATAATACTATGTTATCATGTCTGTAAAAGATGTCAAGAAACTTCTGTCAAAACTTCTTTTAATAGACAAAAAAAAGTGATAGAATAAAAAGAAGTCATAAGAAAATAAGGTTATAAAACAATAAGAGAAAGGATGCGGCACAGTGAGAGAAAGAAGAACCATAGGATTGTTAATTAAACAGATTAATAATGTTTACGAAAAAGAACTGAACCGTATGATGAAGTCACTGGGAATTACTTCTTCACAGTGTGCAGTTCTAGACTATCTGTTTCACAGTAATGAGGAAGAGGTTACGCAGAGGGATATCGAACGGCATCTGAGTCTTAAGAATCCAACGGTAACAGGACTTTTACAGAGACTGGAAGAAAAAGGATTTATTTTTTCCGTACCCGGAAGTTCGGACAAGCGCTGTAAAAATATTTATCTGACCGAGAAGGCTTATGACATTCAGAAAAAGATGGAGATTAACCGCAAAAAGAGCGATAAGATGCTGACGCTTGGAATGACAAAGAGAGAAGTGGAAGCATTTGAAAAAACGCTGGAAAAGGTGCTTTATAATATATCAGAACCATAGGAGGACTTTAACTTTATGAGTTATGCAGACAAGATTTTTGTTGATATGTGCAGAGATATCATTGACAATGGAACCAGTACTGAAGGAGAGAAGGTAAGACCAAAATGGGCAGACGGAACACCGGCCTATACGATTAAGAAGTTTGGGGTGGTGAACAGATATAATTTACAGGAAGAATTTCCGGCACTTACTCTCCGGAAAACAGGAATTAAGAGCTGTACAGATGAATTGCTCTGGATATGGCAGAGAAAGTCCAATAATATCCATGATCTGAAACCGAAAATCTGGGATAGCTGGGCAGATGAAAATGGCTCGATAGGGAAGGCTTATGGCTATCAGATGGGTGTGAAGCACCAGTATAAAGAAGGCATGATGGATCAGATTGACCGTGTGATTTATGATTTGAAGAACAATCCATATAGCAGACGGATTATGACAAATATTTATGTGCATCAGGATTTACATGAAATGAATCTGTATCCATGTGCATACAGCATGACATTTAATGTGACAAAGGAAAAAGGAAAAGAAAAACTTACTTTGAATGCGATTCTCAATCAGCGCTCTCAGGATGTACTTGCAGCGAATAACTGGAATGTGTGTCAGTATGCCGTTCTGGTGCATATGCTGGCACAGGTGTGTGACATGGAAGTGGGAGAACTGGTGCATGTCATCGCAGATGCACATATTTATGACCGGCATATTCCGATGGTGGAAGAACTGATCAGCAGAGAACAATATCCGGCACCGACTTTCTGGCTGAATCCGGAAATTAAGGATTTTTATCAGTTTACCACAGATGATGTACGTCTGGATAATTATGTCACAGGTCCACAGATAAAGAACATTCCAGTGGCGATATAAGAACTATCATTTGCAGAGGAGAAAACAGAATATGAATATTATTGTAGCAGCAGATAAGAACTGGGCAATCGGAAAAGACAATAAGCTTTTGGTAAGCATTCCGGCTGACATGAAGTTCTTCCGTGAGACAACAAAGGGAAATATTGTGGTGATGGGAAGAAAGACTTTGGAGAGCTTTCCGCAGGGGCAGCCTTTACAAAAGCGGGTAAATATTGTGATTTCAAGTAATCCGGATTATCAGGTAAAGGGAGCAGTGGTTGTACACAGTGTGGAAGAGGCACTGGAAGAGTGTAAGAAATACGAAGGCGAGGTTTATGTGATTGGCGGTGAGAGTATCTACCGGGCAATGCTGCCATATTGTGATACGGCTCTCGTAACGAAGATAGACCACGCTTACGCAGCAGACACCTATTTTCCAAATCTGGATGAAGACCCTGAGTGGGAACTTACAGGAGAGACAGAAGAGCAGACTTATTTTGATTTGGAATATGTGTTTACAAAATATGAAAGAATAAAATAAATCAAATACATTTGCGAAAAATAATCATTGACAAGAAAAATATACGCAAGTATAATAATGTCAATTCATTTAGAAATCATTAAAAAAATATTTTAAAACAGAAAAGGCGATGATAAGGAGGAGTACATAGTTTCTGTAAGCACAGAGAGGAGACGGCTGGTGGAAGTCTCCGGGAAGAAGTTATGGAAGTAGCCTTTGAGCAGCAAACCCAACGGACAGATTTCTGTCTTAGTAGACTTTGACGTATTCCCTACGTTACAAGGGAGCAGCATAGAGGCAGGTTCTGCCAGTGCTGGATGAGTGCAAAGAGTTATTCTTTGAATTTAGGTGGTAACACGGATGAGATTCGCCCTAAGCTATTTATGTGAATAGCTTAGGGTTCTTTTTTACCTATTATGAAGATGGAGGTTAGGCTATGAAGAAGATTTCAGGAAACAAATTACTGGTAAGAGCATTGAAAGAAGAAGGCGTAGACACGATGTTCGGCTACCCGGGAGCATGTACCATCGACCTTAGCGATGAGATTTATAAACAAGATTATACAAAGGTAATTCTTCCAAGACACGAGCAGGCACTGGTGCATGCTGCTGATGCCTATGCAAGAACGACAGGGAAGGTTGGTGTGTGTCTGGTAACAAGCGGACCGGGTGCAACCAATCTGGTAACCGGACTTGCAACGGCCAATTATGACAGCGTGCCGCTGGTATGCTTCACCGGCCAGGTTCCACGTAATCTGATTGGAAATGACGCCTTTCAGGAAGTTGATATTGTAGGAATTACCAGAAGCATTACCAAATATGGGGTGACGGTCCACAACAGGGAAGATTTAGGAAGAATTGTGAAAGAAGCATTCTATATTGCCCGTACAGGAAGACCGGGACCGGTACTTGTGGATTTACCGAAAGATGTGATGGCAGAACTTGGCAGTCCGGATTATCCGGAAACGGTCCGTATTCGTGGATATAAACCGCCGATGACTGTACATATCGGACAGTTGAAAAAGGCAGTGAAAATGCTTCATAAGGCTCAGAGACCACTGTTCCTGATTGGTGGTGGTGTGAATATTGCAAGGGCAAATGCAGAGATGAAGCAGCTTGCGGAGAAGACTGGAGTGCCTGTAGTTACAACGATTATGGGAAGAGGAGCAATTCCTACAGAACATCCGCTTTTTATTGGTAATCTGGGTATGCATGGTGCTTATGCATCCAATATGGCAGTGGAACATTGCGATTTGCTGTTCTCCATCGGAACCCGTTTTAATGACCGTATTACCGGAAAAATCCATGAATTTGCACCAAATGCACAGATTGTCCATATTGATATAGATACAGCGTCTATTTCCAGAAATATTCATGTAGATGTGCCGATTGTTGCAGATGCAAAAGAGGCGATTCTCCGTCTGCTGGAAGATGTAGAACCTTGTGACAGACCGGAGTGGTTAAAGCAGATTAAAGCGTGGGATGAGGAACATCCACTTAAAATGAAGAGAAAAGATACGGTAATGCAGCCACAGGATATTATTCAGGCATTAAATGAAGTATTCAAGGATGATGACAAAATTGTGGTAACGGATGTAGGTCAGCATCAGATGTTTACTTCCCAGTATTTGGAGGTAAATGAGAAAACCCAGATGGTAATGTCGGGCGGTCTTGGAACCATGGGATTTGGCTTCCCGGGAGCAGTGGGTGCCCAGATAGGAAATCCAGAGAAAACAGTCATTGCCATTTCCGGAGATGGCGGTATGCAGATGAATATTCAGGAATTTGTTACGGCTGTACTGGAAGAATTACCACTTATTTTATGTGTATTCAATAATACTTACCTTGGTATGGTACGCCAGTGGCAGAAATTATTCTATGGAAAACGCTATGCCATGACAGATTTACAGTCCGGCGCAGCAACAAGGCGTGGTGAGGAGCATCCGCCAAAATATACACCGGATTTCATCAAACTGGCAGAAAGCTATGGCGCAAAAGGAATCCGTGTGGAAAGGCTGGATGAAATCAAACCTGCCTTCGAACAGGCTAAGAAAAACAGAGCATGCAAAGTACCTACATTGATAGAATTTATGATTGACCCGGAAGAACTGGTATTGCCGATGGTAAAACCGAACGGAACTCTGGAAGATATGATTATGGGTTAAGGGAAGGAATGGTGTAAAGATGAGAAAAAGATGGATTTCTTTATTTGTAGAAAATCAGGTTGGTGTACTTGCAAAGATTTCAGGCTTATTTGCTGCAAAATGTTATAACTTAGAAAGTCTGACTGTAGGAACGACAGAAGACCCTACCATTTCGCGTATGACAATCGAGACCATGTGTGATGATGAAACCTATGAACAGATTACAAAGCAGCTCAACCGTATGGTAGAGGTTATTAAAGTGATTGACTTTACAGAGATTTCTGTTGTGATGCAGGAGCTGATGTTTGTAAAGGTGCGTAACTGTACACCGGAGGATAAGACGGAGTTATTCCAGATTGCCCAGACTTATCAGATGCGTGTGAGAGATTATGGCAGAGATACAGTTCTGCTGGAATCCGTACATACTTCCCACAAAAATACTGCAATTGTGGAGCTTCTGCACAGTGAGTTTCAGGCAATTGAGGTGGTAAGAGGCGGAACAGTCGGCATTGAAGCAATTACACTTCCTAAGAGATAAAAAAACAGAGTGCACTCTTGAATTTTGAAAATAAGCGTATTATAATAAACGCAGAAAATGATTTGATTCGATTTTTTTTCGATTAGAATGGAGGAAATACAATGGAGAAAAAACCAATTGACTGGTCAAATATTGGATTTGGCTATATCGAAACAGAACAGAGATATGTATCAAATTATAAAGATGGAGCATGGGATGAAGGTGGACTTACTTCAAATTCTATGGTAACAATCAGTGAATGTGCGGGTGTTCTTCAGTATGCTCAGACCGTATTTGAAGGATTAAAGGCTTACACTACAGAAGATGGACATATTGTAATGTTCCGCCCGGACTTAAACGGAGAACGTATGATGGATTCTGCAAAGAGACTGGAAATGCCGCCATTTCCAAAGGAACGCTTCGTAGAAGCTGTAACTGAGGTTGTAAAGGCAAATGCAGCTTATGTACCACCATATGGATCAGGAGCAACTTTGTATATCCGTCCTTATATGTTTGGAACCAATCCGGTTATCGGAGTAAAACCGGCAGATGAATACCAGTTCCGTGTGTTTGTAACACCAGTTGGACCATATTTCAAAGACGGTGCAAAGCCAATTACAATTAAAGTTTCTGATTTTGACCGTGCAGCACCGCATGGAACCGGACATATCAAAGCAGGTCTTAACTATGCCATGAGCCTTCATGCAATCGTAACTGCACATGAAGAAGGTTTTGCAGAAAATATGTATCTGGATGCTGCAACCAGAACGAAAGTAGAAGAAACAGGTGGAGCAAACTTTATCTTCATAACAAAAGACGGCAAGCTTGTTACTCCAAAATCAGACAGTATTCTTCCATCTATCACAAGACGTTCTATTGTATATGTAGCAAAAGAATATCTTGGCATGGAAGTAGAAGAAAGAGAAGTATTCTTTGATGAAGTCAAAGATTTTGCTGAGTGTGGTCTTTGCGGAACCGCAGCAGTTATTTCACCGGTTGGAAAGATTGTTGACCATGGCAAAGAAATCTGTTTCCCAAGCGGAATGGACGAAATGGGACCGGTTACAAAGAAAATTTATGATACACTTACAGGAATCCAGATGGGAAGAATCGAAGCACCGGAAGGCTGGATTAAGGTGGTCGAATAAATGTTACTTTTACAACAGATGATTGTACTTTTCATCTACATGATGATTGGCTATTTTGCCTGTAAGAAAGGAAAAATGGACGAAGAAGCCGGCTCAAAGCTTTCCTGGATTGTTTTGAACATCGCCAATCCTATGCTGGTTATCTCGGCAGCGGTAAATGGGGAAGGAGAAATCAAAGGTCTTGATTTGATTTTCACTGCCGCAGTTGCTGTCTGGATGTTTGCAGTGCTTGGACTTCTGGCACAGTTTCTTCCGAAATTGTTACATGTAGAAAAGAAGGATATTCCACTGTATAAATTGATGATTATTTTCAATAATATGGCATTTATGGGATTTCCACTGATATCAGCAACCTATGGAAGCAATGCACTTCTGTATGCAGCCGTATTTTTGCTGCCGTTTAATATCCTGATTTATACATATGGGGTTCAGGTGGTAAAGGAAGAACAGGCAGAAAAGAAGTTTGCATGGGATAAGATACTGAATGTGGGAGTGATTTCCTGCATGATAGCGGCAGTATTGTATATCGGACATATTCCGGTGCCACAGTTTGTAAAGACCTGTTCTCAGGGACTTGGTAATCTGACCGGACCGCTGAGTATGATTGTGACGGGAATTTCGCTTACGAAAATCAAAATCAAAGAGTTATTTTTGGATGCAAAATTACTGATTTTTTCTCTGATCAAGCTGATTATTATTCCGATAGCAGGCACATTGCTGCTGAAACAGGTTGTAGATAACACACTTCTCTGCGGCACATTTATGATTATTATCTCGACACCGGTAGCGAGTATGACATTAATGCTCGCAGAGCCGGAGAGAGAAGAGTGCGAAGCACTTGTAAAAGGAATTTCACTGACAACCATTCTGTCGGTAGTGACGATTCCACTGGTTTCAGCAATTGTATTTTAATACAACGAATAAAATAATGAAGGAAGTATCATAAAAAGAAAGATATTTTTCAGGAGAAAGAATCCTGAATGATATCTTTCTTGTTTTGTAGAGACGAAATTCAATAAAATTTGAATGAATTTGCACTTTATTACGTGTAAAGTAAATGTTATAATAGAATGAAATGTAATATTTTTGATAAAAAATTCAAAGATAAAATTGCAGGTATGGAGGAGCAATATGAAAATCGAAGAGTGCTACGAGAAAATGGGCGGAAGCTATGCGGAAGTAAGTGGAAGAATACCGGGAGATGCATTGATCGTAAAGTTTTTGGGGAAATTTCTGAATGATGAAAGCTATGCGAATCTGCGTGAATATGTAGAGCAGGGGAACAGAGAACAGGCATTTCGGGCGGCACATACGTTAAAAGGTGTTTGTGCAAATCTCGGCTTGTCGAATTTACAGAAGCATGCAGAAGAAATCACAGAGGTGTTGAGAAAAGAAACAGATGAGATGCCAAAAGAAGCAGCAGAAATGCTGCCGGGTGTTACGGAAGCTTATAATACAACCGTTTCTGCTATTCATGAATTACTAGATTAAGCACCGGGATTTTATAGAACAAAGGAGAAATGTAGGATGATATCACAGAAAAAAATATTGGTTGTGGAAGACAATCCTATCAATCGTGAAATATTGTGTGCAATTTTATCGGAACAATATACGGTTCTTCAGGCAGAAAACGGTCAGGAGGCACTGGATATTTTACAGACCTGCAAGAATGAAATCGCATTGATTCTGCTGGATGTAATCATGCCGGTGATGGATGGATATACATTTTTGGACAGAGCAAAGGCAGACCCGGAGCTTGCGATTATTCCGGTCATTGTTATGACACAGAGCGAAGGGGAAGAAAGTGAAGTAAGTGCCCTGGCACATGGTGCCACTGACTTTGTGGCAAAGCCATACCGGCCACAGGTTATTCTTCACAGAATTGCCAGTATTATCAAGCTGAGAGAAACGGCAGCGATGGTCAATCGGTTTCAATATGACTATCTGACCGGACTTTACAGCAAGGAATTTTTTTATCAGAAAGCAAATGAACTGTTAAAGCAACATCCGGAAAAGGAATACGATGTTATTTGCTCCAATATCGAGAATTTTAAATTATTTAATGATGCATTTGGTGTAAAAGCAGGAGATAATATTCTGCAGGAGCTGGCGAAGCTTTTTGTGGATGCGGTGCAGGGCGTCGGTATATGCGGACGGCAGAGCGGAGACCGTTTCTTATGTCTGCGGGAGAGACGACCAGAATATACAGAAGAATTTTATATGAATATGATTGACCAGATTAATAATCTGGCGAACGCAAACAATAATCTGATTATCAAGTGGGGCATTTATGAAGTAAATGACCGTGAAGTCCCAATCGAAAATATGTGTGACCGTGCATTTCTTGCGGCTGATTTGATTAAAGGACAGTATCATAGGTGTTTCGCATTTTATGATGATAAATTAAGAAGCAAATTGCTGCGGGAGCAGGCAATTACAGAAGTAATGGAGAATGCACTGAAAGAAGAACAGTTTGTTGTGTATTTCCAGCCTAAGTATAATCTGGATAAAGATTCACTTGCAGGTGCAGAAGCATTGGTGCGCTGGAATCACCCGGAACTTGGATTTATTTCACCGGGAGAGTTTATTCCGCTGTTCGAGAAGAATGGATTTATTACACAACTCGACCGTTATGTATGGGAAAAAACCTGCAAGCTGCTGCATGAATGGAAGCAGAAGAGGTATAAGATCTATCCTGTATCGGTCAATGTATCAAGAGCCGATATTTATCAGGTGGATTTGGCAGATACCATGATGGGACTGGTTGAAAAATATGAAATCGAACCAAGACAGCTCCATCTGGAAATTACAGAGAGCGCATATACCGAAAATGCGGCCCAGATTATTGCCACCGTGGATCAACTACGCAGACTTGGCTTTGTAATAGAAATGGATGATTTTGGAAGTGGTTATTCTTCTTTGAATATGCTGAACCAGATGAAACTGGATATTCTGAAGCTGGATATGAAGTTTATCCAGAGCGAGACAGCAAAGCCGGTAGACGAGGGAATTTTGCGCTTTATTGTAGAACTGGCACGTTGGATGAATTTGAGTGTTGTGGCGGAAGGCGTAGAAACCAGAGAACAGCTTGAGCGTCTCAGGGAAATCGGCTGCGATTATGTGCAGGGATATTTCTTCGCAAAACCAATGCCGGGAGAACAGTTTGAAGAAATGCTGAAACAGCAGGGTAAAGAAACGGAACAAGGCGCAGAGGTTAAGTCAATTGTCGAAAAAGTTGGAAAAAGGTGCATTATTCTTATCGATGAAGATAAATCTTATGTCACGCTTGTCAGACAGGCGCTTGGAAAAGAGTATTATATATTAGAAGCTTTCAGTGTAGAAGAAGTATTTTCTTATATAGAAGATGGAATTCATAATGTAGTGCTGGTTATCTTAAGTATGACACTCCCTGATCAGGGTGCACATAAGATTCTGGAAGCTTTGAGAGAAAACTATTCATCATGGCGGATTCCTGTACTGGCAACGGCAGCCCAGAACAAATGGATGGAAGAAGAAGCCATGCAGCTCGATGCGGATGATTTTGCATGTAAACCACATACTGCATTCAGTTTGAAGAAGAGAGTGGCGAAAATTTTGGGAGTCAATGTTATCCGTGAAAGAGAACGGAAGCTGCGGGATGAAGCATCACAGGATTTCCTGACAGGAATCCTGAACCAGCGTGGATTTCAGGCTGCACTGAATCAATTGCAGGAATATGAGTATCCGGTAGCACTCTATATTTTTGATTTAGACGATTTAAAGAAAATCAATGATAATTATGGACATGCAATGGGGGATAAGATGTTACAAATGTTTGCGGGAGTATTAAAGAGTCATACCCGCGATGGTGATATTCTTTCCCGGTATGGTGGTGATGAGTTTGTAATTGTACTCAAAAAGATGTCCTCCAGAGCACTTGCGCAGAAGAAAGGCAATGAGATTTGCGATGCTTTTCAGGCGCTGGAGCTTCCGGGCGGAATTGCCGTAGGCTGCACTGCCGGAATGATTTTATGTAGAAATGAAGAAAAGGTAACATCCAAACTTGTGGGTCGTGCAGACCGTGCACTTTATTATGCCAAGCATGAAGACAAAGGCAGATGTTACGTCTGGGATGAAGAAACCGAGAGACTGGAAGGGTAATACCAGAAGAATAAATAGAAGAGAGACCCCTCAGATTGCAAAGGGCAGTCTGAGGAGTTTTTTGATACGGAAGGAGAATATAGTTGGAAGCATATACAAGTTTTGCGCAGGTCTATGATACATTCATGGATAATATCCCTTATGAAGAATGGGGAGAATATTTGACAGGGCTGATGGAAGAGTATGGAGTAAAAGATGGACTTGTTCTGGAACTGGGGTGCGGGACAGGAAGTATGACAGAAATTCTGGCAGCCAAAGGTTATGATATGATTGGCGCAGATAATTCCGAAGAGATGCTGGAAATAGCCATGGAGAAGCGTGATGAGTCCGGTCACAACATTTTGTATCTGCTGCAGGATATGAGAGAATTTGAACTGTATGGCACGGTAAGTGCGGTGGTCAGTGTCTGCGATTCTGTCAATTATATTACAAAAGAGGAAGAACTGGAAGAAGTATTCCGTCTTGTAAATAATTACCTGGACCCGAAAGGGATATTTATCTTTGACTTTAATACGAAATATAAATACCAGACGGTACTCGGAGACCGGACAATTGCAGAAAAGCGGGATGAATGCAGTTTTATCTGGGATAATTATTATTATGAAGATGAAGAAATCAATGAATATGAGTTGACCTTATTTATACAGGAAAAGGGAGATTTGTATCGTAAGTTCGAGGAAGTACATTTACAGAGAGCTTATACGTTAGAACAGATGATTCGGCTTGTGAAAAAATCCGGTCTGGAATTTGTGACAGCCTATGATGCCTTCACGAGAGAACAGCCTGCGGATACAAGCGAGAGAATATATATGATTGCCCGGGAACAGGGAAAATAGATGAATTGGAGAGATAATAAGATGAAGGATTATATTGTAAGAGCAACTGCAGGAGCAGGTCAGGTTCGTGCATTTGCGGCAACAACACAGAATTTAGTAGAAGAAGCAAGACAGAGACATAATACAAGTCCGGTTGCAACGGCAGCACTTGGACGACTTCTGACAGCAGGTGCCATGATGGGAAGCATGATGAAGAATGAGTCCGATGTACTGACGATTCAGATTAAGGGTGACGGACCGATTGGCGGTCTGACCGTGACTGCGGATGTAAATGGAAATGTGAAAGGTTATGCAGAGAACCCTGATGTAATGTTACCACCAAAGAATGGAAAACTGGACGTAGGCGGTGCCATTGGAATCGGGCTTTTAAATATTATCAAGGACATGGGCTTAAAAGAGCCTTATGTGGGACAGACTATTTTAGTTACCAGTGAGATTGCAGAAGATTTGACTTACTATTTTGCAAACAGTGAACAGGTTCCGTCTTCAGTAGGACTTGGTGTATTGATGAACAAAGATAATACAGTGCGCTGCGCAGGTGGATTCATCGTTCAGGTCATGCCGTTTGTGACAGATGAAGTCCTGACAAAGCTGGAAGAGAACATTAAGAAAATATCTTCCGTTACCAGTATGCTGGATGAAGGCTGTACACCGGAGCAGATGCTGGAACATGTGCTGGAGGGACTGGACGTGGTAGTGACAGATACCCTGCCTGCAGCATTTAGCTGTAACTGTTCTCATGAACGGATTGAAAAAGCGATTATCAGCATCGGCAAGAAGGATATTCAGGAGATGATAGACGAGGGAAAAGAAGTAGAGGTTAAATGTCATTTCTGTAATACAGCTTATACATTCAGCGTAGAAGAATTAAAGGAAATTTTGAAACAGGCAAAAAGATAAGAGGTGTATCAGATGAAACATGGATTTATCAAAGTCGCAGCAGTGACACCGGATATCCGGGTGGCAGATGTCTGGTATAATTGTGAGCAGATTTGCCGTTTGCTTAGAGAAACGGAGAGCGCAGGGGCAAAAATCATTGTATTTCCGGAACTTTGTATTACGGGGTATACTTGCGGAGATTTATTTACGCAGGATATTCTTCTGAAGGATGCAAAAAAAGCAATTCTGGAGATTGCAAAGCAGACAGAAGGAATGGAAAGTCTTGTGTTTGTGGGAATGCCGCTGGCTGTAGACGGAGAACTTTATAATGTGGCAGCAGCACTCAACGATGGAAAAATTCTTGGTTTTACAACAAAGACTTTTCTTCCAAATTACGGAGAATTCTATGAGATGCGCCAGTTCCGTCAGGGACCGAAAAAAGCACGTTCCATTCTCTTTGAAGGACAGGAGATTCTGTTTGGTCCGCAGATTCTTTACCAGGCAGACAGCATGAATGAACTGGTAGTATCTGCAGAAATATGTGAGGATGTGTGGTCACCGGTTCCGCCAAGTATCGAGGCTGCAAGAGAAGGAGCACTGATTATTGTAAATTGTTCTGCCAGTGATGAGACCATTGGAAAGGACAGTTACCGGGAAAAGCTCATAAGCGGACAGTCCGCAAGATTGATTTCAGGTTATATATATGCCAATGCTGGAGATGGGGAATCCACCACAGACCTGGTATTTGGAGGCCATAATATTATCGCTGAAAACGGCACAATTCTGAAAGAAGCAGACCGCTTTAAGAATGAGACGATTTACAGCGAAATCGATATTTACAGGCTTTTGAGTGAGCGGAGAAAGAATACCACATTTCAGACCATGGAAGAGCGCAGTCTTCCGAAGATATCTTTCAAACTTCGTGTGGAACAGACCATGATAAGCCGAAAGTTCTCGGAAGCTCCGTTTGTGCCATCGAATACAAAAGAACGTGAGAAGCGCTGCGAAGAAATTCTGATGCTTCAGGCCATGGGATTGAAGAAACGTCTGGTACACACCAATGCGAAAACAGCTGTTGTGGGAATTTCAGGAGGCCTGGATTCTACCCTTGCCCTGCTTGTTACAGCAAAAGCGTTTGATATCATTGGGAAGAAGAGGGAAGAAATGATTGCGGTGACCATGCCGTGTTTTGGTACGACCGACCGGACTTATCAGAATGCATGCAATATGGCAAAGAAACTGGGGGCTACTTTAGTGGAGGTGCCGATTCGTGAAGCAGTGTGTCAGCATTTTCGGGATATTGGGCAGGATGAAATGGTTCATGATGTGACTTACGAAAATGCGCAGGCGAGGGAACGGACACAGGTGCTTATGGATATCGCCAATAAAGAAGGTGGTCTTGTGATTGGTACAGGTGATATGTCGGAACTTGCACTGGGATGGGCGACTTATAATGGCGATCATATGTCCATGTATGGAGTCAATGCCTCGGTGCCTAAGACGCTGGTAAAATATCTGGTAGCATACTATGCAGATACTTGTGGAGAGGCAGAACTTCAGCAGGTACTCAAAGATGTCCTTGCAACTCCGGTCAGTCCGGAACTTCTGCCACCGGAAGATGGTAAAATTGTACAGAAGACCGAGGATTTAGTTGGACCGTATGAACTTCATGATTTCTTCTTATATTATATGCTTCGATTTGGATATGAACCGTCTAAGATTTACCGGATTGCCCGTATGACATTCTGGGGGAAATATGATGATGAGACATTATTAAAATGGCTGCGTATTTTTTACAGAAGATTCTTTTCCCAGCAGTTTAAGCGTTCCTGTCTGCCGGATGGACCAAAGATTGGAACGGTTGCACTTTCTCCAAGAGGAGATTGGCGGATGCCGAGCGATGCGTGCGTGGCAGTGTGGATGAAAGATTTGGATGAAATATAGAAAGCAGCGGTAAGCTTCGATGTATCGTTGCATACAAAAAGGGTTCCTGTTCATGAGAGCGGGAACCCATAAATATGTGGTTTGTTTTATAACTGAATGTTCTTGAATAAATCGCCAAGACTGGTTCCGATGGCTTCTGCTTTCGGAATCTCGATTTTTTCTTCTGGTTCTTCAGCGGCTTTCTCTGCCTCTTCCAGAAGTGCTTTGATGCTGAGACTGATTTTTCCGTCTTTGATTCCGATAACTTTTACATCTACTTCATCTCCAACATGCAGTACCTGATCTGCTGATTTGATACGCTGTGTGCTAATCTGAGAGATGTGGACAAGACCGGAAAGACCATTTTCCAGACGGACGAATGCACCGTAGCTCTGAAGGGATTCCACGGCGCCTTTTAATACGCTTCCGACTGTCATGGAAGCAAGGAGTGCATCTTTCTCCTGGCGTTCTTTTTCCTTCAAAATTTCTCTTGCAGATAAGACAAGACGGTTATTCTCCTGGTCTACATCAATGACTTTCACATCTACTTCCTTTGAAAGGTAAGATTCTAAATCTTCGATGTAAGAAAGAGAAAGTCTGGAAGCCGGAATGAATCCACGGATGCCTTCGACCATTGCGATTACACCGCCATTTACAATCCCATCAATCGTAAGATGCAGAACTGTGCCTTCTTTCTGATACTTGGCAACTAAGTTCCACGGGTTGGCATCGTCAAAGTGTGCTTCGTAATCTGCCATTGTTTCTGTGTTTTCCATTACTGTTTCATTTTCCATAGTACATACCTCTGTGATATATTTATAATCTCTATGGCTAAGTATATCATAAAAAATAGAAAAATGGAAAAGAAAAAGATGACGATTTGAGAAAAAAATGGTATGCTACTTAGATGGTGATATTTTTACAATAAAAGACAGTCACATATTACATAGAAAAAGAAGTGCGAGGTTGATATATAATGAGTGAAAATAAGAAAATATATGTGGTAGGGCATAAGAACCCGGATACGGATTCTGTTTGTTCTGCCATTGCTTATGCAGATTTCAAATCCAAACTGACAGGGCTGAATTACGAGCCGAGAAGAGCAGGAGAGCTGAATGGTGAGACTGCATATGTATTGGATTACTTTGGAGTGAAAGAACCAAAGCTTTTGGAAAATGTACATCATCGGGTACGTGACTTGGATATACGGAGAACAGAAGGTGTCAGTGGTCATGTATCCATTAAGTGTGCATGGGAGCGTATGAAAGAAGAAAATATTGCAACTCTGCCTGTTACAAGAAACAACCGGTTGGAAGGTGTTATTACCAGCGGGGATATAGCAGAGTCTTATATGAATGTATATGACAGTCATGCACTTTCCATGGCAAGAACCAGATACAAAACGATTGTGGAAGTTTTAGAAGGAAAATTAATTACGGGAAATGAACACAGTTATTTCCTGAATGGGAAAGTTGTTGTGGCTGCTTCTGATGAAGAGCATATGGAGAAAGTCATAGAACAGGATGACCTGGTTATTCTGGGAAATCAACGTAAGCTGCAGATGTGTGCCGTAAAGCGCAATGCTTCCTGTATGGTAATATGCCAGGAAGAAGCCATAGACGAAGAAATCATAAAGCTGGCAAAGGAGAAGGAAATTACGATTATCCAGACCAGACATGGTGTGTTCAGTGTAGCACGGCTGATTAATCAGAGCATTCCGGTTCGTTATTTTATGACAGAGAAGGACAAACTGGTAGTATTTCGCCCGAATGAGTATGTGGAAGATGTCAAAGAAGTGATGTCAAAGAATAAGTATCGTGATTTCCCGGTGTTAAATAAACAGGGAGATTTTGAGGGATTTATTTCCAGACGACGTTTGATGACCATGCATAAAATCCAGCTTGTACTGGTAGATCACAATGAAAAATCGCAGGCAGTAGACGGAATTGAGGATGCAGAAATTCTGGAAATCATTGATCATCACAGAATCGGAAATCTGGAGACGGTAGGACCGGTATATTTCCGTAATCAGCCGGTGGGATGTACCGCTACGATTATTTACCAGATGTATCAGGAACATCATATGGAAATGGATGCAAAAATTGCAGGACTTTTATGTTCTGCCATTCTTTCAGATACTCTTTTGTTCCGTTCGCCAACCTGCACACAGGCAGATGAACTGGCAGCCCGTGCCATGGCCAAAATTGCAGGAATTGAAGTGGAAGAGCATGCAACACATATGTTCCAGGAAGGAAGCAATCTGCGCGGAAAGACTACCGAAGAAATCTGTTTCCAGGATTTTAAAGTATTTAATATTAAGGACACCATGTTTGGTGTTGGACAGCTTACTTTCCTGAGCAAGGATGAGATGCAGGCAATTAAGGAAAGACTGGAAGAATATCTGGACACGGCAAGACAGTCACAGAGACTGGATATGTTATTTATTATGCTGACAAACATATTAGAAGAATCAACAGAATTACTTTGTTGTGGAAATGGCGCAAAGAAACTTGTATTGGATGCTTTTGATTTACCGGATGACACAGAAAAGATTTACTTGAAAGGTGTAGTATCACGAAAGAAGCAGATGCTGCCGACTCTGGCAAGCGCATTACAGTAGAACTAAGGAGAGGAGAAAAGAATATGGGGAAACAGACCTGGAAACCGGGCAATATGCTTTATCCTCTGCCGGCAGTCATGGTTAGCGTGGCAGATAAAGAGGGAAAATCAAATATTATTACCGTAGCGTGGACGGGGACTGTGTGTACCAATCCACCTATGGTTTATATTTCTGTAAGACCGGAGAGGCATTCTTACCACATGATAGAAGAAACAGGGGAATTTGTCATCAACCTGACCACAGAAGACCTGGTCTATGCCACGGACTACTGCGGTGTAAAATCGGGGCGTGAGGTGGATAAATTTAAAGAAATGCATCTGACACCGGAAACAGCCGAGATGGTAAAAGCACCGATGATTAAAGAAAGTCCGGTAAATATTGAATGTAAGGTAGTGAAGAAAGAAGAGCTTGGTTCTCATCATATGTTTTTAGCGGAAGTGGTGTCTGTTCATGTAGATGAAAAGTACTTGGATGAAAAGAACCGATTTGCACTGGAAAAAACAGAGCTTATCAGCTATGTGCACGGGGAATATTACAGCCTCGGTAAACTGCTTGGAAATTTCGGATACAGTATCCGAAAACCGGGAAAAGAGAAAAAGACTAGGAAAAGGCAAGGGAAATAAAACATGGTAAATGAATTTTCCAGAACAGAATTACTGCTGGGAGTAGAGGGTATAGCAACGTTGAAAAATGCAAAAGTGATGGTATTTGGAGTGGGAGGCGTTGGTTCACACTGCATCGATGCACTTGCAAGATGCGGTGTGGGAAACCTGGTGTTAATTGATAACGATACGGTTTCCATGACGAACATCAACCGTCAGTCCATTGCTTATCACAGTACCATAGGAAGATACAAAACAGAAGTAATGAAGCAGCGGATTGCTGATATCTGTCCGGAGACAAAAGTTGTGACCTATGAGCGGTTTATCGGAAGAGACAATTTGGATGATATTTTGGCAGAAAAGCCGGATTATATCATTGATGCCATCGATACAGTGACTGCGAAGCTTGCATTGGCCGAAAAGGCGGCTGAGTATGGGATTCCGCTTATCAGCAGCATGGGAACGGGAAACAAACTGCATGCAGAACTATTTGAAATCACAGATATTTCCAAAACCAGTGTGTGTCCGCTCTGCAAAGTCATGCGGAGGGAACTGAAGAACCGCGGAATTAAAAAATTAACAGTGCTGTATTCCAAAGAACAGCCGGTGGATGTGTCTGGGAAGAGTACAGGGGAGGACCCGGGCATGCGCAGATGCATTCCGGGAAGTATATCCTTTGTTCCACCGGTAGCAGGGCTTTTACTTGCAGGTTATGTGGTAAGAGAACTTACCGGAGTACAGTAGATTGGAACAGAATGTAGAAGCAGGTGGAATAAGATGAAAGAAATAAAAGTAGCACAGTTGAAAAAAATGCCGAAGGATTCTTACGTGCTGGTGGATATCCGTGACGAAGGAAGTGTACTCTATGGAATCATTCCGGGGGCTGTTCACATTGCAGCAAAGGAGTTGGAGGAAAATCCGGAGTCGGCTCTGGAAAATATAGAAGAAGACAAGATGCTGGTGTTGTATTGCCAGAAGGGAGAACGTTCTGAAGAAACAGCAGAAGTGGTCGAAGAAAGTGGAAGGTCGTGCTATAGTCTGAAAGGCGGTTATCATGCCTATCTGATGTCTTTGTTTTCTGAAAATCAGGAAGATAACAAGGAAAATGCAGAGAAAGACGAAGTGAGCAGGCAGGAAAAGGCAGAGAGGAGTATCCGGAAAAAATTTCACAAGCAGATTTTTGCTCCGTTTGCAAAAGCATGCAAAACGTATCAGTTGATACAGGAAGGAGACCATATTGCGGTCTGTATTTCCGGGGGGAAGGATTCTATGCTGATGGCAAAGCTTTTTCAGGAAATCAAGAGACACAGACAAGTGGATTTTGAGCTGACCTTTCTGGTAATGGATCCCGGATACAGCAAAGAGAACCGGATGCTTATTGAAAAGAATGCGGAAATGCTTGGAATTCCGATTACGATTTTCGAGAGTACCATATTTGACACGGTAGATAATGTAGGGAAAAATCCATGTTATCTTTGCGCAAGAATGCGCCGGGGTTATCTGTACAGCAAAGCAAAAGAACTTGGCTGTAATAAGATTGCTCTTGGACATCATTATGATGATGTGATTGAGACGATTCTTATGGGAATGCTTCACAGTGGACAGTTCCAAACCATGATGCCAAAGCTGCACAGCACCAATTTTGAGGGAATGGAGCTTATCCGGCCGATGTATCTGGTGCGTGAGGCGGATATCTGCAGATGGAGGGACTATAACGAACTTCATTTCCTGCAGTGTGCCTGTCATTTTACAGAAACCTGCAGTACCTGTCATGAAGATGGAACAACTTCTTCAAAACGTCTGGAGACGAAAAAGCTGATAGCAAAACTGAAGGAAACTAATCCATTTGTGGAGAACAACATTTTCAAAAGTGCGGAAAATGTAAATTTAAGTACCATAATCGGATATAAAAAGGATGGGGAACGGCACAGCTTTTTGGATGAATATTAAAAGCGTGAGAAAGGAAGAGTCATATGGATTTGTTTGATTATATGCGTGAGACAAAAAAGGAGAAAGAATCCCCTCTGGCTTCCCGCATGCGCCCGACTACTTTAGATGAGGTAGTGGGACAGCAGCATATTATCGGAAAAGATAAATTACTTTATCGTGCGATTAAGGCGGACAAATTGAGTTCTCTCATTTTCTATGGCCCTCCGGGAACCGGAAAGACTACACTGGCGAAAGTCATTGCAAATACCACCAGTGCAGAGTTTACCCAGATTAATGCAACCGTAGCCGGGAAAAAGGATATGGAGGATGTGGTAAATAAGGCAAAACAGCTTGCCGGAATGTATCAGAAGAAGAGCATTCTTTTTGTGGATGAGATTCACCGGTTTAACAAAGGACAGCAGGACTATTTACTGCCCTTTGTGGAAGACGGAACGATTATTTTAATCGGGGCTACCACGGAGAATCCATATTTTGAGGTAAATGGAGCGTTACTTTCCCGCTCCAGTGTATTTGAACTCCGACCATTATCAAAAGAGGATATTAAGACTTTGCTGTTGCGGGCAGTTCATGACGAGAAGAAGGGCATGGGAAGCTTCCATGCGGAAATTACGGACGAGGCGCTGGAATTTCTTGCAGATATTGCAGGAGGAGATGCCCGCTCTGCATTAAATGCCATTGAACTTGGGATACTGACTACAGAGAGAAGTGAGGATGGTCTCATTCATATTACCCTTGATGTTGCTTCCGAATGTATTCAGAAGCGAGTTGTAAGATACGATAAAACGGGAGATAATCATTATGACACGATTTCTGCATTTATCAAGAGCATGCGCGGGTCTGACCCGGATGCAGCGGTCTATTATCTTGCCAAAATGCTCTATGCCGGGGAAGATATCAAGTTTATTGCCCGCAGGATTATGATATGTGCATCAGAAGACGTGGGAAATGCAGATCCTATGGCATTAACTGTTGCGGTAAGTGCGGCCCAGGCGGTAGAACGGGTGGGAATGCCGGAGGCGCAGATTATTCTGTCCCAGGCAGTGCTTTATGTGGCGACTGCACCAAAGAGTAATTCAGCCTGCAATGCCATCTTTGCTGCAATGGACAGTGTGAAACGGACGAAGACGACGGTTCCGGTTCATTTGCAGGATTCCCATTATAAAGGCTCCGCAAAGCTGGGACACGGAATCGGTTATCAGTATGCACATGATTATCCGAAACATTATGCGAAGCAGCAGTATCTTCCGGACGAAATTGTAGAGGAAGTATTTTATCAGGCCAGTGATAATGGCTATGAAAAGAAGATTCAGGAGCATATGAAATGGCTGAAAGAGTAGCCGGAAAAATTGGAGACAAAGTAGCGATGGATTTAGTTGCTTGTTGCCAGAAAATATGCTACCATGGGGGAAAGAGAAAGAAGGTGGAGGTATGGCTATGAACGAAACTTACATAATGTTTACATGGCTGGTTTTAGTGATTGTCCTGCTTTTGATTGAAATTGCAACGGTAGGACTGACATGTATCTGGGCGGCCGGCGGAGCACTCGTTGCACTGATTTTGAACATTATGCATGTATCACTTATCTGGCAAATGGCAGCATTTTTTGTTGTAACTGCACTGCTTCTTTACTTTACGCGACCGTTCGCCATCCGGATGCTCAATTCCAGGACAGAGAAGACCAATTATGAAAGTGTAATTGGCAAGGTTGTCCGGGTTGAGGAGCGGGTAGATAATCTTTCACAGACCGGAAGAGCCAGTGTTGACGGACAGGAATGGACTGTGCGCTCGGAATCGGATGAGATTATTTATGAAGCAGGAGAAATGGTGAAGGTGGTAAGCGTAGAAGGCGTAAAGCTCATTGTGAAAAAGGAAAGTGAGGTATAATCATGGGAAAAATTATTATAATCATTCTGCTGATTATCGTATTGTTGATTTTAATGTCGTGTATTAAAGTCGTACCGCAGGCAAAAGCGCTGGTAGTGGAAAGACTTGGTGCATATCAGGCTACATGGGGTGTAGGTCTTCATGTAAAACTGCCAATCATCGAACGTGTGGCAAGAAGAGTAGATTTGAAAGAACAGGTTGTAGACTTTGCACCACAGCCGGTAATCACAAAGGATAACGTAACCATGCGGATTGATACAGTTGTGTTCTATCAGATTACAGACCCGAAGCTGTTCTGCTACGGTGTTGCCAATCCAATTATGGCAATTGAGAATCTGACAGCAACTACGCTCCGTAATATCATTGGTGATCTGGAATTAGACCAGACACTGACTTCAAGAGAAACCATTAACACGAAGATGAGAGCCTCACTTGATGTGGCTACAGACCCTTGGGGAATCAAGGTAAACCGTGTGGAACTTAAGAACATCATCCCACCGGCAGCTATTCAGGATGCCATGGAAAAACAGATGAAGGCAGAACGTGAAAGACGTGAAGCGATTCTGCGTGCGGAAGGTGAGAAGAAATCTACGGTCCTTGTTGCAGAAGGTGAGAAGGAATCCGTGATTCTGAAAGCGGAAGCAGATAAGCAGGCTGCAATTCTTCAGGCAGAAGCGGAAAAGGAAAAACGTATCAAAGAAGCAGAAGGCGAAGCGGAAGCAATTCTGAAAGTGCAGCAGGCACAGGCAGATGGTATCCGTTTTATCCGTGAAGCAGGAGCAGATGAAGCAGTGCTTAAGCTGAGAAGTCTGGAAGCATTTGAAAAAGCCGCTGATGGAAAAGCAACGAAGATTATCATTCCATCTGAGATTCAGGGAATGGCAGGGCTTATTACAAGTTTGAAAGAAGTTGCAACTGATTCGGTTGAAGAATAGAATAATAAAATGATTATCAATCATTTGTAAAAATAAAATATTCCGTAAAGAACTGAGAAATTTCAGCCTTTGCGGAATATTTTTTTAACTGATAAAATGAATGCTGCTTATTCCAGTAATTGTGCCATGAGCCATGCATAGACGTTTTGGTTTTTTTTCTGCCAGTTGGCTGCAATTTTTTCTGCTTCGGCTTCGGTAGGAACAGACAGGGTCAGGTCAATGAGCGGCTCCTTCTGTTCAGTTACCTGGCATCTTACAGAAAACTCTCCGGCTGTATTTTTGTAGTAATCTGCTTTTACAGCGGTTTCATTTTTTAAATCATATTTCTTTTCTTTGAGGAACTGGTCGATATCATCCTGAATCGGCTTGGAAATCTTATTTTTAAAATAAAAAATTGATTCTTCCCCATCATCGGTCAAATGATATAGGGTGCGGTTATGCACCGTTTCTTCCCGAATCAGTTCTGCATCCTTCAACTCCGAAAGGGCCTGCTGTAACTTAAAGAAGGTTGTATAGCCTTTGTCCAGAATAAACTCGGATATCTGGGCATTGGTAAGTGGAAAATCTACCTTTGACAGCATGTATAACACAATGAGTTTATATAGCGTAAAAGTTTCTGACATGAAAATTCCCCCTTAAGATGTTATATAATTTTTGCCTTGCCAGATGTTTTCTTCGCGAAAATATTTCTGGAGAGAATTCAGGACAAGACGTTTATTTCCGGTCCAAAGCGGTGCAATCAGCAAAGATTTTGGACCATCCCCTGTAAGCCGATGAATTACAATATCGGGACGCAAATGACAGATACATGTGCCAAGGACCCTGAAATAAGTTTCCATGTCAGGAACAGGAAATGGTGTTTCCCGGTAAACATCAGCTAAATCGGTATTTTCTAATATATGAAGCAACTGTAGCTTTATTCCCTGGACAGGCATTGTATTCAAATATGTGATGGTTTTTAACATGTCAGCTTCCGATTCTCCGGGGAGAAAGAGAATGACATGAACGATGACCATGATATTGATTTTCCGAAGCTGCCGGACGGCTTCTTCGAAAACAGATAATCCATATCCACGACGGATAAAACGGGCAGTAGTTTCATGGATAGTCTGAAGTCCAAGCTCTATCCAGACTGGTTTCTGCTGATTCAGTTCTGCCAGTAAAGCCAAAATTTCCGGGCTCAGGCAATCTGGACGTGTGGCGATGGAAAGGATTTTCACCTCCGGGTCAGCGATTGCTTCGGTAAACATTGCCCTTAAATGAGAAACAGGAGCATAGGTGTTGGTAAATGCCTGAAAATAAGCAATGTAACTGTTGCCATGATATTTTTGGCTTACCTGTTCTTTTCCGGCAGCAAGCTGGTCTTTGACAGAGATACCGGCTTCCGGGGCAAAGTCACCGGAACCTCCTTCGCTGCAGAAAATACAGCCTCTTGTTCCACAGGTTCCATCACGGTTTGGGCAGGTACAACCACCGTTTAAGGATAGTTTGTACATTTTTTCATGGTAGGTCTCTTTCAAATAATAATCCAGCGCATAATAGCGTCTCTCACCCCAGCGCACGGGAGTGAGAGACGAACAGTCATCTTTTTTTGATTGTATGTAGCGCATCTTAAATTAATGCCTTTACCGCTTCACTTACAGCCTGGGTTACACGAGGGTCAAATGCTTCTGGAAGGATGAAATCTTCATTTAATTCTTCATCAGAGACAAGCCCTGCAATTGCAGTAGCGGCAGCGAGCTTCATTTCTTCTGTAATCTGTGGAGCACGTCCCTCTAAGGCGCCCTTGAAAATACCAGGGAAAACGAGCACGTTATTTACCTGATTTGGAAAATCGGAACGTCCTGTTCCAATTACCTTTGCACCGGCTTCCTTTGCAAGGTCTGGCATAATTTCAGGGACTGGATTTGCCATGGCAAAAAGAATCGCATCTTTATTCATAGAAGCAACCATTTCTTTTGTCACAATATTAGGGGCAGATACTCCTACGAAGATGTCAGCACCTTTGAGCGCATCAGCAAGCGTTCCTGTTGCACCTTCTAAGTTGGTGACCTTTGTCATTTCTTTCTGCATCCAGTTCAGGTTTTCATATTCTGGAGAAATGATTCCACGGATGTCACACATGGTAACATGAGGGAAACCGTAATTGAGTAACAGCTTTGTGATAGCAATACCGGCACTTCCTGCACCATTTACAACAACCTTACAGTCTTCCTTTTTCTTTCCGACAACCTTTAATGCGTTGATGATTCCTGCAAGAACGATGATAGCTGTTCCGTGCTGGTCATCATGGAAAACAGGGATGTTCAGCAGTTCTTTTAAACGGGTTTCAATTTCAAAGCAGCGAGGTGCGGAAATATCTTCTAGATTGATACCGCCGAAACCTGGGGCAATATTTACGATCGTTTTAATGATTTCTTCCGTATCCTGCGTGTCGAGACAGATTGGCACTGCATTGACACCACCAAATTCTTTGAAAAGGACAGCTTTTCCTTCCATAACAGGCATGGCAGCGTATGGTCCGATATTTCCAAGACCAAGTACAGCACTTCCATCTGAGACAACAGCGATGGTGTTTGCTTTGATTGTGTATTTGTAAGCAGATTCCTTATCCTGGGCAATCACCTTACAAGGTTCTGCAACTCCTGGTGTATATGCAATCGCAAGGTCCTCGCGTGAATTTACCTTAGCTTTGGCAACTACATCTAATTTACCATTCCATTCTTCGTGCATTTTTAATGCAGTTTCATAAATCGACATTTTCATATCCTCCCTTAGCGAGTTTTCGATAATACATTTATGATAACATTCTTAGAAAAGTAAATCAAATAAAATTAATGCTTTTCTTTTAATTTCAAATGTAGTATACTCAGATATATCTAATTTGCGTATGTCGTTTCAGACGAAAATCCCAAAGAAATCCGATTTTGAATTTAATTTAATGAATTTAGTAAAGCTCATAATCAGAATCAGACCGTAGAAGAGAAGTTGAGAAAATTTATTTAGTATGACAGCAGAAAATATAAGGAGGAAAATATGAGTAGTGATATGAACCGGGAAAAGTATGAGTCGTTACCTCTCGTAACCTTGAAAGAACTGGCGAAAGCCCGTGGACTTAAGGGAATTTCGACTCTGAAGAAGTTAGAATTAGTAGAAGAAATGTTAAAAGAAGACGAAAGAATCAGTGCAAAAGAAGCAAAAGAAGAAGTGAAGAGCGAAAAAGCAGGGATTGCGGATATCGAGCAGCTTGACAGCGGAATTTCAGTTACCGGAATTTTGGAGGTTATGCCGGATGGTTATGGATTTATCCGTTCCAAGAATTATCTTCCGGGAGATGAAGATGTCTATGTATCACCATCCCAGATTCGGCGTTTTGGATTGAAGACAGGAGATATTCTGACTGGAAATACCAGAGTAAAGACACAGACCGAAAAATTCAGTGCGTTGCTTTATCTGACAAAAATCAATGGTATTCAGCCAGCAGAAGCAGCAAAGCGTACAAGTTTCGAAGATTTGACACCAATCTTCCCAAATGAGAGACTGCGTCTGGAGTCCCGTGGAGCAAGCACAGCCATGCGTGTAATGGATTTGCTCTCTCCAATCGGAAAAGGACAACGTGGTATGATTGTTTCACCACCGAAAGCAGGTAAGACAACCCTTTTGAAAGAAGTAGCACTTTCTATCCGTAAGAATAATCCGGAAATACATCTTCTGATTCTGCTGATTGATGAACGTCCGGAAGAAGTGACAGATATTAAAGAAGCAATTGAAGGAGATAATGTAGAAGTTATCTATTCTACATTTGATGAATTGCCAGAGCATCATAAGCGAGTGTCAGAGATGGTGATTGAACGTGCAAAACGTCTGGTTGAGCATAAGAAAGATGTAGTGATTCTGTTAGACAGTATTACCAGACTTGCAAGAGCTTACAACCTGGTTGTACCGCCAAGTGGAAGAACCCTTTCCGGTGGTCTTGACCCGGCAGCGCTTCATATGCCAAAACGGTTCTTTGGAGCAGCACGTAATATGAGAGAAGGCGGAAGTCTTACTATTCTGGCTACAGCCCTTGTAGATACCGGAAGCAAGATGGATGATGTTATTTATGAAGAATTTAAAGGAACAGGTAATATGGAACTTGTCCTTGACAGAAAGCTGTCAGAAAAACGTATTTTCCCAGCGATTGATATTCCAAAATCCGGAACAAGAAGAGACGATTTACTTCTCACGAAAGAAGAACAGGAAGCTGTTGATATTATGCGCCGTGCACTAAATGGCATGAAATCAGATGAAGCGGTAGACAACATCTTGAATATGTTTGACAGAACGAAGAATAACGATGAGTTTGTCCAAATGGCAAAAAAAATGAAATTTATTTAGAATTGAACTTGCATTAGTGTTGTATCCGTGATATAATGACAAAGCTGTTTAAAGACATTAGCCGCGTGAAAACGCGTAAAACGAATAAACTAAGAAGAGGTGAAAATCATGAAAGAAGGAATCCATCCAACATATTATCAGGCAACTGTAACATGCAACTGTGGAAATACATTTGTAACAGGTTCAACAAACGAATCTATTCACGTAGAAATCTGTTCAAAGTGTCATCCATTCTACACAGGACAGCAGAAAGCTACTCAGGCTCGTGGACGTGTTGACAAGTTTAACAAGAAATACGGAATTCAATAATTATGGAATTCATCAGGCTGGGCTCATAGGAACTCAGCCTATTTTTTGTTGTAAAGCATACGGCAATTAGGAGGATATATGAAATCTTCGAATATTGGAGGTCAGGCGGTCTTAGAAGGTGTCATGATGAAAAATAAGGACACCTATGCAGTGGCAGTAAGAAAGCCTGACGGTGAAATAGAAGTAAAAAAGGATACTTATCGAAGTATTACAGGAAACTGGAAGAAACTGACACAGATTCCATTTATCAGGGGTGTGTTTAATTTTATTGATTCCATGATTCTCGGAATGTCAACGCTGACCTGGTCAGCCAGTTTTTTTGAGGATGAAGAAGCAGAAGAAGTAAAGACAGAAGAAGAGGCAAAGAAAGCAAAGAAGCAGGAAGACCTGATGATGGCAGGAACAATGGTATTATCCTTTGCAATGGCAATCGGTATTTTTATGATTCTTCCTTACTTCCTGTCCGGACTATTGAAAAAATGGGTGCCTTCTTATACGATACGTCTTATTTTTGAAGGAATTATCCGAATTGCTATATTTGTGGCTTATGTTGCCGGTATTTCTCTGATGAAAGATATTAAGCGGTTATATCAGTATCATGGAGCAGAACATAAATGTATCAACTGTATTGAAAGCGGGCTTCCACTTACGGTTGAAAATGTACGGAAAAGCTCAAAAGAGCATAAGCGCTGTGGAACCAGTTTCATGCTGTTTGTTATGATTGTGGGAATCGTGTTACTGTTCTTTGTACGTGTTGAATCTGTACTCATGCGTGTATTGGTGCGTATTGCACTCCTTCCGGTGATTGCCGGAATTTCCTATGAACTGATTAAGTGGGCAGGATGCAGTGAAAATTCGATTGTAAATATACTCAGCAAACCGGGACTGATGCTCCAGAGACTGACAACAAAAGAACCGGATGATTCTATGATCGAAGTTGGTATTCAGTCAGTGGAGGCAGTATTTGACTGGAAAGCATATTTGAAAGAAAATTTTAATTATCAGGACGGAGAATAGCAGTGACATATCAGGAAGCAAATCAAAGAGGGAAAGTGCTGTTGGAAGAACAGTGCATAGAAGATGCGGCAGTAGACGCATGGCTTCTCCTGGAGTTTGTAACAGGCATGAACAGAACCCGTTTTTTTGTAGATGGTAATAAAGAAATGCCAAAAGCAGAGGAAGAACAGTATTTTGCACTGATAGAACAGCGTAAAAAACGGATTCCGCTTCAGCATCTGACCGGAGTCCAAGAGTTTATGGGACTGGAATTCCAGGTCAATGAGCATGTGCTGATTCCGAGACAGGATACCGAGCTTCTTGTGCTGGAAGCAGAAAAACAGTTGAAAAGCATGGAAGCAGACCAGAGACAAGTACTGGATATGTGCACCGGTTCCGGGTGTATTGCCATTAGTCTGAAGAAACGCAATCCGGAAATCATCTGCCATGGAGCAGATATTTCAGAAAAAGCACTTGAGACTGCGAGGAGCAATGCGCAGATACTGGATACGGAGATTGATTTTATTCAAACGGATATGTTCACGAATATAGAAGGAAGATTTGATATAATTGTATCAAATCCGCCTTATATTCCAACAAAAGTGATAGAAGAACTGGAAGAAGAAGTTCGTCTGCATGACCCCTTTTCCGCACTGGATGGCAAGGAGGACGGACTGTATTTTTACCGGATTCTGGCAAAAGAAAGTCCCCGTTATTTAAAACAGGGCGGATGGTTATATATGGAAATCGGGTACGACCAGAGCGAAGCGGTAGAACAGCTTCTGGCTCAGACAGGATTTACACAAATCCACACAGAAAAGGATTTGGCAGGTCTTGACCGGGTAGTATGTGGTGTGTACAATAAGTAGAGATAAGAACGAGGAGGAAGAAAGATGTTTGACAAGTTAGAAGATTTGCTCATCCGTTTCGAAGAAATCATGGGCGAATTGCAGGAACCAGATGTTGTGAATGACCAGAGCCGTTTTCGCAAACTGATGAAAGAACAGAATGATTTAACACCAATCGTTGAAGCATATAAAGAATATAAAAGCTGCAAGCAGAATATCGAAGACAGCCTTGCTATGTTGGAAGAAGAATCCGACGAAGAGCTGAAGGAGCTTGCAAAAGAAGAACTGAATGATTCCAAGAAACGTGTGGAAGAACTGGAACAGGAACTGAAGATTCTGCTTCTTCCAAAAGACCCGAACGATGATAAGAATGTTATGGTAGAAATCCGTGCAGGTGCAGGTGGAGATGAAGCCGCACTTTTTGCAGCGGAAATCTATCGTATGTATGTACATTATGCAGACAGCAGACGCTGGAAGACAGAAATTATTTCCATCAGTGAAAATGGAATCGGTGGTTTCAAGGAAGTTGTATTCATGATTACCGGACAGGGCGCTTATTCCCGTATGAAATACGAGAGCGGTGTACATCGTGTACAGCGTGTGCCAGAGACGGAAAGTGGTGGACGTATCCATACTTCAACTATTACGGTAGCAGTAATGCCGGAAGCAGAAGAGGTAGACGTTGTCATTGATGAAAAAGATATCCGTATCGATGTTATGCGTGCATCTGGAAACGGTGGACAGTGTGTCAATACTACAGACTCCGCAGTACGTTTAACCCATTATCCTACTGGAATTGTTATCTACAGTCAGACAGAAAAATCGCAGCTTCAGAATAAAGAAAAAGCATTCCGTCTGCTTCGTTCCAAACTGTATGAAATCGAATTAGAAAAGAAACAGTCAGCAGAAGCAGAAGCAAGAAGAAGCCAGATTGGAACAGGTGACCGTTCCGAAAAGATTCGTACTTACAACTTCCCGCAGGGACGTGTAACAGATCATAGAATCAAACTTACCCTTCATCGCCTCGACCAGATAATGAATGGTGACTTGGACGAAATCATCGACAGCCTGATTGCAGCCGACCAGGCCGCCAAACTCGCAAACATGAACGAATAGCACGAACGCAGACGCGATGTTCTAAGAGAACATCAGTTTAGAATATGTACGTGAAAATAAAAAGGAAGATATCCTTGCGCTCCAAATTTATTTGGATAAGCAAGGGTATCTTCCTTTTTGCAGAAGCGAAGCTTCGTGCATCTGCGAAGCAGATGTTTTCACGGTGCTATCGGGGATATGTGAGTCAAACGAACACTGAGAAAGTGCGAAGCAGTTTCGAGGTGAACGGGTAGAGTGGTCTTTTTATATTTCATGTGAGTCAAACGAACACCGAGGAAATACGAAGTATTTTCGAGATGAGCGTTCGTGCATAGTTAAAAAATATTGGAAAAATCTTGAATACAGTCAGTTGATATGCTATATTAATGATAACAAAGGGAAACCGTCAGCGGCTTACCCCGGAATGGTTTTGTTATACCCAATAGGGTTGCCGTCACATTCGCGAGATGTGGCGGCTATTTTTTACCCTTGAAAATCTCATAACAGAGACCCACAAGGGATACAACAAATATACAAAACTGAAATAAATCAGAATATGTAATAATCATCGCAATCCCCTCCTTTCTTTACGATTGGAGGGTTTTTAGTCCCTCCAAAAAGAAGGGTAAGCCGCCCGGCTTAGGTTTCCCTGATAGGGATTATAACATAGTGAGAAAGAAATTTTCAATCGAACTACGTTATGTCTTATATTTTTGGCAGTATTCCGCAAAACCAAATTAGTTTGCATTGACTAACATATACAATAACTGGTAAAATAAAACCAGTGATAAGACTTGCTAACTCTGATTCACACATCTGCAGAGCATTTGGTGAAGAAGATACAGCAGAAGTCAATTCGTACAATTTAAAATGTTAAAAATGAATAAGAAAACTCTGACGGCAAGGAAGAATGAACCGAGCAAGAATAGTTGTGGAACAAGGATTTACAGAACCATTTTTCTGACGTATTGCCGGAAAGATGGTTTTTTTATAGAAAAATGATAGGAGGGGCAACATGCTAAAAGTAGCAATATACGGAAAAGGCGGTATTGGAAAATCCACGGTGACATCGAATCTGGCAGCCGCTTTTGCAAACATGGGAAAACGTGTCATTCAGATTGGGTGTGATCCGAAAGCGGATTCCACCATTAATTTGCTTGGAGGAGAGCCACTTCGTCCAGTGATGAATTTTATGAGAGAAGAAGATGAGGAGCCGGATGAGCTGGCACAAATCTCAAAGGAAGGATATGGAGGAGTTCTTTGCATTGAGACTGGTGGACCTACACCGGGACTTGGCTGTGCGGGCCGTGGTATTATCGCAACTTTCCAGCTTCTCGAAGATATGGATTTGTTTGAACGATATAAACCAGATGTGGTCTTGTATGATGTATTAGGTGACGTTGTGTGTGGTGGATTTGCTGCACCGATTCGAGAGGGATATGCAAGCAAAGTTTTAATCGTTACTTCCGGAGAAAAGATGGCATTGTATGCCGCCAACAATATTTTCAGTGCAGTGAAGAACTTTGAGGATCGCAGTTATGCACGTGTATTTGGTGTTGTTCTGAATCATCGAAATGTGGAGAATGAGAAGGAAAAAGTGCAGGCATTTGCAGAAAAAGTTGGAGTGCCGATTGTAGGAGAGGTACCACGAAGCGATGAAATTATTCATTGGGAAGAACAGGGAAAGACAGTGATTGAAGGGGATCCAACCTCAGAAATCAGTAAATGTTTCTTCAATTTGGCTGAATTGTTATGGAAGGAAGAGGAAAACGTATGAGACAGGAAGCATATTTTTGTACGGTAAAAGAGCTGGAAGAGTTGGGAAAAGAGAATATTCCAAAACAGCTCATTTCCAATACGCATTTGATTTACAGCTCCCCGGCAACACTGGCTTTTAACTCTCCGGGAGCGGAAGGATTTGGTGTGAAACGTGCCGGACTGGCAGTGCCGGACTCTATTATGTTGATTGTATCGCCTGGATGCTGTGGTCGAAATACATCGGTTCTCAGTTCCATGCGTGCATATCATGACCGTTTTTACTATCTGCTGATGGATGAAACCGATATTGTAACCGGCAGACATTTGAAAAAGATTCCGAAGGCAGTGGCAGAAATCTGTGAGGGGCTTGAGAAGAAGCCATCTGTTGTGATGATTTGTATTACCTGTGTGGATGCACTTCTTGGGACAGATATGGAACGTGTCTGTCGCAAGGCAGAAGAATATGCAGGACTTCCGGTGAAACCGTGTTATATGTATGCGCTGACTAGAGAAGGAAGAAAGCCGCCAATGGTACATGTGCGGCAGTCCATTTATTCTTTGCTGGAGCCAAAGAAGAAAAAGGGAAATGTGGTAAATTTGCTGGGATTCTTTTCACCACTGGTAGATGACTGTGAGCTGTATGATTTGCTTCATAGTGCGGGAGTAAAAACTATTCACGAGATTTCCAGATGCAAGGATTATGCGGAATATCAGACTATGGCGGAAGCAAACTTTAATCTGGTACTTCATCCGGAAGCACGGTTTGCAGCAGAGGATTTACATAATCAGATGCAAATCCCATATATTGAACTTCGCAGACTTTATCAGATTGATAAAATCGCCAGTCAGTATCGCGCCTTTGGTGCAGCTCTCGGAGTGGAATTTGATGATGAACAGCCACGGAAAGAAGCAGAGGCTGCAGTGGAGAAATTCCGGAAGACACATCCGGATGCAGCATTTGCAGTAGGGGAATGGATGAATGGAGATCCGTTTGAATTGGCACTTGCGTTGGTACGATACGGATTCCGTGTGTCGGAGATTTATGGAACGTTATCTGGTGAAAACTTTATTTATGTGAGACAGTTGGCAGCATGCAGTCCGGAAACGAAAGTATTTTCCAATCTGGAACCAACCATGTTGTATTATGACGGAAGTCAGTCCGGTGTTAATCTGACGATTGGAAAAGATGCCGGATATTATCATAAAGATTGTCCAAACGTGCTCTGGAATGAGGAACGGCAGCCATATGGTTATGCCGGTGTGCGCAGACTGTTTGAGGCACTGGCGGAGGTGTAACACAATGAGAGGATTGAGAAAATATCTGACACCATTTGCCCCGGATCAGTCTGGCGCGGTGTCTGTATTATATGAATTTGGTGGTATTATTGTTATTTGTGATGCCGGTGGCTGTACCGGAAATATCTGTGGATTTGATGAGCCACGGTGGTTTGAGAGTAAGAGTGCATTATTTAGTGCAGGACTTCGTGATATGGATGCAATCCTTGGTCGTGATGACCGTCTGGTGGAAAAACTGTCAGACGCAGTGACAAAACTGGATGCAAGGTTTGCAGCCATCATAGGTACACCGGTTCCGGCAGTCATTGGAACGGATTACCATGCATTAAAGCGTATGACAGAGAAAAAGGTGGATTTACCGATTATGACTGTGGATACGGACGGCATGGAGCTCTATGACAGAGGGGAAGAAAAAGCGTGGATGGAGCTGTTTTTGGTATTTGCAGGTGAAAAAGAAGAAGTGGTTCCGAATAGAATAGGAATTCTCGGAATGACACCGCAGGATATCAGTGATTTGCGTGCGGCAGACAGAATCAGGGAACGCTTTGCAAAAGAAGGAAAGACTGCTGTCTGCTATGGAATGGGAAATGGACTGGAGGATGTGAAAAAAGTCTCCAATGTGGAAAAGAATATTGTGGTATCTCCGGCAGCGTTAGAAGCAGCGAAATATCTGGAACGCACATATGGAACACCGTATGAGATTGGATATCCACTGGTGGATGAACTTGTCCGGGATATGGATTATCATGGAAAAAAAGTTTTAGTTGTGCAGCAGCAGGTAATTGGGAATGCCATCCGTGAAGAAATATGGAAAAAAGCACCAGATGCCCAGGTAACTGTGGCAAGCTGGTTTATGGTCAAGCAAGAGCTTCGCAGAGACGGAGATTTACATTTGCGGGATGAAGAAGATTATATCGAGCTGGTGGAAAACGAAAAATTTGATGTGATTTATGCGGATCACTGTATGGAACGGATGACACCTGCATTCGATGGAACGTTTGTGGATACGATACATTTTGCTGTATCGGGTCGTCTTGCTGGAACAAAGTAACAGGCTGAACAGGATTCTACGATGGGAGAAGAACTATGGATAAGAAGGAAATAACTTGGCGTATCCGGGTATATGGTATTGTTCAGGGAGTTGGCTTCAGACCGACAGTAAGCCGTCATGGGACAGCCAATAAAATTCGCGGAACGGTCTGTAATAAAGGCCCATATGTGGAAATTTATGCGCAGGGTACCGAAGAACAGGTGGAAGGGTTCCTGAATGATTTGAAAGAACGTCCGCCAAAACGGGCGGCTATTTTGAAAATAAATACAGAGGATGTTACGAAAGAGACAACGACACATTTTGAGACCTTTGACATTATTGAAAGTGAAAAAACAAAAGGAGAGATTTTTGTTTCACCGGATATTGCAATCTGTGAAGAATGTAAGGAGGAAATGTATAATCCGAAAGACCGGAGATACTTGCATCCATTCATCAATTGTACCTGCTGTGGACCGAGACTTACGATTCTGGATGCACTGCCGTATGACCGGGAGCGTACCAGTATGAAAGAATTTCCGATGTGCCCGGATTGTGCAAAAGAATATAACGATGAGAAAACAAGGCGTTATGATGCGCAGCCTGTGTGCTGCAATGCATGTGGACCGGAAGTGTATTTAATCGGAAGAACTGAGCGGGGACGGGAAGCTATTACCTATACACGTCAGATAATTCATGATGGCGGGATTGTAGCAATCAAAGGAATCGGAGGTTTTCATCTGTGCTGTGATGCAACAAATGAAGAAGCAGTCAGTCGTTTGAGGACACTGAAAAGACGCCCGGCAAAACCATTTGCAGTAATGGCAAGAGATGAAGAAGTGGTAAAACGGGAATGCGTTGTGACAAAAGAACAGGAGGCCATTCTGACCGGGCATCAGAAACCAATTCTGTTGCTGGACAGAGAAAATGGAGGCAAACTTGCACTTTCTGTAGCACCGGGAAATCCGAAAGTAGGTGTAATGCTTCCGTATGCACCGGTGCAGTTATTGATTTTCCAGTATGATGATGGAATCGAAATGCCGGATATTCTGGTGATGACCAGTGGAAATACCTCTGGCGCACCGATTTGCCGTGAGGATAAAGAAGCAATCGAAGAACTGTCTGGTTTGTGTGATGCAATGTTGTCTCACAATCGGAAAATCCGGATTCGTGCAGACGATACGGTAATGGATTTCTATAAGAATGAGCCATATATGATCCGACGCTCCAGAGGTTATGCACCACTGCCGTTTATGATATCAACAGACTGGAAGGGACAGGTGCTTGCTGTTGGTGGAGAATTGAAGAATACATTCTGTATTGGCGCAGACAACCGGTTTTATCCATCTCCGTATGTGGGAGATTTGGAAGATTTAAGAACTGTAAAAGCATTGGAGGAAACCATTCATCGGTTTCAGACACTATTGGAAGTAGAACCTCAGGTAGTAGTCTGTGATCTGCATCCGAAATACAATTCTACAGTTGTGGCGGAGCAGCTTGGTTATCCGATGATTCAGGTGCAGCATCATTATGCACATATTTTATCCTGCATGACCGAGAATGACTGTCAGGAGCCGGTTATCGGAGTTTCTTTTGACGGAACAGGATATGGAACGGATGGTACAATCTGGGGCGGAGAAATTCTGCTTGCAGATTATAAAGATTTTACAAGATTTGGAAGCATTACGCCATTTTTGCAGATTGGTGGTGACACTTCTGCAAAAGAGGGCTGGCGTATTGCAGTATCAATGATTTATGGATATACGAAGGAACGTGAGCGGGCATGGGAGATCATTAAAAAATTAGGACTTTGCAGCGAACAGGAGAGCAAAGTACAGTTTACGATGGCGGACCGGAAGCTCAATGCGGTAATGTCAACCAGTGCAGGAAGACTTTTTGATGCAGTCAGTGCAATCCTTGGTATCCGGAAACGGTCAAGCTTTGAGGGTGAAGCATCGACGGCATTGCAGTTTGCGGCAGAAGCATATGAGCAGCAAAACATTTCGCAGATAAAAACTGGGAAAATGGATGAACTGGTGTATGAAAATGAAGAGCGTTTTATTTTGAATACCCGGCTGCTGGTACAGCAGATTGTGGAAGCAAAAATGCAGGGGACTGACAGCAATCAGCTGGCATATCAGTTCCATCAGACACTGGCAGATCAGATTGTTGCAGTTTGTATGGAAGCACGGAAAAGCAGTGGCAGACAGAAGGTTGCCTTAAGTGGAGGCGTATTCCAAAACCGCTTATTGCTGCGTATGACAGAAGAACGACTCGTAGAGGAAGAATTTGAAGTGCTGCGGCATCGTATGATTCCGCCAAATGACGGAGGAATCGCAATCGGACAGGCAGCATATGGGATGTATCAATTACAAGACAGGAGGATATAGAAAATGTGTGTAGGTTTATCAGCTAAGGTAGTAAAAATCAGTAATGGCACTGCTGTTATTGATGCAGGTGGTGCAAAGAGAGAGGTTTCTTCCCAGCTTCTGGAAGATTTGGAGCCTGGAGATTACGTCATGGTTCATGCAGGTGTGGCAATTGCAAAAATTACCGATGAAGATGACAGTGAAACGGAACAGCTTATGGAGGAATTTTTATAATGGAAGAGGCGAAGAACGAAAATAACAAGAAAACCGCCAGAGAGATTATTGAAAATTATGATGGCCCGGCTGTGCGGATTATGGAAGTATGCGGCACGCATACCCATGAAATTTTCCGGTTGGGAATTCGTAAATTGCTGCCAGAACAGGTGGAATTGATTTCGGGACCTGGCTGTCCGGTCTGTGTAACTCCGGTTAGTTTTATTGATGAGGCAATTTATCTGGCATTGGAAAAAGGTGTTACCATCTGTACATTTGGCGATTTAGTACGTGTGCCTGGAACAAAAATGAGTCTCGCAGGAGCCCGTGAAAAAGGAGCAAAAATTCATGTGGTATATTCTCCGGCAGATGCTGAGAAATATGCAAAGGAACATCCGGAAGAACAGGTAACATTCCTGTCAGTGGGATTTGAGACAACGACACCGGCAGGCTGTCTGTCTGTAAAGGCTGCCAAGGAAGATGGGCTGGACAATTATTCTATATTGGTTGCCAACAAAACCATGCCGCAGGCTTATGAGGCATTGAAGAACAGTGCAGATGTATTCTTATATCCGGGACACGTAAACGCTATTACGGGGACACGTTTGTGTGAAGCACTGGCAGAAGAAGGTGTAAGCGGTGTTGTAGCAGGGTTTACCGCAAAAGAACTGATGACAGCATTGGCTGTTGCACTGGTGAAATTTCAGGAAGGAAAGCCATTTTTTGCAAACTGCTATCCACGTGTGGTAACTCAGGATGGAAGCAGAGAGGCGCAAGTACTTGTAGATGAGATGATGGAAGCCTGTGACTGTGAATGGAGAGGTCTGGGCGTGATTCCAGGGTCCGGCATGAAGTTAAAAGAGGAGTGGAAAGATTTTGATGCGCGCATCAAATATCAGATGCCTAAAATCGAAGGAAAACCAAATCCGGCCTGTCGCTGCGGCGATGTACTTCAGGGAAAATGTAAACCGTCTGATTGTAAAATGTTTGGAAAAGGCTGTACTCCGCAGCATCCGGTTGGAGCCTGCATGGTATCAGGTGAGGGAGCCTGTTCCGCATATTATCAGTATTCATAAGTCGGAATTCATAAGTCAGTATTCATAAGAAAGAAGGAAAATATCATGGAAAATAAAACAGTTACAATGGCACATGGTGCCGGTGGAAAGCAGACATCTGAATTGATCGATCAGGTATTTGCAGCACATTTTGCAAACCCGGATTTAACAGCAGATGATGCAGCGGTATTAGTTCCGCCAAAAGGAAAAATGGCAGTATCTACCGATGGATTTATTGTATCTCCTGCATTTTTCCCGGGAGGAAATATCGGGAAACTGTCTATTTGTGGAACCGTTAATGACCTTTCCTGTATGGGTGCAAAACCATTGTATTTAACCTGTGCATTTGTTATTGAAGAAGGATTTCCAATGGAAAAACTGGAAGAAATCGCTGCTGCTATGGAGAAAACAGCAAAAGAAGCCGGAGTACATATCGTATCCGGAGATACAAAGGTTGCCGGAAAAGGACAGGTGGATGGCGTATTCATCACCACAACCGGAATGGGCGAGATTGAAGAAGGTGTAACCGTTGGTGGAGAACTGGCTAAACCGGGAGATGCGATCATCGTAACCGGAGATATCGGACGTCATGGATGTACGATTTTGCTGGAAAGAGAAGACTTTGGAATTGATGCAGATATTACCAGTGACTGTGCACCTTTGTGGGGAACTGTGAAAGCAGTTATGGATACTACACATAATCTGCATGTTATCCGTGATGCAACAAGAGGCGGAGTTGGAACAGTACTGTATGAAATTGCAGGTCAGAGTAATGTAGGAATCCGCTTACATGCAAAAGATGTTCCGGTACAGCCGGAAGTAAAAGGGGTCTGTGGTATGCTTGGACTGGAACCATTATACCTTGCATGTGAGGGAAGACTTGTCATTATGGCACCAAAGGAAGAGGCAGAGGCCATTGTAGAAACATTGCATAAATGTCCGTATTCCGCAGATGCAGCCATCATAGGTGAAGTCATTGCAGAAGAAGCAGGAAGAGTGGTAATGGAGACAGAGATTGGCACGCAGGCACTGCTTCCTCAGCCAGGTGGAGAACTTTTACCAAGAATCTGTTAAACAGGAGGAATGGAGCATGGAAACCAGAGTAGCTGTTCTTTCAATTATTGTAGAACAAGAAGAGAATGTTGAAAAAATAAATATACTGCTTCATGAAGCACGTCCGTATATTATTGGCAGAATGGGCATCCCATATAGCTCGAGAGGCATCAGTATTATCAGTGTTGTCATTGATGCACCGCAGAATATTATCAGTGCACTTTCTGGAAAAATCGGGCATTTACAGGGTGTGTCTGCAAAGACAGCCTATTCCCATGTTATTACTCAGGCAGAGGAGGAAAAACCAGTTGATTAGAATAGCAGTATATGGAAAAGGTGGAATCGGAAAATCCACCACCGTTTCGAATGTGTCGGCAGCATTGGCTGAGATGGGGCTTACGGTTATGCAGATTGGCTGTGATCCGAAAGCAGATTCTACCATGTTACTTCGTCATGGAGAGGAAGTCCCGGCAGTGCTGGATTTATATAATAGGAAAAAACAGGCAATGCAGCTTACAGATATGATTCGGATTGGTTATAACAATGTCATTTGTGTGGAAGCCGGAGGACCGACACCGGGACTTGGATGTGCCGGACGCGGAATTATCACGGCATTGGAAAAACTGAAAGAAATGGGTGCATATGAAATATATAAGCCGGATGTGGTGTTGTATGATGTACTTGGAGATGTAGTCTGTGGTGGATTTTCCATGCCGATGAGAAATGGTTATGCCGATAAAGTATTCATTATTACATCCGGAGAAAATATGGCGATTCATGCGGCTGCAAATATTGCCATGGCAGTGGAAAATTTCAAAAACCGTGGCTATGCCGGAATGGGTGGATTCATTTTAAATCACAAAGATGTCCCGCGGGAAGAAGAAAAAGTGGCGGAGCTGGCTGAAGATTTCCATACGGATGTCATTGGAACATTATCCCATAGTGAACAGGTAATACTGGCAGAAGAACAGAAGAAAACACTGATTGAGTGTTATCCGGACAGTGACATGGCAGAGGAATACCGTGCACTTGCAAGGCAGATGTATCGTATCTGTGGTGGAACACTGGAAGGAAAAAGTGATACCGTAATGGTTGCAGATGTACAGGAGGAAGATTAATGTTACGTCGTGTAGGTGAAACAGTTGATTCGAAAGACGCTGTAATAAAAATCAAGGATGCTTCTTTTCCGGCACCATTTGCATCGGAACTGGAATTTAATTCACCGGTTCACGGAAACTGGAATATTGTGCATATGGGGATGCAGATGCCGGAGGCAATTCAGATTTATGTCTGTGCAGATAACTGTATGCGTGGTGTTGTGCTGACAGCGGCAGAAATGAATGCAGCAGACCGTTTTTCCTTTGTGATTCTGGAAGAACAGGATATTTTAAATAGTAATTTAGAAGAAATTACGATTGAAGGTGTGACGGATGTACTGAACAAGCGCGAGGATCATCCGAAAGCAGTTCTGTTGTTTACCGTTTGTCTGCATCATTTTGTAGGAAGCAATCTGGATTATATTTACGGGAAACTGGAGCGTCGTTTTCCAGATATCTGCTTTATCCGCTGTTACATGGACCCGATTATGCAGAAGCATGGGCTGACACCGGACCAGAAGCTGAGAAAAGCCATGTATGATCCGCTTCCGGTGTGTGAACCGGATGAGAAAACAGTGTCTGTATTTGGAAGTGATTTTGTTCTGGATGAGAGCAGTGATATTAAGCGTCTGTTAAAGAAATATGATTATACCGTGCGGGAACTGCCGGCCTGTCAGAACTGGCAGGAACTGTTGGATATGAGCAAAGGACGTCTGTTTATCGATTGTTATCCGGCTGGAAAATACGGTATGGAGGCGCAGGCAAGGCGTCTGGGCCGGGAACATCTGTATCTGCCGGGAAGCTTTGATTATGATGAAATTGAGTGGCAGTTAAAACAGTTGACCGATGCGCTTGGTTTACCGGAACTTACGGAAGACGAAATGAAACGGGAACGTGAGGCATGCGAGGAATCTCTTGCAAAAGCAAAAGAGCTGATTAAAGATATGCCGATTACATTAGACTATCTATATCATCCAAGGCCACTTGGCCTTGCAAAACTGCTTCTGACGCATGGATTTCGGGTAAAAGTAATTTATCTGGACAGCATCAGTCCGGAAGAAGAAGCAGACTTTCTCTGGCTGCAGGAGCATGCGCCGGAACTGGAACTGATTGCAACCATCCAGGTAAAGATGCGTGTATTGCCAAGAGGAGGCGGGGAGGAAGTCCTTGCCATCGGGCAGAAAGCAGCTTATTTCAGCCGCAGCCGTCATTTTGTCAATCTGGTGCAGGGAGAAGGTTTGTATGGATTTGACGGTATCCGAAGAACGGCAGAGCTGATGATGGATGCTTATCGTGAAGAAAAAGATACGGAAAAACTGGTAATACAAAAGGGATGGGGGTGCGAGTGCTGCTTATGAGACAATCATATCGAATCATACCAATTTATACGGCAGACGTGTCCGGAGTATGCTCCGCCTTGTATGAACTTGGCGGAATGACGGTGATGCATGATCCTTCCGGATGCAACTCTACCTATAATACCCATGATGAGATCCGGTGGTACGATCAGGATAGTTTGATTTTTATCTCAGGACTGACAGAAATCGATGCGATTATGGGAAATGACCAGAAATTTATCAATGATATTGAACATGCAGCCCGTGAGCTTCACCCTAAATTTATTGCACTGGCAGGTTCACCGATTCCATTTTTGAATGGTACGGATTTCCCTGCCATAGCACGAGTGATTGAAGAGGAAACCGGAATTCCTGCATTTTCCGTACCGACCAATGGAATGAATGATTATGTATACGGTGCAGGAATTGCGTTGGAAGAAATTGCAAAGCGGTTTGTCAGCGCCCCTGCAGAGAAGAGGGGCAAAGATAAGAACTTTGCGCGCAGAGTAAATCTGTTAGGCGTGACACCACTGGATTTTGGCCCGCAGGAAAATGTGGAAATTTTAAAAGAAAATCTGCAGAAATACGGATGGACGGTTTTATCTACGTGGGCAATGGGAGATGACCTGGAGATGTTACAAAAGTCCGGAGAGGCAGATGTCAATCTGGTGGTATCGGCAGTCGGATTGCGGGTAGCAAAGGTACTTTGGGAAACCTGCAGCATACCATATGTGATTGGAAATCCAAATGAATGGATGGCGGAAGACATTTCAAAGGCACTGGAAGCAGCAGCTACAGGAAAGTCGGAACCGGAAGTTACATATCTGCAGCATCGCATGGAGGAAGAAGCAGAGATTACGCTGATTGGAGAACCGGTCACCATGGGGTCTCTTGCAGCAGGGATTGAAAAGGCCTATGGACGTTCGGCTCGTGTATTGTGTCCACTTAAGGAATGTGAATCTTTGGTTGGCGAAAAAGATGAAGTGGTACTGGGAGAAGAAGCCATGGAAGAAGCACTGAAAGGTGCAAAGATGATTGTGGCAGATCCACTGTATCGCCCAATCTGTCCTAAAGACAGCAGCTTTTATGAATTGCCGCATGTGGCATTTTCGGGCAGAATCTATTTTGTATAAGAATATTTAAGAAAAGACTCTTTTCGGGTTTTGCATATCGGTTTGGGTTTATGCTCATACTAGAAGGCAGGACAGAAAGGAGTTTTTATTTATGGGAAAATTAAAGGGAAAAGTAGCAGTCGTAACGGCAGCAACCAGAGGAATCGGTTATGCCTGTGTCAAATGTCTGGCAGAGGAAGGTGCAGTTGTCTATATGGGCGCAAGAAACATGGAGAAAGCAAAAGCGCGGGCAGAGGAACTGAACCGTGCAGGCTGTACTGTGAAAACAGTGTACAATGATGCCACGGAAAAGAGAAGCTACGCGACCATGATTGAAGAAGTCATATCCGAGGAAGGAAAGATTGATATTCTGGTAAATAACTTCGGAACATCCAATCCAAAAAAGGATTTGGATATCAAACGGACCATTTATGAAGAATATATGCATACGATGGAACTGAATCTGGCAAGTGTATTTCTGCCATCCCAGGCTGTGGTTCCGCATATGGCGGCAAATGGGGGCGGAAGTATTATCAATATTTCATCCGTGGGCGGAGTCTGTCCGGATATTTCCCAGATTGCCTATGGAACCAGCAAGGCGGCAATCAATTATCTGACGAAGCTGATTGCAGTGCAGTGTGCAAGAGATAATATCAGATGTAATGCAGTACTTCCGGGCATGACTGCAACAGAGGCTGTGGAGGATAATTTGTCACCAGAATTTAAAGAGTTTTTCTTAAAGCATACACCAATCCGAAGAATGGGTGCACCGGAAGAGGTGGCAGGAACTGTCTGCTATTTTGCCAGTGATGATTCTGCTTACACGACGGGACAGATTGTAGAAGTATCGGGAGGATTCGGCCTGCCGACACCGGTATTCGGAGATATGATTGAAGCGAAGTCAAAGCGGTAAACCGGATTCTGACAGTGTAAAAATGTGCAAAGAACTTGATAAAAATATACATTTACATCATGAAATGGATATGGTAAAATGAGTGGTAATTTTTAGTTGGAAAAAGAGTGAGGAACAAAAGATGAATTCGAAGATAAAAAATGCATTTTATGCCACAATCCCTGTAATGGCGGGGTATCTGGTTCTGGGAATCGGTTTTGGAATGGTGCTCAGGACCAGAGGCTATGGCATTTTGTGGGCGCTTGCCATGAGCGTCTTTATTTATGCGGGTTCCATGCAGTATGTTGCCATTGATCTGCTGACGGGAGGCGTATCTTTGATTACGGCAGCGGTGACAACCCTTGCGGTCAATGCCAGACATTTATTTTACAGCATATCTATGATAGACAAGTATAAGAATCAAAAAAGAAAGAACTTTCTGATTTTCACGCTGACAGATGAGACCTATTCCCTTGTATGTAGTGAAGTGCCGGACGGAACAGATGCATCGTCTTACTATTTTTATGTCTCTTTATTTGATTACATATACTGGATTGGAGGAAGTGCGATTGGCTCCGTTCTTGGCTCGGTGTTGCCGATACGGACAGAAGGAGTAGACTTTGCATTGACAGCTTTGTTTCTGACCGTTTTTGTGGAACAATGGCTGACCACCAAGAATCATTTATCTGCAATAATTGGAGTGGGTGCATCCGTGGCCTGTCTGCTTTTGTTTGGAAGTGACAAGTTTCTGATTCCGGCCATGATTCTGATTACCTGTCTGTTACTTGCAATGAGAAACAAGGAGGGAATTACTAATGAATAATATACATTCGATATTGTTGATTGCTGTGATCGCACTGGTTACCATGGCAATACGCTTTCTGCCATTTTTTGTAATCCGTGGTGATAAGAGTACCCCTGCCATCATAAATTATCTTGGAAAAGTGCTTCCCTATGCGATTATGGGAATGTTGGTAGTTTATTGTCTGAAAGGTGTGTCTTTTGTGAAAGCACCGTATGGGGCACCGGAAGGAATTGCAAGTGCAGTGGTAGTGGGACTTCAGGTGTGGAAACGGAATACCTTTCTGAGCATCATTGCAGGAACCGTCTGCTATATGGTACTTGTGCAGATGGTTTTCTAGACGGTATTTAGAAATTGTGCTATAATAATGAGCGTTGGCGGGCAAATGATACCGAAAGCGCGAAGTGTGATGGAACAGGCATTACACTGCCGGTGTGTAGATAAAGGAGTACTTATGAAAAATCGATTTCAGATTACAGAATACTGCCATCATTTTCTGGAAGAATATATTTCGGAAGGTGACTGCTGTATTGATGCGACTGCCGGAAATGGAAATGACACGGAATTTTTGTGTCAGAGGGCAGGAAAGACAGGTAAGGTCTATGCATTTGACATCCAGAAAGAAGCGATAGAGCATACCAGAAGCCGTTTGACAGAGGCTGGCATTAGTGACCGGGCAGAACTTATATTAGATGGACATGAGCACATGGCAGAGTATGTTTCCGGGGAAGTAAAAGCAGTGGTATTTAACTTCGGTTATCTTCCGGGAGGAGATCATGCTATTGCTACAAGAAGTGAGACCAGTCTGGAGGCAGTCCGCCAGGCTATGGACTTACTTCAGGTGGGCGGTATACTGAATCTATGTATTTACAGTGGTAAAGATACAGGATTTGAGGAAAAGGAAGCACTGCTTTCTTTTTTAAAGGGACTGGACAGTAAGAAATGGCTTGTACTGGTGCATGCATATTATAATAGGGAAAATCATCCCCCACTTCCGGTATTTGTCATAAGATTAAAGTAAGAGTAAGTGATAGAAAACAATTGGAGGAAAATATGATAGAGGGTTTTAGAAGACCGGAACTGAGTGATGCAGAGCTCATTTCGGACTATTTCCATAAATATCCCACAAGAAGCTGTGACCGGACTTTTGCAAATGTATATTTATGGGCAAAGTTTTATCAGGTGGAATTTACAAAGTACAAGAATACACTTGTATTCCGGGATAACAGTGCAGGATATGGGTACGCATTTCCGGTGGGAGCAGAGGAAGATGTCAGGGCGGTAATACCGGATTTAATTCGGGATGCCAAGGAAGCAGGAAAGCCATTCTGCTTATATGGAATTACCAGAGAACATTTTGAACAGATAGAACAGTGGTTTCCGGGGCAGTTTACCTGTGAGTATAACCGGGATGAAGCGGATTATGTCTATGAGACAGAGAAGCTTGCCACTTTATCGGGAAAGAAACTTCATAGCAAGCGGAATCACATCAATAAATTTAAACAGGTCTATGATGGCAGATGGGAGTACGAAAAGCTGACAGAAGACCAGGTGGAAGACTGTTTTCAGATGGCGATGAGATGGCGCAATGAAAATGAATGTGAAGAAGATGAGGAGAAAAATCAGGAAATGTGCGTGACCATGAATTCGCTCCGTCTTTTGAAAGAACTTTGCCTGATTGGAGGAGTGCTGAAGATAGATGGAGAGATTGTGGCATTTACCATCGGTGAGGCGGTAAATGATGACACATTTGTGGTGCACATCGAGAAGGCATTTGCCGAGGTAGACGGAGCCTACACCATGATCAACCAGCAGTTTGTGGAGCATGAACTTCTTGGAAAATATCAGTATGTAAACCGGGAAGATGATGTGGGAATGGAAGGCCTGAGAAAGGCAAAGATGTCTTATCATCCGGTATTTATGATAGAAAAAGGATATGTAACACTGAAAGATGCAGAATAAAGACAGATGTACAAAGGAGAGATACGTATGATTTCAAAGAAAATGGAAGGTATGGTAGCAAACAGTTCTGCAATCCGTGCAATGTTTGAAGAGGGAAATCGTCTTGCAAAGATTTACGGACCGGAGAATGTATTTGACTTTAGTCTGGGAAATCCAAATGTGCCTGCACCGGAAGCGGTAAAGACGGCAATCCGTGAGCTGCTTGATGAAGAAGATTCTTTGGTGCTCCATGGATATACCAACAGCAACGCAGGATATGAAGATGTGCGTCAGGCAGTAGCAGAGTCTTTAAATGAAAGATTCGGCACTGCATTTTCCGCAAAGAATATTACCATGACTGTGGGAGCTGCAGGAGGGTTAAATGTTATTTTAAAGACTTTAATCAATCCAGGTGATGAAGTCATTACCTTTGCACCATATTTTGGGGAATATAGAAGTTATACCAATAACTACGATGGTATACTGGTTGAAATTTCGCCAAACACCGTAGATTTTCAGCCGAAGCTGGATGAATTTGAAGCGAAGATCACACCAAAGACCAAGGCTGTTATCGTAAATACACCAAATAATCCGACGGGTGTGGTTTATTCGGAAGAAACGATTCAGAAAATGGCAGCGATTATGGAAGCAAAGCAGAAAGAATATGGTACAGACATTTATCTGATTTCCGATGAACCTTACAGAGAGCTGGCTTATGACGGGGTGGAAGTGCCTTATCTGACAAAGTATTATGCAAATACGGTTGTAGGCTATTCCTACAGTAAATCCTTATCGCTTCCGGGAGAACGTATCGGATATCTGGTAATTCCGGATGAAGTGGCTGACAGTGAGAAGGTGATTGCTGCTGCCAATGTGGCAAACCGTATTCTGGGATTTGTAAATGCACCGACCCTTCAGCAGAAAGTCGTTGCAAAATGTCTGAATGAAAAGACAGATATTTCTTATTATGACAGAAACAGAGAAGCCCTCTACAATGGTCTGATGGATTGTGGATTTGCATGTATCAAACCACAGGGCGCTTTCTATTTATTTGTGAAATCTCCAATTGAGGACGAGAAAGCATTCTGTGAAAATGCGAAGAAATACAATATTCTGGTTGTACCGGGAAGCTCTTTTGGCTGTCCGGGATATGTGCGGATCGCGTACTGTGTGGCATATGAGACAATTATCAATTCCCTGCCGAAATTCAAAGAACTGGCAGCAGAATATCAGCAGAAATAGGAGAGGTGTATGACCGAGAAACTTGTTGAATGGTTTGTAGTCAGTTTAGGTGGAAAACTGACGAAAGAAATGGTAGTATTTATCATCTCGCTTTTCCCGATTCTGGAACTGCGAGGAGGTCTTCTTGCAGCAGGACCGGCATTTTTAAATGTAAAAGAAAGCGTGGCAATTCCCCTTTGTATCGTGGGAAATCTGCTGCCGATTCCGTTTATTTTATGGCTCATTTGTCCAATCTTTGCATGGCTGAAAGGCACCAAACATTTTCGCCCTATGGTAGAAAGAATGGAAAGAAAAGCAATGAGCAAGAAAGACCAGATAGAGAAGTATGAGTTCTGGGGACTTCTGCTGTTTGTAGGAATCCCGCTGCCTGGAACTGGAGCGTGGACAGGGTCTTTGATTGCGGCTCTGATTGGAATGGATAAGAAAAAAGCCTTAGGTGCAATTATCTGTGGAGTCTTACTGGCAGCAGTGATTATGTATCTGGTTTCCTATGTATTTATTGGTGGGATTTTCGGATAAGATAGCAATGTAGGATGAATGAAAAGGACTGGTGGGAAATAAAACATATTTTCCATCAGTCCTTTTGCAGTTCGTATTTGCGGTTTGTAAAAGAGAAAGTATTTGTATTTTTATTGTGACCGTGTTATAGTGAAAATGTATATGAAAAGAATAAAATAGCTCGTGAGAAATCAAAAAATCATATATATCCGCAAGGATATCTGGTGTCAAATCAAGGAAGAATCTTCCAAAGATACCGTAACAAATAATTAAATATGGAAAATGAAAACAAAATTCAAAAGAAGTATGGAGGAATTGCTTATGAATAGTTTTCTGCAGAAGAAATTTCCTTTGATTCGTACTAGAGAGGAGATTCTGAGTGAAATCGCGGAAAATGAAAGGTTAAAAGAAATCTATGGCAGATGGAAAGAAGAACAAAGGGAAGAATTTCTGAATTTTTGTACAGGGGTAAAGGGTGTCAAATTATTATATGATACATTTTTTAAGCAAATTATGAACCCTGATACAAAACCAGAAAGACTGGAAGGATTTATCAGTGAAGCAATAGGGAAGAAAGTGAAAATTTTACATGTCCTTCCAAATGAATCTGCGAAAATAGCGGTGGAAGATTCCCTTATGATTATGGATATTGTTGTGCAGTTAGAGGATGGGAGTATTGCCAACGTGGAAGTTCAAAAGATAGGATATCTATTTTCGGGACAGAGAAGTGCGTGCTACTCTGCAGATTTGTTAATCAGACAGTATAAGCGTCAGAAAGAACAGAGTGGAAAATATTTTACTTACAAAGATATAAAAAGTGTCTATACTGTAATCCTGTTTGAAAAGAGCGAAAAACTTTACCATGAATTTTCAGAGGAAGTCTATATTCATCATTCAAAACAATGCTGCGATACCGGGTTAGAAGTAGATTTATTGCAGGAATATACGTTTATTTGTCTTGACATTTTTAAAACAGTCATTCACAATAAAGACAGAAAGATAGCGAATAAACTGGAAGAATGGCTGGTATTTCTAAGCGAAGATGACCCGGAAATGATTCTGAGATTACTGGAAACAGCACCTGAATTTGGGGCATTTTACGAAGAAGTATACGAACTCTGCCGGGACACGGAAAGGATGATGGAGATGTACTCAAAAGAGTTACAGGAACTGGACCGGAATACTGTACGATATATGGTAGATGAGATGCAGAAAGAGATAACAGAGCAGAAGAAGGAGTTAGAGTCTAAAGACAAGGAGCTGGAATCCAAAGATAAAGAAATCGAAGAATTGAAACGGTTATTGCGAGAGCAAAGCGGAAAAGGGTAGAAAGAGATTCAGAAAAGGACTGGTGGGAAATAAAGTATATTTCCCATTAGTCCTTTTGCGTATATAGTATTAAGAATAGATTCTTACCCGAAGTGGAATTCCCATTTCATCGGCAAGCTTCTGGCTTTCAGCAATTTCCTGTTCGGAAATGATGCTTACCACGCTGAATTTCACTTCTTTGAATGCTTTTTTGGCTTTTTCGGCAAATGCCAACATATCTTTGAATGCATCCGGATAACAAGGACGGGTTACTTCCTGATAACGTGCAGCGTTTGGAGCGTTTAAGCTGATGGATACGGCATCAATATAAGCAGCAAGTTCCTCTACGATTGGTTTCTTATTGTAAAGTTCGCCAAGTCCGTTGGTATTTAAACGAAGAGTAATATGTGGATTCTTTTCTTTCATGTATTTTGCAGTTGCAATCAGATTGTCATAGGAGCAGGTTGGCTCTCCGTATCCGCAAAATACAGCTTCTTTATAAGGAGCAAAATCAAAAGCATCGACGGCAGCCTTGATTTCTTCGAAGGAAGGATTGTGGTCATGCCACATTTCTTTCGCTTCCCCTAAAGTATCCTTTTCATCACGAATACAGAATACACATTTACAGGTGCAACGGTTCGTAATATTGAAATAAACATTATTATTGTAAGTATAAATAATATCAGCCATTTGTAATTTCCTCTTTCTGTAAGTTTCTATTTCTGGAACAGTCTGTTTTTAAAATTAATTCTGTCAAGTGCAGTACCTAATATTAAGTAAACGATAGCGCTTCCAAGTGGCTGAACCCATCCGGTCAGAAGGGATGGAATCAATGCAGCCCAGGTTCCGAATAAGATTCCTTCTGCGATGAAATATCCGAAGAAGGTAATGAATCCGGAAAGTACTAAGGCAATCAGGTTCCGTGTGCCAAGTATTTTGTCTTTCTTCCATGTAAATGGAATGACGTTGAGCATTTTAATAATAAATGTAGCCGGAGCCCATACCGGTGCGGTCAGAAGGTCAGCCATTGCACCTCCGATTCCTGCTGCAAGCATCGCATACGGTGCAGGAAGTACAGAAGCGGCAAGATAAATAATAGCGTCGCCCACATGGACATATCCACCATTGGAGCCTGTCGGGATATGGAAAATGTAAGCGGTAGTAATGCAGACAAGTGCTGCAAATAATGCAGTTGTTGTAAGATACAGCATTTTCTGATGTGAAAGACTGCGGGTTGTGGTTTTGTTTGTTGTTGTAGATGACATAAGCAACATCTCCTTTGTTATAATTTTTTGTTATTCTGATTGCGTTATAAGAATCTTACAGCAATAATTTTAAATATGGCTCAAAATTGATGCCGTCATTTTTGGGAATCTGTTCCTCTGCGGTTTCCTTAAGTGCCGTTTCCAGAAAATGTACCCCTCGTCTGACACTTTCCAGGGCAGAATCCCCACGGACCATGCCAGCGCAGACAACAGAAGCAAGTAAATCTCCGGTTCCGGAATAGCTTCCACCGTGGATGGCAGAAGAAACAGGAGTGACCGCATTTTCTTCCAGCACCAGATTATAATAATGGGTTTCCATATCTGTTGGAGCCTTGTATAAAATTCCGGTAATAATTATCGTCTTGATTCCAAGACTTAACAGACTGCGGCCAATGGAAGCAACAGTGTCCAGATAATCGGATGAATGACTCTGGGATGTCAGGGTGTGATAATCCGTATCTGTCAGAATACAGAGCTCTGTCAGATTCGGGGTGATCACATCGGCTCTTTGTACCAGACGTTTCATCTGTACACCGAAGGTTTCGGTGTAAATGTCATAGGTCTGTCCACTGTCGCCCATTACCGGGTCTACCAGAAGCAGGGTGTCCGGTTTCTGGAAAGTGTCAATAAATCTCAGGATTTTCTCTGCCTGTAATTCGCTGCCGAGAAATCCGGTGTAAATTCCGTCTAAAGTGAGGCCTCTTTTGGTCCACTCGTCTGTATAAGCATCCATATGCTCCGTATAATCATCATAATAATAACTTTCGTATCCAGTCTGATTGCTGAGAATCGCTGTAGGGAGGGGACATGCCTGGACTCCCATTACAGATAGAACCGGAATTGCAGCGGTCAGGGAACATTTTCCAAGACCGGAAAGGTCATTGATGACAGCAATTCGTTTTACCATGGTATTTTCCTCTTGCGTTTCTTAAATGTTTTATATAGAATAAAGGAAAAGTGTCATTAGTAAAATATACAAAAATAAACTTTTTTTAGGGGTCAGTTTATGGAAAGAGAAGAACATCATGCAAGATATATACAAGTATACGAATATTATAAAGAATTGATTCTAAGTGAGCAGATTCCGGAAGGAACCAGACTGCCATCCATCCGGAAGGGGGCCGTGCAGCTTCAGATGAGTAGAACGACCATGGAATCCGCCTATCTGCTTCTGGCGGCGGAAGGCTATATTATGGCGAAACCCCAGAGCGGATATTATGTGACGGACATTGCGAAGAAGCAGAAAGAAATGACGGCTTTATTAGTAAGACAGGAAAAGAAGAAAACGGAAGAAATCAGATATGACTTTGTGACAACCGGAGTGGACCGGGAGAGTTTCCGGTTTGAACTGTGGAGCCGCTATATGAAAAGTGCACTCAGGCAGGATGAACGCCTGCTGTCTTATGGAGAACCCCAGGGAGAACTGGAATTCCGGGAAGTTCTGTGCGAATATCTCCGTAAGAGCAGAAATGTAATCTGTACACCGGAACAGATTGTCATAGGAGCCGGAGTACAAAGTCTCTTACAAATCTTGTGCCCGCTTATCCGGGAACGGCAGAAGATTGCATTTTACAATCCCCATTTCAAACAGGGTATCACGGTCTTTCGGGATTTTGGATTTAGCTGTACTTCTGATTATAAAGAAGCGCAGAATGGTGTTTATTATATTACGCCTTCCCAGATGTCGGACTGGGGAGAAGTAATGCCGGTATCGGAGCGGATGAAACTGATTGCGAATGCGGCAGAAAGGGACGTTCTTCTGATAGAGGATGATTACAACCATGAATTTCAATATTTTCAAAAGCCTGCGCCTGCACTGCAGAGTCTTACCGGGGGAAAAGGTGTGGTGTATCTGGGAACATTTTCAAAAATGCTGCTGCCATCCATCCGCATGAGTTTCATGGTACTGCCCATCGAACTGACTACCGCATATGAGGAGAAAAAGGACTGCTATAACCAGACTGCATCCAAGGCGGAGCAGATTGCCTTGACCCAGTTCATCCGGGACGGACATCTGGAAAGACAGATCCGCAAGTCCAGAAAGATACATATGACGAAAGCGGCATTATTTGCAGAACAGGCAGGAAACATATGGGGCAGGGAAGCGGACATCGTGATAGATGAATCGGGATTTCATGTGATACTGGAAATACCAAGTAAATATCATGTGGAAGCATTTACCGGTATGGCACGGAAAAAAGGAATTGCAGTTCTTCCGGCAGGAGAGGGCAATGGAAAAATCAAACTCGGTTTTGCGTGTACCAATGTAGAAACAGAAAACTATGATACCGTGTTAAAGCAAATAAAAGAGATTGCAGAATGATAGAAAACCTTTCAGACAGGAAATGACCTGTAATGGTGTCCTTCTTTTGCAGATATACAGGCCCAAATTTTTGCTTTACAAATGATATATAAAGTATTATGATAAAAAAAATGAAATCTTCAGGGCAGGGTGTGATTCCCTACCGGCGGTAAAGCCCGCGGGCCGAGAGGCATGATCCGGTGTGATTCCGGAGCCGACAGTATAGTCTGGATGAGAGAAGATGATGGTACAGTTATTTTAATAGATGAATGTAGTATCTGAGCTCTGAGATGGTAATCCATTTCAGAGCTTTTTTGGTTAACAGATCATTTGTCAGTTACATGTAACAGATCATTTCCCCTGTAGGTATCCTGCAGGGGTTTTTGTATAACTAAGAAAGAAGGAAGAGAAATGACGGATCAGGAATACATGCTCCGGGCAATTCAGCTTGCAAAAAAAGGAGAAGGATGGGCGAATCCGAATCCCATGGTAGGTGCGGTGATTGTAAAAGACGGCCGGATCATCGGAGAAGGTTATCATAAAAAATGCGGAGAACTTCATGCAGAGCGCAATGCAATCGCATCGCTTACAGAATCGGCAGAGGGTGCGACAATCTATGTTACGTTGGAACCATGCTGTCATTACGGCAAGACACCACCGTGTACGGAAGCGATCATAGAACAGAAGATTAAAAAAGTGGTGATTGGCTCCAGGGATCCGAATCCAAAGGTAGCAGGGAAAGGTGCACAGATATTGCGTGAATCGGGAATTACAGTAGTTCAGGATTTTATGCGGGAAGAATGTGATCGTCTGAACCCGGTGTTCTTCCATTATATTACAACGAAGACACCGTATGTAGTGATGAAATATGCCATGACACTGGATGGGAAAATTGCGACAAAGACAGGTGCATCAAAGTGGATCACAGGAGAAACGGCCAGACAGGAAGTGCAGCGTATGCGGCACCGGTATATGGGTATTATGGCCGGTATCGGGACTGTACTTGCGGATGATCCGATGTTGAATGTCCGGGTGGGAGGATGGAAAAGTCCGGTCAGGATAGTATGCGACAGCAGTCTTAGGATACCGCTTGACAGCCAGATCGTAAGAAGTGCAAAAGAGTACCGGACAATCGTGGCTTATGCAGGACGGGAAGAGAACGAAGAAATAACAAAAAAAATAGAACAGTTACATGCGAAAGGCGTAGATACCGTCTGTTGTCCGGATGAAAAAAGTCAGATAGACCTTAAAAAGCTGATGACATATCTTGGAAATGAGGGCATTGACAGCATTCTGCTGGAAGGCGGAGGCACGCTGAATGACAGTGCACTGCGGGCAGGAATTGTAAAAGAGGTACACTGTTTTATCGCACCAAAGTTATTTGGCGGAAAGAACAGTAAGACACCGGTGGAAGGGAGCGGCATCGGACTTCCCTCAGAAGCATTGAAACTGAAATGTACGGATATCTGCCAGATCGGTGAAGACATCAGGATAATCTGCCAGGTATGTGAAAAAGAACAGGAGGGGCCATGTTTACAGGAATCGTAGAAGAGAAAGGAACGGTCCGTTATATGAAGCTGACCGGAGAGTCGGGAGTTCTGGCAGTCAGGGCGAAGAAGGTATTGGAAAGAACGAAGATTGGTGACAGTATCGCAGTCAATGGAGTGTGTCTGACCGTTACATCGCTTCAGCCGGATGGATTTACTGCAGATGTGATGGCAGAGACCATTAGGAGAAGCAGTCTGGGAAGCTGTAAAGCCGGAAGTCAGGTGAATCTGGAACGGGCAATGGCTGCAGACGGAAGATTCGGAGGACATATTGTAAGCGGTCATATTGACGGAACCGGTGTGATCCGATCTCTGCTCCGGGAGGAGAATGCCATCTGGGTATCTATCGGAACATCGCCGCAGATATTACATCTGATCGTGGAAAAAGGATCCATCTGTATAGACGGCATCAGTCTGACAGTGGCAAAAGTAGATGAAGAGGGATTTCAGGTATCGGTTATCCCGCATACAGGAGAAGAAACGACGCTTTTGGAAAAAGTGCCGGGCGATCCGGTGAATCTGGAGAATGATGTGATCGGAAAATACGTAGAAAGGCTGTTAGGCCTTGGAAAGAGTGAAGAAGAAAAAAAAGAATCCGGAATTACGATGGAATTTTTGCAGGAATTCGGATTTTAGAACAGGAGGATAAATAGAATGTCACAAAACAATCAGTACAATACAATCGAAGAGGCACTGAGGGATCTGAGGGAAGGAAAGATTATTCTGGTTACAGATGATCCGGACAGAGAGAACGAAGGAGATCTGGTATGTGCAGCAGAGTTTGCAACACAGGAGAATATTAATTTTATGGCGACTTATGCGAAAGGGCTTATCTGTACACCGATGAGTGCGGAAATTGCAGCAAGGCTTAACTTGCCTCCGATGGTTGCGGAGAATACCGATAATCATAGCACAGCATTTACCGTTGCAGTGGACCATGTTGATACGACGACAGGTATTTCGGCAGCAGAACGTTCCTATACAATCATGAAATGTGTGGATGAAGATGCGAAGCCGGAAGATTTCAGAAGACCGGGACATGTATTTCCACTCGTTGCCAGAAAAGGCGGAGTCCTGGTGCGGAACGGACACACAGAGGCAACGACTGATCTGATGAGACTGGCTGGATTGAAAGAATGCGGCGTGTGCTGTGAGATTATGAAAGAAGATGGCACAATGATGCGTACACCACAGTTGTGGGAACTTGCAAAAGAGCATAATCTTACATTTATTACGATCCGTGAACTTCAGGATTACATGAGAATCCATGAAAAACATGTAAAAGAAGAGGCGGTTGCAGATCTTCCGACACAGTATGGAGATTTCAGACTTCACGGATATGTCAATGATATTACAGGAGAACACCATCTTGCACTGGTAAAAGGTGATATCGGAGACGGTGAAGATGTACTTTGCAGGGTGCATTCGGAGTGTCTGACAGGTGATGCATTTGGTTCACTTAGATGTGACTGTGGTCTGCAGCTTCAGACTGCGATGCGTCAGGTAGAAGCAGAAGGAAGAGGGATTATTCTTTACATGAGACAGGAAGGAAGAGGAATCGGGCTGCTCAATAAGATCAAAGCATATGCACTGCAGGAGCAGGGATATGATACGGTAGAGGCCAATGTAAAGTTAGGATTTGCACCGGATCTCAGAGAGTACTGGATCGGAGCGCAGATATTATCGGATCTCGGAGTGAAGTCATTGAGACTTCTGACCAATAATCCGGATAAAGTCTATGGACTTGGTGGATTCGGACTGAAGATCAATGAAAGAGTACCGCTGGAGATTCCGCCGCAGAAGTATGATTTGAAATACATGCAGACAAAGCGGGAAAAGATGGGACACATTTTCAAAGAAATAGAATTATAAAAAGATTTAATGAATAACAGGAGGAAGAAATCATGAGACAGATCAATTTAGTAGAAGGAAAAGTAGTAGCACCGGAGGGAATGAAAGTCGGAATCGTGGCTGCCAGATTCAATGAGATCATTGTGAACAAGTTATTAGGCGGAGCCGTCGACGGGTTGGTAAGACATGGGGTAGAAGAAGAGAACATTACGGCTGCCTGGGTACCGGGAGCATTTGAGATTCCGCTGACTGCACAGAAGATGGCACAGTCCGGAAAATATGATGCAGTCATCTGCGTGGGAGCAGTTATCCGCGGGGATACTTCCCACTATGATCTGGTGTGCAATGAATCAGCCAAAGGAATCGCACAGGTTGAACTTGCAACAGGAATTCCGGTATTATTCGGGGTGATCACCACAGAGAATATCGAACAGGCTATCGCACGTGCAGGAAGTAAAGCTGGAAATAAAGGATATGACTGTGCATTGTCCGCAATTGAGATGGTAAATCTGATGAAGCAGCTTTAATCAGGTGCAGCCGATGGTGAAAACAATCATTTTTGATTATGATGGAACGATACATAATACTATTGGAATTTATGAACCGGCGTTCAGGGAAGCTTATCAGTGGTTGACAGAACAGAATGTTGTAGAGGAACAGAAGATAGAGACGGCACAGATTGCAGGATGGCTGGGCTTAAACAGCAAAGAAATGTGGGATACATTTCTGCCGGAATTAGATCAGAGATACAAAGATCAGGCGAGTGCGATTGTGGGAGATTCCATGGTCAGGCAGATCAGGAAGCACCGGGCAGTGTGGTATCCGGGAGTGGAAGAGATGCTTACGGCTTTGAAGAACAGAGGATATCATCTTGTGATCTTAAGCAACTGTAAAGTGGCATACCGCAAAGCACATTGGGAAGAATTCCGGATGGAAAGATGGTTTGAACAGTTTTATGACTGTGAATCGTATGGATTCTGCCCTAAGACGGAGATTGTGCAGAAAGTTATCCAGGACTACCCGGGACCTTATCTGGTAATCGGAGACAGAAGACAGGATTTGGAATGTGCCAGATCCTGTAAAAGTCCGTTTATCGGATGCCTGTATGGCTATGGTGAGAAGGGAGAACTGGATGGAGCAGATTATTTTGTGAAATCTGTAGAAGAGATAACTGGAATCATATAATGTGAAAAATGCATAAAAATAGAGGTACTCTCCCGTTAGTAGATTGCCTACCTTATCTCAATCGGTGTGGTAGTTATAGAAGCAATATTATTAACTGTTTCTGGGATTTCCATAGAACAAATGGGAGATAGTTTGTATATATCTTTGTTAATGCTTTTGTTTGCAAGTTGGCTTTGCATTTTTGAAAAAGAATTATTACCGACATATTATGATACAAATAAAGTTAATTTTGTATCACAAGGAATTTTCAGAATACACATGGCAGGGCTATCTTTTAATAATGCAAACTGGGGATATGTATTAACAGTATTTAGAGTATTTACATTAGGAACTGCTATTCTATATCCTATTATTTGCTATATCAGTTTTTTAGTTGGTGGTATTTCATTATGGAATACTGTAAAATATCCAGCTATAATTATTTTGCTGATAGGAATGTTAGTAACAACCTATATTGTTGGGAAAAAATACGAATAATGATATAAGCAGTTAGTCTTAGGATTGACTGCTTTTTTCATACCCAGAAAGGAGTGATTGATTTATGCAAAAGATTTGGAATAAAGGACACCGTATCAGAGCCAGCGACAAGCACCTTGTCTACCATTTTTCCATAGGGACGCTTCTGTTTCTGTTTATAGCGGTTCTCCTGCTACTGAATATAAAACAGCTCATGCGTATCGATTGGGAGCATTTCAGCTTGTTAGAGAATGGCTTGACGCTTTCCCCTTACAACTTCATAACCATACTGATAGCGACTTGTGTTTGTGCATTGGTCGCTTTTCTGTATTACCGCTTCTGTTACGACAGTTTCAAGAAGCTCCTGCACCGTCAAAAGCTGGCGAGAATGATACTGGAAAATAAGTGGTATGAAGCCGATACCGTACAAGACAGCGGTTTTTTTACTGACCTGCAAAGCAGATCAAGGGAAAAAATCGTCTGTTTTCCAAAGATTTATTATCAAATGGAAAAGGGCTTGCTTCATATCCGCTGTGAAATCACGCTGGGGAAATATCAAGACCAGCTTTTACGGTTAGAGGATAAATTGGAAAGTGGTTTGTATTGTGAACTGACTGACAAGACCCTGCATGACGGCTATATCGAATATACCCTGCTTTATGATATGATAGCGAACCGCATTACCATTGATGAAGTACGGGCAGAAAACGGCAGTCTTAGACTGATGAAAAATCTTGTCTGGGAATATGACGCACTCCCTCATGCTCTGATTGCTGGTGGAACGGGTGGCGGTAAAACCTATTTTCTGCTGACGCTCATTGAAGCCTTACTGCATACCAACGCTGTCCTTTACATCTTAGACCCGAAGAACGCTGACTGGTGCTAGTATTGGCAAAAAGAGTGTAGGAGGGAAAAGCCGTGAGTGTATTGGATACAAAATTTGTACAGGGATTTATCCGTATGTGTAACGATGGATGGGAGAAGGGATGGCACGAGAGAAACGGCGGCAACCTGTCTTACCGCATTAAAGACGAGGAAGTGGCGGAGGTAAAAGAGTTCCTTCATTATGACAATGAATGGAAACCGATTGGCACCAAAGTCCCCGGACTTGCGAGCGAATATTTCCTCGTAACAGGCAGCGGGAAATATTTCCGCAATGTCATCATTGATCCGGAGGATAGTATCTGCATCATCGAACTGGATGAAAAAGGAGAGAATTACCGCATCCTTTGGGGCCTGGTAAACGGAGGCAGACCGACCAGTGAGCTACCGAGCCACCTGATGAACCATGAAGTGAAAAAAGGCGTTACCAATGGAGCGCACCGGGTGATTTATCATGCACATACCACGAATGTGATCGCACTGACATTTGTACTGCCGTTGGAGGATAAAGTATTTACTAGAGAACTCTGGGAGATGGCGACCGAGTGCCCGGTTGTATTTCCTTCCAGAATCGGTGTAGTAGGATGGATGGTGCCGGGCGGCCGTGAGATCGCAGTGGCGACAAGTGCTCTGATGAAAGAATATGATGTGGCAATCTGGGCGCATCACGGCATGTTCTGCTCAGGGGAAGACTTTGATCTTACATTCGGATTAATGCACACCGTAGAGAAATCCGCGGAAATCCTTGTAAAGATGCTGTCCATGAGACTGGATAAAAGACAGACAATCTCACCTCAGAATTTCAGAGATTTGGCGAAAGATTTTAAAGTAACTTTACCGGAAAAGTTTCTATATGACAAATAATGTACATATCACATATTTGGCGTATCAGAAGCATGAAGCATGTTTCGATATTCCATAGGTGTACATCCGTATTTCTTGCGGAACAGCTGAAAGAAAAAGCTGGTATTCTGATATCCGACGGCAAGGCTGATATCATTTGTGGAAAGTGCGGTGCTCTTTAACAGTTTTGCCGCCTGAGAGAGCCGCTGTGTCTGGACCAGCTCTTTGTAAGTGGTTCCGGTATGCTGGCGGATGTAGGCAGAGAGATAGTTTGGGTGCATATTAAAAAACTCAGCTGTAGAAGAAAGGGTACAGTCCGCAAAGTTTGTTTCGATATATCGGAGTATGGTATAAATCTGATCCACAGAGGAGTGATCCAGAACCTTACCGTGCTGGAACAGATTGATCATCTCGCAGGTAATCAGCGTAAAAAGACTGTCTAAAAAAGGTCCGGATGTTACGGACGGAGAATAAAATTCACAGAGAAACTGGTTGGCAAGATCTGCCAGCCGGTTTTGTTTTTGTTCCGGGGAAAAGACAATATACCTGCTTTCCTGCATCGTGGTGTTCAGAGCCTCAATGAAAAAGTGTGTAAGGTAATTATCCTGAGACAGGCGTTCAAAAAAAGTACCGTTCAGATATTCGCGCGTCAGCAGAAAATTGATGATAATATCATTTTCTGAACATCTTTTGACAGAATGAGGTGCATTCTGGCTGACCAGAACCATCTGCCCGGCTTTTAGCCTGAATGTAGTCTTATTTATCGTCATTGTGCAGGAACCAGAATAAATATAACTCAACTCCAGCCACTCATGGATATGCAGAGGTACGTTTTCAAAACGATCCTGTTTTACAACAGCGAAGTTGTAATAACTCGGAAGAACTTTCTTTGAAAAAAATAAAGAACGCAGATCTTCAAGGTTCGTATCAAAACGGTAACAGGGTGTATCAAACTTACCTCTGGCAACAGGAAATTGTGAATAATCTTTCTTTACACCGTTCAGACGCTGGGTTTCTTCGGGAGTGTGCTGCTTCAGAAATTGATTCAATGTAGATAATGTCATCATATATATTCTCTCCTTTTCGAGATATGAATGAACTGTGATTATAGTCATCAGCAGTTTATTTAACCTGTCTAAAATATACCATATTGGGGGCAAAGGTGTACAGAGTAATCTCGGATATTTATTAAGTTTGGTCGGTAAATCACTGATGTTTCGTTGATGTAATTTTAGTCTGTATAAAGTAAGATATCAGTAAGAAAAGGAGGCATAGGTTAGGATGAAGATATTTTTTGCAGTAGTGGTGATTGTTTTATTATTTGTGATCGGTGCGACATTATATGTCTATAAAAAAAGTGCCATGTTTTTGCCGGCACTTCTTGGCATCTGCGGATTTCCAAAAATAAAGGAAAGCAGCTATTACGATGAAAATGGACATTTCCGTCCGGGAACGGGGGAGGACAAAGTTGGATTTTTCATGCAGCATCCGGTATTCGGCGGTTTTAAACATATGTTTTTCAATGTGGAGGACAACGTGCTGAAAGCCATTGCGCCTATAAAGTATAAGGATTTTTTAAAGGCGCAGGGCCGTGAGGAACAATTGGATGCAGCCTTGGAATCTTTCAATTATCTAACCGGACTTGTTGAGAAAGGTCAGGCAAGGCTGGTGCCGGATCTGTATCCTGCGGAAGCAGTGAATGGTCATCCGTACAGGTCACATCTGACGGGAATGTTTTATCAGGGACAACAGGGAAAACCACTTGCCATTGTAGTTCCGGGAGGCGGATTTATCAGTAATGTAACTGATTGCGAGGGGTATCCTGCGGCGATGAAGCTGCATAAAATGGGATATTCTGTTCTCGTCATAAGTTATCCGGTCGGCAGACAACTGGGTGAGACAGAACAGGTGAAGCAGGGACAGGCTGCCGCGAGGGAACTGACACAAGTGATCCGATATCTGACGGAGCATCAAAAACAGTTTTCTGTAAACATGGATGATTATGCCATCTTTGGTTTTTCAGCAGGAGGACTTATGACCACGGCGTATTCATTTGCAAATTATGAGGACTGCTGCCACAAGAATCATCTGCCAAGACCGAAGGTGATCTTCCCTATGTATGGTCTGGACTGGAATATCAAAGCTTTGCCGGAGGACAAAGGACTGGCGGTATTTTCTATCGTAGGGCGGGGTGATGAGTTCGGTTTTGCAAATGTGGAAGATAAACTGCCGGAATTAGAGAAGGTACTGGGCAAAGAAAATGTGTCAGTTAAAATCATTGACGGTCTGGGACATGGATTTGGCATTGGATATGAAACAAAAGTGAAAAACTGGCTTCAGGAAGCGGTATTCTTCTGGGAAGCCCACAGATAACAGAGGGTAAGATTTATTTAAGGAGGATTTCATAATGAGCAGAAACTTGAAAGAATTAATCAGAGAGATGACGTTGGAGGAAAAAGCAGGACTTTGTTCGGGCGCGGATTTCTGGAACACAATGGGAATCGAAAGATTAGGGATTCCGTCCGCTATGATGACAGACGGCCCGCATGGTCTGCGCAAACAGGAAGGAGCGGCGGATCATCTCGGCCTGAATAAAAGTGTGAATGCAGTATGCTTCCCGGCAGCCTGCGCCACGGCATCCAGTTTTGACGTGGAACTGATGGAACGTATGGGACAGATCCTTGGTGATGAGTGTCAGGCTGAGAACGTGAGCATGCTCCTCGGTCCTGCGGTTAATATCAAACGAAGTCCTCTCTGCGGAAGGAATTTTGAATATATGTCCGAAGATCCTTATCTGACAGGAAAGATGGCGTCAGCATATATCCGGGGCGTACAGTCGAAAGGCATCGGAACCAGTATGAAACATTTCGCCGTGAATAATCAGGAAACAGACCGTATGCAGATATCGTCGGAAGTATCGGAACGGGCTTTCCGGGAAATTTATCTGCCGGCTTTTGAGGAGGCGGTGAAGAAAGCGCAGCCAAAGACTGTGATGTGCAGCTACAATAAGATCAACGGAGTATTTTCTTCAGAGAATAAGAAGCTTCTGACAGATATCCTGCGGGATGAATGGGGATTTGAAGGATATGTGGTCAGTGACTGGGGAGCTGTAAATGATCGGGTGAAAGGACTGAAAGCCGGTCTTGACTTGGAGATGCCGGGATCAGAGGGATATAACACAAGAAAGATTATCCGGGCAGTGGAGAATGGAGAGCTGGAGGAGGAGATTCTTGACAGAACGGTAGAGCGCATACTGAAAGTAGTCTTCTCCTACGCAGATAACCGGAAAGCAGAGACTGTATTTGACAGGGAAAAGGATCACAAGGCAGCGGCAGATATCGAAACAGAGTGTGCCGTACTTCTGGAAAATAAGGGGGCGTTGCCGCTGAGAAAAGAACAGAAAATAGTCTATATCGGGGAATTTGCAAAGAAACCGCGCTACCAGGGCGGGGGATCGAGCCACATCAATACGGACAGCGTAGTGTCAGCTCTGGAAACTGCGGTGAGAAAAGGCAGGGCAGTGGAGTATGTGAAGGGCTTCTCGTCAGAGCGTGACGAAATGACAGAAGAAGAACTGAAACAGGCGTGTGAAGCGGCTGCTGGAGCAGATGCAGTTGTAATCTTTGCCGGACTGCCGGACAGCTTTGAATCGGAAGGATATGACAGAACATCCATGGAACTGCCAAAGTGTCAGAATCGTCTTATAGAGGCTGTGGCTGAGATACAGAAGAATGTGGTGGTGGTCCTACATAACGGAAGTCCCGTAGAAACTCCGTGGGCTGAGTCTGTAAATGCCATTCTGGAGATGTATCTGGGAGGAGAAGGCATCGGGGAGGCCAGCGACCGGCTGTTATTCGGGGAGGCGAACCCGGGGGGACGTCTGGCGGAGACTTTCCCATATCGTTTGGAAGACAATCCGAGTTACCTGAATTTCCCCGGAGACGGCAGGACTGTTCTCTATGGAGAAGATATCTTTGTCGGATACCGCTACTATGATGCGAAGAAAGTACCGGTGCGCTGGGCATTCGGACATGGTCTGTCATATACGGAATTCAGCTACAGCAATATGAAGCTCTCTTCTGTAGAAATGAAGGATGGAGATGTTCTGAGGGTAAGCATTGATGTGGAGAATACAGGAAAGATGGCAGGAAGTGAAGTAGTTCAGCTCTATGTCAGCGGCAAAGACAGCACAGTGCCAAGAGCAGTGAAGGAAATGAAAGGGTTTGCGAAAGTATTTCTGAATCCGGGTGAGAAGAAGACGGTTACAATGGAGCTTTGTGCGAGAGATTTTGCTTACTACGAGACAAAGATTCACGACTGGTATACTCCGTCAGGTACATATGAGATCCAGATCGGACATGCCAATGATGATATAAGAGAGACTGCCAAACTTTCATTTACTACAGATGTATCGCTGCCGTTTACTGTAGATATGACCACGACAATGGGAGAGTTAATGAGCCACCCGAAGACAGCAGGAAAAATGATGGAGTATCTTGAGGGGATATCACAGGGAGAAGAATCAAAGAAAGACGAAGGAGAAGTAGAACTTGTGACTCCGGAAATTATAGCCCAGATGCCGCTGAAGTCATTTCTGAGTGTGATTCCGGGTGAAGCGATTGAACAGATGATTGTAGAGTTGAATTCTCTGTGTGCAGAAGAGGGAAAGTGAGAATAAAATATGAATCAAGATAAGATAAAAATGAGAGAAAAGCTGTCATTTGCAATGGCAAACTTTGGAAACATTCCGATTATGACACTGATCAACGGATATTTACTAATTTTTTATACCAATATATGCGGCTTGAGTCCTGCTGCATGTGCGACACTGTTCCTGATCGCACGCTTTCTAGATGCCATTAACGATCCGTTAGTTGGATTTATGATCGACCATCTTCCGACCAGAAAGATGGGACATTTCCGACCGACATTGATTCTGGGAACAATTCTGTGTAGCGCCAATTTCCTTCTGCTTTGGTTTGGACCTATGTTATCAACATCGGGGAAACTGGCAATCGCATATGTATCGTATATTCTGCTTGGTGTGTTGTTCCCAGTCATGGATATTTCGCTGAACAGTCTTCTGCCGGTTATGACAGAAGATACGAAAGAAAGGAACAGCTTAAGTTCAATCAAAGGGCTTGCATACGTGATCGGGGCGCTTGTAATCGGTGTGGCAGCTCCACTTATTCTTGGAGATACTTCTAACAAACAGGGATATATTAATCTTGTTCTGATCATGACAGCAGTGATTTTTTTCTTCTCTATTATAGGAACCATGGGAGTAAAAGAACGTGTAAAACCACAGATGGAGAACAGCTATTCTGTAAAAGAATTATTCAAGATTCTCAGTCAGAAGCCGGTGTACATTACATTCCTTGCTGTACTGTTATATTCGATTGGAAGCAATATCGTGAATGCAGCAAATACATACTTTTATACATATATTTTTGAAGATCTGACGTTGGCGTCTATTATTACGCTTATTACATGTGTTACTGTTTTTCCGGCTACAATGGTCATTGGTAATCTGATTGGAAGGTTTGGAAAGAAGAAAATGTATGCGATTGGACTTGCACTTGCAGGACTGGCACCAATCATCCGTCTGTTGGATGTGAGGAGTATTCCCCTTCTTATTGTCTCTGTATTGATTGCAGGAATAGGAGCCGGCTTTGCAGCACCTCTTAATTATGGAATACAGGCAGATAATACAGATTATATCGAAGTGTCTATGGGAATTAGGGCAGAAGGTGCTGTCGCATCTCTTTCCAGCTTTGTCTCCAAGTGTGCAATGGGAATCGGTGGTGCGATTCCGGGGTATCTGCTGCAGTTAGCAGGATTTGACAGTAAGGCGGCAGTACAGAATGCCGATGTGATTAATGTGATCGTCCTCTGTGTGCTAATATTGCCGGCAATCGTAAATGTGGTGGCCATTGTGATCTTCTCAAAAGGTTATCCTATTACCAAGGAAAAATTGAATGAGCAGACATATCTGTTGAGGGAGAAACGGTCAAAAGCGGGAATAAGTGAATAAGAATGATAGAGAAGGAGTATCAGCATGGGAAAGATTTATGCGGCAAAAACAAATCATATCACAAATCCGATAGGGTTTAATATGGATACTATTGCATTTTCATGGAAAGTAAAAGGATGCAGGGGACAGAACCAGAAACATGCAAGGATTGTAATCAGCAAGAATAAAACCTTTACAGATATCTGTTACGATACAGGTGAAACAGAGTTGGACAGCCTCTCTACAAGAGTAGAATTTGAAATACAGCCGTATACAAGATATTACTGGAAGGTCATTGTGACAACAGATGTAGAGGAAGTAATCGAATCAGATGTACAGTTTTTTGAGACTGCCAAAATGGATGAACCATGGACTGGAAGATGGATTACCTGTGACAGCAGTCAGGAACGGCATCCGATTTTCTCAAAGAGAATTCGTCCGGCAAAAGAAGTGAAAAGCGCAAGACTGTACATTTGCGGCCTGGGATTGTATGAGGCATATTTTCTCGGGGAAAATAAAGAAAATCCGGAGAAAATCGGCGATGAGTATCTGACTCCGTACTGCAATAATTATGACCGGTGGATCCAGTATCAGACGTATGACATCACAGAACAGGCAGAACGAGGAGGTGTGCTGTCTGTTCTTCTCGGAAACGGTTGGTATAAAGGCAGGTTCGGTTTCAATGATCCGGAGCGGGAAGCATATTACGGTGACGAGTGGAAGCTGATTGCGGAGGTTCACATAGAGTACAAAGACGGAACGAAAGATGTGATAAGTTCTGATGAAACCTGGTCAGTTACAAGAAGCAATTTGTGGTTTTCCAATATCTATGACGGTGAGAGAAGAGATGATACGCTGCCGCCGGTAGAGGAGTCTCCTGCGCGGATCGCAAAGGTTCCGAAAGGCCGGCTTATGGAACGGTTATCTCTTCCGGTTAAGGTACAGGAGGAGATGAAGCCGGCAGAACTGATCCATACGCCTGCTGGAGAAGATGTATTTGATCTGGGGCAGGAGATCGCAGGGATCTTCCGACTGCGTGTACATGAGCCGGCGGGGACAACTATCAGGATTCAGACGGGAGAGGTGCTTCAGGACGGATGTTTCTATAACGAGAATTTAAGAACTGCACTTTCGGAGTACATTTATGTTTCTGATGGTACAGAAAAGGTGATTACGCCTCATTTTACATACTATGGCTATCGATATGTGAAAGTGACCGGGATTAGGGATCTTTCATGTGAGGATTTCACGGCGCTTGTTCTTTACAGCGATTATGAGAGCATCGGGGCAATCGAGACAGGGAATGATCTTGTGAACAAATTGATCTCCAATATTGAATGGGGGATGAAAGGAAATTTCCTGGATGTGCCTACAGACTGCCCGCAAAGAGATGAGAGAATGGGCTGGACAGGGGATACACAGGTATTTTCTGCGACTGCAAGCTATCTGGCTGATACCTACGCGTTTTACCGGAAATATTTATATGACATGTATCAGGAACAGCTTCTGGCGGACGGAATGGTTCCGGAGATTGTCCCCACATTCGGACCGACAAAATGTTCCTGCGCATGGGGAGACGCTGCGTGTATCATTCCGTGGAACGTATATCTGTTCAGCGGGGACAAAACAATCCTGGAAAGCCAGATTGAGAGCATGAAGGCATGGGTTGATTATATTCGCAGGATTGACGGAGATCATCACGGATGGAGACAGGTGTTCCATTATGGAGACTGGCTGGCTCTCGACCGTACAGGCGCCGCCGCGAACAGTGTGTACGGGGCGACCGATGAAGCATATATCGCGGATATCTACTATGCGGCAAGCGCCCAGACAGTCGTAAAGGCGGCGGACGTGCTTGGACTGGAAGAAACGAGACAGGAATATCAGGAAATCGCAGACCGTCAGTGGCAGGTCGTGAAAGAAGAATATTTTACTGCCACCGGCAGATGTGCGGTGAAGACGCAGACAGGTCTTATCCTTGCACTGAAATATCATCTGTCTGAAAATGAAGAACTGACAAAGCAGATGCTGCAAAAGCTTCTCAGGGATAATAAAAATAAATTAAATACCGGGTTTGTAGGAACCCCGCTTCTGTGCAATGTCCTGACTGATCATGGAATGACAGACGCGGCATACCGGCTGCTCCTGAATGAGGAATACCCGGGCTGGCTCCATGAAGTGAAGCTGGGAGCAACAACGGTGTGGGAGCGTTGGAATTCACTGGATGAGAGCGGACATGTCTCCAGCACGGGGATGAACAGTCTGAATCATTATTCCTACGGCGCTGTATTGGAGTGGATCTTCCGTCATGCGGCCGGGATTGATGTGACGGAACAGAACCCGGGAGGCAGGGTGATGCGGATCAGCCCGAAAGTGAATAATGGACTGAAATATGTAAAAGCTGTTTATGATTCGGCAAGCGGATGCTATCAGTGCGGCTGGGAGATATCAGAGGATAATAAAATCACGGTCACTGTTACGGTTCCGTTCGGCGGAAGTGCAGAAGTGGTTCTTCCATATGCGTCGGAATCTGTATATGAAGATAAAGAAAATCCATTATTTGAAGAGGTAGAAAATGGAATCTGCCGTGTGAGAGCCGGAGAATATGAAGTCACTTATGAGGCGTCACAGCCTTTAAAGAAGAAATACAGCATAGACTCGACAATGGAAGAACTGCTGAACCATCCGGATATCCGCGCGTTTCTTTCTCAAATGGTGGAAGTAGATATGATCCCCGATATTGCATATGGGCTTTCGCTTAGAGATGTCGCAAAAACATTCGCAGGAGAAATAAAAAAAGATGAGGCGCAGATGCTGGATGCGGCACTGGCGAAATTTTAATCAGGAGGGTTGCTATGGAGCTTACAAGACTTAAGGTAAACAGTCAATACAGACCATGCGTGGACGAAGCCCCTTATTTTTCATGGGTGATCATCAGTGACAAAAAGAATGTGATGCAGACATCCTATCATATTACAGTGACAAGTCTGGGAGAAGTAGTGTGGGATTCCGGGGTGATAGAAAGTGATAAAAGCACTTTTGTAGAGTACAACGGGAAACCATTACAAAGTCTCAGTGACTATAGCTGGACAGTGAAAGTGACGGTTAATAACGGAGAAAAGGCGGCGGCATCCTCATCCTTTGAGACAGGATTTATGAAGAAAGAATGGACGGCCGAGTGGGTGAAATCTCCGTTTCCGATGAAAAAGGTAAAACCCGGAACCGGCGGGCAGAACCCGGCAGAATATTTTCGCAAAGAATTTGACGCACGAGACGGTATAAAACGGGCACGCGTCTATGCCACATGCCACGGAGCATATCAGCTCAGCGTGAACGGAATACGTCCGGACGACAGAGAGTTTGCTCCGGAATTTACCGTCTATTCTAAATATCTGTGTTACCAGACTTATGATGTGACTCCATTCTTGAGAGAGGGAAGAAATGTCATAGGAATGTTAGTGGGGGACGGCTGGTATGACAGTGCGAACTTTAAACCGAGAAGCAGGAAGTTTAAAGCCGAACATTCTGTGTTATTTCAGATAAAGATTGATTATGAAGACGGAACGAGTGAAATTGTTCTGTCCGATGATGCTGTGAAGGTTTCGGAAAGTCCGGTCCGGTCTTCCGATCTGTTTGCAGGCGAACTCTATGACGCACGGATGGAACAGGAAAACTGGAACTGCTGCGGATTCGATGACAGCAGCTGGAAAGCAGGTATCCCATGCGGAAAATATTACGCGAACCTGGTAGCTCAGTACGGGGAACCGGTGCGCCCGGTAAAGGAAGTACCGGCAGTCGGAATGACAGTCAGCCCGAAAGACGAGATGATCATTGACTTCGGGCAGAATCTGGCGGGGGTTCTGCGCGTAAAAGCGAAACTGCCTGCCGGAACAAAAATGGTATTAGATCATTTTGAAACTCTGGATCAATATGGAAACTATTTCAATAATATTTTCATGTCAGAGAAAACAGGACACAAACAAAGCGATATTTATATTTCAAACGGGAAATTTACAGAATATATACCGCATTTTACATATCACGGTTTCCGCTATGTGAGAGTGACATGCGATCAGCCGGTGAGTCTGGAGGATTTCACAGCGATTGTCCTGTCTTCTGACAATGAGGATCTGGGAACTTTTGAGACGTCCAACGAAGATATAAACCGGCTTTACGAAAATACAAGATGGTCTCAGCGGTCGAATCTGTTCTCAATCCCCACGGACTGTCCGCAGAGAGAAAAAGGCGGATGGACCGGAGATATCCAGATTTATGCAAGAACAGCCATGCTCAACGAAAATGTAACCCCGTTTCTGACAAGATGGCTGCGTAATATGACCTGCAGCCAGCAGAAAAACGGGGCGATTCCCAATGTGATCCCCCTTACCGGAATCTATGAATTACTGGAGAAACTGAATCGGATCGTATACCGCAATTTTGAACCGGTGGGAGAAGCGGGATGGGGAGATGCCGCTTGTATCGTACCGTGGAGCATGTATCAGCTTACAGGAAATATCAGGATACTGAGAGAGCAGTATGACACAATGAAAAAGTGGTGCGACTATATCATCAACACTGCAAAGAAGCGTAGAGGCAAAATGAAACATCCAAAAGAAATTGACCAGTATCTGTGGAATACAGGACATCAGTACGGGGAGTGGCTCATACCGAGCCAGACAGTAGACGGAGCAGACCAAAGCGCTGCAAAACCTATCAATACTTCTGTATACTGCGCGCCAATCTTTGGATGGAATTCCTGTCGGATCATGGCAGATACAGCAGCACTCCTCGGGCATACATCAGACGAATTATACTATGATGACATTGCGTCCAGAATGAAATCTGCCATTCAAAAAGGACTGATCGATGATGATGGGAAGATGCCTCTTGATTTTATGGGCAGTTATGTGCTGGCAATCGCATTTGATCTTGCTCCTGAAAGGAAGAAAAAAAGTATCGCCGGACATTTGATCCGCAAGATAGAAGAAAACGGGGATTGTCTGGATACAGGATTCCTGACGACACCGTATCTGCTGGATGCACTCTGTAAGATCGGCAGGATAGACAAGGCATATAAAATCCTGCTCCAGACAAAGTGCCCGTCATGGCTTTATGAGGTGAAGCAGGGAGCGACAACAATCTGGGAAAATTACATTTCTTACAAGGAGGACGGGTCTCCGGTTATGACAAGCCTGAACCATTATGCCTTTGGATGCGTGGACGACTGGATGTTCCGGAAGATAAGCGGCATTGATATGGCTGCTTCCGGATTTAAGAAGATTGTGATTGCGCCGGAGCCGGATGAGGCGTTTACCAGTGCAAAACGTACCTTTATGAGTGAGTACGGGGAAATCGCAGTCAGGTGGAGTATGGAAGAGGGGAGATTTAAGCTGAAAGTAAAAATCCCCTGCAACACGACTGCCGTTGTAAAGATGCCGGATGGCAGATTATACAAGGTAGGAAGCGGAATGTATCAGTTTGAATAAAGAATCAAAGAAAACAAAATGACAGTATTTGAGAGAACTGACCGGTAAATACAGACGGCCAGTTCTCTTAATATGAAAGGTGAAAATAATAAGGAGATAAGGATTATGAAAAAGAAAATATTGAAGATCACCTTAAGTATCGTTTTAATTCTGATTCTGGCTGTGGGAATCGGTCTGACATATTTAGTAGGAGCAGCAGGCGGTGGAGGACCGTTTGATTTTGTCTGGAAGAACAAACTGAAAAAAATGCCGGGAAACGCAGAAAAATACAGTCTGGAAAATATAGAACCGTTAGAAAACAGCCCTCTTGGAGGAAAGCGAATCTGCTACCTCGGATCATCTGTAACCTTAGGTCTGTACTCAATGGATGTTTCTTTTGCAGATTATATCTCTTACAGAAATGGTTGTGAGTATGTAAAAGAGGCCGTCAGCGGCACTACTTTAGTGGATAACGGAAAGACATCTTATATCCAAAGAATGAAAAATAATATTAGTAAAGATGAGAAATTCGATGCGTTTGTCTGCCAGCTTTCCACGAATGACGCGTCGAAGAAAATGCCGATAGGAGAACTTAGCAGTTCGGAAAACCTGGAGGATTTTGATACACAGACTGTAACAGGAGCAATGGAATATATCATTGTATATGCAAAGCAGACATGGAATTGTCCCGTGATCTTTTATACGGGAACAAAATATGACAGTGAACAGTATCAGCAGATGGTAGATGTATTGTTTGAACTTCAGGATAAATATGGAATAGGCGTGATCGACCTTTGGAATGACGATGAGATGAATGACGTTTCTGACAAAGAATATGAAGTTTATATGGCAGATCCGGTTCATCCGACGCAGGCAGGATATCTGGAATGGTGGACACCTAAGATGGAAGAATACTTATATCAGTTTTTAGAAAGATGATTATTATATTAAGTTTCGTCGGTGAATCGCTTATATATCGTTGATGATTTGCCCTTTGGGATTATTTATAATTGAATCAAACAATGAAAGGACAGATAACGAAATGGAAAATGCAGTTACAAAAAGAGAAAAAATCAGTTATGGTTTGTATTTTATGGGACAGAATGTATTCTATGGACTGATAGGATATATGACTACATATTTTACAGATATCGGCATAACGGCAGCATTGGTTGCAATTGTGGCGCTGATCACGAAAGTGTGGGATGCCATCAACGATCCGATCTTTGGTATGATCATGGATAAGGTAAATTTTAAGAAAGGGAAATTCCTGCCGTGGCTTCGAATATCTGTCATAGCGATTCCGGTGGCGACCATTCTTCTTTTTACAATACCTACAGAGATTTCGATGATGGCTAAAATCATATGGGCAACACTTGCTTATATGTTATGGGATACAGCCTATACCCTTTGTGATGTGCCGATTTTTGGTATTGTTACCACGATGACAATAGACCAGAAGGAACGTATTTCACTAAACAGTATAGGAAGAATGTTTGTTATTTTTGCAGGTATTGTTACAGGAATTGTCCTGCCGTTGGTACGGCAGCGGTTAGGCGGCTGGGCGACAACAGTAATCGTGTTATCTCTTTTGTCAGTTGTTATGATGATTCCGATCTGTCTGTTCGCAAAGGAGAGAGTAATTGAAAAAGAAAGAGTACTGGACGAAGGGGCAGAAGAAAGTTATACGCTGCGCGATATGGCAGAATGTCTGCGGAAGAACAAATATTTATTGATTTTCTTTGCAGCTCCGCTCATCAGCAGCTTGCTTAATGTTGGGGCAAATTGGGGCTTATACGTTGCCCGGTACTGCCTTGGCGGTGAAGAAGCTGCCTCATATGTTTCGATGACGGTAATTATTCCGACCTTAATCGGTGCGGTTATGGCAGTAGAATTATGCAAGAAATATGATAAATTTAAAGTCTTCTATATTTCATATGTTTTCGCTTTACTTTTGGGAATTGTAAGATTCATGGCCGGGTATGAGAATATGACGGTGTTTGTGATTTTAAATGCCTTAGGAGGAATTCCGCTGGGAATAGCAGTTATACTGCAGTATCAGTTTACGCCGGACTGCTACGAGTATGGACAGTACAAGACAGGATTAAAAATGCGTGGTGTAACGTTTGCAGCGCAGACATTTTTTACAAAATTAAATGGAGCGATCGCAACAGCAGTCAGTGTGTTTGCGTTAACTTTAATCGGCTTCCGGGAAGGAGAAGGCGTTGTTCAGGCGGCAGGATTTGCCGATAAATTATGGACATTCAGCTGCCTTGGCAGCATTATCGGGGGTATTTGCACTCTGCTTATACTTCGCCTTTACAAGCTTAATGACCATGATGTCCAGCTGATGGCAAAATGTAACAATGGTGAGATCAGCCGTGAAGAGGCAGAGGCACAGATGATCAATCAGTATTAAGAAAAGAGTGGAGGACTTTTGCGATGGACAGAATAAAGGAACTGATTTCAAAAATGACGCTGGAAGAGAAGGCAAGTCTCTGCTCGGGCGCTGATAACTGGCATACGAAAGAAATCAAACGACTGAACATTCCGTCAGTTATGATGGTGGACGGCCCTCACGGACTGAGAAAGCAGGAAGGGGAAACGGATCATCTGGGATTGAATGAAAGTGTGAAGGCCGTTTGTTTCCCGGCAGCCTGTGCAACAGCCTCCAGCTTCGATGTTGACCTGATGGAACGGATGGGAGAGACGCTGGGAGCGGAGTGTCAGGCCGAGAATGTAAGCATGCTGCTTGGCCCGGCGGTGAATATTAAAAGGAGCCCGTTATGCGGGCGGAACTTTGAGTATCTGTCGGAGGATCCATATCTGGCAGGCAGGATGGCATCGGCATATATCCGCGGAGTACAGAGTCAGGGCGTGGGGACAAGCATTAAGCACTTCGCACTGAATAACCAGGAAACACTCCGTATGACGATATCTTCCGAGGTGTCAGAACGTGCGCTCAGGGAAATCTACCTGCCTGCGTTTGAGGAAGCGGTGAAAGAATCAGATCCAAGAACCGTCATGTGCAGCTACAATAAAATAAATGGAGAATATGCTTCGGAAAACAGATATCTTCTGACAGATATCCTGAGAAAAGAATGGGGATACAAAGGCTGCGTCGTCAGTGACTGGGGCGCTGTAAATAACCGTGTGAAAGGACTGCAGGCCGGACTGGATCTGGAGATGCCTTATTCCGGAGGATACAATGACAGACAGATCGTGAAAGCAGTACAGGAGGGAAGACTGGACGAAGCTGTGCTGGATGAAGCGGTGGAGCGGGTATTGAATGTTGTATTTGCCGGTGAAGAGCAGCATCGTCCGGAAGTTATATCTGATAAGGAAACAGATCATAAAAAAGCAGCGGATATTGAGACGGAATGTGCGGTCCTGCTGGAAAATAACGGTATACTTCCGCTGAATACAGACAGAAAGGTTGCCTATATAGGGGAATTTGCCGAAAAGCCGCGGTATCAGGGCGGCGGCTCCAGCCATATCAATCCGTTCAGGGTTGTTTCGGCATTGGATGCTGCCGGAGAAAAAGGGCGCAGCGTGACTTATGTAAAAGGATTTTCTATGGAAAATGACGCGATGACGGAACAAGAGCTGGAAAAAGCGCTTCGGACTGCTGCAGAAGCAGACGTCGCGGTAATCTTTGCCGGGCTGCCTGAGATATTTGAGTCGGAAGGGTATGACAGAACATCCATGAAGCTGCCCAAATGCCAGGACCGTCTGATCGAAGAAGTGTTGAAAGTACAGCCTAATGTTGTAGTAGTACTCCACAATGGAAGTCCGGTAGAACTGCCATGGGCAGACCGGGTAAGCGCGATCCTTGAAATGTATCTGGGAGGTCAGGGCGTTGGCGAAGCCTGCGACCGGCTGTTATTCGGGGAAGCGAATCCGTCCGGCAGGCTGGCAGAGACATTCCCGTATCGGCTGGAAGATAATCCGAGCTTCCTTCATTTTCCGGGAAATGGAAAGCGGGTGTTATATGGCGAGGATATCTTTGTCGGATACCGTTATTATGATACAAAGAAGGTTCCGGTGCGGTATGCATTCGGACATGGGCTGTCTTACACGGAATTTGCTTATGGGGACTTGAATTTGTCATCGGCTCAAATGACGGATGAGGATATCCTGACGGTCTCCTTCAAGGTGAAAAATACAGGAAAGACAGAAGGAAAAGAAGTCGTACAGCTGTACGTGGCAGACCTGTGCGGCATATCGGAGAGACCGGTCAAGGAATTGAAAGGATTTGCCAAAGTTCATCTCCTGCCGGGAGAGGAGAAAACGGTGTCGATGGAAATTTCGGCGAGGAATCTTTCCTATTATGAAGAACGTCTTGGGGACTGGTATGCGCCATCCGGAACATATCGGATTCTGATCGGCCATGCTTCTGATGACATCCGCTTACATGCTGATATTGTGTTTGAAACAAAGAAAAAACTGCCCCTTCGCGTAGATTTCACAACAACGTTCGGAGAATTATTGGATCATACGAAAACCGCTCCCGTTATTACGGAACTGCTGGCGCCTTTGGCAGCAGCGGCCGCATCAGCAGAAGGTATGAGTGACGAATACAAGAAGCTGGGAGAGCAAGTTATCCGGGAAATGCCGCTGAAATCTCTGCTGGGGCAGATGCCGGGAGAGCAGGTGGAACAGCTGATCGGGCAGCTGAATTGTTTACTTGCACAATAGGATAATTGAGGAAGGAGATTCAAAAAATGAAAAAGGAACACGAAATTTTATTTGAACCATTTAAAATTGGAACGGTAATGATTAAAAACCGTTTTGTTCTGGAACCAATGGAAGGTACAAACATGATAGACTGCTTACCTATTTTTAAAATTGGTGAGGATATCCATGATTATTATGTGGAGCGTGCAAAGAATCATGTAGGTTTAATTATTCCCGGAATGGTTACTCTGCGTAGTATGGTGGGGAAACAGTGGCTTTATGAGCAGAAAGAAATTTTCGAAGGACTAAAGCCGCTTTTAGCAGAAATTCATAGTTACGGTGCAAAAGTGTTTTTGCAGATTGGTGCAGGATGGGGACGAACATTTACGATGCCGCTGGCATTAAAGGAACTTCATGAAAAAGAGAAGGAAACCGGACAAAAGTCCATGTTTGACTGGGATAATCTTCTTGTAGCCCCTAGTGAGCTGCCTAACCGTTGGCTTCCAGAAATTATACATAGACCACTGACGGAAGGAGAAATTCTTGAGTATGTGGAAGCCTATGGTAAGACAGCCAGACTTTGTATGGAGACAGGGTTTGACGGTGTGGAAGTGCATGCTGTGCATGAAGGCTATCTGCTGGATCAGTTTACAACGAAGTATACGAATCGGAGAACAGATCAGTATGGGGGGACTTTTGATAACCGCTACAGGTTTGCGAAAGAAGTTGTAGAGGAGATTAAGCGACAGTGCGGTGACACATTCCCTGTATCCCTTCGGTATTCCGTAACCAGTAAGACAATCGGCTTTGGTATCGGGGCAGTTTATGGTGAGAAATTTACAGAAGTCGGCAGAGATCTTGAGGAAGGGCTGAAAGCCGCAAAATATCTTCAGGATGCAGGATATGATATGCTTAATGCGGACAATGGGACTTACGATTCATGGTACTGGGCGCATCCGCCTGTATATATGCCTTTAAACTGTAACATGGCGGAGGTGACACGATTAAAAGAAGTGGTAGAAATTCCTGTGGTATGTGCAGGAAGAATGCAGCCTGATGAAGCTTCAGCATCTATATCAGAAGGAAAACTGGATGCTATGGGAATCGGACGTCAGTTCCTGGCCGATCCGGAATACATTGTAAAACTGGAACAGGAGAAATTTAGTAACATTCTTCCTTGCATTGCATGTCATAATGCATGTCTTCCGATTTATCATTATGAAGGCGTTGGCTGTGAAATCGATGAAGAGGATGGAAAAACACAGGGGCATTGTGCGTTGAATCCTAGGACATTCTGTGAGCAGAAATATGATTTTGGGAAAAAAGCAGCTGTAACAAAAAGTATTGCGGTCATCGGCGGGGGTATCGCTGGGATGACTGTAGCACGAATTGCGGCAATCCGAGGTCATGAGGTAACAATTTATGAAAAGAGTGACCGGCTCTGCGGTGTGTTTAACGCTGCAGCAGCACCTGAATTTAAAGAAAAAGATAAGGAATTTATAAGATGGATTCAACAAGAAATAGAAAGCCTGCCGATTAAAGTGGAATACAACTGTGAAATTACAACTCTGGCTGAGCTGACAGCAGATGAAATTATCATTGCTACGGGCGCGAAACCTAAAAAGCTAGATGTTCCGGGACAGGAAAAAGCTATTGAAGCAACGGAATATCTGCTGGGAGGAAAAGTAGGAAAGGACGTCGCTGTAATCGGCGGAGGTTTGACGGGGTGCGAGATTGCCTATGACCTTGTGCTGAAAGGAAAACGACCGGTTATTGTGGAAATGGCAGACGATATTTTAAAGACCAAGGGACTCTGCATGGCAAACTCCAGTTGTCTGAGAGACTTATTGCGGTATTATGAAGTTCCTATTTATAAAAACGCAAAGCTCTTAGAAATCATTGAAAATGGAATTGTCATTGAGACAGCGGAAAAGACAATACAGCTGGAATGCGACGACGTGATAATGAGCTGTGGTTATATGCCAGACACGAGGCTTGTTGACGGCGGAACACAACAGGGAAAAACGAATATTCATATAGTCGGCGATGTTAAAAAGGTTGGAAATTTGAAAACAGCAATCTGGGAGGCTTATGATTTAGCATTTTCTTTGTAAGATTAAACTCTTAAGCGGACAAAGAGGCTTTTAATATATTATAGAAACACTGCTATAAGAATTATTGATACCATTAGGCTGTCGATTTTTGAGGGATGTCATATACAGAATTATACTGACTAATATTAAGTTTTAATCGGTATTTCAATTTGTGTGATGTAATCATCAAAGGAGTCAATGAAGAGTTCATTGATTCCTTTTTCATATGCAAAATCGCAAAATGTAATACCATGCTTGTTGGCATAAGTAAGAATTTCACGATAACGGCAGGCTGGTATAATATAAATTAAATAAGGATCATATTTACTTTTGTACTTAAATATAATATAATTTAAGCACAAAAGTAAATATCAAGGATAAGGAGGACAACTATGGCAACATCAGATATTTTGGAATCGCTAATTGAAAAAGACAATGGATATTTGATTACATCGAAGGCCGTTGAATCAGGTGTATCAAAGCCATCTGTCTCAAAATACATCAGAGAGCATGATATGGAAAAAGTGGCACATGGCATTTATATCTTAGATAATGTGTGGCCAGATGAGTTGTTTGTACTCCAGCAACGAAATAAGAATATTATTTATTCGGGCGAGACCGCCCTTTATTTGCATGGTCTTATCGACAGAGAATACAGTTATATTTGTTTCACTGTTCCTACCGGGTATAATGCAACACATATCAAAAAGAAAAACAAAGAAGTTCGTTATGCAAACCCAGAGATTCTTGATATGGGAACCTGTGAAATCCCGTCAAGCAGCGGTAATTTGGTTAAAGTATATGACAAGGAAAGATGTATTTGTGATTTGATTAAAGATCGAAAGAAATATGAAATTCAGTTATATCAGACAGCAATCAAGGAATATATGTCCTCAAAGGAAAAGAATCTTTCAAGATTGATTGAATATGCGGTTAAACTTGGAGTAAGGGATGAAGTGATGATGTATGTGGAGGTAATGGTATGATTCATACAGCGAAACAACTTAAAGACAAAGTAAAAAACATGTCTGGAGGGAATAGTGAAGTTGCGCAAGCATTAATTAGGACATATTTTATGGAAAGGTTCTTAGAAAGAGTTTCTGCTTCTGAATACAGGAATAATTTTATTCTGAAAGGCGGAATGCTTGTTGCTTCTATTGTTGGTGTAGACATGAGAGCTACAATGGATATCGATACCACTGTGAAAGCATTACCTCTTAATGAGAAGGATGCTAGAGCAATCATTGAGAGAATCGGTGAGCTTCAGCTTGAAGATGGGGTGAAATTTAAGATTACATCAGTAAAAGAAATCATGGAAGAATTTGATTATCCTGGCATTAGGATGATGATAGAAGCTAATCTGGAACGAATGAGACAACCTTTTAAGATCGATATTTCTACGGATGATGCAATCACGCCAGGTGCAGTGGAGTATAAATACAAGCTTATGTTTGAAGACAGATCAATTTCAGTTTTGTCGTATAATCTTGAAACTCTTCTTGCAGAAAAGATGCAGACGATTTTGGCAAGAGGACTTGCGAATACCAGAATGAGGGATTTTTATGATGTATATGAGATTATGAATTCAAAGGCTGATCAGATAAGCTTTGATGTTTTGAAAAAGGCATTTGCGGCTACTTGCATGAAGCGTGAAACTTCTTTTGGCGAGGAGGAAGTGAGAGAAACCTTAGACAAGATTAAAGATGATTCTGGACTCGAAGAAATGTGGAATCGTTTTAAGCGTGTAAACTATTTTGTTGATGATCTTTCGTGGGGAGAAGTATCGGAAACAATAGTAGATAATATTGAAAAAATTTCTTTTTTTAGCGACCAGGTTTCCTAGATCAGTGATGAAAAGGGAATAAAAATAAAAGACAGGAACAAGCTTTGAAGAAATATCCTCTAAGAGATAGTGAAATACCTATTGCTTTAGAGGATTTTTTGTTGAAGAATTTTAATATTCAAGAGTTTGTTTTTTCCTCTTTGACATTAAAGCTAAGATTTCTTGTGGGTTTGTCAACTGACGTCCAGGAAGTGTCTGCTTTGGTGTGCGGTCACGGTCGGCTTCGTCAATTGCTGCGACAAAACGCTTTACGCTGTTTGGATTGGATATGACAAAATTATGAGTAATACTTGAAGTAGCCATACGAACACCTCCTAGTTTTTGGAGCCTTTTTTGTGTATTAATTATACGATTGACAGAGAAATGCGTCAATACGGAAAATAAGTATTGGAAATAGTTGGAACAAGTACTAAAATAAAGTTGGGACATTGAACAGAAGTTACATCACAAAAAAATAAGAATTGTAGGTGGAAGGTTTGAACATAGAAGCATATGATGCGGATTCATTGAGAAAGATGGTTAGGTTGCTTGAATATGAGAACAAGATATTAAAAGATAAATTGAAGAAAGCAGGCATTTCATATGAAGAGGTGAATCCTTTTGAAGAAAAAATAGAAAGTGCAGAAGAATATGACCTGGATCAAGGGAATCGTATTGTGAATCCGCCGTATATTACAGAGAAAATGGCAATACGTTTCTTTTCGATGTTTTGGGGAAGAGAAGATGTATATGCCAGACGGGGAAAGAACGGGGGTTATTTTCCACAATGCGCAAATCGTTGGAATGACCGGCTTTGTCCTAAACAACGTAAAGAGAAGATATTTTGTGATGAATGTGAAAATATCAAATGGATTAGTTTGGATGTTAAAAAAATAATTGCTCATTTGTTAGGCACAAAAGAAGATGGATCAGATGTAATAGGTGTATATCCTTTATTGCCAAATGGTACATGCAGATTTATTGTATTTGATTTTGATAATCACGAAAAAGGAGCAGAGGTTACGGATTTTGCAAATACGGATAATGAGTGGCATAAAGAAGTGGATGCTCTTAGAAAAATGTGTGAGCTTAATGGTATCAGACCTTTAGTTGAGAGATCCCGCTCCGGGAAAGGGGTACATGTATGGATTTTCTTTAAAAAGTTAATACCGGCGGCTACGGCAAGAAATTTTGGATTTCTCCTGTTAGACAAGGGTTCAACTTCCATCAATCTGAAATCGTTTCATTATTATGATAGAATGTATCCTTCGCAGGATGTGGCAAGCAGCATAGGTAATTTGATTGCATTGCCATTACAGGGGCAGGCACTTAAAAATGGAAATAGTGCTTTTGTAGATGAAAATTGGAATGCTTATCCTGAACAATGGGAGGCTCTTTTTAATAAAACAAGAAAGTTGGGAATAGAAGATGTTGAACAATGCATGGCAAAATGGCAAGGAGAATTAGCGGAAGCCAGAGGAATGCTTATTAATGTTGAGAAGAATGTCAGACCGAAACCATGGAAGAAGAAATGCGAGTTTTGTAATTCAGATGTTGTAGGCAAGCTTCACATGGTACTAGGTAATGGAGTTTATATTGATACCCTGAATCTTATGCCAAGAATACAAAATCAGATTCGTAGTTTGGCGGCATTTGATAATCCGGAATTTTACAAAAATAAAAGGCTGGGATATTCTAATTATTATAATTTTAGTGCTGTATATTTAGGTAAGGATATAGATGGATATATACAGATTCCGAGAGGACTGCGGGAAAATATTATACAGGAATGTGAAAAAGCAGGCATTTCAGTTGATGTTTCAGATCAAAGAGAAACAGGACAACCTATCAGAGTATCTTTTAAAGGTGATTTGCGAATGCAACAGGAATTAGCAGCAGAAAAATTATTATCACATTCAGATGGGGTTCTGAGTGCGGCAACTGCATTTGGAAAAACTGTAGTATGTAGTTACCTTATTGCAGAGCGAAAAGTAAATACGCTCATTTTGCTGCAAAGTAAAGATTTGCTTAATCAGTGGGTTGATGAATTGAATCATTTCTTAGAGATAAGAGAAGAACCACCGGAATATGAAACAAAAACAGGAAGAAAGAAAAAAAGGAATAGTGTGATAGGCGTTTTGCACGGAAATAAAAATACATTGACGGGGATCATAGATGTTGCAATGGTTGGTTCGATGTACAGCAGAGGAAAATTTAATGAACGAATTAATTCTTACGGAATGGTAATTATGGATGAATGTCATCACGCAGCTTCTAACACATCTATGGAATTATTGCAGAAAATAAATGCAAAATACGTATATGGTGTTTCTGCTACACCTAAACGTGGTGACAGTCTTGATCGAATTATCTATATGCTGCTGGGACCTTTGAGACATAGATTTACTGCGTTAGAGAGGGCTAAGGAACAGGGGATTGGACATTATTTTGTCCCAAGATACACAAGAGTAGTTGATACTGCAGAAAGCAAGGATAATATTAATAAAGCATATAATTTGATTAGTACCAGTAAGGTGCGCAATGAAATGATCATAGATGATGTTATAACTTGTGTTGCAAGAAAACAAACTCCTGTAATTTTAACAAGATTTAAGGAACATGCAAAATTTTTACATGATGCCTTAAAGGAAAAAGCAGATCATGTATTCCTTTTATATGGGGATAATTCGGATAAGGAAAATGCTGAAATAAGAGTAAAATTAAAGCAGATACCTGAAAATGAATCGCTTATTTTGGTGGCAACTGGTCAGAAAATAGGAGAAGGGTTTGATTTTCCAAGACTGGATGTATTAATGCTTGCAGCACCTGTATCTTTTGAAGGACGCCTGGAACAGTATGTAGGTAGATTAAACAGAGATTATGTCGGAAAAGAAGCCGTTTATGTCTATGATTATATTGATTCGCATGTGCGTTATTTTGATAAAATGTATGCAAAAAGATTAAGAACGTACAGGAAGACAGGATTTTCAATCTGGACGCAAGAGTTGCAACCTAAACAAATAATAAATGCAATATTTGATTCTGTAAATTATACCGAAAAATTCGAGCAAGATATTGTAGAGTCAGAAAAAATGGTGGTAATTTCCAGTCCGGATATCAGACAGGATAAAATTGACAGGTTTTTACTACTAATAAAGAAGAGACAAGAAGTAGGGGTAAAGGTCACAGTTATTACAACAAATCCGGAAGATATTACTTACGGAAAGTCGGATGTATGTTATGAATTAATCAGAACAATGCAATTGGTAGGAATAAATGTGATAACAAGAACAGAAGTAGAAGAATGTTTTGCTGTTATTGATGATGAAATAGTATGGCATGGTGGGATGAATCTACTTGGAAAAGCTGATGTCTGGGATAACTTAATGCGTATCAGAAATTCACAAGTTGCAACCGAATTGTTGGAAATTGCATTGGGATGTTCTGAGGAGAGGAGGAAAAGTGAATAAAAAGATTAAATGCGATATATATACCAGAGTATCCACAACCATGCAGGTAGATGGATACAGTCTGGATGCTCAGAAAGAAAAACTCAAAAGATAGTGGAAAGCTGATGATTTCTGTTCTGTCTGCGGTGGCAGAGATTATTCGTCTGATCTATGACAAATTTATTCATACTAATATGGGAATCTCTGCGATTGCTGCATGATGGTATCCATGAAGGAATCATCTCAGAAACAGACTGGGAGCTTGCTCATCAAAAACGAGAAAAAACAGGTGTGAAATATGAAAAGACACATAGTTTCGATCATGAGCATATTTTATCTGGAATATTGAGATGCCCGTTATGTGGAAGCGGTATGTATGGAAACGTGAATCGTAAGAAAAAGAAAGACGGAACCTTATATAAGGATTATTTCTATTATGCCTGCAAACATCGTCGCCTGGTAGATGGTCATAAATGTGGATATCGTAAACAATGGAGCGAGGAGAAGATTAACAATGCAGTGGAAGAAGTTATTCGGAAACTGGTGAAGAATCCGAAATTTGAAGAAGCAATTCTGAATAAAATCGGTTCAAGAATAGATACAGAAGAAATAGAAAAAGAGATTGAAGGCGTGGAGAACAGTATAGAGGAAGTAAAGAATCGCCTGTTGAATATCCGGCAACAGAAAATATCAGAAGAAAACGTCTATCAATTTCTTTTATATTTTGATAAACTATATGATAAGTTCACCGACCTGGAGAAGAAAGAATTTCTTAGTAGTTTTGTAGAACAGGTGGACATTTACGAGCAGGAGCGGCCGGATGGCAGATTCCTGAAGCACATAAAGTTCCGTTTTCCAGTCACTACCGAAGATATTGAGGAAGAACAAATATGTAACGAACTAGGTCTTAACGAAGAGGAAAAATAGTTAATAAAGAGAGGTGCATATGCTATGCCAGGTATACTCGTGGTTGAAGATGATGAAAATTTAAATCGTGGAATTACATTTTCACTGAAAAAATCCGGATATGAGGTTTTTTCAGCAGAATCAGTGAAAAAAGCGAAAAGAATTGCAAGTGATAATAATGTGGATGTTACCATTTGTGATGTGAATCTTCCGGATGGGAATGGACTGGAATTTGTAAGGTGGATGAGATGCAATTATAATACATACATTATTTGTCTTACAGCACTAGATCAGGAGATGGATCAGGTCATGGGATATGAAGCAGGGGCAGATGATTATATTACAAAGCCGTTTAGTCTTTCGGTACTTCTTTTGAAAATAGAAGCACATTTCCGCCGCAGACAGGAGAAAACGGAAGCCGGAAAGATGATTTCGGGAGATATCGTATTTATCGCAGGAGAAATGAAAGTCCTGATAAAGAGTCGTGAAATCAGTCTGACAAAAACGGAGTTGAAAATGCTGACTTTTTTTCTTCAGAATCCGAAACAGATTCTTTCAAAAACACAAATATTGGAAAATG